>Ga0247727_10000555_pt1 | contig 91263 bp, 95 predicted proteins | sample WisWelCaveWW1625_FD_202498 | JGI IMG/M metagenome (GOLD analysis project Ga0247727, IMG submission 202498) | Biofilm microbial communities from Wishing Well Cave, Virginia, United States - WW16-25 | ecosystem: Environmental > Aquatic > Deep subsurface > Groundwater > Cave microbial mat | place... | reverse complement strand
GAGCCAGAACCGTGTCGGCATCGGCGTTCCGTCGAAGAGGAACGGCGCGTTGCGGATCACCAGCATGCGATCACCGTCGCGGACGGCGACGTCGAACTCGCAGCGCGGTTCGCGACCGAGCAACTCGGTGAGGATCGCAACATCCGACGCCGACGGCGACTGCACGCCCGGAGTGTAGAAAAGTCGGCGAACGATGCTACGAGCGGTCAGGGAGCCGTTGTCGTCGGTGCAGACGGATTTCCCGACGGGCCGGTGGTCGCGTCGGTGGCCGGTGGCACGACGACGTAGGGCGTCTCTCCGGGCCAGATCATGAGGTACAGCGCGCGAGCCAGCTCCTCGATCTCGTCGGCGGTCTGCAGCCGCTGGCGTTGGAGCTCGAGCCGGCGATTCTGCTCGTCGATGATCTCGAGCTCTCGCTTGGCATCGCCCAGCTCGGTGCGTTGGGCGAGCAGCGAACGGGTGGGGAACACGAACACCAGCAGGAACGCGAGCCCGAGCACCGCAGCGACGACCCAGCGCGCGCGGTAGCTCAGCCGGGCGAGCACGGTCAGCCGCCCTGCCCTGCGAATGCCCGGCGGCCGAGGTACTCGGCGCCCTCGCCGAGCTGCTCCTCGATGCGCAGCAGCTGGTTGTACTTCGCGACCCGGTCGCTACGCGCTGGAGCACCCGTCTTGATCATCCCGCAGTTGGTCGCGACGGCGAGGTCCGCGATCGTGGCGTCCTCCGTCTCGCCGCTGCGGTGCGACATGACCGACGTGTAACCGTGACGGAGGCCGAGCGCGACAGTGTCGAGCGTCTCGGTGAGCGTGCCGATCTGGTTGACCTTGACGAGAATCGAGTTGGCGACGCCGCGCTCGATGCCGAGCTGGACCCTTTCGGAGTTGGTCACGAACAGATCGTCGCCGACGAGCTGTACCCGATCGCCGAGCCGATCGGTGAGCGCCTTCCAGCCGTCCCAGTCGTCCTCGGCCATCCCGTCCTCGACCGAGACGATCGGGTAGCGATCGCACAGGCTCGTGAGATAGTCGGCGAACTCGCCGGACGTGAAGGTCTTCCCTTCGCCGCGCAGCTCGTACTTCCCACCGGCGAAGAACTCGGTCGACGCGACGTCGAGCGCGAGCGCGATCTCCTCGCCGGGGCGGTACCCCGCGGTAGCGATCGCCTTTGTGAGGAGCTCGAGTGCCTGCTCGTTGCTCGCGAGGTTCGGCGCGAAGCCGCCTTCGTCGCCGAGCGCCGTGTTGAGCCCGAGCTCCTTCAACAGTCCCTTGAGCGCGTGGTACGTCTCGGCGCCCCAGCGCAACGCTTCGCGGAAGCTCACCGCGCCGACCGGCGCGAGCATGAACTCCTGGAGGTCGACGTTGCTGTCGGCGTGCGCACCGCCGTTGAGCACGTTGAGGAGCGGCACCGGCAGCACGTGCGCGTTCGCGCCGCCGACGTAGCGATAGAGCGGGAGGTCGAGCGCTGCCGCGGCGGCGTGCGCTGCGGCGAGGCTGACGCCGAGCATCGCGTTCGCGCCGAGTCGGGACTTGCCAGGGGTGCCGTCGAGGTGCAGCAGCGCGAGATCGAGCGCGCGCTGGTCGGAAGCGTCGAGGCCGAAGGTCGCTTCGCGGATCTCACCGTTGACGTGGTCGACGGCCTGCTGCACGCCCTTGCCGCCGTAACGCTCGCCGCCGTCGCGCAGCTCGAGCGCCTCGTGGGCACCGGTCGACGCGCCGCTCGGCACGGCCGCCCGGCCCCGGGCACCCGACATCAGCTCCACCTCGACCTCGACGGTGGGGTTGCCTCGCGAGTCGAGGATCTCGCGGGCCGCGACGTGCTCGATGATCGTCACTCGTTGCTCCTGTTGCTGATGTGGAAAATCTAGACCTTTGTGACAGCTGCGACACCGGGAACAGACGTTCGCAAATCGTCGCCCGCGATCCCCACCCGAGGAACCCACCCGAGGGACATTGAGCGGTCAGCTACCGATTCGCGTGGTCGACCGCTCAATGTTCGGGAAGTTTTGGGTCGGCGGCGGCCCAGAGGTCGGCGGCGACGGCAGGGGTCGCGGCGGCGAGGTCGATGCCGCGTGCGAGGGCGAGGTGCTCCATCCGCACGAACCGGTCGCGGTAACGGACCGCGGCGGCGCGCAGCGCGGCCTCCGGATCGACATCGCGCGACCACGCGACCGCGGCAGCGGCGGCGATCACGTCGCCGACGTCGCCCTGGCCGCCACCATCGCCGGCCCTGTCGCCGGCGAGAAGCGCGTCGACGGCGGTGCGCAGCGCCTCGATCGCGCCCGCCCCTGCGTCGAGCCCGACCGACTCGGCCTTGCGGAACACCTTCGGGAGGTACAGCAGGCCGGGCAGCGTCGTCGCGATGCCCGCGACCAGCGAACGCCGCTCGTCCTCGCCGCCGGGGTGCTCGGCGCGCTTGAGCTGCTCCCAATTGCGCACGACGTCGTCGGCGCCTGCCACGACAACGTCGCCGAACACGTGGGGGTGCCGGCGGACGAGCTTGTCGTGGATACCGCGCGCGACGTCGGCGACGGTGAACGCGCCGGCCTCGGCCGCGAGCACCGAATGGATCATCACCTGGAACAGGAGGTCGCCCAGCTCGTCCGCGAGCTGCCGGTATGCATCATGGAGATCGCTGGCGAGCCCGACCCCGGCCGCGATCGGTGGCGTCGGAGGCAGCGCGTCGATCGCCTCGACAACCTCGTAGGCCTCCTCGAGCAGGTGCCGCGCGAGCGAATGGTGGGTCTGTTGCGCATCCCACGGGCAGCCGCCCGGTCCGCGCAAGCGTTCCGTGATCGCGAGCAGCCGCGCGAACTCGGGTGCCATGGCGGTCGCACCGAGATCGACGAACAGGCTCGTCAGGTGATCGGGGAGCACCCCGCCGCGATCGAGATCCTCCAGCGCAATCGCATCGACGCGTTCACCGGCGAGCCCGAGCTGCTGCAAGACCGTCACCGGATGCTCGGCCGGCACCACGTCGAGCAGCGCGAGCTTGACATCGGAGAGGACGAGCGCGGTGTCGCACTGGGCGATGAGCAGTGGACCGGAGACGTTGGCTGTGTCGATCGCGAACGAGCGGGCGTCGACGACGCGCGCCCCGTCGAGCGGGTCGATCCCGAGGCGCACCCATGCCAGATCAGCGAAGGAGACACCGGGCACGATCCCGAGCTCGTCGCCGAGCGCCTCGCGCAGCAGCACCACGGTCCGTTCCGCGAGCACGGGATTGCCGGGCACGGCGTACACGATGCCGCCCGCACCATCGTTGGTGCCGTCGGCGACAGCCGCCGCGGCCAGCAGGTCGGCCACGATCGCCCGGTAGACGCGCTCGAGATCGGGCTCGCGTTCGTAGATCATGTCGAACGATTCGAGCTCGATGCCCTCGGCCCGCAACTCGTCGACCGCGGGATGTCGTGCAGTCCGCACGAAGCGGCGTGCGGCAACGGCGAGCGCGTGCCGCGCGGCGGGGGTGACGAGATCGGCACCTGCCGGCCCGAGCCCGACGACCGTGATGCGTGCCAAGGCGATCAGCCGGACAGGCTCGGCGGGCGCTCGTCGGAGACGACGGGTGCGCCCGGCTCGGTCACCGCGCCGGTCTCGGCAGAGAACGTGCCGTAGCGCGGATCGACGCGTATCGAGATCTCGGTCAAGCGCCGTTGCAGGAACGCCTCGATCGGATCGTCGACGGTCTGGCCGGCCTGGAGCTGGGCGATGAGCTGATCACGCACCGATTCGAGCGGCGGCGCCGCGTACGCGTTGGTCAGGATGATGTGGAATCCGAACTCGGATTCGACGGGATCGGTGGGAACGCCTTCGGTTGCGCCGAGCACGCCCGCCTCGAACTCGGCGACGAACTGCCCCGCGATGAAGCAACCCAGCGCACCGCCTTGTGCCGCGGAGCCCGTGTCGGTCGAGCGCTCGGCGGCCAGCGCGGCGAAGTCGCCACCTGCCGCGAGCGCCGCAACGATGTCGTCGGCCTCCGCTCGCGTCGCGACGAGGATGTGCGCGACCTCGATACCGGAGTCGCACGCGAACGTCTGGGCGTAGAGCGCCTCGATCTCGGCGTCGGTCGGCACGGCCGGCACCGCAGCCGGCAACGTCGCGCGCAAAGCCTGCTCCCGTGCCAAGTACTCGAAGAAGAACGCTGGGAGCGCCTCGACGGCTTCCGGACCGAGCTGCTGGGTGATCGCGTCCTTCGCAGCCGCCGCGGCACCGTCTTCGAGCTTCAGCTCCCGCTCTGCGAACTCCGCGTCGACCACGAGCTGGCGGATCCGGAACGTCGCCCAGCCCGCGGCACCGGCCCGCGAAGGTCGACCGTCGGCGACCCAGGTCGGCAGCGCCTCTGCGAAGGCCGCGTTGTCGGTGATCGCAGCGAGCTCAGCTTCGAAGTCGTCGATCGAGATCGACTCGTCGCCGACCTCGATGGCCGACGTGATCGACCGGCAACCGGCGAGCGCGATCGCGACGGCGAGCACGGCGAACAGCGCGACGAGGCGCGACGCGCGAGGCCTGGGCGCGCGGGAAACAGAACGCAACATCATGATGCGGGCGAGGCTACCGGCGCGGTCTCGAGCGGGGCGATCTCGCCCAGCAGCTCCAACAGCAACTCCGTGACGCCGCCGCCCGCCGTCGCCGCGCGCACCGCGAACGGCACGACCACCGTGCGGTCGATCACCTTGGCTCGCGCGGAGAAGCGCTGCAGCCGGATCTCCTGACTCTTCTTCAGCTCCCACCCTTCGAAGCGCGCGACGTCGCGCTGCACCGAGACACCGTCGATCCCGCGGGCCAGCAACCCGGCTCGCAGCCGAGCGACGCCGAGCAATGCGGCCGCGGGCGGCGGCGGCTCGCCGTAGCGGTCGCTCCACTCGGCGGCGAGGTCGTCGACCTCGCCCTGCGTCGTGATCGCTGCGAGCCGTCGGTAGGCCTCCATCCGCACGTCGTCGCGTTCCACGTAGTCACGCGGCAGGTGCGCGTCGACGGGAAGGTCGAGGTTCACCTCGCGCGCGGGCTCGGCGACGTGACCGGTGAGCTCGCCGACCGCCTCGGTCACCATCTCCATGTAGAGGTCGAAACCGACCGCGGCGATGTGGCCGCTCTGCTCGGCGCCGAGGAGGTTGCCGGCGCCGCGGATCTCCAGGTCGCGCATGGCGATCTTGAAGCCGCTGCCCAGGTCGGTGAACTCGCCGATCGTCTTCAACCGCTCGTAAGCCTCCTCGGTGAGCTTGTGGTCGCGTGGATACAGCAGGTACGCGTAGGCGCGTTGCCCACGCCGTCCGACACGACCGCGGAGCTGGTAGAGCTGCGCGAGGCCGAGCGTGTCGGCCCGATCCACGACGAGCGTGTTGACCGTCGGCATGTCGAGCCCCGACTCCACGATCGTCGTGCAGACCAAGACGTCGTGCTCACGGTCCCAGAAGGCGGTGATCACGCGCTCGAGCGATCCCTCGTCCATCTGGCCGTGGCCGACCGCCACCCGTGCCTCGGGGACCAACTGCCGAACGTCGTCGGCGACGTGTTGGATGTCGCGCACACGGTTGTGCACGAACAGGACCTGACCCTCGCGCAGGAGCTCACGGCGGATCGCCTCGGCAACCGCGCGCTCGTCGTACTCGTTCACGTAGGTGAGGATCGGTTGCCGATCCTCCGGTGGCGTGTTCACGAGCGAGAGGTCGCGGATGCCGGTGAGCGACAGCTCGAGGGTGCGCGGGATGGGTGTGGCGGAGAGTGTCAGCACATCGACGCCCGTCTTCAACTGCTTGATGCGTTCCTTGTGCAGCACACCGAAGCGTTGCTCCTCGTCGACGACGAGCAATCCGAGGTCGCGGAACCGTACGTCGTCCGACAGCAGCCGGTGCGTGCCGATGACGACGTCGATGCTGCCGTCGGCCGCGCCGACGAGCACCTCTGCCTGCTCGCGGCCCGTGAGGAAGCGCGACATCACCTCGACGCGCACGGGGTAGTTCGCGAACCGCTCGCGGAACGTCTGACCGTGCTGGGTCGCGAGCAAGGTCGTCGGCACGAGCACCGCCGCCTGCTTGCCGTCCTGGACCGCCTTGAACACCGCGCGCAGCGCCACCTCGGTCTTGCCGTAGCCGACGTCGCCGCAGACGAGCCGGTCCATCGGCACCGGCTTTTCCATGTCGGCCTTCGTCTCGTCGATCGCCTGCTGCTGATCGGGGGTCTCCTCGAACGGGAAGGCCTCCTCGATCTCGCGCTGCCACGGTGAGTCCTCGGCGAACGCGTGGCCCGGAGTGGCGAGGCGACGCCGGTACAGCACGACGAGCTCACCGGCGATGTCGCGGACCGCCTTGCGGACCTTGGCGCGCGTCTTCTCCCAGTCCACGCCGCCCATCTTCGAGAGTTTCGGCGTCTCGCCACCCGTGTACTTGCGGATGATGCCGATCTGGTCCGTGGGGACGTAGATACGCTCCTCGCCGCGGAACGCGATGAGGAGGTAGTCGCGCTCGAGCCCGAACATCGTGCGCGACTCCATGCCCTCGTAGCGGCCGATCCCGTGCTGGCGGTGCACGACGTGATCACCGGACGAGAGTCCTTCGTAGAAGTCGACACCACGGCGGGCACCCCGCGGCCTGCGATGCACGCGGCGGCGGCCGGTGAGGTCGGCCTCGGCGATGAGCGCGAGCCGGTGCGCGGGGAACACGACGCCGCGGTCGAGCGGCGCGATCACGACGTGGACCCCCGGCTGGTCGAGCAACGGGGACCGAGGCGGTACCGATGGATGCACGTCGACGGTCAGCCCCTCGTCGGCGAGCACGTGCGCGATGCGCTCACCGCTCCCGCGTCCGTCGGCGCAGAGCAGCACGCGGAAGTCGTCGCCACGCAGCTTGCGCAGCCGGTCGACCAGCGCGGCGGTGTCGCCGACAACAGGATCGAACGGCGTCCCGGCGAGCTGTGGCGTTTCGGGAGCGTCGGGAGTCGCCAGCACCGGGGCCCACCCTCCGGGCGTGTGCGCGAGCAGACGATCGAACGGCAGCGACAGGCGCGGCATCGCGTCGCCGGCGGGCGCGCCCCACGTCGGTGCGAGCGCGGCGGCGAGGTTTGCCTCCTCGTCCAGCAACTCCTGGGCGCGGTCGCGCAAGCGGCGAGGCTCGCAGAGCAAGACGAGGGCACTCGGTGGCAGCAGATCGGTGAGCAGGTGCTCGTCGGGCGCGAGCCACGGCAGCCAGCTCTCCATGCCGTCGAACGTGGCGCCCTCCGCGAGACGCTCCCACTGCTCGGCGCCCCACGGTTGGTCGCGGAGCAACGAGGCGGCTCGCGTGCGCACCTCGTGGGTCGGCAGGAGCTCCCGTGCCGGGAAGATCGAGATGCTGATGACGTCGTCGGTGCTGCGTTGATCGGCGACGGAGAAGTGCGTGAGGCGGTCGACCTCGTCGCCCCAGAGGTCGATGCGCGCAGGGTGATCGGCCGTGGTGGGATAGACGTCGACGATCGAGCCGCGGACCGCGACCTCGCCGCGCGCTTCGACCTGGTACTCGCGCCGGTAGCCCATGGCGACCAGACGGGTGACGAGCGCGTCGCGATCGACATGGTCGGCGCGCCCGACGACAACCGGCTCGGTGTCCTCGACATGGGGACCGAGGCGTTGGACGAGTGCCCGGACCGGCGCGACGACGACCCGCGGCAGCTGGTCGCCGGCGACCCGGAGCCGCCACATGACGCGGAGCCGGCGTCCCATCGTGTCGAGCGACGGCGAGACGCGTTCGAACGGCAACGTCTCCCATGCGGGGAACATCTCGACGGCGTCGGGTCCGAGCGTCAGCGCGATGTCGTGGGCGAGGCGTTGGGCATCGTCGCCGCGTGGCACCGCAACGACGATGGGTGCCCTGGCGGTCGCGTTGGCGAGCGTGGCGACGAACACCGCGCGCGCCACGTCGGGCACCGCGACGGCGCGGCCGGTTCCGCCCGAGGCCGCGACGACGGCCGGATCGGCGGCGAGCGGCGACGCGAGGCCCGCGAGCGGGCTGTCGGCGAGCCGGTGGTCGGAGAGCCGGAGCTCGGTGGTATGGAAATCGGGCATGAGCGCGCGCGAGACCCGATGCGCGGGGCCGCGCACCGGGTGTCGACGCTCAGGCTACCGAGTCGCCCTCTGCGGTTTCGGCCGTCGTGGCGGTCGTGACGACCTCGATCGAACCGTGCATCCCGTAGTCGTAGTGCCCGACGAGATGGCACGCGAACTCGATCGAGCCCGGCTCGTCGAACCGGAAGAACGTGAGCGCGGTCTCGGCGGGTGCGACCGAGACCTCACCCGGCACCGGCGGGTGCACTCGCTCGCTCCCGGTCCGGTGGCGGCGGTGCACCGATTCGTCGCCGATGATGAGCTCATGGTTGATCGGGTCGTCGTTGCGCACGACGAAACGGAGGAGCGTCCCCGGGTGAACGCGGAGCTCGTCGATGGAGAACCGGCTGTAGTGGATCCCGACCTCGACGGTGACGACGCCCGGCCCGAGCACCGTGTCGTCCTCGGCGGCGACAGGATCGTCGAGCGCGTATCCGATCGTCGTCGCCGCCACGCCCGCAAGGAGCGCGACGGTGATCGCGGCGAGGCGCCTCACGACACCGACACCGCCGGCTGGTCGCGCCGCCCGCTCACGATCAGCAGGCCGAGGAGAGCGGCGAGAGCGACGGCGGCGCCGACTGCGACCGGCCACCAGGCCCGCGAGTCGGACGGGGCGACGACGATGCGAGACTCCGGCTCGTCGACGCCGACGTCGCGGAGCACGGGCAGCGCGTCGGACCGCGCGGAGATCCCGAGGTCGTAGTCGAGCGTGCCGGCCTCGACCTCGAGCGGCAGGTAGGTGAGCCACATCGCACCTGGCACCCACTCCATCCCGACGTCGGATCGCAGGTCGGCGAGGAGCCCGTCGGAGGCGGCTTCGCTCCGCGCGACCTCGAGCCCCGGTCCTCCGGCGAGCAGCTGCGGCTCGTCGTCGGTGAGGAGGAACACGTCGGCCTCGACCACCTGGTCCGCGTCGAGCCCGAGGCCGAGGATGCGGAGCGGCACCCACGGGCGCTCGGTGGGGATCGTGAGCATGATCGGCGTGCCGTCGCCGCTGGCCTGGCCGAGCTCCTGCGCGCGGGCCGCATCGAAGCGGGCCGCCATGAAGATCGGGCTGCGCTCGGCGTAGAAGTCGAGGACCTCGGGCGAGTCGGGCGTCAGGAAGAACCCGTGCTCGAGGGCCCAGCGACCGACCTCGTCGCCGCCGCCCCTGAGGATCGTGATGTCGAGCGCGTCGATCTTCGTCTCGAGCAGCACCTCGGCGCCCGCCGCATCGGCGCTCGCGAGGGCAAAGAACGACTTGTCGTCGGCTGGCGGTGCCACCTCCCTGAGCAGCCGTTGGAGCGTCCAGTCGCCGCCGCGCTCGACATCGGTCGGGATGCCCGGGAGCGGCACGATCGAGCCGACCTCCTCGCCCTCGCCGGTGAACTCGAACGAGGTGACGTAGCGCTCGATCCCGTTGTGGTAGGCGGCGAGCGTCGTGGTGCGGACGAGCTGGATCGAGCCGTTCTCGCCGACGAGACCCCCACAGGCGCCGGCAGGAGCGGCCGCCGCGGCGAGCAGCGCGCCGATGGCGCCGGTGAGGCACAGGATCCGGACGGGGTGGCCGAGGCGTCGAGTCATGCCCCCTCTGACGCCACCAACCCCAATCCGGTTCCCCCGCCGGTTCCAAAGGTTCGGGTTACGGGGTGCGGGTGTTGTAATGCGTCATGGCGGCGGCGACGCCGTCGGTGAGGATGAGCTCGACCGCGTCGGCGGCCTCCTCGACCGTCACCTCGAACCCGGCGCGCTCGCGCTTGCCCATGCGGCTCAGCACGTGGCCGACCCCTTCGTCCTTGGAGCGCGGCTTGCCGATCCCGATCCGCACGCGCAGGAAGCCGTCGGACTTCAGGTGTGCCTTGATCGATCGGAGCCCGTTGTTGCCGGCCAACCCACCACCGGCCTTCACCTTCATCGTTCCGGGCGACAGATCGAGCTCGTCGTGCACGATCACGATCTGCTCGGGCTCCACACCGAATCGCCGCGCCAACGGCCCGACCGCCTGTCCCGACTCGTTCATGTAGGTGAGCGGGATCGCGAGCGCGACACGTTTCCCGTGCATGGTCGCCTCGCCGACGAGCGCGCTGAACTTGCCGCCGCGCAGTCGAACGCCATGCCGTCGCGCGAGGAGCTCGACGACATCCGCCCCCGCGTTGTGGCGCGTGCCCCGGTACTCGTCGCCAGGGTTTCCGAGGCCGACGACGAGCAGATCCGCGGGCGCACCGGTGCGCGCGCCGCGGCGCAGCACGACGGACTACTCCTCGGCGGCGTCGTCGCGCTCGGGAGCTTCCTCGCCACCCTCGCCGGCTTCGGCGCCCTCGCCCTCGCCCTCTTCGTCTTGCGCTGCGAGCGCGCGCGGCACCGAGATCATCGCGAGCAACTCGTCGTGGTCGTTCTTGATCACGGCGCCGGCCGGTGCGACGAGGTCGCCGACGCGGAGCTGATCGCCGAGAGTCAACGCCGACACGTCGTGCTCGATCGATTGCGGGATCGCGTTCGGTTTCGCGGTGACGGTCACCGAGAACAGGAGCTGTTCGAGCATTCCGCCCTCGCTGACACCCGCGGGTTCGCCGACGAGCGACAGCGCGACCTCTGCATCGATCTCCTGGTCGGCGCGAATGCGAACGAAGTCGACGTGCTGCAGGTTCCCCTTCACGGGGTGACGCTGCACCTGCCGGCACAACGCGAGGTGCTCCTTGCCGTCGATGGAGAGTGTGATGAGCGTGTTCATCCCGCGTGCGAGCAGCAGCCCGAGGTCATGCGCGTCGACGACCACCGACTGGTTCGCCACACCGAGCCCGTAGACCTCGGCAGGGACGTTGCCCCCCATGCGGATCTGGCGCGCAGGGCCCTTGCCGCGGCCTGCGCGGATCGTGGCCGGGAGGACGCTCTTGGCGCTCGGGTTCGTCTTGGACTTGGTGCTCATGGCGCGTCGCTACCTCGTGGCGCGGATACTGGTGAACGGCAGAGTCTCGCGCGCCCGTGCACGACCTCAGAAATTGTCGCCGTGGAACAGCTCCGACACCGACCTGTCCTCGAACACGGCATCGATGACCTCGGCGACGAGCGGGGAGATCGACAGCACCTTGAGCTGTGGAAACTGCTTGTCGTCGTGGATCGGCACCGTGTTGGTGACCACCACCTCCCGTACCGGCGCGTTCTTGAGCCGGTCGACAGCCGGGCCCGACAGCAGCCCGTGCGTGGCAGCGATGATGACCTCGGCCGCGCCCCGCGCGTGCAGCAGCTCGGCGGCGTTCACGACCGTGCCCGCAGTGTCGATCATGTCGTCGACGATGATGCAGGTGCGCCCGCGGACGTCGGAGCCGATGAGCTCACCGGCCATCGCGACGTTGTGAGTGCCCTTGGGGCGGCGCTTGTCGATGAAGGCGAGCTCGACGTCGGTGATCCCCGCTTCCTCGAAGCGGTTCGCATAACGCCGCATGAGCTTGCCGCCACCGGCGTCGGGCGACACGACGGTCACCGGCCCGCTCACCGCACCGGCGAGGTACTCCGCGAGCACAGGCAGCGCGGTGAGGTGATCGACGGGCTTGTCGAAGAAGCCCTGGATCTGCCCTGTATGCAGATCGACGCTGACGACACGATCGGCGCCGGCAGCGGTGAACATGTCGGCGACGAGTCGTGCCGTGATCGGCTCGCGGCCCTCGGCCTTGCGATCCTGGCGTGCGTAGCCATAGAACGGGCACACCGCGGTGATCCGCTTCGCCGACGCGCGCTTCGCCGCGTCGATCATGATCAGCTGCTCCATGAGGCGATCGTTGATCGGGTCGCAATGGGTCTGGAACACGAACACGTCGGTGCCACGGATGTTCTCGCCGTAGCGGCAGTAGATCTCGCCGTTCGCGAACGTGCTGAGCACGATGTCGGCGAGCTTCACCGACAACGCGGCGGCGACCTCCTCCGCGAGCTCCTGGTGGCCCCGGCCCGACACGAGGACGAGCTTCTTCTTCGTGACGAGCTCCATCGGGCTCCTTCCGCCGCGGTCCGCAGCTTGGCTTCGTCGTCCCTATTCTGGCCGATCGTCGTCGGCCGGCGGATCGTCTTCTCGGATCGGGTCGACCCAGCCCTCGACGAGCCGCGCGGGGACCCCTCGGGCGTGGCTGTCGGCGGGGACGTCGCCGGTGACCACGGCCCCGGCGCCGATCACGGATCCGTCGCCGATCTCGACGGGTGCGACAAGCACGCTGTTCGACCCCGTGCGGACCTTGGCACCGATGATCGTGCGGTGCTTGCGCTTCCCGTCGTAGTTCGCGGTGATCGTGCCGGCGCCGATGTTGGCGCCCGGTCCGACGATTGCGTCACCCAGGTAGGCGAGGTGGTTCGCCTTCGCGCCCTCGCCGAGTTGCGCGTTCTTCGTCTCGACGAAGTCGCCGATCTTCGACCCGGCAAGCATGTGGGTGCCGGCGCGCAGATGCGCGAACGGACCCACAGAGCAGCCGTCGCCGATCTCCGACTCTCGGACGACCGAGTTGGCGATCGTGACGTGCTCGCCGACGATGCTGTCGACGATGCGCGTGTCGGGACCGATGACGCTGCCCGTACCGATGACCGTGCGCCCTTGGAGGATCGTTCCCGGAAGGAGCTGGACGTCGGCGGCAAGCTCGACCGTCGCGTCCACATAGGTGTGTTGCCCGTCGACCATCGTGACGCCGGCACGCATCCACGCGCGGTTGATGCGCACGCGCAGCGCGGCTTCCGCGTCGGCGAGCTGCGCGCGATCGTTGACCATGCGAGCCTCGTTGGCGTGCTCGACCGCTTCGGCGATCACCTTGTGGCCCGCGTCGCGGAGCACGACGATCGCGTCCGTGAGGTAGTACTCGCCCTGCGCGTTCACCGGTGACAGGCGCCGCAACGCCGGTGCGAGCAGGTTCCGCCGGAAGCAGTAGATGCTTGTGTTGATCTCGTCGATGGCAAGCTGCTCGTCGGTCGCGTCGTCGTGTTCGACGATGCGGTCGACACGGCCGTCCTTGGCGCGCAGGATGCGACCCAGGCCGTCGGGGTCGTCGACGATCGCCGTCAGGATCGACGCGGCGGCGTCTTCGGCGCGATGTGCCGTGGCGAGCCGGGCGAGCGTCTCGGGCTCGATCAGCGGCGCATCGCCGGGGAGCACGATCAGGTCGTCTTCGTCGCCGACCAGATCGTCGAAGTAACCGGCGGTGAGCGCGACGCTGATCGCATCGCCCGTACCGCGCTGGACGCGCTGCTCGACGAACTCGACGGGCACCTCGCCTTCGAGCTGTTCCTGCACGGTCTTCACGACGGGCTCGGCACCGTGCCCGACCACGACGATGATCCGCTCGAGCGGGAGCCGCTCCAGCGCATCGAGGACGTGGAGCAGCATCGGCCGGCCGCAGAGCGGGTGCAACACCTTCGGCGTCGCCGACCGCATGCGCGTGCCCTCGCCCGCGGCGAGGACGACGGCGGCGAGCGGTCGGTATTGGTTCATGCTGCTCCCAAACTGTTCAGGTCAGGTGATCTGGTTCTCGGGCGCGGGCTGCGCTCGGGGGCAAGGACTCGAACCTTGACCTACGGGAACCAAAATCCCGCGTGCTGCCAGTTACACCACCCCCGAAGGGTATTGCGACGATACCGCTCCGCTCTACCCATTCGGGTCTGCGATCTCATCGGCGCGAACGGCGAGCGACGTGAGCGAAGGCACGGCGAGCGACGTGAGCGAAGGCACGGCGAGCGACGTGAGCGAAGGCACGGCGAACGATGTGAGCGAACGCACGGCCAACGACTAGCTTCGTCCCTCGTATGGGCAGCCTCATCAAGAAGCGCCGCAAGCGAATGCGGAAGAAGAAGCACAAGAAGCTGCTCAAGAAGACGCGCTGGCAGCGCCGTACCCAGGGCAAGTAGGCCCGGATCGCAACCCTGCCCGGGCAACGGCCGCCCCCTCGGGGCGGCCGTTTTGCGCAAGCGCATCATCGGCGTGAGGCGAGGCTGCTGCCTGCCCACACCGTCGCGACGCGGAGCGCGTCTCGGGCTCGATCGGCGAGCGCTGACGCGTGCTCGTCGTCGTCGGCGATGACGGCATAGCTGCTGCCGCTGCCGAGCAGGAGCGGCGCGCGCCGCGCCACCCGAGCGAAGGAGTCCCGGAACGTCTGCAACGCCGGTGCGACGAACAGCGCCGCCGGTTCGAGATCGTTGGCGAGTCCCTCGGCGAGGAGCGGCGATTCGACGACCCGCTGGCTGCTCGGCGCGCCGAGCTCGTCCCAGGCGCGGTAGACCTCGGGCGTCGAGCAGCCGAACGGCGGCGTGGCGATGACGAGCGCGAGCGATGGGATCCCTGCCGCTGGCCCGAGCCGCTCGCCGCGTCCCCGCAGGAACGATGGCGCGCCCCGCAGCGCGAACGGAACGTCCGATCCCAGACGCGCTGCCACGCGCTCGAGGTCGCGGCGTCGAATGCCGAAATGCGAACCGAGCAGAGCGAGCACTTCCGCCGCATCCGCCGATCCGCCGCCGAGACCCGCCGCGACCGGGATGTGCTTACGCAACCGCACGCGAACACCTGCAACGGTCGCCGGCAACCGCTGGCGCAGCGCCTCGACCGCCCGACCGGCGAGGTTCTCCGCCACGCGGCTCGGCGCCGCGCCGGCGGGAATCACGCTCATGGTCGTACCGCCGCGCTGCGGATACAGCGCGACATCGTCGTGCGGCTCGGAGCACGAGACCGCCAGCGCGTCGAGCTCGTGGAAGCCGTCCGCGCGCGTGCCGAGGATTCGCAACGACAGGGTGACCTTGGAGCGCGCCCGGCCACGCAGGACGGTGAACGACCGCTCGATCGTCATGGCACGTCGGCCTCGGTCGCGAGGCGTGCCCAGTCGGCGAGCGCCAGCTCCTCGGCGCGGGCCGTGGGCCGGAGGCCGGCCCGCTCGATGGTCGCGATTGCTCCGCCACCCAGGACGGGCCGCAACGATTGGCGGAGCATCTTGCGGCGCTGCGCGAAGCCGGTTCGGACCAGCGTGAACATCCGATCGGGGTCGCGCACCACCACCGGCGGTTCGGCGTGACGCGTGAGTCGCACGAGCGCCGACTCCACGTTCGGCTTCGGCACGAACACGCTTGCGGGGACAAAGCCCACGAGCTCGGCGCGTGCGTAGTACGCGACCTTCACCGAGACGGCACCGTACGTCTTCGTGCCGGGGCCGGCGGCGAGACGTTCGCCGACCTCACGCTGGACCATCACGAGCCCGCGATCGATGCGACGCGACGTCTCGAGCGCTCGTACGACCACGGTCGCGGCGACGTTGTACGGGAGGTTCGCGATGATCGCAACGTTGTGGAGCGGCGCGAGGAGCTCGTCCCACTCGACCGTGCGCGCATCGCGCTCCACGATCTCGACGGGCGCGCGTGCGGGCAGGGTGGCCACGAGCGCTGGGATCACGTGACGGTCGACCTCGACGCAGGTGACGTGGGCACCCGCTTCGAGCAGCGCGAGCGTCAGGCTTCCCAGCCCCGGTCCGACCTCGACGACCTGATCGCCCGGCTGCAGGTTCGCGAGCCTGACGATGCGCCGCGCAGTGTTGGGGTCCGCCAGGAAGTGTTGGCCGAGCGCACGGCTCGGCATGAGCCCGTGCGCGGCCAGGCGCTCGCGGATCGACGCGGGGGTCAGCAGCTCGATCACGGCAGACCGAACAGCTCCACGGCGTTCGACGAGGTGATCGCAGCGATGTGCTCGACCGATTCTCCGCGCGCGCCGGCCAGCGCCGCGCCGACGTAGGGAAGGAACGCTGGCTCGTTCGGCTTGCCGCGTTTCGGAACGGGCGCGAGATACGGGGCATCCGTCTCGCAGAGGAGACGATCCGCCGGGATCATCCGAGCTGCGTCCCGGAGGTCCTCGGCACCCTTGAAGCTGACGATGCCGGAGAAGCTGATCGAGCACCCGAGTGCGAGCGCGCGTCGTGCTTCGGCGGGTCCGCCCGTGAAGCAGTGGAACACGGTGCGCCGCGGGACGCCTTCGGCCGTCAAGGCCTCGAACGTGGCGTCCCACGCGTCGCGAGCGTGGATCACGAGCGGACGGTCGAGCTGGTTCGCGAGCACGATCTGGCGTCGGAACGCGGCGGCCTGGTCGCCTCGGGGTGAGTGCTCGTAGTAGAGGTCGAAGCCGGCCTCGCCGACCGCGACGACGTTGTCGGGATCCTGCGCGAGCTCCGCGAGGTCGTTCCACTGCGCCTCGAGGTGCTGCGCGTCGTGTGGGTGGAGCCCGACGGTCGCGGACACGTCGGCGTGGCGCGTGGCGAGCGTCACCGCGCGCAGCGACGACGCGAGGTCGCAGCCGACGACCACGAAGTGGCGCACGCCCACGGCGCGGGCGCGTTCGAACGCGCCGTCGTCCTCCGTGTGGCAATGCGAGTCGATCCAACTCAACGCCTCGGCCAACTCATGTTCCTTCGGGCCGGCTCATTGCTCGATCCGCGGAAAGAGCGGCGAGCCCTTCTCGAGCCGGTTGCCCGCCGGCAATCCGCCCCAGACCGCGGCGTCGGGCAGCAGCGCGTCCGCGGGAGCGCCAGGGAGCCCGAGGCGCCGCCACAGCTCGCCGCACGCGTTCGGGACCACGGCCACGGCGAGCACCGCCACGATGCGCAGCGCCTCGAGACAATCACCGAGCACCGCTTCGACCGCGTCCGTGTCGCCCGCCTTCTGCAGAGCCCACGGCTGGCGGTCCTCGATGAAGGCGTTGGTCGCCCTGATCAGGTCCCACACCGTCGCGAGCCCGCCGGCGAGGTCGAGCTTCGCGAACCCCTCGATCATCCCGCCGAGCGCTGCCGCAGCGTGCTCACGCAAGGGCCCGTCGGCGCGACTCTCGGGGACGGCGCCACCGCAGTAGTTCACGGCCATGTTCAACACGCGGTTCGCGAGGTTGCCGAAGTTGTTCGCGAGGTCCGAGTTGTAGCGGGCGACCATCGCCTCGTAGCTGAAGTCGCCGTCGGGCCCGAACCGTTGATCGGCGATGAAGTGGTACCGGTAACCATCGACGCCGAACTCCGCGATGAGATCGTGCGGAAAGATCTGGTTGAGCCGCGTCTTGCTCATCTTCTCGCCGCCGACGAGCAACCACCCGTGAGCGAACACACACCTGGGCGGCTCGAGCCCGCCGGCTATGAGCATCGCCGGCCAGTACACCGCGTGAAAACGGAGGATGTCCTTGCCGACGAGGTGGTAGTCGACAGGCCACCAGCGCGCGAAACGTTCGTCGTCGTCGCCGTACCCGACCGCGGTGCAGTAGTTGAACAGCGCGTCGAACCACACGTATGTGACGTGCGACGGATCCCAAGGCAACGGGATCCCCCAGCTGATCGACGTTCGGCTCATCGAGAAGTCGCGCAGCCCTTGCTTGATGAACCCGACGACCTCGTTGTACCGGCTCTCGGGTTGCACCGCACGCGGGTTTGCCGCGTAGTGCTCGAGCAGGCGATCGGTGAACGCCGACAGCTTGAAGAAGTAGTTCTCCTCGGCGACGCGCTCGAGTGGGCGATCGTGGATCGGGCAGTTGCCGTCGATCGCCTCGTCGTCGGTGTAGTACGCCTCGCACGGGACGCAGTACAGACCCTCGTAGGTGCCCTTCTCGATGTACCCGTTGTCGTGCACGCGTTGGAGGAACCGCTGCACGGCCCGATGGTGGCGAGGTTCGGTCGTTCGGATGAAGTCGTCGTGCTCGATCTGGAGCTCGGCCCACGCCTGCTGGAACCGCACCGCCGTGCGGTCCGCCCACTCCTGCGGGCTGACACCTTGCGCTTCGGCCGCGCGCTGGATCTTCAACCCGTGCTCGTCGGTGCCCGTGAGGTAGTGGACGTCGTCGCCGAGCTGGCGCCGCCATCGTGTGAGCACGTCGCCCGCCAGCGTCGTGTAGGCGTGCCCGATGTGCGGCACGTCGTTCACGTAGTAGATGGGGGTCGTCACATAGAAGCGCTCGGGCACGAGCTCCATTCTGCCCGCTGAACCGACCCGGCCGGCTGGACCGCCCGGCGGATTGCCCGCTTGGTCAATCGCTCCCGGGCGGTTCTGCGCGTCGACGCCGTAACATCGGCATCGATGACCGCTGCCCCGACACCACCGCCCACATCGATGCTGTCGGCGATGGGGATGGCCCGCCGGATCGACGCGCTCGGACGGGTTGTCGTGCCCGTCGAGATGCGCCGTCTGCTGGGCATCAACGAAGGCGATCTGCTCGACATCCACGTCGAATCCGGACGGCTCGTGATGAGCCGCATCGAACACAGCTGCCTGTTCTGCGGTTCCAACGAAGACCTGCGGATGTTCAAGGACCGCCTCGTCTGTCGCGCGTGCTCGACGGCGATCAGCCGGCCCGCCTGACAGCGAGCGCACGCTCGTACGCGCGCCGTTTCGCGATCCCGAGGACCTCTGCAACCGCGGCCGCGGCGTCGCGTGCGGACTTCCCTGCGTCGAGCTCGTCGCGTATCGCCTCGTCGATCGTCGCGTCGTCCGCACCGTTCGCGCATGGTGAAGGGCCGACGACGATCACACACTCGCCACGCGGGTCGATGGTGCGCAGTTCGCCGAGCGGCCCGCGCAAAATCTCCTCGTAGCGCTTGGTGAGCTCACGCGCCACCGCCGCGGGCCGGTCGTCGCCGCAGACGCCGGCGAGATCGGCGATGGTCGCCGCGACGCGTGCCGGCGCCTCGAACACGACCGTGGTCGCGGTGCTGGTCGCGATGTTCGCGAGCCGCCGCCGGCGAGCAGGACCCTTCCGCGGCAGGAACCCTTCGAACGTGCAGCGCTCGGTCGGCAACCCCGACAACACGAGAGCGCTCAGCGCGGCGCTCGGGCCCGGAACGAGCTCCACGTGGAGGCCTGCCGCGGCGCACGCCGCGACGAGACGAGTGCCCGGGTCGGAGATGCCCGGCATGCCCGCGTCGCTGGCGTACGCGATCGTGCGACCGTCGCGCACGGCCTCGACGAGCCGCGCCGCTGCGGCCGCTTCGTTGTGGGCATGCACGGCGCGCAGCCGCCCCGCGCCGGGGATCGCGGCGTGGGTGAGCAACGCACGGGTTCGGCGCGTGTCTTCGCACCAGATCTCGTCCGCGGAGCGCAGCGCCTCGACCGCGCGGGCACTGAGATCGCCGAGGTTCCCGATCGGTGTCGCGACGAGCACGAGGCGCCCAGCGGTCACCGTCACGCACGCACCTCGACGAGATCGCCGACCAGCAGCCGCCAGCGGTCGAACGCTCCGGCTCGTGCCTCGATCGCGAAGTAGGCGCGAGGTACCGGACGCGAGAGGCGGTTCGGCGGCAGCGAGACGGTGTGCAACACGAACCCGTCACGGTCGCAGAACGCCACATCGATCGCGAACCGCATGCGGATCGTGTGGACATGCCGGCAGGGTCGCAGGATCAGCGCCCCCTCGAACGCCTCGCGATCCGACAGCCCGACGCGCCGCGCTCGGCGCGTGACCGCGACCTCGGCGGCCGCCAACACCTCTTCACCACGGACCAGCCAGGGCATGCGACCGCTGAGCGTACCGAGCCGCGGTGGGCGTCTCCCCGCGCGCTCGCATCACACGTTGAAGCGGATCTCCAGCACGTCGCCGTCCTGGACCGCGTACTCCTTGCCCTCGAGCCGGATCTTGCCCGCCTCCTTGGCTTTGCTCCACGAACCGATCGCGAGCAACTCGTCCCAACGGATCACCTCAGCGCGGATGAAGCCACGCTGCAGATCGGAGTGGATCACTCCCGCGCACTCGGGAGCGGTCGCGCCGGCGCGGAAGGTCCACGCTCGCGATTCCTTGTCGCCGGTCGTGAGGAACGTCCGCCGCCCCAGCAGGTGGTACGCCGTTCGAGTCAGGCGCGGCAGCACGCTCTCTCCGATCCCGAACGTCGCCAGCATCTCGGGCCGGTCCTCAGGGTCGCAGACCGCGATCTCGGCCTCGATGTCGACCGCGACCGCAAGCGCGTCGGCGCCGAACGGCACGCGGATGGCGTCGGCGCCGGCAAGCTGGCTCTCGTCGATGTGGAGCACGGTGAGGCTCGGCTTGGTCGTCAGGCAGAAACATGGCGCAAGAAGCGTGCGCTGCTCCGGTGTGAGGTCGGCTCGCGCGAGCGGCGTGCCGTCGGAGAGCAGGGCGTGCGCCTGATCGAGAGCGGCGAGCTCGGCGCCGAGCGTCTTGTCGCCCTTGGCGGCTCGGCGCTGCCGATCGAGCCGTTGCTCGACCGTCGTCAGGTCCGCCATGACCAACTCGAGCTCGAGCGCCGCGAGGTCGGCCGCGGGATCGCACGGACCGGCGTTCGCGTGCGCCCGTAAGACGAACAACACCGCATCGCAGTTGCGCAGCGACCCGACGAACTTCGCGCCGAGCCCCTCGCCGGGCTTGGCCCCCGGCGGCAGCGCGATGTGCACCAACTCGAAGCCGGCGGGCACGACCTTCTTGCTGTGGCTCATCTCGGCAAGGCGCGTCAACCGCTCGTCTGCGACGTGCGCGATCCCGATCGAGGTCTCGAACAACCCGGGGTCGGGGAGACCCGTGAGAGCACTGAAGAGACGGTTCGAGCCGGCGTCCGAAAGGCCGACGAGACCCAGGTTCTCCATCGCGGGGCAGGGTACCGACGCAATCGGTGGAGCATCCGCTCGCCGACCCGACTAGCCTCGCTCGGTCCGTTCGCGGGAGAGACGAAGATGAGCAGGAAGAGCAAGATGCGCCGCCTCAACGCCAAGCGCAAGAAGGCCAACCACGGCAAGAAGCCGCTCTGCGGCAAGAAGAGCTGACGCGGTCGTCACCCTGTGGCGAGCGCGACCTGCGATGGCCGTTCATGAGGTCCGGGTCCTTCCGGACGACACCGCCCACGAGCTGCTCACCAACACGCTCGAGCGCGTGAATCGCGCCTCCAACCTCGCGCGTGCCGACGCGCTCCAACGCAACGTCTTCGCCGGGACGGATCTGCGCGACGTCGTCAAGGAGCAGGTCGAGCGAGGCAAGCTCCCCGAGGGTTTCGTGACGCCCATCACCCAGCGTGTCGAGGCGAGCCTCGAACGACGCGCCGGCAAGCAGCCGAAGTTCTCGAGCTACCAGTCGCTGACGCTGCCCCCGTCGGCGTACAAGTGGGGCGAGGGCAAGGTCACGATGCTGACGGCCCGCGGCAAGCGGACGATCGGTGTGCGGGTCGATCTCAGCCAAGGCGGCCTGCGCCACCCGCTCGCGGGTCGCCCGGTGTCGATCGTCTACCGCAACGGCGACTTCGACCTCGTCGCGGCCGACATCGAACGCAAGCACGAAGACGACTAACCGGCGATCCCAGCGTCACAGCGATCCGCCACATGTGACGGTCTCGCGGGACGCTACGAGCCGGGGGGCTCCGGGAAGGGTCGGAACTCCTGGACGAGAAGCGCTTGCGTACCGCGGCCGATCGGGCCGTGCTCGTCGAACAGGCGCGTCTCGCACAACCCCGCGCCGTCGCCGTGCGCCCAAGCGGTCGACTCGAGCCCGATCCATTCGCCGCGCGCGTGACGATGGACGTGCACAGTGATCTCAGGGTTGATCGCGCCACTGTTCGACATGCGCACCGGGTTGCCGAGCCCGCTCCCGAAGTCGGCCGCAGCGCAGACCCGTTCGAGCGGCGACAGTGTCGCCCCCGCGACGAGCGCGACACGGAGCCGCAACCACGCGCCGGCCGGTCCCGGCGTGTCCCATGCACCGGCAACGAGCGCGAACTCGTTCGCCGACCAGAACCCGACGTGGTTCAGAACGCCGAGGGTCGCGGGCGGCGCGGCGTGCGGTGGCGAGAGGCGTGGCACGGGCGGGTTCGCTGCGTCGCCGACGTCGAGCGCTGGATCGAGTCGATGCGTACGAAGCGCACGCGCGACTGCGACCGTGCGACCGTGGTCGTCGGTCATTGCCGCGTCCACCCAACCGACCTTCCGTCCTGGGCGCAATGTCGCGGTGGTCACCGTGAGCGGCACGAGCGGCACCGGGCGCAGGAGCTCGACGGTCAGCCGCGCGACGAACGGCGGCACGTCGCCGGGCTCATGGGCCTCGATCGCGTGCGCGAACAGCGCCGCAACCGGCCCACCGTGCAACGCGTCGGGATCCCACGGTCCACGAGCGAACGGCGTCGGCTGGTAACGCGCTCCGCTGCCGCCCTCGCGTTCGAACAGCGAGCTGTGCTCGTCGATCGGATCCACGAGGGTCGGACAGTATCGGGTCGCGCGACGGCGATTGACGTCTCGCCGGAGCTACTCGTAGCGTCGACCGGCGATGCCGAGGGATCGCTTGCTCGAAGGGCGCGTCGCGCTGATCACCGGATCGGGCTCCGGTCAGGGCCGCGCCGCCGCCTGCCTGTTCGCGGAGCACGGCGCTCGCATCGCGGTCATCGACATCAACGACGCCGGGGCGGCCGAGACCGTCCGGATGGTCGAAGGTGGAGGCGGTGAGGCGTTCGCACTGAACGCCGACGTCTCGGTTCGCCGAGACGCGGACCGGATGATCGCGACGACGGTTGACCGCCTCGGCCGTCTCGATGTGCTCTACAACAACGCTGCGGTACAGATGAGCGGTCGCCTCGTCGACTGCTCGGAGGACGACTGGAACCTCACGATCGCGACGAACCTCTCCGCGATCTTCTGGGCGTGCCGCGCGGCGATCCCGCACATGCTCGATGGCGGTTACGGTTCGATCATCAATACCGCGTCCACGCTCGGGCTGATCGGGAGTGAGGGCTACGCCGCCTACGGCGCGGCGAAGGCCGGGCTCGTGATGCTGTCGAAGCAGATCGCGGTGGAGTGCGGCCCGGTGGTCCGCTCGAACGTGATCGCGCCCGGCTCGATCGACACGCCACGATTTCGGAAGGTGCTCGACGCGACGCCGAACCGCGACGAGTTCATGAAGATGCTGCTCGGCAACATGCCGCTGAAGCGTCTCGGGACCGCCGACGACATCTCCCGTGCAGCGCTGTTCCTCGCGAGCGAGGAGTCGTCCTACACGTCCGGCGCGGTGATTCCCGTCGATGGCGGACTCGCGGCGCTGCGGTGAGCCCCGTGGCGAGCGAGTTCACCGGTCAGGTCGCGATCGTCACGGGCGGCGCGTCGGGACTCGGCGAAGCCATCGCCGCGAGGCTCGCGCGCAACGCGATGATGGTCATCGTCGCCGACGTGCAGGAACGGGTCGGGCAGCAGGTCGCCGACAACCTGAAGGCCGCAGGGCTGCGCGCGGAGGCCGAGACCTGCGACGTCACGCAAGAGGGCGAGGTCGCGGCGCTCGTCGAGTCCGTCGTGGAACGGCACGGCGCTCTGCATCACCTGGTGTGCTCGGCGGCGATCGAGACGCGCGCGGCGCTCACCGAGACGAGCGACGAGGACTGGCAGCGAATCCTCGACGTGAACCTCAAGGGCCCCTGGCTGTGCATGAAGCACGCGATCCCTGCGATCGCCGTCGCTGGCGGCGGCGCGGTCGTGTTGCTCGGCTCGATCCTGGGCGCGATCGGCCAACCCGGTTACGCCGCGTATTGCGCGTCGAAGGGCGCGCTCGTGAACCTCGCGAAGCAGGCCGCGATCGAGCACGCGGCCGACGCCGTGCGCGTGAACGTCGTCTCCCCCTCGGCTACCGACACCGGCCTGTTCATCCAGATGGCGAACGCGAGCGATAACCCCGATGCCATCATCGACATGGTGACGCGCAACAACCCGATGCGCCGGCTGGGCACGGCCGCAGAGGTCGGCGACACCGTGGCCTTCCTCTGCTCTCCTGGTGCCGCGTACATCTCTGGAGCGGTCATCCCGCTCGACGGCGCCATGGCAGCGCGCCGGATCGTGTGATGGCGAACGTGTCGGCGACCGTCCCGCGTCGCGTGCTCGACGCGGACGCGCACGTGATCGAGCCGTTCGGCATCTTCGGCGACGCGCAGCGCCTCGACCGCAACCCGATGGATCTTCCAGCCACGACACCGACCGTCGTATGCGGCGGCGCCGATCTGTCCGATCAGTGGGAACACGGTTGGGACGCGCCAAGCTACCTGCGGGCGATGGACGCGCAGCGCATTGCCGCAGCCGTGCTCTATCCGTCGGTCGGGTTGTTCGTGCCGTTCCAACCGGAGATCTCCGATCGGGAGCAGGCGCGCGCGTGTGCGGGGTACGACGACTGGATCGCGGGCTATTGCGCGACCGACCCATCTCGGCTGGCCGGCGTCGGCATCGCGCCGCTCGGCGATCCGCACCTCGCCGCTTCCGAGACACGGCGCGCCGCGACGTTGGGGTTGGTGGGCATGCTCGTCCGGCCGAACTTCCTGCACGGCCGCAACCTCGGCGATCGTGCCTACGACCCGCTGTACGACGCGCTGGAGGAGACGGGCCTCGTGCTCGCGGTACACGAGGGGATGGGTGTGCGCGGGGGCCCGACGATCGGAGGCGACCGGTTCGCGAGCTTCGCAGCACGGCATCTCTGTTCGCATCCGATGGAACAGATGGCCTCGATGGCGTCGCTGATGCTCGACGGCGCGCTCGAGCGCCATCCGGTCATGCGGGTCGCGTTCTTGGAGAGCGGCACGGGCTGGCTGCCCTACTGGCTCGCACGGCTCGACGATCACATCGAGTGGATGGCCGACACCGAGACGAAGGGACTCGAACACTCTGCGAGCGAGTATTTCGCGCGCCAGTGCATCATCTCGACCGACCCGGAGGACCCGCTCTGTGCCACGAGTGTCGATGCGGTCGGTGCCGACCACATCGTCTGGGCGAGCGACTTCCCGCACCCCGATGCTGCGTTCCCCGACGCGCTCGACGAGTTCGTGCATCACAACCCGCGCCTTGCAAACACGGCCCTTGGCGCGATCCTGTGGGACACGCCCCTCGACTTCTACCGATTGCGGGAACGGTTCGGCGGATGAAGCTGCTCGCGCTCGCCGTCGCGTTGACGGTGGCCGCGTGCTCGGGGAACGGCGGCGATCGTGGAGGAACGACGACGAGCGCGAGCCCAGATCCCACGAGCCCAGCACCCACGAGCCAAGAACCAACGACGAGCCCAGCAACCACGACGCCCGAGCCCGAATACGACCCCGCGACGGGTGCGCTCGCCGGCAGCACCGACTGTGTGCCGCCCGATGGCGGTGGCGCGACGATCGCTTGGGAGGAGCTGCGCAACCCCGTCGTTGTCACCGATTGGATGGCGAAGGATCAGGCGATCCGTTTCGTCGACGGCCGCTGGCACCTGTGGTACAGCAGCCGCCAGCCCGGGCGCGGCATCGGGTATCAGACCTCGACCGACATGGCGCGCTGGACCGTCGAGCCGGAACGCCCCGCCGTCGGCGGCTCACCCGATGTGACCCGCGCCGCCGGCGGCGACCTCGTGATGACCCACCAGGTCGACCCGCCGCCGCCCGACGATCCCGACAACGACGATCTCGCCTACCGCCGCGCGGCGACACCGGCAGGCTTGTCGACGGCGGTGCCGCAGCCACTCGCACCGGGGTTCTTCGAGGACACCCGCCGTATCGACGCCGCGCTCGCGCACACGAAGTGGGGACTGTTCTTGCTGTTCAAGCGCGGCGGTCGCGAGCAGATCCCGCAGATCACGACGATGCTGTACTCGCCTTCGGGCGATCTCGACGGGCCATGGCAGCTCCTCGGCGAGCCGGACGTCGGGTGGTTCGAGAACTACCAGCTGCTGACGATCGACGGCCGTTGGCACCTGCTCGGCACACGGATCCCGATCCACGTCCCCGAGTTGTGGCGCCTCGTGGGCGATCCGTCGGACCCGCGCGCGTGGCTCGAGTGGGAGAAGGTGCGCGATCTCGAGGTGCCAGAGGAAGCGTGGAACAGTGGCGGTACCGCCGCCGGCATCGACTACGAGCGCGCGAACTCCGCGTACCTCTGCGACGCGCGCGCCGTCGACGGTCACTACTACTTGTTCTACGCCGGCAGCACCGAGCTGACGAGCTTCGACGGCCGCGGCCACGCGAAGATCGGCGTGGCGCGCTCCACCGATCTCACGACCTGGACCGTGCCCCCGAGCTGAAGGGGTGGGCCGCGAGATAGCCGAGCATTGCCGCGGTGGTCTCCTCGGGACGTTCTTGTTGGGTCCAGTGGCCGCAATTCTCGATCACGACCCTGGTGAGATTCGGGATCCGTTCCTCCATGCCCGCGGTCAGCGCCGGTGGCAACACCGGGTCGTCGGCCGCGCAGATCATGAGGCACGGCACGTTGATCGTGCGGTCGCACCACGACGCCGACAGCTCCCAGTTGCGATCGAGGTTCCGGTAGTACTCGATCGGTGGGGTGAGTGCGCCGGCCGGTCTGAAGGCTCGCTTGTACTCCTCGAGGATCTCGGGCGGGAAGGCGTCGTTGTTCCTCAGCATCGCGTTCACGAAGATCATCTCGATGAAGTCGTCGGCGCCGCGGCCCCACGACAGCACCCACTCCGCGACGCCGCGCTCCTGGAACTGGATGATGTAGATCGGGTTGTCGGCGAAGACGATCCGCAGCGCCTCGACGGGCGGGATCGGACCTCGCGGCAGATCCGGGGTGTTCACCCCGATCACGCCCGCGGTCATCTCCGGGTATTGACGGGCGAAGTGCCACACGAGGATCCCGCCCCAATCGTGGCCGGCGATGACCACCTGTTCGTGGCCCAGCGCACCGACGAGCGTGGCGAGAGCACCGTTCACGAACACGACGTCGTAGTTGACGTCGGGCTTGTCGGTGCGCCCGTACCCCGGAAGGTCGGGTGCCACGACATGGAAACCACGTGCGGCGATCGCGTCGATCTGGTGGCGCCACGACAGCGCGAGCTCAGGGAAACCGTGACACAGCAGCACGAGCGGGTCGGGCGGGGCACCGGCCTCGAGGCACAAGAACCGCATCCCGCCCGCAACGACGTACCGCTCCCGCATTCGCCCGGCACGGTACTGCCCAGAACCTCCGCGCGCGTTTGGTCACGACTCCGGTCATGAGCAGTAGAAGTGACCAAACGCGGGGCGTACGCTGGCGGGCTGTGAGTGGGTTCGAGCGGCACATGACCGACGCCGATGCGCTGATGTGGCACATCGAGAAGGACCCGATCCTGCGGTCGACGATCGTCGCGGTCGGGATCCTCGATCGAGCGCCCGACTGGGATCGCCTCCGCCAACGGTACGCGCGGGCGTCGATCGCGATCCCCCGCTTTCGCCAGCGCGTGCTCTCGCCGCCGATGCGACTCGGCCCGCCGCGCTGGGCGTTCGAGCCCGACTTCGATCTCGATTTCCATCTCAAGCGCTTCACCGTGCCGGCACCCGGAACACGTCGGGAGCTGCTCGACCTCGTCGCACCCATCGCCCAGTCGAGCTTCGATCGCGCCCGCCCGCTGTGGGAGACGGTGATACTCGACGGCCTCGAGAACGGCCGTGCCGCGATGGTCATGAAGGTGCATCACTCGGTCACCGACGGCGTCGGCGGCGTCGAGCTGTTGACGCAGATCGTCGACCTCGAGCGTGACGCGCCCGAGCGCCTTGCCGACCGGCCCGCGCCCGCCGCAGAGTTCTTCGATCGCGGCGGGCTGATCCGCGAGTCGCTGTCGCACACCGCGCGCCGCTGGGTCGGCATCGGCCGCCGCGTTCCCGGCACGTTGGCGGGGGTGGCGGGGAGCGCAGCGCGCGACCCGCTCGGCAGCGCGATCGGCGTCGTCGAGACCGCTCGCTCCATCGGGCGCGCCCTCGCGCCGGCCACCTCGCCCTTGTCGCCGATCATGACCGCGCGCGGCATGGGCCGCTGGCTCGACACGATCGATGTCGCGCTCGACGACCTCAAGCGCGCGGCAAAGGTCGCGGAGGGCTCGCTCAACGACGCGTTCGTCGCCGGCGCGTGCGCGGGCCTCGCGCGCTATCACCGCCGCCATGGCGTCGATGTCGACGAGCTGCGCATGACGATGCCGATCAACATTCGTCGCGACGGGGACGGCACGGCCGGCAACCAGTTCGCGCCCGCTCGCTTTCCCGTGCCACTCGGTATCGACGATCCGATCGAGCGCATGCAGGCAATCCGGAAGCTCGTCATCGCGTGGCGGGCCGAACCCGCGCTCGGCCTCACCGGCACGCTCGCGGGAGTGCTGAACCGGCTGCCGACCCAGGCAACAACAGCCCTCTTCGGCGGCATGCTGAAGTGCGTCGACTTCGTCACCAGCAATGTCCCGGGCGCGCCGATCCCCGTGTTCGTCGCCGGGGCCGGGGTTGAGCGGTTCTACGCCTTCGGACCGCCGTCGGGTGCCGGCGTGAACATCACGTTGATGTCGCACGTCGACCAGTGCTGCATCGGCGTCGTCGTCGATACCGCTGCGGTTCCCGACCCCGAAACGCTCATGGACGACCTGCGGGCCGGTTACGCCGAGGTCGTCGCGGTCGGCTGACCGTCCACCGTCGGCCGACCGTCGACGGGCCCGCGGTAACGAACAGCCGCCCATGGCCGACAATAGAGACGTGCAGCCTCCCGCCGGACACTCTTCTGGCCGGTTCTGGCCGGGCCGGTCTTCGCCGGGCCGGTCCGCTCCGGGCCGGCCGGACGATGCCGACGTCACGGATCATGTCGCCGAGCTCCTCTCCGTCGACGAACGAACCGGGAGCCCGGTCGGGCGCGGGGTGTTCCTCGGGCTCGTAGGGCTCGGCGCCGCAGGGGTGGTCTTCGGGGCCGCGGTGCAGCGCCGGGTCCGCGACGTGCTCGCACCGGTCGCCGCCAAGGACCCGACGGGGCTCGCGGCGAACCTGCCCCTCGGTGAGCGGTTCCGGATCTACACGGTCACCGGCGGTTTCCCGAGTCGCAGCCGTGAGGACTACGGGTTGCGCGTCGACGGGCTCGTCGAGCGCTCGCTGACGTTGAGCTATGCCGAGCTGGTCGATCGCGAGCCGACCCACCTCACGAAGGACTTCCAGTGTGTGACCGGCTGGCGCGTCGACGATGTCGAGTGGACCGGGGTACGACTCCGCGACCTGCTCGACGACGCCGGCGTTGCTCCGGGCGCGACCGCCCTGCGGTTCTGGAGCTTCGACGGCGCCTACACCGAGAGCCTCACGCTCGAACAGGCGCGGCGCGACGACGTGATCGTCGCGTACCGGATGCTCGGCGAGGAGATCGTCCGCGCACACGGCGGGCCGGTCCGGCTGTATGTGGCGCCGATGTATGGATACAAGAGCATCAAGTGGTTGGATCGCATCGAGGTCACCGACGGCGTGATCCCCGGCTACTGGGAAGAGCGCGGCTACGACGTCGACGCGTGGGTCGGTGGCAGCAACGGCCGCGACGACGAGCCCACCTGAGATGGACCGTTCCGCCACGCCTGCGACCCTGCCGCGCTTCGCGTTGGCCGAACGCCTCGTGCATTGGACGAACGCGCTGGTCGTCGGCGTGCTCATCGTGACCGGCTACGTGCTCTACGGTGGCCCGGGCGCACAAGGCATCGGGTACCGGACGACCTTCAAGACCATCCACGTGTGGACCGGCCTCGCGATGCCGGCCCCGATCCTCGTCGGGATCGCACTGAGCGCACCGCTGCGTGACGACCTCCTCCGCCTGTCGCGCTGGACGCGCGACGATCGCCGCTGGTGGTCGCGAGCGCGGCGCGGCGAGGTGCGGCTCGCGAAGTTCAACCCGGGCCAGAAGCTCAACACGAGCTTCACAGGCGCCGCGCTCGTCGTGCTGTTGATGACCGGCTCGATCATGAAGTGGTACAAGCCGTTCGCCGACTCGTATCGCACGGGCGCGACGTTCGTCCACGACTGGACGGCGCTCGCGCTCGGCCTCGCGATCGCCGGTCACGTCTTGCTCGCGTTCCGCGACCCCGACGCGTTGCACGCGATGCGGCGCGGGCGCGTCGATGCCGGATGGGCCGCCCGCGAGCGACCGCGGTGGCACGCGGAGATGACTGCGCCGCCCGCGCCCCCGGCGAGCCCCGATCCGGCCGAAATCCATCCGGAGCCGGTCGCCGAGCATCGGTAGCGTCACGGAGCCATGCCGATCACAACGCCGGTCATCACGATCCCCACGAGCCTGCTGCCCCGAGACGGGCGGTTCGGGTCGGGTCCGGGCAAGGTGCGACCAGAGCTCGTCACCGCGCTCGCCGAAGCAGCCACCGGTTATCTCGGCACCAGCCACCGCCAGCCCACCGTCAGGAGCATGGTCGGGCGCGTCCGCGAAGGGATGCGCGCGCTGTTCTCGCTCCCCGACGGTTACGAGGTGCTGCTCGGCAACGGCGGCAGCACATCGTTCTGGGACGCGGCCGTCTTCGGGATCATCGAGCGACGCGCCCAGCACGTGGTCATCGGCGAGTTCTCGCAGAAGTTCGCGGCGGTCACGCGCACCGCGCCGCATCTCGACGAACCGGAGATCATCGAGACCGCTCCCGGGCTCACCCCCGCTCCGTGCCGCGCGAATCCCGCGGTCGACACCTATTGCTTCCCGCACAACGAGACGAGCACCGGCGTCATGCTCGACGTCGCGCGACCTGCCGGCACCGGCGGGCTGATGGTGGTCGACGCGACAAGTGGCGCCGGGGGTCTGCGCGTCGAGCCGAGCCAGTTCGACGTCTACTACTTCGCGCCGCAGAAGTGCTTCGGCGGCGACGGCGGTCTGTGGATCGCGCTCTGCTCGCCGGCGGCGATCGAACGGATCGAGCGGATCGCCGCGTCGGGGCGTTGGCGACCGCCGAGCCTCGACCTCGCCATCGCGGTCGAGCAGAGCCGCCTCGACCAGACCTACAACACGCCGTCACTCGCAACCGTGTTCCTGCTCGCGCACCAGGTCGAGTGGATGCTCGACGGCGGCGGGCTCGAGGCGATGGCGACTCGGTGCGACTCGAGCGCCGCGACCCTGTACGGCTGGGCCGAGCGGCATCTGCTCGCGAGCCCGTTCGTGGCCGACCCACGGCACCGCAGCCGTGTCACGGCAACGATCGACTTCGTCGCCGCGGTCGACGCCGCCGCCCTCGCAGCGACGCTCCGCGCCAACGGCATCCTCGACACCGATCCCTACCGCAAGCTCGGCCGCAACCAGCTCCGCATCGCAACGTTCCCCAACATCGACCCCTCCGACATCGGGCTGCTCACCAAGGCGATCGACTACGTGCTCGACAAGACGGCCTGAAACCTGCGTAATCTCCGGGCGTGCCTGCGCAATCTCCGAGCGGTGTGGCGACGCTCCCCGACGGTTTCGTCGCCGTCGTCAAGCGCGACTGCCCGACATGTGCGCTCGTCGCGCCGCTCCTCGCCGAGATCGCCGAACGCGAGCCGCTCGTCGTGTTCACCCAAGACGATCCGACCTTCCCCGAAGGTCTCGACGCGATCGACGACACCGAGCTGACGGTGTCGTTCGATCTCGAGATCGACACCGTGCCGACCCTGATCCGCGTCGAGGGTGGCGAGGAGCGCAAGCGGCTCGAGGGCTGGTTCCGCCCGCACTGGCAGGACCTCACCGGGATCGCCGACCTCGGCGCGGACCTCCCCGAGCTCCGCCCAGGCTGCGGCAGCCGCACGAACGACCCCGAGATCGCCGAAGCGCGGGCCATCGGCGCGAACCTGGCGCGGCTGCGGAGCCGGCGGATCGAGCTCGGCGCGAGCGAGGACGAGCTCGAAGCGATGTTCGAACGCGGCTTCACCGACGGCCTGCCAGCGGTGCCGCCGACCCCAGAACGCGTCGCGCGCATGCTGACCGGCACCACCCGCGAGCCCCGTGAGGTGGTCGTGCTCGCGCCGCCGGACCTCGTCGAGTGCACCGTCGAGAAGATCGCGGTGAATGCCGTCATGGCAGGCTGCAAACCCGAGTACCTGCCGGTCGTGATCGCGGCGGTCGAAGCGGCCTGTACGGAGGAGTTCAACGCGCACGGCCTCCTGTGCACCACCTGGTTCAGCGGACCGCTCGTGCTCGTCAACGGCCCGATCTCACGAGCGATCGGCATGAACAGCGGCGTGAACGTGCTCGGTCAGGGCAACCGCGCGAACGCGACGATCGGACGCGCCTTGCAGCTCGTCATCCGCAATGTCGGCGGTGGGCGGCCCGGCGAGATCGACCGCGCGACGTTCGGCAACCCGGGCAAGTACACGTTCTGCTTCGCCGAGCGCGAACACGACTCGCCGTGGGACCCGCTGCACGTCGAGCGCGGGTTCCGTCGCGGGCAGAGCACGGTCACGCTGTTCGCAGCCGGTGGCGTGCAAGGTGTCGTTGACCAGTTGAGCCGCGATCCCATGTCGCTCGCGCGTTCGCTCGCGTTGTGCCTGCGAACCGTCGGCCACCCGAAGAACGCGTTCATCTGGGATGCGCTGGTCGTGATCTCGCCTGAACACGCTCGGGTATTCCACGAGGCGGGGTGGAGCAAGGGTCGCGTCCAAGAAGAGCTCCGCAACCTGCTGCAGATCCCTGGCGAGGAGATCGCGCACGGCGCCGGCGGGATCAGCGAGGGGATGCCCGTAGGCTTCGCCGGTCACATGTTGCCGAAGTTCCGCGACGGTGGACTCTTGTTGGTACACGCCGGCGGCGAAGCCGGATTGTTCTCGGCGATCATCGGCGGTTGGGCGAGCGGAGCGATCGGCTCCGAGATCGTGACGAAGGAGATCGGCACATGACAACCACCGGAGCGTTCATCGTGCTCGACCCGACCGGCGAGCGAGCCGCGGCAACACGGGCTCGGGCGCAGCGACCTTCGTCGTTGCGCGGCAAGACCGTCGGACTCCTCGACATCAGCAAGCCGCGGGGTGACGTGTTCCTCGACCGGCTCGAGACGCTGATCGTCGAGCATGGCGCGACGGTCACCCGCTTCCGCAAGCCGACCTTCACGAAGCCGGCCCCGCTCGACCTCCGTCACGAGATCGCGAACCAATGCGACGTCGTCATCGAAGCGCTCGCCGATTGAGGAAGCTGCACGTCGTGCAGTGTGCACGACACCGTGAACCTCGAGTCGGTCGGGATCCCGACGGTCTTCGTCGCATCGACAGAGTTCGTCGACGCGGCGCGCGCGCAGAGCGATTCCCTCGGCGCAGATCCGGCCGTCGTGTTCGTCCCGCATCCGATCCAGGATCGAACCGATGAGGAGCTGCGAGCCCTCGCCGACGACGCGCTCGCCGCGCTCGTCGTGGCGCTGAGTGCCTGAGGCGACGAGAGGCTGAGAACCGGCAATGCTGCTGCTGCACGAGGTCCACACGCTCGCCGGTGCGCACGAGGAGGCGTTCGAGCAACATGTGCGCGACGGATGGATGACCGCGTTGGCGGCGGGCGACGACGCTCGCCTCGCGTGGTATCTCAAGCTCGCACACGGCACCGGTCGCGCGTACCAGGTGACGACCGTGACCGTCGTCCGCGACGGCGGGGCCTACGAGCGGCTGGCGCGCCGGGTTCAAGACGGCGATCTGCGGACCTGGGCCGCGCAGGCCGACGGGCTGCGGCGCGAGGTGCACGGCAAGATGCTGCTGCCGGTGTCGTGGTCACCGACGAGCGAGCTCGACCTCGACGCGATCCCGGTCGATCCCGGCGCACGGCACGAGCAAGCGCTCTTCATGGAAGACAGTGCCTGGCCATACGAGGGCAAGCTCGACGAGTACCTCGAAGCAGCCCGCACCCACTACGCGCCGAGCCTGGAGCAGCAGAGCGACCGTTCGCTGCTGGAGCTCGTCGCCGTGTTCCAGGCAGCGCTCGGTGCCGCGCGCCGGCGCGAGGTCGTGTTGTGGCAGCGCGTGCTGTTCCCCGATCGGCTCCCCGGCCTGTTCACGCGCGACTTGCCGGCGCGCGTGAAGCAGCCGGGCACCTGGATGCACGACGCGCTCGCGGTACGCGACGACTGGGAGAGCCGCCTCTTGCGCACGGCGACTTGGTCGCCGTTGCGCTGACGGGTCGGCCTGGTCGACTCGTCGGCTCGTCAGTCGTGGGCGGTCCCGCCGAGCGTGCCGCCGAGCTCGGGGCATTCGCCGGCGAACACACCCCAGCTGCACTCCCATCCGGGCACGACCCAGGCATGCATCATCCAGATGTTCTCCATCAGGTCGCCCGACTTGCTGCCGCCACGCGCAGTGCATTCCTCGTCCGACATGTCTTCGCCGCCGATGACCTCGAGGTTCGGGTCGAGGCACAGGCCACCGTTCGCGTTGTGCTGGTGCCAGATGTCGTTCTCGCCCGCGAATCCCTCAGGTGCTCCCGTCGTGTCGAGCACGAGGTAGCTGAGGCCGATGATCTCGGCGTCGGGATCGGTGCCGTCGAAGAGCAGCTCCGAAGGTGCTGTGGGATCGAACCGGACGACGAGTGACGTGTTCGTGTAGTGCGCTCCGATGCAGGGAACAAACACGGTCGAGCGCTTGTAGAGGGCAGCCTCCGCGTCCTTCACCGTCGGGTACTTGTCGATGACCGTGCGTGCGGCCGCCATCTGCTCGGCGAGCAGGACACGCTCTTCGTTCGTGAGCGGGTATTGCTTCACCATGCCGCGGTGGCCGTGCTCACCGGCGGCCTGGCCTTCCTGGCCTCCTTCGCCCGCGCCGGCCTGGCCGGGCGACACGGGTGCCGGTTGGGCGATCTCGCACGCCGATGTGCCATCCGCCGTGCCGGGAATGACGTCGCCGGCCGCGACCGTGACCACCGCGTCGTCGCCGTGGTCCATGTCTTCCATGTCGCCCATGTCGTGTTCGGTGCTCGCGCCGTCGCCGGCGTGGTGATCGTCGGCGGCCGCGGCGCTGTCGGCCTCGTCGACGGTGTCGGCGGCGTCCGCGCTCGGCTGGCTGTTCACCGGCTCGGCGTAGTCGCTGTTGCTCGCGGCGGCCGCGCACCCTGCGACGATCGCGAGCGCGAACACTCCCGACAGCACGGGCAGCAAGCGCCCGCGCCGGAAGAGCCGCGGCCCGAGGATCAGCGTGATCGCACCCAACGCGACCACGCACAGTCCCGCGAAGAACACGACATGCGAGAAGATCGTCAGGTCGAAGATGCCCTCACGGCGTACGAGCGTGTCGTCGGACTCGTAGCGGATCGCGTCGGCCGTGATGGCGCCAGTGAGCGCCGCACCTCCTGCAACGACCATCGCGATGCCCGTTTTGCGCGCGTCCATCGGTACCCCCATGATTTGCACGACGTCTGCAAAGAGTAGTCACAGTGCGCGGCGCGAAGAAAGTCACCCTCGGTCGAGCCGCAAGGTCCGACGTACCCGCCAGTCGCGCTCGCCACGCAACTCGCGCCGGAGCAGGTCGGGGATCTCCGCCCTCGGGCTGATCCGCGGGGGGCCGGCGCCGGCCGCCTCCAGCAATCGAACGACGCGCGCTCGCTGTGGGGCGAAGGGTGCGAGGAGCTCGAGCATCCGGGTGTCGTCGCCACGAGGCTCTCCCGCGAGCGCGTACGCGACGAGGCGCGGGAGATGCCAGTCGCCGATCGGGACAGCGTCGGCGTCGCCACACACGAGGTGGGCAATCATCGCAGCGGTCCAGGCGCCGACACCCGGCAACGTGAGCAACATGCGTTGCAACACGTCGCTCCCGCGGTCGGCTGCGCGCTGCAGGCGTCGCTCTTCTCGCGCGACCGCGACCATCGCGGCGCCCCGCCGTGCTTCGAGCCCGAACCGGCGGCGGTCGTAGTCGTCGAGCGAAGCGATCGCACCCGCGACCGGCGGCACGCGCAAGGCGATCGGCCCGGGAGCGTCGGTGCCCAATCGGCGGATGAGCCCGAACCAGGATCGGCGCGCTTCCATCCCCGTGACGCGCTGATCGATCACCGTCGCGAGCGCAACGTCGATCACGGCGCCGGCCCGCGCCATCCGCAGCCCTCGCTGCTCGAGTGCCACACGAGAGACCAGCGGATGATCCGTCGAGAGCTCCTCGTTGTCGAGCAACCCGACGAGACCTGGCCCGTGCTCGATCGCCCACGCCGCGCCCGCTCCCCATGCCTCGAGGTGCACGCGCGCAGCACGAGCATCGAGGCGGGCGTGCAGCGTCGCCGGACCGCACGGCGTGTTCGCCGCTCGCCACAGCTCGTCGGGCGCGAGCCGGTGCGAAGGATCCCTCGACCCTCGGGTCAGCGGCCCGCATGTGAGCCCGAGATCGATCGGATGCGCGAGGCGTTCGACACGCCGGAGCGACTGGCCCACCGGGCCGACGCTACGGCAACGACATCACGAGATCGCGCACGTGGCTGCGCGATTCGCCAGCGCGGCCCCCCGGCGCCACTGTCGCACGAGGTGCTCGTCGAGCCCGTTCGTCAGGTAGCAGAACGAGATCCCGGTGTCGGGGTCGGCGAAGGCGATCTGACCTCCGGCGCCGTCATGGCCGAACGTGCGCGCCGAGCACGTCTTGCCGAAGCCCCGCATCGAGGACCACTCGTCGTCGCCCTTCACGACGAGCCCCAGCGTTCGGTTTGCAGGGATGCGGCGCAGATCCGGAAGGCGGTTGCGCACGTCGATGGTGAGCGCTCGACGGGTCCGCTCGTTCCACGGCCCGCCATGCATCAGTGCCTGGTAGAAGCGGACGACGCCGATCGCGCTGGTCACGCCTCCCCCACCGGGGACGCCGACCGCGAGCGCGTCGTCGTCGGCGAGCATCAACAGCTGCTCCTTCGGGATGACCAGCAACCCGAGGTCGCGCACACCCAGCACCGCTTCGAGCTCGTCCGCCGAGGCAGGTTCGCCGCACGAGACGGGACGGTTGACCTCGCGCAAGCGGTCCGGCGCGACGCCGAGCTCGATGTCGTCGAGGCCCAGCGGGTCGAGCACCTCGTCGTGCAGGAACACTCGATGATCACGACCGTCGACCCGCTCGATCAGCTCCGCGAGCACCCAGTGCGCCGCAGTGCCGTGATATTCGAAGCGAGTACCCGGCTCCCAACCGAGCCGCCAACGAGCGAACGCTGCGAGCCGTTCGTCGCGACTCGCCCACTCCGGTGGTCCGAACGGCGCATACGGGAAGCCGCAGGTGTGCAGCAGCACCTGCTCGACCGTCACGACGTCCTTGCCGTTCGTCGCGAACTCGGGGATCACGTCGGCGACCTTCGTGTCGAGCGTGATCTTCTCGGCCTGCAGCAGCAACCAGAACGCGCTCGCGACGAAGGCCTTCGTCGCGCTGTACATCACGTACCGGCTGCCTGGCGTCGCGCCGATCGTCTCGAACACGGCGACCTGACCGTGGCGGGCGATCGCAAGCTGGCAGCTCGGCAGGAGACCTGCATCGACCTCTTGGTGCGCGCGGGCGACGAGCGCCTGCACCTTCTCCGGATCGAGCCCGGCCGTCTCCGGCCCGACGATCTCGACGGCCACGCCTTCACACTACGACGATCGTGGACAAACGGGCACCTGACCCGTATGGTGAGCCGGTCGCCGTTCGACAGGGGGGTCGTCGATGCGGAACCTGTTGAGGTGGACCGTCGCGGCGATGCTTGTGACCGTCCCTCTGGTCGCAGTCGCCGCTCCCGCCGGCGCGAAGCTCGACGGCAAGTGCACGGGCAGCGGCACGATCCGAGAGAACGGCCGGCTGTACGACGCGAAGGTCATCGACGAGGCGACGATCCCGCGCGTGGGCACCGTCGACTGGGAAGGCAGCACCGGGGTCGCGAAGAAGCGCAAGACCAGAGGCGAGGTCCAGGTCGGCTTCCCGCCGCCGATCGGCGAGGTCACCGTCGGCGAGTGGGGCAAGGACGGCAAGACGAGCAGCAGCCCCGGGAACACGGGCACCTACCGCTACGACCTGCCGTCGCTGATCGCTGGCATCAAGATCCCGGTGCACGGGACGCACACCGAGCCGGGGATCAATTGCAGCGGCAACGTCGTCGTCCAGATCGAGGGCACGAGCCCGCTGGCGTGGGCATCCCTCGCGTTGACGTTGGTGACGGTCATGGGCGTCGGGTTGGCGATGCAGGCCCGACCGAGGCCGGGAGTGAGGTTCTGATGCGCGGACGGCCGGTGCTCGGTGCCTTCGCAGGTTTCTTCTTCGGGCTGTTCCTCGGCCTCGATCTGCTGTTCTTCGGCGTCGTGCAGCTCGACAGCGTGCTCCTCACCGTGCTGCCGTTCGTGGGCCTCGCGCTCGGGATCGCGCTCGCGTTCTGGGCGCCGTTCCGCCGGAACGTCGACGCGGACGGGAGCGATACCGTCGCCGGATGACGATCCTGCCGGGAACCATCCGTCAGATCGCGTTCGTCGTGCACGATGTCGACGTCGCCGCCGCGCAGTGGGCGGTACGCGGTGTCGGCCCGTGGCTGTTCATGCGCGACCTCGCCCAGCGCGGCTACGTGCACCGGGGCTCGGTGGTCGAGCCGCGGTTGACGCTCGGCTTCGCGAACTCGGGTGAGCTCCAAGTCGAGCTCATCACCACGCACGACGATGTGGCGTCGCCGTTCAACGAGTTCTTCGCCGCGGGAGGAGAAGGCTTCCACCACCAAGCCTGGTGGACCGAGGACTGGGACGGTTGGCTCGGGCGCAGCGACGCCGCAGGGTGGGAGCCGCTCGCCCACGGCGACGGGGGAGGCGCCGCGCGGTGGGCGTACTACGACCTCGGTGGCCCGGGTCTTGTCGAGGTGATGGAGTTGAACGCCGCGACCGGTTGGCTCGCCACGACCGTGCGCCACGCCCACGACACCTGGGACGGCACCGACCCGATCCGCGCGCTGTTCTGAGCACCGATCACGAGCATTGAGCGGTCGACACCGCCCTGGATGTCGTGACTGCTCAATGTTCGGGGTCTTCGGTGTCCACCGCAGCCGGGGCCGTGGCCGCGGCCGCGACCGCGGCGAGGTCGTCTCGTGTGGGAGCGCGGAACCCGCCACCGTTCTGCCCGAGCGTGCGCATGACGGTCGCCGCGAGGCCCTCGAACGCCCCGCCACCCCCGGTGACGAGCACCTCGGGCACGACCGTGATCTTCCCCTCGGCGACGGCGTTCGCGACCGCGACGAGCGCAGTGGCAAGCTCGCCGATCGCCTCCCGCTGGGCCTGGAAGCCCTCCGCCCGTGCGAGACCGAGCGCCTCGACCGCCTTCGCCTCGGCGAGCCCGATCGCCTGTGTCTTCGTCGCCTCGGCGCGGCCGGTGAGCTCGACGTAGCTGGCCTCACCGCGGGCTTCGGCCTCGCGTGCCTGCGCCTCGTTCTGCTTGATGCCGATACCAACCTGCGACTGCGCGAGCAAGGCCTGCATCTCCGCGGTGCCCTTCGCCTTCTCCATCTCCACGCGCGCGATCTGTGCGCGCTCCTCCTCTGCGAACGTCGCCTTCTCCTGGTTCGCGATCTCGCGCTTGGTGAGCACCTCGACGAGCTCGGGCGGGAACACGACGTCCTGGATGTACACACCTTTCGTCTCGACCTCGTAGAGCCCCAGGTACTGCGTGATCGCGGTGAAGGCGGCCTGCTGTACCTGCATCCTCGTCTCGATGAACCGAACCGCCTCGAGATCCTGCAGCGTGTTGCGGAAGTGGTTGCCGACCGCGCTCTGCAGCACCTCGTTGACGAGGTTGAGCATCGTGCCGACCATCGAGATGACCTTCGGCGCGCGCGTGTCGGGAACGTGGATCTGCACCTGCAGCTCGATCCGGAAGATGAAACCCTCGCGGCTCTTGCCCTCGATCGGCTTCAGGTTCGCGTCGAGGCTGTGCGCCGCCGACACCGTGTCGGACCAGTTCAGTGTGAGGATCGACGTCGGCACGATCTCGGCCGCGTAACAACGGGGGTTGATCGGGTACTTGCCCGTGCGCAACGGCTCCTGCCAGATACCCCGATGCCCGGGTCGCACGATCGACCCGAACTTGAACTCCTGGCCCGACATGTCGCTCGTGGGCAGCCCGACGTACGCCTTGACGACCGCGACCTCCCCCTGGTTGACGACCAGCATCGGCACGAGCTCGACCTGGATCAAGAACGGGTTCAGCAGGTACGCGCCGTACATCAGCGGGTCGTGTTGGAGACCGATCTTGCCGCCGTGGTCGAGGAAACCCTGAAAGTCCTGGTAGTTGTTGTGCAGGTTGTTCTTGTTCCCGAGCAGCACGTCGATGACGTCGGCATCGGTCTTGTCTGCGCTCTCGAGCTCGAGGATGTCGGCATAGCCGCCGAGCCGGCTCGCGATGTCGCCCGACGGGAGCGGCTCGCCCTCGAGCACGGTCACGATGCCGATCATGTCGTGTGGTCCGAGGGGCGAGATCACGACGACCTGAAGTTGCTGCGCCGAGAGTCCGAACGACTCCGGACGGAGCACCCCGCCCGTCGCGCGGGAGCGATGCTCGAGCTCGGGCGCGACCGGCAGTCCGTACGCCTGGCGCGCGCTGATGACGAGGAACGCGACCGGGTGGATCGGGATCAGCGTGCCCGGCGGCAGCACCGGCCGCTGCACGCCCTTCTCGCCGCCGTTGTCGAGGAAGGCGCGCACGTTCGAGAAGTTGCCGAACTCGGCGCGGTACACACCGCTCTTCGCGCCGATCGGCAGCGGCCTTCCGACCTGCGCGACGACGACACCGATCTCGCCGGCAGGGATCTGCACCCACGGGTGCTTGCGCACACCGAAGACCGGCCAGAGCCTGAAACGCAACCCCGGCATGAGCAGATCTGCCTGATAGCCGGCCTCCCCGTGGAAGGCGATCGGGTTGTCGTCCTTCAGCCTCTTGATGCCGATGCGCTTGATGACGAGCCCGATCTCGGTCGGCCCGACGATCTTGATCGAGTTGAAGAGAACGAGCAGGACGAGAAGGGCGACGACGACGCCGCCGATGAGCATGCCCACGATGTGCCCCGTTTCCCCCGGAAGTTGTGGGTGATTCTCTCTTGATCCACGCGGACGCAACACGCCGCGGCCGCGCGATATGCCCGGAATCTACGGTCGGCGGGGAGCGCCGGCGCGGCAATCGCGCACCGGTGCACCGTACGACAGATCATGGTTCATACGACCTCTGGAGAAACACGCTGACCTCCGCGATCTGGCCCGTACCGTCGAACCGGAAGACGATCGCTTCGTCGGTACGTAATCGCCTGCCGTCGACGGACGCCTCCTCTGCGAGCTCCGCCACGACACCCTCCTCCGACCCCCAGACCGCGCGAATGTCCAAGCGGTAGTCCGCGAGCGCGTCGATGGTGTGCTGCAGGAACCGTGCGTAGTCATCCGCACCGCGGTAGTCATCGCGATACGGCCCGCGCCGCACCACGTCGGACGCGAGCGTGGATCGAACCTGATCCCAATCGCGTGCCGCGAGCGAGTCGAGGTACCGCCGCACGGTTGCGATCCGGCCGGCCACGGGACGAGGCTACGAGGCCCGAACGAGGAGTGCCTCATGCCCGGCCCGCTGCACGGTGTGCGCGTTCTCGACCTCTCCGCGATGATCTCCGGTCCGCTCGCGACGATGCTGCTCGCCGATCAGGGCGCCGACGTGATCAAGGTCGAAGCACCGGGCATCGGCGATGTCATGCGCTACCTCGGTACGCAACGGAACGGTGTCACGGCGCTGTTCGCGCTGTCGAACCGCAACAAGCGCGGGCTGGCGGTCGACCTGAAGTCCGATGATGGTCGCCGGATCGTGCTCGACCTCGCGGCGCGCAGCGACGTGGTCGTCCAGAACTTCCGGCCGGGCGCGGTCGACCGTCTCGGTGTCGGCTACGACGACGTGCGCGCGGTGAACCCCGAGGTGATCTACGTGTCGATCGCCGGCTTCGGCTCGTCGGGCCCGTACTCGAGCAAACCGGTGTACGACAACGTCATCCAGGCATACTCCGGCGTGGCAGCTGTGCAGGCCGGACCGGACGGAGAACCGACGCTGCTGCGAAACCTCGTGTGCGACAAGGTCACGGCGTACCAGGCGGCCCAGGCGGTTTCGGCCGCGCTCTTCGCGCGGGCGAACGGACGCGGTGGCCAACATATCGAGCTCTCGATGCTCGACGCTGCGATCGCGTTTCTGTGGACCGACGCCGCGATGGACATCGCCGCGCTCGCGCCCGACGCGCAGCGTTCACCGACGATCGGAAGTGTGTACCGTGCGACCGAGACGGCCGACGGCTGGATCACCGGTGGCGCAGTCACCGACGCGCAGTTCCGCGGTGCGTGCCTCGCGCTCGGGAGACCCGAGCTGGCCGATGACCCACGATTCGCGACGCTGGCCGATCGGTCGGCGCACTTCCGCGAGCTCGGCGCCGAGCTGCAGACGTCCTACCAGCGCATCACGAAACGTGACTTCGTCGCTCGTTGCGAGGAACACGGCGTTCCGGTCGCGCCGATCCTCGAGCTCGCCGAGGTTCCCGACGACCCACAAGTGCGACACAACGAGACGTTCAGCGTCGTCGATCATCCGCAGCTCGGCGCGTTGCGCACGGCACGACACGCACCGCGGTTCAGCGGCACCCCCACGGTCCTTCCGGTGTCGGCGAGGCAGTCGCCAGCCCTCGGCGAGCACACCGACACGATCCTGCGAGAGCTCGGACACGACGACGTGGAGATCGCGTCACTCCGTGCACGTGGTGCCGTCGGCTAGACCTGCCGTTACGTGACGGATCCCGGGACCGTCGGACGTCACATCGAGTTGCGAGATGTCTTCAACCTGCGCGATCTCTCGAGGAGTGGCTGCGGCACCAGCGACCCGATTGGCATGAGGCGATGGCAAAGCAACCACACGCCTTCATGGCGTCACCGCCCGTCGCGATGCAGCTCTTCCTCGATGCGGTGAAGGCCGAGCACGGCTCGCTGCGCGCTGCGCTCATGCCGCACGGCCTCGACGATCAACTCCTCGAGCAGTTCCGCGACAACCTGCTCTACTGACGGTCAGCGGTACGCGGCGGCCTGGATCTCGTACAGCTCCGAGTACTGCCCGCGCTTCGCCATGAGCTCTTCGTGCGTGCCGAACTCGACGACACGCGCGCCGTCGAGCACGACGATGAGATCGGCCATGCGCACCGTGGAGAACCGGTGTGACACGAGGATCGTGATGCATCCGTTCGTTGTCCGCTCGTCGCGCGTCGCGACCGCGTACCGCTCGAAGAGCGCGTGCTCGGTCTCGGCGTCGAGGGCGGCGGTGGGCTCGTCGAGCACGAGCACGAGCGGCTCGTCGCGCATGAAGCCGCGGGCGAGCGCGAGCTTTTGCCACTGACCGAAGCTCACCTCGACGCCCTCGTCCCAGGTCGGCCCGAGCTGCGTATCGAGGCCGTAGGCCAACCGCTCGACGACGTCATCGGCGCCGGCTCGATCGACGGCCGTCTCGACAACCGGTCGGTCGTCCATCCGCGGTTCGTCGCCGAGCCCGACCGTTGCCTGCGCACGGAACTCGAAGCGGAAGAAGTCCTGGAACGCGCCGGCAAGGCGCGAACGCCACTCGTCGTGGCGGATGCGCGCGATGTCGACGCCATCCGCGAGGATCCGGCCGTCATCCGGGGAGTACATCCGGCACAGCAGCTTCACGAGCGTGCTCTTGCCTGCACCGTTCTCGCCGACCACGGCGACGACGGCCCCCGCGGGAAGCTCGAGCGACACGTCCTCGAGCACGCGACGGTCCGTGCCGGGGTAGGTGAACGAGACGTGCTCGAACCGCACACCGTCGAGCAGGCGATCCGGCGCCGGCGTGTCGGCGTTCGAATCCAGACCCGCCGCGTAGTCCTCGAGCCAGGTGAGCCGGCGCGAGGAGTCGAGCCAGATCCCCCGGAGGAACCCGAGCTCGCCGACGGCAGCACCGACGTACTGGCTCAGCCGGCTTCCTGCCGTCAGCACGAGGATGATCCCGCCTGCCGGCTCGTCGAGCCCCTCGGCAACGAAGACGATCGCGGCGACGTAGGCCGATCCGAAGATCGCCCACGCGGCCGTATGCCAGAGCGCGCTCGCCCAGCGGGCGCGCGCGACAGGGCGATACCAGCGTTCCCACGCGTCGCGTCGCTGCGCGACGAGACGCTCCCCCGTACCGGTAACTCTCACCTCCTTGCCCGGTGGGGCCGTCGTACCGAGCACGAACAGGTGTCGGGCGCGCCGGTTGTGGGGCGCAACGCGTTCTTCGGTCGCTCGTTCGATGCCGGGCCGCCACGTGGACGTGAACACCGTCGGGATCGCAAAGATCACGAGCAGCACGAGGGCAGGATGGATCGACGAGAGCAGGATCACCGTGATGGCCAATCGCATGATCCATCCGGTCGTCGAGAACAGCGACATGAACAGGTGATCGAGGGCGAACACCTGATCTCGCAGCACCGCGAGGCGATCGAGGTAGTCGGGTCGTTCGTGGTGCTCGATCGTTGCCACCGTTGCCTGGAGGCGCGCAACGTGTGACTCGAGCGCGACGGCAACGCGGTCGCGGAAGCGACGTTGGAGCCGATCGAACACGATCCTGAGGAACCATGTCGCGGTGGCACTCACACCGAGCCCGATCGCCGCCGCGACGATGAGATCCCTGTCGTTGTCGAGCAAACCCTCGGCGAGGAACTTCAGCCAGAGCGCGATCAGCGCATCGGGCAACGCGGTGAACAGCGTCATCGAGAACGCGAGGACCAACAATCGAGGTTCGGCGCGGTAGCCGAGCCGGATGGTCCGCCAGAGCGACGGCAGCGCCGGCGGGAGCTCGTCACGCGAGGGTGTCATACACCACCTCTTCGCCGTGCTCGTCGATCTCGACGAAGCGGCTCGCCTGCAGCTCGAACATCGTGCGATAGCGACCGCCGAGCGCCATCAGCTCAGCGTGCGTGCCGAGCTCCACGACGCGTCCGTGCTCGAGCACACAGATGCGCTCTGCGAGGCGCACCGTCGAGAAGCGGTGCGAGATGAGGATCGTCGTGCAGTCACGGGTGGCGGCGAGGATTCGCTCGAAGATCTCGGCCTCGCCGCGCACATCGAGCTGGGCGGTCGGCTCGTCGAGCAGCACGACCCCCGCGTCCGACCGCACGGCGCACAGGGCACGGGCGAGCGCGATGCGTTGCCACTGCCCGCCGGAGAGGTCGATCCCGCCGGGGTATCCCTTGGCGAGCACGGTGTCGAGCTCGGCGAGCCCATCGGCACCGGCGTCACGGAGCGCGGCGAGCACCTGGTCGTCTGCAGCGCCGCGCGGCGCGACGTTGTCGCGTAGCGACAGCTCGTAGCGTACGAAGTCCTGGAACACCGCGGTGAGCCGGCTGCGCCATCCATCGATCGCCAGATCGCGCAGGTCGACGCCATCGACCTCGATCGCGCCCTGTTGCGGATCGTAGAGACGGCAGAGCAACTTCGCGAGCGTCGTCTTCCCCGCCCCGTTCACGCCGACGATCGCGAGCGAGCTCCCGGCCGGGATCGTGAGATCGAGGTGCTCCAGAACAGGCCGTGCCGCGTGGTCGCCGTACGCGAACGTCACATCACGAAAGCGGATCTCGCGTTGCGGCATCGCCGCGGCGGGGCGGCTCCCGGCGGCGAGTGCACCTGCAGGCGCCATGGCCCCCTCGAGTCGCATCACCGCCGCGACGGGCGCAGCGGAACCGTCGAGCGCCCAGCTCCAGCCGCCGAACGCGATCATGCTCGTGCCGACGGCGGCCGTCATGAACACCACCACCGCACCCAGCTGTTCGCGCCCGTCCGCGGCCGCGTCGGCGAGTGACCAGAACACGACGAGGTTGGCGCCGAGCACGAGTATCAGCGCGCCCAGGAGCGGACGCTCCCGCAGTCGGGTTGCCTTCCATTGCAGTTGGTACAGCTTCGTGCGCTGGGTCGCGAAGCGGTCGATCACCCAACCCGCGAGGCCGAACAAGCGCAGTTCCTTCGCCGCGGGCGGGTCGACGGCGAGGCGGTACGCGTACTCGGCGTGCCGCTGCGCGTCGCGTACCTCGTCGGTGTTGCGGTCTTTCCAGACGGCGCTCTCGCGCAACAGCCAGTGGGTGCTCAACCAGGCGCCGGCCAGCAGCGGCGGCGCCCACCAGACGTAGCCGAACAGCACGGCCGCCGACGCCACACCCGCCACCATCTCGACGAGACCGTTCGCGATGAAGTCCATCGAGATCATCAACGGCGGACCCGTGATGCCGAGATCGAAGTCGCGGGCCATGGTCAGGTCGTTCGTCAGGTCCGGCCGTTCGAGATGCCCCATACCCGGCGGCCGGGTCGTGGCGTCCATCAACCGGTCGTTCAGCCATGCCGCCAGACGACTCCCCGCGTTCGCGCTCACGGCCTGGTGCATCGGCGTCAAGACCTGGAACGCGATGAACACAACGCCGACGAAACTCAGCGGGCCTCCGAGCGCGCGGCCGTCGTTGACCGCCCCGATCAGCACACCGGTCGCTATTGCGAGGAGCGCGGGGAGCGCGCCGCGCAACACGAGGAGCAACCACCATGCTGTTGCCAGCCCCGGCGTCGCGCGGAACAGGGCGCGGAAGAACGCCACCTCCTGCCGCTGTCGAAGCCGCTTCATGCCCAACCCTTCCACACCACACCGCTTCATCGCTCGAGCGGCGCGCGTCCGACGCTCGGGGTGCGGGTCAGGCAGGGGGGAATGTTCTGGTTGTGGCGGAACACGTTGTCGCGTCACACGACGGTAAGAGTCACCTCGACATTGCCGCGTGTGGCGTTCGAGTAGGGACAGACCGTGTGGGCCTTCGCGACGAGTGCCTCAGCAGTCGGACGATCGAGGTTGGGCGTGTGGACGTCGAGCTCGACCGCCAATCCGAAGCCGCCCGAGTCGAGCATCCCGATCCCTACGCTCGCCGACACCTCGGTCCCCTCCACGTCGAGGCCGTCGCCCCGGCCGACGAGCTTGAGCGCGGAGTGGAAGCACGCGGCGTAGCCGGCAGCGAAGAGCTGTTCGGGGTTGGTCGCTCCGCCCGGACCTCCCATCTCGGTGGGGATGCGAACGTCGAGGTCGAGCAGGTCGTCGTCCGTGTAGACGTGCCCGTTTCGACCGTCTCCGGTCGCGTGCGCGACCGCGGTGTACAAGGTGTTCACGGTGTCCTCCGGATCGCTTCGCCCGTCGTCGGGGCCTGTGCTCCCTAGCTTGGCACCCGTGGACAGCCGTGTGGAGACCGACCCGCCCGACACGGCAGCCGCGCGACGGATCCGCTTGCTCGTGATCGCCGGCGGCGCGGTGGGCACCGGTGTGCGGTACGCGGCGTTTCGGGTCTGGTACCACGTGCCGGGCACCTTCCCGACGACGACGCTGGTCGTGAACACGCTCGGCGCGGTCGCGCTGGGAGCGCTGGCAACCATGATCGGTCCTTGTCGCTATGCACGCGAATGGCGCGCGTTCGCGCTGGTCGGCGTCCTCGGCGGCTTCACGACGTTCTCCGCGTACACGGTCGAGCTCGCGCTCTACGTGCGCGCCGACAGCATCGACATCGGCGCGATCTACGCGGCAACGATGACCGCGTTCGGCGTCGTCGCCGCGATGATCGGGCTGAGGATCGGGCGCATGGCACTGGTGCAACGGGAGTCGCGGGGGTGATCGTGGCCATGGCCGTGCTCGCGGGTGGCTTCGGCGCGCTCGCGCGCGCGGAGTTGTGTGACGCAGTGGCGCGGCGGGTCCGGCCCGGCTGGCCGTGGGGAACGTTCGTCGTCAATCTCCTCGGTTCGTTCCTCCTCGGTGTCGTCGTCGGCGTGCTCGACGTCGACGGGCGCGCGATTGCCGGCACCGGCTTTCTCGGTGCATTCACCGTGTACGCGACGTTCGCGCTCGAGACGGTCGAACAGGTCGAGCGCGGCGACCGGTTGCGAGCAGCGGCGTACGTCGTCGCGAGCGTCCTGCTCGGAACACTCGTCGCGATCGCCGGCATCGCGCTCACCGGGGCCTGGTAGCACACCGCGCTGTCGCCTTCGTGGGCACCTGAGCCAGTCCATTTCCAGGGGAAGTGCCCACGAACAGGTGTGCGACGGAAGGAGGCCGACGTTCTCAGGCGGTCTCCACCGGTGAGTCGAACGCTGCGGCGAGACCGCCGAGCACCTCGCGCCACTCGGCCGGCGCCGAGGGCGGCAGCGGTGCTCGGATGCTCAACGCTTCGACCAGCTCCACCGCAGCACCGCGCAGGCACGGCGCGTCGGGAGGGGCCGGGCCGTCGCGCACCGCAACCGACTCGCCGACCGTGAGCACGAACGACGACGCCGGCGCACTCGCCTCGACGGCGAACACCCCGTCGATCTGTGTCCCGGAGCCGATCGCCAACGCAGGACTCACGGCTGCCGCGTAACGCAGGCACGACAACACCTCGTCGGGCTCGACCGCAGGCGTCGCACCGAGCGGCAGCGCGATGTCGCGCTCGTGCACCCAACAGTCCCATAGCGCGTGGTGGGCGAGCAGCCGGATCGAGACGTGGCCGGCAGGTGACTCGGCGATTGCCGACCAGCCGCGCTCGTCCAGCGCATCGAGGACGGCGAGGAATGCTCCGTTCGATGCCACGAACTGTTCGAGCACTTCGGCTGGGGCCAACGCGCGCATCGCGTCCACCATCAGCGGCGGGGTCGCCGCGGGGTCGAACGCCGCGAGGACACGCGTCGGCGCCCCGGCGAGACCTGCAGCCACCGAACCTTGCCAGAACGCGTTGACGCCGACGAGGTGGGCCACGACGTCCTGCACGGTCCATCCATCGCAGCGACTCGGTGCTCGCCAGTCGTTGTCGCCCAGCTCGAGCAGGGTCGCTTCGAAGCGCCTGCGCTGCCGCACAACCGGAGCATGCTGATCGTTCGGCCGTCCGTCGATCGACAGGATCGGCGGTCCGTCGTAACGAGGCGACAGCAGCATCCGGCTGACGGTATCCGATCGCCAGCCGCGCCGGCGGGTCACTCGGGCGTTGTCGATGTTCGGTAGGTGTCGAGCTCGGTGAACAGTTGCTCTTTGAACCCCCCGGGCGCGAACGACGAGCTGATCGACGCCCGGGCGAGATCGATCAACGTCTCGTGGCCCCACCCAAACGCTTCGGCACAGCGCTCGTACTCCGACACGAGATCGCAACCGAAGAGCATCGGATCGTCCGTGTTCAGCGTGACGACCACCCCGGCGCGCCGCAGGGGCTCGATGGGATGCTCACCCATGTCACCGACGAGTCCGAGCGCCAAGTTCGAAGTCGGGCAGATCGCCAGCGGCATGCCGCGCGCAGCGAGCTCGATCACCAGCTCGGGGTCTTCGATCGCACGAATGCCGTGGTCGATGCGCTCCGCACCGAGGACGTCGCACGCGTCGCGCACTCCCTCCGGGCCGCTCGACTCGCCAGCATGCACCGCCCGTCGCAGCCCGTGCGCGGCTGCGTAGCGGAACGCCTCGGCGAACCGCGGTCCCGTTCGTCCCGATGATGCCTCGTTGCCGTCGACCGACAGGCCCACGAGACGAGTCGACTCGACACTCGCGGCCCACTCGGCGAGCGCGGTGGCGTCGGCCGCCGACTGGTCGCGACCAATACTGACGCAGAGTGCCACCGGCGGGTACCCGTCGAGCTCGGCAGCCGAGAACCCCCGATCGAGCGCGGCGACGAAATCGTCGAGCCGCGACACCCACGCCGGCCAGTGCGACGGGTTGAAGATCATGTCGGCGTAGCGAGTTCCCGATGCGCCGATCCGCGCTGCCGCGTCGTACGCGACGCGCTCGACGAGATCGGCGGCGTCGATCAACGCGCACGATCGGTCGAGAGCCTCGAGCAGCGCCGTCAGATCCGCGAACGGCGGCGGGACCGTTGAACCGGCCGGCAGACCGGCGCGTCCGGCGGCCGCCGCCAGGACCGCGGGCGACAGGCAGCCCTCGAGGTGCACGTGGATCTCTGCCTTGGGCAGACCGCGAATCCATTCGGTGGCCGGCACACCCGTCACTCGCGATCCCCTGCCGCGTACTCGGCGGCCGCGAGCATCTCGCGCCCGAGCGACTCCATGCCCACCTTCATGAGCAACAGCCCTGTCGAGACCCGCTCGACGACACCCCATTCCCAGATCGCGCCGGCATCGAGACCTGTTCGCGCCGCCAGCCAGTGCGCCCGGTCGCGTGGGTCGCCGAGCAGCAGCTCGACCGGATCCTCCCGCATGAGGACACCGAGGTCATACTCGGGCTCGGCCAGGAGACCGTCGGGATCGACGAGCTTGAACCCGTCCTTCGCCTCGAGTGCGTTCCATTGATGCACGTCGCCGTGCACCAACACCGCGCGCTCGTCGTCGTGCGCATCGATGCGACGATCGGCGCAGGCGAGCGCGTCGTCGATCGCGCGCTCGGAGCAGGGTTGGTCCAGGTCGCGCCACATGGACGTGATCGACGTCGCGAGCCAGCGACCCTTCTCCGCCCCGTTCGGCAGTCCGTGACCACACGCCCGACGCCAGATTCGCGACGCCGCGTCACAGAGAATCTCGTGTCGTTGCTCGATCGGGAGCGCCACGTCGTGCATCGAACGGCCGAGCCGTTCGAGGAGGAGCGCCCCTCGCGGCGCGTCGTGACGCAGCAGCCGGACGCAACCGTCGCCGTTCGCGAGACGCAGTGCCGTGATCTCGTGGCGAGCGGCATCGGTGTCGCGCGGGACGAGCAGCTTCAGCACGGCGGGTTCGCCGTCGCCGAACTTCGCCTCGGCGACGAACGCCTCGGTGGCATCGCGATATGCCCGGCCGACCGCGATCGACCACTCTTCTTCGAGCGCGGCGACCAGCGCCGGCAATCCATTCAGCCACGACTCGGCGCCCGCTGCGAGCGCCTTGTTGCGAACGACCTGCGGGACGTCTCGCTGCGGCTGCACCCGTCGACAGTAGCGACAGGTCAACCACGCTCGTGCTTCGTGGGCACCTGAGCTAGGCCATTCCCAGCGGAAGTGCCCACGAACCGGTGGCGTCATCCGGAGCCACGGTTGCCGCCGAGGAGCGCGCTCCGCTGCACGTATGTGAACGACGCTGGACGCACCGACGCGTTCGAGCTTCCCTGCCGCTCCTAACATCGCGACTCGATGGGCGGCTCCTCCAACACGCCGGAGCGCGGACGTCCCGCTTCGGCTGCCGATGCTGCGGCACAACTGCACACGTCGTTCGGGTGCGACGTCACGCTGCTCGGCGCAGCCCGCTTCGTCGACACGCGGGGACAGCTGACCGCATTCGAGCTCGACCAGTTTCCGTTCGGCGTGCGCAGGGCCTTCACGGTGACGAACGTCCCGGCGGGCAGCCGCCGTGGTGGGCACCGTCATGTTCGGGGTATCCAGGCGCTCTTCTGCCTCGCGGGCCGCATCGATGTCGAACTTCGACGCGGGGATGAAACCCTCGAGGTGTCGCTCGTTCCCGACGGCGTCGGCCTCCGGATCTCTGCAGGTGTCTGGTCGAGCCAGTACTACGCCGTGGACGGTAGTGAGCTGCTCGTGTTGGCCAGCGAGCCATACGACCCCAGTGGCTACGACTCGATCTGCTGAGCGCGAGATGACCACCAACGATGGCGTCGTCACCGTGTGTATACCGGCGTTCCAGGCGGCGACGTTCATCGACCGAACCCTGTGCTGCGCCCGCGATCAGACCCATGAAGCGCTGCGCATCGTCGTGTCGATCGACTGCTCCGACGAAGGCACGGAGGGGATCTGCCGAGCGCACGCCCGTGACGACGATCGGGTCGAGGTCCACCCACACACCGAGCGGCTCGGCTGGGTGGGCAACGTCAACTTCTTGCTCGACTCCGTTCGATCGGAGTTTGCATTCATCTACTTCCACGACGATGTCATCGAGCCTTCCTATAGCGAGCGGCTCGTCGGCGCGCTTCGACAAACTCCTGACGCGGCGAGCGCCCACTGCGACGTGCTCCTCTACGGCGACGACCACGACAGGCTGCGGCGGGGATGCACGTACGACGGCTCGCCGGCTGAGCGTCTCCTCACGTATCTCCTCAGCCCGAACCGTGGCGCGCTGCTCCGGAGTTTGGTGCGTACCGCGAGCCCTGCATCCCGAATACGGATGCCTGTTGCCGGCGCGTTGTACGAGATGGCGCTCGTGGCGGCCGGCGTCGCCGTGCGGGTCGCCGAGCCGTTGTATCGCCGCTGGGAGCGGCGCACCGGAGGCCTCACTGATGGATGGGCGCGGCGCCCGTTCGAAGAGGTGGTCGAAGGATGCCGGATCAACGCGGTCATGGCGCAGGCGCTCATCGAGGACATGCACCCGTCGGCGACCGAACGGGCTCTGCTCGACTTCGGGCTCGCGGTGTACATGACGAACCGGCTGCGCTCGCTCGAGACGAGACATGCCGGGTCCTGGCTGGTCGACCTCGAGGACGTCGTGGGCGGCGCACCGATGATCCTGCAGCTGCCGTCCGCCGTGAACGAGCTGCCCGAGCATCTGCGCGAGGTCTGCACCTCGGCGCTGGAAACGGCACGGGCCCGGACCGCGGCGCGAGCACGCCAAGTCGGCGGAACCGCGACGACTGCGTGATCAGTTCGGGCTCGCCCTCGAGGCGGAACACGCGGCGATGATCCGATCCGTTGCGGTGCTCGGCGCGGGCATCATGGGATCGTCGACCGCTCTTCATCTCGCGCGACGCGGAGTCGCGGTCACGCTCTTCGACGAGGCACCCGAGCCCTTTTCCGGTGCGAGCCGGTGGAACGAGGGCAAGATCCATCTCGGTTTCCTCTACGCCGCCGACCCGACACTCCGCACCGCCCGCGCTGTTGTCGCCGGCGGGCTCGATTTCAAGCACCAGGTAGAGCACCTGACCGGCATGTCGCTCGACGCGGCGACCACCACCGTCGACGACCACTATCTCGTCCATCGCGACTCCGTTGTCGCTCCGGCCGCGGTCGGCGTGTATCTCGCCGACGTCGCCGCGATGGTGTCGGCCTCCCCGGCCGCGGGTCGTTACCTCGTCGACGTGTCGGACTGCGTCGTGCATCGCCTCGCCGCGGCCGACTTGGAGGCTGTGTCGGACCCGACGTTCGTCGTCGCCGGCTACCGGGTGCCCGAGCGCTCGGTCGACACCACGATGGTCGCCGACGCATTCGTCGACGCGCTGCGAGCCGAAGCCGGCGTCGCGATGGCGATGGCGCACCGGATCATCTCGGTGCAGGCAGCGAAGGATGTTCGCGAGCAGTGGTTCGTGCGTACGGCCGATGGTCGCCACGGGCCGTTCGACGCTGTGGTGAATGCGTTGTGGCAGGGACGACCTGCGGTCGACGAGTCGGTCGGGCATCGACCGGATGCGGGACACCAGCACCGCTACCGGGTATCCGTCTTCGTCCGGACGCGGCACGCCGTCGATACTCCGTGCGCGGTCCTCAGCGTCGGGCCGTTCGGAGACATCAAGAACTACAACGGCCGGAACTTCTATCTGTCGTGGTACGCGCTGGGGCTGCTTGCCAGGGCGGAGACCGTCGAACCGCCGTCGGTGCCCGAGATGACACATGCTGGTCGCCGGGACCTCACACGCGGCGTCTTCGAAGCGTTGCGATCGCGCCTGCCGTGGGTGGAGAGGATCGAACGGGCGACAACAGAGGCTCGCGTGGAAGGCGGTTGGGTGTACTCACAGGGCAGTGGGCTGCTGGACGACCCCCGGGCGACCGTCCACCAGCGGAGCCGCCTCGGCATCACGAACCTGGGTACCTACTACTCGGTCGACACCGGCAAGTATTCGGTCGCGCCCACACTTGCCGACCGCCTCGCCCGAGCGATCACGCGCGATGGATGACGTACGGCGCGGGCATTCGTTCAGACTCGATGAACGGCGGCAAGGCCGGGTTGCACACCTGACGATGCACGGGTCCCGCGGCTGTTTCATACCGATGGTAACCGCAGCAGGCGCGTCGCTTTTCCGGACCGGCGCGTGCCGAGAATCAGGGAGGACCTTCGGCTCTGTTCACGTCGCCCGCGCAGGTATACCGTGCCACCGCGGGCGCGCGAAAAAAGGGGAGTCGGTATGCGGGTCGCACGTCCACTGCGTTCGGTGTCGATGGTCGCGACCACAGCAGCGTTCGCGTTCCTCCTTGCCGCGTGCGATCCCGGCGCGACGATCGCGGTCACCACGACCGGCGACGAGCTCAACACCGACGGCGACTGCAGCCTGCGCGAGGCGGTGCGGGCCGCGAACCTCAACGCGGCCGTCGACGCGTGCCCGAAGGGGACCGGCCCCGACATCGTGTCGGTCCCGGCCGGCACCTACCCGCTCACGGTCGAGGGCATCCATGAAGGCGAAGGGTTGACGGGGGACCTCGACGTGTTCAGCCCGATGACGATCCGGGGCGCCGGCAAGAACGCGACGTTCCTCGACGGCGCAGGTTTCGACCGCGTCCTCGACGTGCTCGCGGGCGGAAACGCGACCGTCGAGGACGTGACGTTGCAGAACGGCGTGGCACCGCCCGGACGGCGAGGCGGCGCAGTCGTGGTGCTCGAAGGCGGTTCGCTCACCATGCGCCGCAGCATCGTGAAGAACAACAGCGTCAGCGACGGGCCGAACCGTTGGCCCGACGGCGGCGGCATCTACAACGACGGGACCGCCAACATCGTCGACACGACCGTCAGCAACAACGTCGCCGGCGGGAACGAGGGCAGCGGCGGCGGCATCTGGAACAGCGGCACGCTCACGCTCAATCGAAGCACCGTGAGCAACAACCTCGCGAACGGCAGCAACAGCACGACGTATCTCATCGATGGCGGCGGCGGCATCTTCAGCTCGGGCACGCTTACCGTGGTGCAGAGCACGATCAGCGGCAACACGTCGAACTACCGCGGCGGCGGTATCGCCACCGCGGGCGCCGCGACCATCGATCGCAGCACGATCAGCACCAATGTCGGACGGCATGGAGGCGGCATCTACGCGACGGCCGTGCTCACGATGCTCAACACCACGATCAGCGGCAACCTGGCGAAGGTGCACGGCGGCGGCGTGTGGTCATCGGTCCCCGACGCATCGCTGGCGAACGTGACGATCGCGTCCAACACGAGCGACAGCGACCAGAACGGATCGGGCGACGGTGGCGGCCTCTACCTCGGCGGTGGCGTGACGCGCATCCGCAACTCACTGTTCAACACGAACCAGGACCCTGGTGGCGAGGCACCCGGATGCAGCACGGCGGCGGGCACGTTCCAGTCGGAGGGCTACAACAAGTTCGGCGGCCTCACCGGCTGCGTGGTGAGCGGTGACCTCACCGGGAACATCGTCGGTGGCAACGCGCTGCTCGGGCCGCTCGCGAACAACGGTGGGCTCACGCAGACCCACGCGCTGCTGGCCGGGAGCCCTGCGATCGACGCCGCCAACCCGGCCGCGCCGGGCGGCGGCGGCACCGCCTGCCCGACCGCCGACCAACGCGCCGTCGTTCGCCCGCAGGACGGCAACGGCGACACGATCTCGCGCTGCGACATGGGAGCGTTCGAGCTGAGCCCGTGAAGCCGCAGGATCCAATCGACGCTCGGCGGTGACGTCGTTCAGCTGGTCGCACGGCGTCGACGACCTGTCGACATTCCTGGACCAGGGAGTTCCGTGATCGTCGTTCACCGCAGGCGGATCACGTTCCCGGTGACCAGTCGCGCAGCATCGGTGCACAGCCACGCGATCACCTCGGCAACCTCGTCCGGTCGGGCGACGTGCACGTGGTCATCGCTCGCAGCGACGACGCGGCGGACGTCGTCGGTCACCCAGCCGGTATCGGTCACCGGCGGGTAGACGACGTTGGCCGTGATACCGGCGCCGGCGAGCTCAATGGAAGCCGTCATCGTGTAGTTCTCGAGCGCTGCCTTCGCGGCTCCGTACGACACCTCGCCAGGGAACCCGCGCGGTCCACCTGACGTCAGGCTGACGATCCTCCCCCATCGATCACCTCGCTGCTGATGCCGCGCGGCGAGCTCCGCGATGAGGAGGGCGCCGCCACGCGCGTCGACGTGGAACTGCGCGTCGAACGTCGCCGCGCTCACGCCCTCTGTGGCGCGACCGAGGCGGTCAGGAATTTGAGGAACGAACGTGTCCTTGCGCCAGCCGCTCGCGTTGTTGATCAAGATCGACACGGGCCCGAGGACCGTCTCGATCTCGTCGAACAACCTTGCGGGCGTCGCGGGATCCGACAGATCGGCCTCGACCGCATGGCACCGACGCCCGAACGAGCGCACCACGCTCGCGACATCGCCCGCATCCAGCAGGCGTTGCTCCCGATACTCGCGCGGACGCCCGCTGTCGTCGGCGTCTGCGGCGAGCCGCAGGTATGTCACGGCGATGTCGACGCCGAGTTCGGCAAGCGCGCGTGCGACCGCGGCACCGATCCCGTGGTTCGCGCCCGTGACCAGCGCGATACGACCTGCAAGCGCGAGAGCAGGCAACGAGACGACCTCCTGATCGTGGAACCGTGTCGGTCGGGATCGTTCAGTCGCATGTCACGTGACGATGCTACGGCGCGCCGAACGTGCCGCATTGCGGACGCCACGGCAGCCCACCACCGGTACGCTCGACGGGTGAGCGCCCTCCGCGTCCTCGTGATCGTCGCGGCCGTCGGTGCCGGTGCGTGCGGGTCGCGTGACGATCCAACACCGTCGAGCGGTTCGACAACCTCAGCCTCGACGCCCGTCTCGAACGCGTCGAGCGTCACTGACCTGCTGCTCGACCCCGAGTACGACTACGGCGACGAGTATGCCGGCGGCATCCTCCCCGTGGGTGATGGCAGGTTCCACACCGATCGAGCGGAACAGGGCTACCTGTACCTCTGCCGGGAGCCGGGCGGCGGCGGCGGCGCCGAGGTCCGCGGCCCGTGGTTCGTCAACGACAACACCGCGTACGACGTCAACGCGAAGCTGTCGGTTCGCGGCGAGGTCAGCTGGGAGTCGTCGTACTCGATGGAGATCGCCGGCGGAAGACGCGTGATCACGACCAACGATCTTCCCCGCGATCACACGACCGGCGAGTTCCCCGTCGCGGCCGACGATCCCGCCTACGAGTACGACAGGAACCCGAACGGCATCGCGGAGCAGTCGCTCACGTACTCGCTCCCGGCGAACCCGGAGGTGCTCGACACACCGCAGTGCATGGGCGGCGAGGCCGGCATCATGACGACCGGCGTCTCGCTCTTCAATGCCTTCGATGGGGGCGGGCGCGACGCGGGTGCGTGGGAGCTCCAAGACGGCTGCGGTGGCCATCCACAGGTCTCGGGGCAGTATCACTACCACACCCTGAGTTCGTGCATCGCGAGCGCGCCGGTGAGCACGGTCATCGGCTGGGCGTTCGACGGGTTCCCGATCACCGGACCGAAGGTCGACGATCGAAACATCCTCACGACGTCTGACCTCGACGAGTGTCACGGCATCACGAGCACGATCTCGATCGACGGTGAACAGGTCACGACGTACCACTACGTGATGACGCAGGACTTCCCGTACTCGGTGAGCTGCTTCCGCGCCACGGCGGTCGACGCGCCTGGCCCGCCGGCGTGACAATCGCCAGCCGCGCGGTTGGTGTCACGAGCCGATGCGCAGCATCTTGTCGCGTGAGTGGTGACCAGACGCGATCGTCACACGCCGTGCAGGTACGCCCAGATACTCGGCAACCTGCTTGCAGACGGCAACGTTGGCCTGCTCGTCGACCGGCGAGGCAGTCGTTCGCACGAGCAGGCGCCCGGCGCGTTCACCGCCGACTTCATTCCGCCTCGCCCGTGGGATGACCCGGACTGAGAGCAGCGTCCCATCGTCGGCGCCTGACACCGATCGGAGGATACGACGACCGAGCCCCGAACCCGGACGGGCGCGGTCCGCACAGGCTGGGCCTCACGGCGTCGAGAAGATCAGGTCGAGCGTCCGCTGCACAGAGCGGTCGACGTCGCGGATCGAGCAGCGCCCGAGCGCCCACGACCGCAGTCGCGTCACCATCACCGCGTTCGCCGTCTCGACGATCGCCGCTGCGGTGTCGGGGTCCATCGACGGCAGCGCCGAGATGAGCGCAGCGACGTTGCGGGCGCCGAACTCCTGGAACAAGGCCCGGGCGTTGTAGTCGTTGGAGTGCTCGAGCACGATCTCGGCGCGCATCATCTGCGGGTGGCGCTCGAACGCGCGCACCGCGCGCCGCATCAGCGCCCGGATCCGGGCCTCGTCGCTGTCGCCCGCCGAACGCAGGGGCTTGCCCTTCGGCGGGAAGTCCGACGCCCACTCGAGCAGCGCCGCGGCGTAGAGATGCTCCTTCGACGTGAAGTAGCGGTAGATCGTGGCGAGCGCCACGCCGGCGGCTTCGGCGACGTCGCGCATCTGGATCGCGTCGTACTCGCCGTGCTGGAGCAGAGCGATGGCCGCCTCGACGATTCGTCGGCGCCGGGCCCGCTGCCCGGCCGGGAGCGTCTCGGGGTCGAGTGCCGTGGCGGTCATCGCCGGCCAGCCTAGAGCTCGATGGAACTGGAACAAGATTCTGGTACTAGTCTGATGCGACAGCCGTTGACCCTTTGGAGCGATGCCATGGCAGCGAGCCCTCCCTACACGATCATCTCCGCTGACACACACGCCGGCGCCAACCACGAGACGTATCGCGAGTACCTCGACCCGGCGTATCTCGACGACTTCGACGCCTGGCGCGGCCGGTACAAGAACCCGTGGAAGGACCTTCGCGACACCGACCTGCGCGTGCGGAACTGGGACGACGACCGGCGCGACGCCGACCAACTCGCCGACGGTGTCGTCGGCGAGGTCATCTTCCCCAACACCGTGCCGCCGTTCTATCCGGGGTTCGTGCTCTTCGCCGGTCCTCCCAAGCCCGAGGACTACACGCACCGTCGCGCCGGCATCCACGCTCACAACCGGTGGATGGTCGACTTTTGCGCCCGCAAGCCAGCGCAGCGTGCCGGGATCGGGCAGTTCTTCCTCAACGACATCGACGATGCGATCGACGATGTCACCTGGATCAAGGAGCACGGCCTGCGCGGCGGTGTCCTGTTGCCGACCGTCGCACCCGACGTCACGTGGGTCAAGCCGCTCTACCACCCCGACTACGACCGGCTGTGGACGGCGCTTCAGGATCTCGACCTGCCGGTGAACCTGCACGCGGGCACCGGATCGCCGAACTACGGCAAGTTCCCGTCGGTCCCGATGATCATGATCACCGAGGTCGGGTTCTACGGCGCACGACCGTTCGTCCACATGCTGCTGTCGGGGGTGTTCGAACGCTTCCCGCGGCTGAAGTTCGTCATGACCGAGGGCTCGGCCGCCGCGCTGCCGCCGATGCTCGCCCAGATGGATCACGTGATCGCGAACGTCCGCAAGGGCGAAATCGGCGAGCTGAAGTACACGGCCGAGCACGCGCTCCCGCGCTCGGCCACCGAGTACTTCCGGCAAAACTGTTGGGTCGGCGCGAGCTTCCCCGGCCCGGGCGACTGGGAAGCGCGCGCAAGCATGGGCACCGGCCGGTTCATGTGGGGCAGCGACTACCCGCACGACGAAGGAACCGCTCCCTACTCGAAGCAGAGCCTGCGCGCCGTCTTCCACGCCGTTGGTGAGGACGAGCTGCGCGACGTGCTCGCCGGCAACGCCGCGAACCTCTACGACTTCGATCTCGACGCGCTCGCACCGCTCGCCGCGCAACATGGCCCGACGGTCGAGGAGATCGCGATGCCGCTGCGCGAGTTGCCCGAGCGCCCCAACGCCGCGCTGCTCAAGGCCACGAAGAACACGCTCATGTGAAGGGAGCGCGACGCGGTAGCGGGCGCTACGCCTCCGGCGTGTGGCAGACCGCCTCGACGTTGTTGCCGTCGGGGTCACGGACGAACGCGCCGTAGTAGGTCGGGTGGTACTCGGGCCACACGCGCGGTTCGTGGAGCACGGTGGCCCCGGCGGCGACCGCAGCGTCGAAGAACGCTCGCACTGCGGCCCGGTCGGGCGCGGTGAACGCGATGTGCGACTCGCAGAACCCCTCGCCGGTCACGCGAGGCCCGACCCAGAACGTCGGTCTCGGCGGCACGCCGTAGCCGACGACGTCGATGAACTCCATGATCCGCCTCCCGCCGAGCGGCGCGAGCACCGTGTCGTAGAAGACCGCGCTCGCCGCGACATCCGCGCACTGGATCGACAGGTGATCGAGCATCGGCCCATTCTGTCCGCTCGAGCGCCGGCTCAGAAGCCTGGCAGTGTGAGCGCGCCGTCGGCACCCAGGATGAAGCCGGGGTTGTGGGCGATCTCCCAGACGTGTCCGTCGGGATCCCTGAAGAACCCGGCGTAGCCGCCGTAGAAGGTCTCGGTCGGCGCCTTCGTGACTTCCCCGCCGCCGGTCGCGGCCTCGCTGATCACTCGATCGACCTCCTCGCGGGACGCGACGTTGTGCGCGAGGACGATGCCTCCGAAGGTGCTGGTTCCGTCGTCGTCGATTCCCGCGTCGGCGGCCACCTTGTCGCGGGCCCACAGCACGATCGCCTGCCCGCCGGCCTGGAAGAACACCGTCTCCTCCACCTCCTGGCCGCGCCACCCGAGGTGCTCGTAGAAGGAAAGTGATCGTCGGAGATCACCGACACGGGTTGGGAACGGCTTCGCTCGTCGTACGACCATGTGGCGAACGCATCGGCGATCTCCTCGCCTTCTACTCGCTGATCCATGTCCGGCGGACGGAGCTCGACATGGTCTTGAGGGAATTCCGACGGGTGATCCGGGCCGGCGGCCGCGTGCTCGTCTCGGCCCATGAGGGCACGGGCGAGGTCGTTCTCGACGAATTCCTCGGTGAACCGGTGCCCGGGGCAGCAACCTTCTACGAGCTCGACGAGCTGGTCGCTGCATGCAGCGCGGCCCGGCTCGACGTCACGCTCGCCGAGCGACGAGCGCCGTACTCGTCCGAATCACAAACGTTCCGGCTCTACGTCGCGGGCGAGTCGCGCGGAACGGCAAGTCAGAGTTGGGCCGCCGCTTACGCCGAGGCGTCGTCTCCGGTCGGTTCGAAGTTGACATCGGCCGTCTCGACCACACTGGCCGCGCGCCCAGGGGCGGCTTGCCAGGTCCAGTACATGTTGGTGTGGGCGATCACCTTGTCGGCGGGCGGCAAGCCGTACTCGGAAAAATCCTCGGTCGTGTGCGCGTCACGGACCAGGACCGTGTCGTAGCCGCGGGTGAACGCGCCGTGCAGCGTCGCGCGAATGCAGGCGTCGGTCTGAGCGCCGGTGACGATGAGTCGGCCCACACCCCGTTGTGCCAGTTCGGACTCCAAGGTGGTGTCCTCGAACGAGTCTCCGTACCGCTTGTGCACCAGCGGCTCGGACTCGCGCCGCTCGAGCTCGGGCACGTACTGCCAGCCCTCACTGTCGGCCGGCAGTTCGTCATCAGAGTGCTGGACCCAAACGACCGGGACCTGACAGGCGCGAGCATTGGCGATCAATGTGCTGATGTTCGCGATCACGCGATCGCGATCGTGGACATTCGCGACCACGTCGTTCTGCACGTCCACCACCAGCAGGGCAGTGTTGGGACGGTCGCGCAGGCTGGTCATACTCGTCTCCTCATCTCAGGGTCTCGAACGCTCTGGCATGCGCAAGACGACATCGACCCGCGCAGCGTCGTCTTCGACTTCTACCTCGGTGACGACGTCGACCGGTCGCCACGCCTAAGTGCGCCCGTCACGCTGACCCTCCCGTCCTGAACCGACTCGGCCGACCGCCGGTCGATCGCGACGCAAACCAGACCGATCAGGCCCGGCAACACGTGCAAGCTGATGGCGTCGGCGACATCGACTGGAATGAGCCCGAGCGCCGCGGAGCCATCGCCTGAGGCGAGGAAGACCACGCCAGGGACAATCCCGGCGAGCAGAGCTACTCCGAGCGCAACCTCGCGGACCCGACGATGCGACCAGGCGGAGAGCACGGCAATCACACCTGCGAGCGCACCGGCCAGCCCGTGCCAGCCGTTCGTCTCGAACATGCCGAAGAGATGCTTCGTCGTGACATCGTCACCGACACCGAACTCCGGGTTCACCAACAGGCTGCCGGCACCGAGAACGATCAACATCGAACCCCAAGCCCATAGGTAGAAGCGCGCTGCCCGATCCGACGAGACGTTCATCGGCGCTCATCATCGCACGGGCGAGTTGTTGCAGCGCGGCTACGTGGTCACGGCGACGGTGCACGCTGCGGAACGACAAGCGACAGTGCGATCAGCGGTCGCGACCCAGATCGATCCGGGGGACCGCGCGCGAAGGTGCAGGAGCCATCCGTGCCGATGCCGAACCGGAAGACGCGGCGGTCATGGTCGCCATGCTCGGCGTCGTCTTCGACATACCCGGCGTGGATGACGCGCAGCCCTGGCGCCGCTACCTCGCGCTGCTCCTCGATGCGCTCCGGGCAACGGACCGACCCGACCTACCGGTCGCGGCTCCCCAGTTCGCGACCCTCGACGAGGTCATCGCCGCCAGCAAACGGCAGGCCGACCGCGCCGAAGAACGGCGAAGCACCACTGGCTCAGGAGAGTGAACCGCCATGGGACGCAACTCGCGCTCACCTGTGTGTCTGCAGCCGACGCGGCGGCCCGTTGCCTTGGATGGTTCACATGAGAGCCGGCGGAAGGCAGCGAGCGCAGGGGCAGCGATCGGCTTTCCGCACCTCTATCATCCCGGCCCGGTGGCAACCGGCGCCGATCCCGGCGGGGAGGGACTCGAGATGGCGGAGCTGGGTCTGCAGGGATTCCCGCCTCCGCCCGACGGCGTCGACTTGCTGACGCACTACCGGACGGTCCTCGACATGGTCCCTCCTGCGTTCACGACGGTCTGGATCCAGGACCATCTCCAGAAGGGGGACGAACCGTTGCTCGAAGGCTGGACGCTGCTCACGTATCTCGCCACCGAGTACCCGCGCTTTCGCTACGGCCATCTCGTGATCAGCCAGAGCTTCCGGAACCCGGCGTTGCTCGCGAAGATGGCAGCCACGCTCCAATACCTCACCGGCGACCGCTTCATCCTCAGCATCGGCGCGGGCTGGCTCGAGGACGAATATCGCGCCTACGGCTACGACTATCCGAGCGGCGGCGTACGGGTCGAACAGCTCGCCGAGGCGATCGAGGTGATCCGGGCGCTCTGGACACAGTGGCCTGCGACGTTCCACGGGCGGCACTACCGAGTCGACGGCGCCTACTGCGATCCGCGGCCCGACCTGCCGATCCCAATCATGATCGGCACCAACGGCCCGAAGGCCCTGGGTGTGGCTGCGCGGCTCGCCGACTGGTGGAACTGGGATGCGCCGTGGGAGGCGACCTATCGCCGGCCGTACGAAATGCTCCGGAGCGAGTGCGAAGCGATCGGGCGACCGTTCGACGAGATCGTTTTGACGGCCGGTGCAATCGTCAATCTGCCGCACGACCCGTCCACCTTCGACCCGACGTACTCCCACGGCTTCTATCCCGGCGCAGTGTTCCACGTCCTGGGTCCGACGCCGGCCGACGTCGCGCTCGAACTCGAACGGCTTGTCGACCTCCGGGTCAGCCACTTCCAGCTCGCGTTCGAGGACATGTTGACCCTCCGCCGCTTCGTCGACGAGGTCATACCGATCCTGCGGCTCGAGCCGCGACCAATCGTCGGCCCATCACGTCCGTAGCGCGACGATCGAAGCGAACCAAGATGAGCGATCGCCGCGAGGTGATTCAGTCGCCCCGAGCACGACAGCTTGAGCAGGGGCGAACGTTGTCGCACGACAACGGAGTGGAGGTGAGCGGACAACTCTCGAACCAAGCCGCGGCGGCGTATCAGATCGTGCGACTCGCGGAGGGTTGACGTCGCCCGAGACGATGCTGCCGCCATCGCCGTCCTGCTCCACGCCGCGCACAACGCCGCCAACAGTCCCTTCGCCTACCCCGCCGGCGCGATCGCGGATCGCGTCGGTCGTCGCCAACACAAAGACCGGGCACGCTGGCATCTGCACTTCACTCCCAGTTCCGCGTCATGGTTGAACCTCGTCGAGGGCTGGTTCGCGCAGACAGCGTCGCTGCGCTCGCCGACGCGATCGATCTGTGGGCCGCCGGCTGGAACGACGACCCCAAACCCTTCGTCTGGCACAAGACCGCGAAGGAGATCGTCGCCAAAGTCAAGAGAGGAAGAGCCGCCCTCACCTCCGTCACCAAATCCGCGACGCACCACTAGTTCAGCCGTGTGACGCGAGCACGCAACGACAGACCTCGAAGGCCGAAGTCCGCGACCGGGCACGACGGCCGCCGCTCCACGTCCGAGCGGCGATCAACGGTTGACGGTGAAGAGTCTCCATTTGCCGGGAATGCCTTTGAGTTCGTGCTCGCCGCGGTCGTCGAACTCGATCCCCGAGCCGGCTACGAGGTCGACCACGGTCCTCGAGACGACGACCTCTCCCGGCGCAGCCTTCGCCTGGACGCGATACGCCAGGTGCACCGCGATGCCAGCGAGATCTGTTCCTCTTACTTCGACCTCGCCGGTGTGAATTCCTGCGCGCACGACGAGCCCGAGCGCACGCAGGGCGTCGCGGATCGCGCAGGCGCACTTGATCGCGCGCGCCGGGCCGTCGAACGCAGCGAGAAGTCCGTCGCCCGTCGTCTTGACGATCCGACCCCCGTAGCGAGCGAGCTGTCGGCCCGCGAGTGCGTCGTGTGCGTCGAGCAGGTCTCTCCAGCGGCGGTCCCCGACCGACGCCGAATGCTCCGTCGAGCTCGCGACGTCGGTAAACAACACTGTGGTGAGCACCCGGTCTGGATCAGGAGCGGAGCGCGTCCCGGTGACAAACTCCTCCACCTCGTCGAGCAGCGCGTCGGCATCACCGACAAAGAACGTGCTGTCGGCTCCGGGCAGCTCGACGTACTTCGCAGTGGGAATGTGGTCGGCAAGGTAACGGCCATGACCAACGCGAAACTCGCTGGCATCGACTCGATGCAGGACCAGCGTCGGCGCGGAGATCACGGGCAGCACGGCTCTGACGTCCAGGGAGAACACCATGCGGCGCATCGCCATTGCCGTTCCCGGACTGGCACAGAGACGCTCGTAACGCAAAGCCGACTCACGGCTGCGTTCGTCGTCGACCAGGCTGGGGTTGAAGCTTCTGGTATCGCCGGTCTTCACTCCCCAGTCCGCGTCCCGTCGACCCATCCACTCGTCGAGCAGATCTTGGGGGATGCCAGGCGGGTAGTCGGGCGCGCGGGCGAGCCGGGCGAAGGTGTTGACGAGTACCAGCGCCGACGTTCGCGAAGGAAATGTCGCGGCGAAGACGAGCGCCATCACCCCGCCCTGGTGCGTCCCGAAGATCACCGCCTGCTTCGATGCTGCGGCGTCCATGACGGCGACAACGTCCTCCGCCCACTGCTCGACCGAGGGCAGGTCCGCGAGCTGGACGGGGTCAGACAACCCCACACCCCGCTTGTCGAACACGATCAGGCGGCTGAACGAGGCCAGACGGCGTAAGGAGTGCGCGAGCAGGGGGTCGTCCCACAGCGCCTCCACGTGGCTGAGCCAGCCCGGAATGAACACGATGTCGACGGGGCCGTCGCCGACGACCTGGAACGCGATGTGGAAACCATCAGGCGTCTTCGCGTAACGGGTATGTCGGACGGTTTCCACGCCGAGCAGGCTAACCAAGGCGCCCGCTGTCGCTCAGCGGTGAACCGCTGTCGACATCGCCGGATGGCGGTGATCGACGAGCGGCGCTCGCATCCGACGCTCGTGCCAACGAACCCGCAGAGATCGCCCGCTCGGTGAGCGCCATCGCAATGGCGCGAGCCATGGCGTCGCCGAACCGGGCACCTGTGGAGAGGTTCCCGCATCGGACGTGCGCCGGGACGCTTCTTCGTGGAGCACGCGGGCCATTCGTAGGTGCTCGTTCGGCCGGCGGTAGGCAACGATGGTGGGGGTGAGCGACCCGCGGCCGCAGATCGCGAGCGTGCGGATCCGCGGTGCGGTGCGTGCGGTGACGGCCGACGGGTCGATCATCGACCTTCCGCGCGCCAGCCAACGTCGCCTCCTCGCCATCCTTGCGGTGCACGCGCCACGCAGCGGACTCACTGGCTCGCCGACGTGCTCGGAACCTCCGCGGGAGCGCTACGTAGGTCGGTGTCGCGCATGCGGGCCGCGGTCGGCTCCGCCATTGCGCGTTCGAACAGCGGCTACGCGCTGCCGCCGAGGTCGACGCCGAGCGGTTCTGCCGCGCCGTCTCGGACACGGCCGGCGATCGAGTGCAGGCCCTGCGCGCCGCGCTCGACCAGTGGCACGGGCCGGCGCTCGAAGAGTTCGCGGGCGAGGAATCGGCTGACGGCGAAATCGCGCGCCTCACCGAGATCCCCGCGGGCACCGTCGACGATCTCGCGGCGGCGCTCCTGACAGCGCGTCGGCCCGCCGACGCGGTCGCGCTGCTCGAAGAGCAGATCGCCCATCGGCGACGTCAAGGCCGCGCCCGAGACGGACGACGTCGCCGTCATGATCCCGCTTCCCGGCGAGTTGACGACGAGCGCCGGATTCGTGGGACGCGTCGACGAGCTCGCAGAGCTCGCCAGCCGATCGGCGCGCGCCGCTGCATCCGGGCTGGGGTGCGTCACCGTCGCCGGTGAGGCCGGAATCGGCAAGACGGGCGCTGCTCGGCGCGTTCGCGGCGCAGCTCATCGCTTCGTGGAGCGCGACCGTCGTGTACGGGCGGTGTGACGAGGCGGGCCCGTCGTTGCAGGCGCTCCGAAGCATCCTGGCCGCCTGCATCGAGCACGCTCCATCCAGCCTGCTGGCGGCGCATGTCGCGCAGTACGGCGGTGAACTGCTGCGCATCTGTCCGTCGCTTGCGACCCGGATCGGCACGACACCCGCTCCCACGGATTCCGATGATGCGATCGAGCGGTTCTTGGCGTTCGAGGCCGCGACCGACGTGTACGGCAGGATGGCATCGGCGCAGCGCCGGTGTGCGTCGCAGCCGGATAGTGCTGAACCTGACTCCCGGCAACGTCGTCACCGTCGCGCGCAGCGACACGATGTTCGTGGTGACCGAGTACGGGCTGGTCAACCTCAACGGCAAGTCGGTCCCCGAAGGAGCGTAGGCGATGATCTCGATCGCCCATCCCGACTTTCGCGAGGACCTCGAGCGTGACGCTCGAACGAACGGCCTGATCCCTCGATCGTTCGCGTGATCGACCACACGGGAACGACGGCGCGCCTCAGGAGGTTCGTCGGGTCACGCGGACCGGAAGTGAGACGGGACCGTTGGTGAACGGGACCGGCGTCTTCTCGTAGTGGAATGATGGATCGAGCTCGATGGAGTCGACCCGGTCGATCAGGACCTCGATCGCGATTCGCGCCTCGAGGCGCGCGAGCGCGGCGCCCGGGCAGATGTGCGGCCCGGCGCCGAACGCGAGGTGGCTGCGGACGTTGGCCCGATCGATATCGAACTCGTCGGGCCGGTCGAACACCGCCTCGTCGCGGTTCGCGGCAGCGAGGCCGAACGCGACACTCGCGCCCTCGCCGAAGTCGCAACCCCCGATGCTCACGTCCTGTTTGCACTGACGCAGCAGAAACGTGAGGGGCGGGTCGACTCGTAGAGACTCCTCGATGAACAGGACCACATCGTCACGCTCGGCTCGCAGCCGGGCGAACAGCTCCGGTGCGGCAGCGAGCCGCAGCATCGTGTTCGCGAGCAGGTTTCGGGTGGTCTCCGTGCCGGCGACGAGCAGGAAGATGAGTTGAGTGCGGCAGGCGACCGGGGAGAGCCGAGTGCCGGCGACTTCCGTGTCGACGACCCGGGTGATGAAGTCGTCGGGTGGATTGTCGGATGCGATACGCGCCGCGATCTCGTCGTCGAGGTACTCCGAGATCTCTCGCATCGCCCGGCGGCCTCGCCGCGCGCTCTCGGCGTCGCCCAGCACCGAGCCGCCGAACAGGCCATGCGCCCATTCGATGAATCGGCGTTGATGATCGTCGGGCAGTCCGAGCAGGTAGCCGATGCCCGCCGCGGGGATCGGCGCGATGTAGCTCTCGCCGAGGTCGCCTTGTCCGGCGTCGACGACCTGGTCGAGCAGCAGGCCACAGAGCGCGCGGAGCGGCGGGTCGATGCGACTCAGCCGGTGGGTCGCGATCGCGGCGTTGATCACCCGGCGCACTCGGCCGTGTTCCGGCTCACTGATGAACGGGAGGAACTGAGTGTCGGTGTCGCTACCGTCCGCCGCGAGGAACGCCGACTCGATGCGTTCGACATCGCGGCTCGCCGTCGCCACGTCGGCATGGCGTGCGAGGTACCACGTCCCGGTCGGAGTCTGCGAGATCGGGCACTCACGCCGGAGCCGGCCGAGTTCGTCGTGCGGCACCCCGTTCGACGGCGCCAACGGATCGAAGACGTCGGCGGGATTCCGATCACTCACCACGGCGCACGATACCGTCGGTCAGCGACCCAACATCAAGGTCGACGTTGCGCCACCGCAGACGCTCATGTAGACGTCATGGTGTCACGGTCTCGCAAGCGATAGTCGTCTCTCCGTGGCAGACATCCGTTCGCGACCGCCGTCGAGCACGTCGGTGCCGGGCCTGCCGTCGAGATCGTCGTCGCCGCCATCGCCGAGAAGTCTGTCCGGACCACCTGCGCCGCGAATGACGTAGGCGCCGTTGCCGCCCCTGATGATGTTCGCCTTCTGGTTGCCGGTCATCGCGTCGGCGAACCCCGTGCCTGTCGCGCGCTCGACGTTGCTGATCGTGTCACGGCCGCCGCTCACCGTGTCCTATGCGCCGGCCAGCGCGAGGTTCAGCATGATGCCGCCGACGGTGACATCGGCGTAGCTGATGCCGTCACCTTTGAGGCCTCCGTCCACGATGTCATTGCCCTGGCCCGGCAAGATCCAGTCGGCGCCGTCACCGCCCGAGATCGTGTCGGCGCAACCCACGCCCCTGAGGTCGTTGCGGCCGGCCGAACCGGTGAGCGTGTCCGCGTACGGTGAGCCGGTCGCGTTCTCGACACTGATGAGCACGTCGTCGCCCGACCCGCTGACCGTTCCGAGCGCGAGATCCACGGTGACAGGGCGGGTCGCCGTTCGGTACACGACGCGGTCGCCTCCGCTACCGCCGTCGACGAGATCGCTCGCCTCGCTCGGGCGCTCGGCGTCGTTCCCTCGATCCTGCGGCTCGAGCTCTGGGCCGTCGATCAGCAACGCCGCGGCGACGAGTGCGAGGACGATCACGCACAATGCCAGGGCAGTGAATCATTGGAGCGAGCGGGCAACCATGCCGCCGGCAGGCTGAGCTGCATGAACGACAGTTGAAGCAACGCACGCCTACCGGGCAATCGGCGTTCTGAAGGCTCAGGCGAATCGGTCCGTAAGGGCTGCAAGCTCGTCGAACTTTTTCTTGATCTCCGGCAAGGTTGCCGTGCCGTCGCGATAGGACTGCTTGGACATGTCGACGTCGCCGAAGCGCAAGCGACCGGAGTCGCTGTCGATGACGTCAGCCACCAGTAGGTCGCCTGTCTCGCGATCGAATCCGCATTCGATCTTGAAGTCGATGTAGACGCCGCCGTGCTGCTTCCACGCCTCCTCGATGACCTCGAACGCCGAGACGGTGCGGCTCCGAAGGCTTGCGATGAGCTCCGGCGAGACGTCGGCGTAACGGCTCTCTCCTAGCGGTTCTTCAGTGATGAGTCCCGCCTTCGGTGTTACATTGTGTGACGTGCCGGACGGCGAAGACCTCGACTGGATCCCGGAGCGCGGCTGCCACCTCTCACGCTCCGACCTGATCGAGATCTTCGTGGCGCCCCGAGCCCTCGTGAACGGCACCGACCCGGACGAACCGAACCGTGCGCACACGGTGCCGATCGCGTACGTCGTCGCCGAAGCGATCGAGCGTGCAGCAGGCGAGCGATGAGCAAGCCGCGTGGCGTGCAGTGGCTGGAAGAAGCAACCGGCCAGAAGCTCGAACGCGAAGCAGTGTCAGGCGACGAGGGCCGCCACCTGTCGCTGCGAGTCCCGAACCGCCTCTACGAACAGCTCGAACCACTGGCTGCTGAGCGCAACGAAAGCGTTTCGCACGCCGCTCGCCGGCTCCTCGACAACGGGCTCGCGCGACTCATGGACCCCGACCGCGACGACATCGACACTGCCATCGCCGCCCTCGAACGGCTTCGCCGCTCGCGCGGTCCGTCGGCGGCATGACCGGAGCGGCAAGAGGCGAGGCGGACGCGGCGTCAACCCTGGCGACAGCATTGTCGATCCGACAACGGAGTGGAGCTGAGCGGACAACTCTCGAACCATTCCGCGGCCTCGTATGGGATCGTGCGACTCGCAGCGACACGCACCAGAAGGCCAGGGTGGGTGGTGACGCCGCGCAGGTTCGGTAGGCTGGCGGCGTGGAGCGCAGGGTGATCACCGTAGCGGAGTTCGAGCAGTTGTCGCCTGCCGAGCAGGACCAGGTGTTCGAGCAGAGCATCGTGACGGACCTGTCGGACGTGCCGCCGCCCTTCCTCACTCGCGTTCGTGAGCGTGTCGCGACTCGGACCGAGGCAGCAGGAGACGGCCCACCGAAGGCATGACCGTCGACCGGCGTGCCGTTCGTGCGACGTCAGCGTTCTTCGACGACCTCGACGCACAGCTGCGACCCGAACGGGGCCCGAACGGTGAGCCGTCGGTGCACGACTTCCAGGTGTTCGAGCTGTTACGGATCGTCGGGTATTCGCGACTCGCTTCGACGAGCTTCCGGAGCTGATCGTCGGTCGTTCGGACTATCGGATCCTGATCATTGCCGGTCTGCTCGTCGCGCGCATCGCAGTCGTCGGACAGCTCGCCGCCGACGGTGCGGTCGAACTCGTCGAACTCGACATTGATCTCGAGCCGCCGTGGTAACGACGTGTGGAGGTGGCGCGACCGCGCCGGGAACCCGATGCGTCGCGCACCATCCGACCGGTCGCGGACGTTGTCGATCCGACAAACCGAGTGGTCCTGAGCGGACAACTTTCGAACCAACGGAGTGTGGCCGGTGTCCTCCGGAGGCTCACATGCGCGTGTTGACGCGACCCCGTTCGCCGCGCGCCAGGCCGCAAGCGCGGCCATATGCGGCCCGGAAAGCTCAATCAACGATGAGGCAGCCGCCGCACAGATCCGAAGAGGTGAAGGTTGGGTCCCAAGGTGGCCCGGCTGCGATGACCAGGAGGCTGTGAGGGCCGGTCTGTGCAGCGAGCCCGATCTGTACAGCGATCTCGATGGAATCGGTTCCGGCTGCTTCGACACCGGTAACAGTGACCTCTGCATCATCGGAGATCGCGGTGGCGCCCGCGTCGAGCCCGCGTGCTGTCACCGTGACCGTTGCTGAGGATCCCGGTTCGGCGTGGACCGCGCTCGATGATTCGAGGTCGATGCGGCGCGTGGGAGCGACGAATACGTCGAGACCATTGTTGAAGTCGCCGTTGGTGAAGCGCGGTGAGGCTGACACGAACGCGGCTAGGCGTCCGTCGCCGCTGAGCGCCGCGGACGCCGCGCCGTATTCGTCTTCCTGACCGAGCGCTCCCAGACTCGTACGGACGAACTCGCCGGAGGTGCGGTCCCAGATGTACGAGTCGGCCGCGTCGTTGTTGTCAGCCGGGACGAGCGCGGCCGGGGTCGTGAACGCGAGGACAGTTCCGTCGCTACTCATGCTGACCGGACCGAGCGTCGCGAAGTCGACGCCACCGGCGACAAGCCCGCTGAGGTTCACGCGCGTCGCCGTCAATCGATCGTACAGGTACAGGTCGGTGGTCTGGTCGTCCTCGCGCGTCGCGAACCACGCGATCGTATTTCCGTCGTCACTGATCGTCGGATCGCCGACAACGCTGAACCGAGTCTCGGATGGCGCCGCGCTAAGTCGACTCTGTTGACCGCTGATCGAGTCCGCGAGGAAGATGTCAGTCGAGTTGTGATTTGGTGGGACGGGCTCGAGGAAGAACGCCCCGCTCTCGAACACCACGAAACGGCCGTCGCTGCTGAGGTCGGACCCGAGGAACGCATAAGGGTCAGGGTCGGTCGGGCGACTCGCGAGACGATACGAATCGTTCGCGATGTCATAGACGTAGACGTCAGCAAAGCCAGGGTTCGCATCGTCGGGGGAGAGGGTGTCATCGTCGACGAACGCGACGAACGCGCCGCTCGGTGCGAGCCTCGCCCAAGGACTCAGGCCGATCGCCAGGAGTCTCGTCGTCGCCGTCGTCCGATCCCGGAGATACCAGCCGGCTTCCGGCGGAGGGTTTGCGACCAGATTCGTGGCATACGTGTAGAACACGGCGTACCGCGCGTCACTCGAGATCTCGAGGTCGAAGACATGGTCATTCGCCTCTGCGCCCGTGCTCGACACACTCAGCCGTTCGACCGTGCCACTCGCCTCGTCGCGCAGGAACGCATCGACGGTCTCGTTTGTATCATCAGCTACGAGGTCAGGGCTAGGGGATGTGAACGCGACGAACCGCCCGTCACCGCTCAGCGCGGCACGATCGGCCCCGAAGCCCGCAGCAGTGCTCACCCGCTCATTCCCACCATCCGTGGCCGACACGAAGGCATCTCGGCGCCTGTTCGTATCGGTCAGGACAAGATTCGACGCGTCCGAAGTGAACACGATCTCGTTCGGACGTTCGGGAACGAACGGCGCCATGCTCGGTCCGTTCGTCTCGCCGCCAAAGTCCTCGTTCGTGACGCGCAACACGACCGGAGAGAGCGCCGACGGCGGGAGCGTCCGAAGGTAAATGTCGGAGAACGCGTTCGTATCCGGCTCGTCGAACGACGTCGCGAGGGAGCTGAACACAACGGAGCCTCCGTTAGCCTCGATCGACGGCTCCGAACTCGGCCCGTTCGACTGCGTCGTGACCGTGCGGCTCGCAAGCAAGGACGTGCCAGTCGTCCGATCTCGTACGAATACGTCCGAGAACCCGTTGGTATCGCCTGCCACGAGGTCGCTCGCCGTGGAGTCGTACGCCACGTACCGGCCCGTCGCACTGATTGAAGGACGGAACGATGGACCATTCGCGCTCGGTGACGCGCGACTGACGAGCTGCGTAGTCGACGCACTCAAGAGTCGGACGAAGACGTCCGACGCGCCATTCGTGTCAGCAGGAACGAGATTGGACGCAACCGACTCGAACGCCACGATGTTCGCCGACCTGGCCAAGGAAGGACGACGACTGGATCCATTCGCAGGAGCACCTCCGGCTCCGACACTCGCAAGCGTTGTCGTTCCCCACGAGAGCGATCGAACGAACACATCTTCGACGCCGATGCTCGGGTGCCTGGTTCGGGTGCCGGAGCCGGTAGAGGTCGCGCAGGGCCTCTTTGAGTTGCCAGCACCGGTAGAGGATCGAGTCGCGGCGTTTGAGCTCGCGGATGATGTCCCACTGGTCCTCGTCGAGCGCGTCGGGGTCCTTCACGAGCGCCCAGCGGGTGCGTTTCACCCATCGGGCACGCGTGAGTCCGATGCGTCGGTGTTGGTTCCATGACCAGCGGCGTGTCTTGTCGATCGCTTCGTTGGCGAGTTTGATCAGATGAAATGGATCGATGCACTGGCGGGCGTCGTGTCCGCGTTCGTCGGTGGCGTTCTTGTACGCGCCGCCCATGCACGTGATCGGCTCCGAGGCTCGGTGAGGTTTCGCAACCCCGAACCTACGGACCGAGACGTGCGCGTCGCGCGCTCAGCCCCCCACGATCAAGAAACACCCATCAACACAGCACGAACCCCTCCTCAGGCCCCTCCCGCGCCCACACGAAGCCGAGGAGTCCCGAAAAACGGACGGTAACCCGATGTTTGTGACTGTCATCCACCGGATTCACAACCCCGAGGGCTTCCAGGCCGCCGAGGCCAAGGCCCTGGAGGGCGGGCTTCCTCCCCACGTGGCGTTGCCGATCCACGCCGCGACCAACGACCACGGGCTCGGCATCTGCATCTGGGAAGGCGACTCGGTCGACGCGGTGCGCGAGGTTGTCGAAGGCGCGGTCGGACGCTGGGCGCCGAACGAGTACTACGAGATGCACGTAGACGGACTGGTCCCGCAACTCGCCAGGTGACCAGCACGCCGTAGATGCAACCCTTCTCCCGGGCATCGGGGTTGCCACTGCTCGAACGAGGGTCTCGGCGAACTGCCGAGACCCTCGTTCCTCGTCCAGTCGTCACTGCAACGGCGAGGATACGACCGGGTCATCGAGACACTGCGAGCGGTGGCGTGACCCGGGCGCCACTCGCAGCGATCAGAACCTGTGGTCCGGATTCGCGCGCGATCGACGCGCGATGCAACGGCCGGACGCGAACCGTCGCAGGCAGGAGATGGCTCCTGACCTGCGGCGACTGAGCGGACGTTCCCCGAAGCGCAACCTCTCGCGTAGGCGCGAGCCGCTGCCGCCTCTAGCAGCCGGCTTCCCTCCCTTACCAAGTACAGACGAACGCTGCTCGCAACCGCAGCGATGAGACGCAGTCCGTCCCGCGACGAGGTTGGGGTAGCGGCGCCGAGGTCATCAAGCGATCGGGTAGCCGACCGGACACTCGACACCACGTACCACCAGGGGCAACACACAACCTCGGGGCACGAGCTTGGGGGCAGTGGAGCTGCTCGGTTCCTATTCCAACCAGAACATCGCGAACGCGCGTCGCGATGCTCGACGACGTCAGTTCACCCTGATGCGCCATACTCCTCGTCCTTGTGTGCCGACGTAGATCTTCAAGGTGCCGGCCGGCTCGTGGTCGATGTACGCGAACCACGGCCGGGGGAGGGGACGGAGTGCCTTCTCACCTTGGCCGGCGGACTTGAGCAGTTTCCATGTCGCGCCGGCGTCGGTGCTGAGGAACACGCCCGAGTCGCGGCCTCCCGCGACGACGACGTTCGGATCCTCCGGGTCGAAGGCCACGAGGCTCGGCTGCGGGTATCCGCCGAACTGCGTGAAGTTGGTCGGTCCGCGCTGGGTCTGGTACTTGAAGACGTTGCCGCGCGTCATGAGCTTGTCGAGCTCGGCGTCGCCGCCCCACGTCGCGCCGCCGTTGGTGGATCGGATCATCCGGGGTCCGGAGTTCCTGAGGTTCGAGGCGTAGAGACGGTTGGGGTTCGTCGGATCGACGTCGAAGATCCCGAAGCCACCCTCCGGAGGCAGCACTTGCTGCCAATTGCCTCCCGGATTGGCGCTGGTGTACTTCCACAGCTGGTCGCTGTCGCCGCCGCTGCAGGTGCCGGCCTGCACGTAGAAGGTCGCCACGGCGGGCGCGCCGCTCACCGCCGCCTTCACCCCGCAGGCATTCACCGGACCGATCCCAAGCTGTGTCCAGACGATGGGATTGGCCGTGATGTCGAGCGTGACGAAGACCCCGGCGGTCGTGACGATCACGTACTGCTTGTCGGCGAACCTGTCGACGAGGTCGATGAACCGGAACCCCGGCAGGACGCCGGGCGGATAGGTGTTGATCTGGCCGCCGCCGATCATGCCCTGCCCGCGAAGGAACATCCGGTTGGCCCGACCGGGCGAGAAGCAGCAAACCGTGTACAGGACCCGGTTGGGATCGGCGCTCACGTCGAAGACGTCGCAGCATTCCTTGTTGCTCCACGTGGGCACCGTGACGCCGGCTGTTGTGCTCGCCCACGAGCCGTCGTCCTGCAGGCCGAAGTACATGTCTTCCGCGCCAGCCCCGGCTTGGTTGGCGCCGGCCATGCCGAAGAGCCAGGTGGCATGAGGTGTGACGTTGGGTTGCTCCCAGTCGGGATTGTGACAATCCGCCGTGGCGTCGGTGTTGTAGTAGACGCCCCCGTCCGACGAGAAGATCCGGGGGCAGGGGCTGTTCGGCTCGGCCGTGTCGAAGACCAGATCACCGGCGTCGTCGTGGGCACCAGCGGTCCTGGTGAACGGCCCGTTCCAGGTGTTGGGCGGGCAGCGAACGGCGCCGCCGGGCGCCGGGACGGCCGGTGTCTTGCAGTCTGCCCGGAACAAGCTGACGTCCCCGAGCCACAAGTCGAAGCGGTTGTTGCCGTCGGCATCGGCGCGCTGGTTGGTCGCGACCATCGTGATCCGACCCTGCGGCGTCGGGTTCACCAGCTGAGTCCAGGTCGCACCCCCGTCGTCGGACTCGAAGACCGTTTGCCCGTTCGTGGCCACGGCGGCGAACAACACGTACGGCTCGTCGGGAGAAACGGCGAGCGAGCACGGCAGGCCGGCGAACGGCGGAGGCAGGTTGTTCGCACTCCAGGTGACGCCGTTGTTCATCGACCGCATGTGGCCGTCGTCGCCGCAGATGTCGATGACCCCGCCGGCTTGCGCAACCACGTCCCAGACGTCCGTGGCGGGTGTCGCCGGGGTCGGGTCGATGAACTTCCAGGTGCTCCCGGCATTACTCGACCGGGCTACTCCGCAATTGGTGCCGACGAACACGGTGCTGCTTGCGTCGGGGCGGATGGAGATGCCGAACGCCGATGGCTCAGAGCGTCGGCTGGCCGCGCAGTTGAAGCCGGCGGGCACGATGGCCGATGACGGGTGCTTCCAAGTGACGCCACCATCGTCACTGACGTTGATGCCCGAGCGGGTTCCGACCAGGCGGCCGTCGTAGAACGACGTGGCGTAGACCTTGTGCTCGTCACTCGGATCGACCTCGACGTCCCAAGTGACTTGCGGCGGGTGTGCGTCAAGGTGAGCCCACGTCAGCCCATTGTCGGTGGTCTTGTACAGGCCACCCCATTCGCTCGCGGCGTAGAAGGTCCGTCGGTTGCCGACCACGCTGGCCAGACCATTGATGCGTCCGCCGGACGCGCCGTCCGGATCGGTCGCGTCGAGGTCCGACATGTTGGGGTTGACGTCGGTGAACGTCGCAGTGAGCGTCGGCACCGACGACGTGGCGGCCACCGGCGCGGCGCCGCTTCGCGTCTCGAGTGACTCCGCGGGTGCAGCGAGCTCCGGGGCGGCGCCTGGAGGAGCGAGTGGGGCTGCCTGGTCACCAGACCCCGAGGCCCCCCGTGTCGTTGTGGCCATGGCCGGAATGGCTGCCGCGACCGTCGCGGCGATGGCGATCGAGCGGACGCCGTAACGCAGGCGGTTCCGGTAGGAGACGCGGTGGAAAGTCGGCAGCATGGCGCCCCCTCTTCAGCGACTGCGCATTGACTCGCGCGCGGCGATTCGAATATCGGACTGCCTGCTCCGCATGTCAAGCTTGACTTCGTTCGGCCCAACGCGTGGTGATCACAGCGGTCACACAACTCGACGCTCGCCCCAAGAGAGCGCGACGTGCTGAAGCAACGTGGCCGAAGACGACTCGTTCCCTGGAGCTACGCGATTTGTCCGACCGGCTTCGGTCGCCGTTTCAGAGCTCGAGACGCTGGAGCATGGACCGCGCGACGAAGTATCGGCGTGCTTCGTGGACATCCGCTGAACGGACGCGTACTCAGCGATAGTGCGCGGCGAGCACCGACGCAGCTACCAGAGGCCGGTCGCGTCGCCGACGTCGTCGACGACGTTCTCGCCCGCTTCTTGCGCGTCGTCTCCGGCGTCCGCGGCGCTGTCCCACGCGGCCTCGGCCGCGTCCTGTGCTTCGTTCCAGCCGTGCGCGACGTCGTCGGTGCCGTAGCTCCCTTCCGCATGCATCCCGGCAATGTCGATCGAGCCGCCGACCTCGACGCCGCCGATCCCGGCCTCGACGCGCCCGCCGAACCCAGCGGCACCGGACACCCCGGCGTGCGTGCCGGCGGACAGCCCCTCGGGCCCGACCGTCGACTCCGTACCGATCGACAACTCGACATCCGTGCCGCCGACCGTCGCGGAGGTCGTGCTCTCGACGTCGGTGGAGAACCCATCGCCGCCGATACCGACCTTGCCCGCGACCTCGACACCGCCGCCGAGGTCGAACCCCCGAACGTCGGCGGCGACGTCTTGCCCGACGGCGGCGCCCGCTTCCACGCCCGACGTGGTATCGACGTAGGCCCCGCCGGTCGCGTCGGAGCTCACGTTGAGGTTCTCGTCGCCCTGTTCGAGATGCAGGGTTCCGGTCGTCGAGGCGCCGTCCGCGCCGACGTGACCGTCGGCGCGGACGGCCGTCTCGAGACCGAACACGTCGGATTCGGCCGCCAACCCGGCATCGACGCCGCGGGCGCCCACGTCGACGTAGGCATCGATCTCGCCGCGGGCACCGCCTTCCACGTGCGCGCCGAACGCGTCTGCGTGAACTTCCCGCACTTCCGACAACGACACTTCGACGCGGCCGCCGCCGACGTCGATGGCGGCGTCGGTCGTGTGGCTCATGCCCGCGCCCAGGTCGTCGTCGCCGAGCTGTGTGTGGGTATCGGTTGCCACGCCGACTCCGTCCGGTCCCACGTGGAGATCGGCGCTCGAGCCCTGCTCGAGGCCGAACACGTCGGTCTCCGCCGAGTAGCCGGCGTCCACGCCTCCTCCGTCTGCGCCCACGTAGATCTCGCCCGCGGCGTGCGCACCGCCCTCCACGTGCGCACCGAGCACGTCGGCGTGCCCTTCCTGCCGCACGTCGGTGTGGGCGACGACCGTCCCGTCGTCGACGTCGACTCCGGCGCCGGACGTCGAAGAGAAGCCGGCGCCCACCTCATCGGTCGCGACCGACGCCTCGTTCGAGGTCTCGAAGCCGGCGCCGCGGGGCCCCGCGTGCGCGCCGGCAGACATCTCCGCGTCGACGCCGAACACGTCGGCCGCGACCGACACGGAGCCCTCGGCACCCTCGGGCCCGACCGTCACATCGGCGTCGACGCCGCCCTGCATGCCGACACCCGCGTGAAGACCGCCTGGCCCGTCGATGTGCTTTTCGACGCGCCCCCCGACGTCCGCGCCGGCCGTCGCTGGCTGCGCGACACCCGCCGGCTCGGCCGCTGGAGTGGCTGCCGGTGGGGCTGGGCGCTTGGACGGGGCGGGCGCCGGTGCCTTGCGGTTCGGTGTGCGCGCCATGGCGTGTCCTCCCGGTGAGTGGGGCCGGGGTCACCTCCACGGGCGCCGCGCCCTCTGACGGCATTGTCCGCCCCGGCACCTGAGTTGTCGAGGGAGACGCACGCCGGGAGCACGGCGCGCAACACTTCCCGAGCACCCGCGGAGCGGCCGGGCACAAGGTGCGCCGCGCGGATCACCGACGAGGGGTGGTTCACCGTGCCAGGAGCTGTTCGATCTTCGTGAGGAGCCGGGGCAGATCGATCGGCTTGGTGTCGAAGTCGTCGCAGCCCGCCGCGATGGCCCGCTCCCGGTCGCCCGACATCGAGTGCGCGGTCAACGCGAGGACGGGGATCGAGCTCGTCTGTTCGTCGCTCTTGAGCTGGATCGTCGCATCCCAGCCGCTCAACACCGGCAAGCTCATGTCCATCAGGATCAGGTCCGGCCCGTCGGCTCGTGCCATGGCGACGCCCTGCGCGCCGTCGACGGCCATCGAGACCTCGTGACCGCGCTTGGTGAGGCGCCGAGAGAGCATGTCGCGGTTCATCTCGTTGTCTTCGACCAACAAGATGCGCGCCATCAGTGACTCGTCCTGGTCTTGGCCCCCACGATGCGGCGAATCTCCTCGATCAGATCCGACATGGCGTAGTCGCCCTTCTGGAAGATCCGTCCCACGCCGCCGCCGAGACGCGCGCGGTCAGCCGCCGACACATCCATGGACGTGACCACGATGATCGGGATGTCGCGCCAGTCGGGGCGCTCGTGCAGTGATGCGGCCAAGTCGAATCCGTCCATTTCGGGCATCATGAGATCGAGGATGATCAGCGAAGGTATGTCGTGCGCGATCGCGTCAAGTGCCACTCGTCCGTCCGCTGCCTCGCGCACCTGCCAGCCGGCGCGCTCGAGCGCGCGCCTCGCGATGTCGCGAGCAGAGAAGTCGTCGTCGACAACCAGCGCCGTGCCTCGATGTCCGGGGTGCATGCGATCGAGGACCGCGCCGAGCCGGTCCCAATCGACCGGCTTCGTGAGGTACTCCGCGGCGCCGAGCGCGTAGCCGAGGTTGTGGTCGTTGGTGATCGTCATCAAGATCACCGGGATGTCCTCGAGTTCCGAGTCGGCCTTGAGTGCGCGCAGTACCTCCCAACCGTCCATCCCGGGCATGATCACGTCGAGCGTGATCACGTCCGGCCGCTGCTCGCGTACCATGCGCATCGCCTGCTCGCCGTTCGCCGCGGTGAGCACCGCGAATCCCTCTCGACGCAGGAATCGGCCGATCAAGTCGCGCGCGGCCGCGTCGTCGTCGACCACGAGCACCGTGGTGTCGTCGGCGAGGTCGTCTTCGGTGCCGGAAGTCGCCGGGGCTCGCTGCTCATCCAGCGAGGCGTGGTCGGGGAGCCGTACCTCGAACATCGAGCCAACGCCGGGCTCACTCTCGCATCTGATCGAGCCTCCGAGGATCTCGCAGAACTGGCGGGTGATGGCGAGCCCGAGGCCCGTGCCGCCGTAGTCGCGCGCGGTCGTCTCCTCGGCCTGGCTGAACGCTTCGAAGACGCGGCCGAGCTGTTCGGGCGTCATGCCGATGCCGGTGTCACGGATCTGGAAGTTGATCCAGTTCCCGCCGGCGGGGACCGGATCACGTTCGACGTCGAGCGTGATCTCGCCGTTGCGGGTGAACTTCGACGCGTTGCTGAGAATGTTGAACAGCACCTGACGGATCTTCGTCGCGTCCGAGCGCATCGATCCGAGTCGGAGACCGCAGCGAACCTCGATGGTGTTCGCGTTCTTGTGCACGAGCGGCGTGATCGTGCCCTCGATGTCGCGCGCGAAGGCGTCGAGGTCGAAGGCGTCGAGGTGGACCTCCATCTTGCCGGCCTCGATCTTGGAGAGGTCGAGCACGTCGTTGATCAGCCCGAGCAGGTGGCGGCCGGCGGCGACGATGCGCTCCAAGTCCGCGAGGTACTCATCGTGTTCGCTGTCGCGAGCTTCCTCCTGCAGCATCTCGCCGTAGCCGATGATCGCGTTCAGGGGCGTGCGCAGCTCATGGCTCATGTTCGCGAGGAAGTCGCTCTTGGCCCGGCTCGCTTGCAGCGCTGCGTCGCGGGCCTGAGCCAGCTCGCGGTGCGATTTCGCGAGCTCGGCCGTCCGTTCGGAGACCTTTCGTTCGAGCGACTGTTCCGACTCGCGCAGCGCCTCGTTTGCCGCCCGAGTGTCGTCGAGCGTGTCGATCAGCCGGTTGTTCGACTGCCGGATCGAGAACATGCACAGGATCGCGCCGACGAGGGCCGCGAAGGCCGCGCAGCCCTTCACGAGCAGGTCCGACACGCCGTCGAGCGGTAGCAGCGGATCGAACATCGTCGTGGTCGCGCCGACGACGAGAATCCCGGACGCGACGATCACGAGCCGGAGCAAGTGCTCGCTGGTCACGAACGGCAGCGCGAGCACGACCGAGAGGATGCAGAAGACGGCGGTGAGCGGCCAGAGCGCCGGGGCGAAGATCGCCATCGCGAGGACCGGACACCAGATCGCCAACGCCAGCGCGGTCGTTCCCTCGGCGATGCGATTGCGTTTGGCGTAGTACACGGCGAAGCGTTGGATCACGGCGGTCGGCACGATCGACAGCGCGAGGATCAGCAGCACGGTGTCGCCGTAGTAGAAGTACAACGCGAGCACGGCCGGGATCGCGATCGGTGCCGCCGGCTCGTTGAACCTGATCAACTGGCGGAGCAGCACCGCCTCGGGCGTCATCGCCTGCGCGTTGCCGCGCCCGTCGCCGCGCGCGTCGTTCGGGTCCTGCGGGTCGTGCACTCGATCCCACCCCCGGGAAGGGTTCGTTGCAGACGCAATGACGCCCGGTCCTCGCCTGGCGCCGGTGCCCACTCGTATGCTTAGCAGGAGATGAGCGCGGCCGGCGAAGGTGCGAGCGAAACGCGCGCGATGGTGCGCAAGCTGCAACACGACCTGCGCACTCCGCTCGGTCAGATCCTCGGCTACGGCGAGATGCTCCAAGAGGAACTCCAGGATCGTGCGCTCACCCAGCTGCTCCCCGATCTCGATCGCATCGCGCGGCCGCGACGACGGTGCTCGGCCTCGTCGACGGCATCTTCCGGCCCGAGGGCGTTCGTGAGTCGTCGCCGGCGAGCTCGCCGCTTGCGGTACAGCACGACGCGCCGCCGCCAGACGAGCACACCGGTCGATTGCTGATCGTCGACGACGAGTCGATGAATCGCGAGCTGCTGCGTCGCTGGCTCGCCCGCTCGGGATACGAGGTGGCGGAGGCCGCAGACGGCCGTACCGCGTTGCGGATGATCGAAGAACAGAGCTTCGATCTCGTCCTCCTCGACGTGATGATGCCCGATCTCGACGGCATCGAGACCCTCGGGGCAATCCGGCGCACTCGTTCGGTCTCCGAGCTGCCGGTGATCATGGCCACGGCCCTCGCCGGGAGCGACGACACCGTCACTGCACTGGAGCGCGGTGCGAATGATTACGTCACGAAGCCGTTCGACCAACGCGTGGTCGCGGCGAGAATCCACACCCAGCTGGCGCTGCGCGCCGCGGCACGCGAGATCGAGGCGCTGGCGCAACAGCTCGAGCTGCGCAACGCGTTCCTCCGACAAACGTTCGGGCGCTATCTGTCCGACGAGGTCGTGTCCAGCCTCCTCGAACGCGACGAAGGACTCGAGATGCTCGGCGAGCGCCGACGAGTCAGCATCCTCCTCGCCGACCTCCGCGGCTTCACCGCGCTCACCGAGTCGCTCAATCCGGGCGAGATCGTATCGATCCTCAACACCCATCTCGGCACGATGTCGGATGTGATCCATGACTACCAAGGCACGGTCGACGAGTTCCTCGGCGACGCCATCCTCGCCCACTTCGGCGCGCTCACGACACGCGACGACGACGCCGAGCGGGCCGTCGCGTGCGCGATCGCGATGCAACGTGCGATCGCAGACGTCAACCGTGTCAACGACGACCATGGCCTTCCCCAGGTCGCGATGGGCATCGGGATCGCGACCGGCGAAGTCATCGTCGGCAACGTGGGGTCGGAGAAGCGCTCGAAGCACACGGCCATCGGCAGCGCCGTGAACCTGGCATCGCGCATCGAGGGGTACACGCTCGGCGGCGAGATTCTCGTCTCGCAGGCCACGTTCGACGATGTCGCGGATCTCGTGGAGGTCGATCTCGTGCGCGAGGTATGGCCCAAGGGCTTCGATACGCCGGTGCGAGTGCATCGTGTCGCCGCGATCGGAGGCAACTACGCGCTGAGTGTGCCGCAGGAGCGCGCACAGCTGGTCGAGCTCGCCGAGAGGATCGCCATCCGCTTCGCGGTGCTCGAAGGCAAGTCGGTCTCGGGGACCTTCCACGACGGTCACGTCTCGGCCTTGTCGTCGACGGGTGCCCGCATCCACACCATTCGTGCGGGAGCTCGCCGACCTGCGCATCGAGCTGGCCGATGATGACGGTGCCGAATTCGTCTACTACGGCAAGGTCGTCGAGCGCAGCACCGATGCCGAGACTGTGCTCACCGTCCGATTCTCCACTCGCTCACTCACGCTCGATCCTGCGGAGTCGAGATCGGAACCCGTGCTCACCGAAGCCGAGAGCGTCGGCCGATGACCGTTCAGCGCCTCGCCGCGCGCGCGTTGTCGCCGAACGACCGGACGAGATCCTCGATCGTGTCATCGAGCGATCGAGGCGCATACCCGAGCTCGCGCGCGGCTTTGCTCCCGTCGACGAGCGGATTCTCCGCCAGGGTCGACACCGACGCCCTGGTGAACGCGTCCGATCCGAACATCCGACCGACCCGCTCACCGACGCGCGCCAACGGCAGGACGAGCCGCAGCGACAGCGCGAAACGAGGCCCGCGATGCCCCGCGGCGCGGGCGGCGCGTTGCGCAAGTTCGAGCGCGGTCACCCGGTGTCCTGTGAGGAGATAACTCTCACCCGTACGCCCGACACGCGCCGCGGCGATAATCCCGACCACCACGTCACGCACGTCGACGAAGTCGAATCCACCCCCGACGACGAAGGGAACACGACCGCGTGCCGCGAGGCGGAGCACCCGGTTCACCCGCGAGGGCCCGACGTCGATCGGGCCGAAGATCCCGGTCGGATTGACGATCACCGCGTCGAGACCGGCGTCGATGACCTTGCGAACCTCGGCCTCACCCGCTGCCTTCGAGCGATCGTAGACAGGTCGTTCGTCGGACGTGGAGCGGGGGCTCTCCTCGTCGAGATGCGTACGCGACCGGTCGAGATCGAACGCGTGCACCGACGAGCAATGCACGAACCGCTGCACGCCCTGCTCATGTGCGGCGCGCGCGACGGCGCGCGCGCCGCCGACGTTCGTCTCCCACGCCGCGGGGTCGCGGGCAAACAGCGTGATCTTCGCGGCCAGGTGGTAGACGATGTCGGCGCCGACGAACGCTGATTCCAGCGCCGCCTGGTCACGAACGTCGGCCTGGGTGTGCTCGACGCCCTCGGCATGCGCGCTGTTGAGGGGCCGCACGTCGACGGTTCGGACGTTTACATCTTCGGCGCGCAACTGCTGTACGAGGTTCTGCCCGACGAAACCAGCGGCTCCGGTGACGACCGCTCGCATTCGCCCTGCTCAGGCCCGCCGCATGCACACGACCACGACGTTAGGAGTCTCGCCGTACGACGAGCAAGGTCGGAGGCCCCAGCGTGAGGCCGACACGTTGAACGGGGGCTACGCGCCGGCGACCAGGGGTCGGACTTCGTTCCAGAAGCGCTCGAGCTGGCGCACCTCGTCGGCGACCGGCCAGATGAAGACGCGTTGCACGCCGGCTTTCGCGAAGGCCGTCAACCTCTCGGCGAACAGTTCTGGGGGACCAATCGGGAGACGCTCGCGGAGCACGTCCTCGGGTCGGTGCACGGTGGGAACGACGCGTTCTCTGAGGACGCGCTCGGCTTGGTCGCGGTCGTCGGTGATGTAGCACCACATCGTGGCAAGCGCGTTCGGGAACGTCTCGGTTGCCTTCCCGTGGTTCGCCAGGTTCGAACGAAGCGCGTGCCACGCGTCATTGAACAGTTCCGGCGTCGTGTTGTAGGCAGAGGCCAGCCAGCCGTCGGCGAGACGCCCGACGCGACGAAGCCCGGCGTCCGAACCCCAGCTGCCCACCCAGATCGGCGGTCCGTGCCGTTGTGCCGGCAACGGTTCCAACGACACACCCTCGGTTGAGTAGAAGCGACCGACGAACGGCGTACCATCCGGCTGCCACAACGCCCGGAGCGCGCCGATCGCTTCGTCGAATCGTTGCCAGCGTTCCGAGAAGTCGAGACCCACGGCCGCGTAGTCCTGCGCTGATGAGCCAGGACCGACGGCAACGACGAGCCGACCCCCCGAAAGGCGGTCGATCGCGCCGAGCGTCTTGGCGACCGGCACCGGTCCGCGCACGGTCGCCAGAACGACCGTTGTCGCAAGTGTCATCCTCTCTGAGTGCTCCATCACCGCGGCAAGTGCGATCGGCCCGTCGAGCCAGGGCACCGAAAAGACCATGTGATCGTTCACCGCCAGCGTGTCGAAGCCAAGTTGCGCAGCCGTCTTCGTGTACGCAACGAGATGATCCAGGGTGTAGGGATGACCGCCGAAGTCCATCAGCGGGAGATGAGCTCCGAACTCCACGGCGTTCCTCTCAACCATGCGAAATTCCTGGACACAGACCAGAACCCAGATTGGTGCAGCGAGCGCGAGCGCATGCTGCCCGGTCGGCGCTCGTTGTGCGAGCCGGGTCGGGGCATGCCGGCAACTCGGACGGAGTGCGCCGATGGCCGATCGGGTTCACCGACGATACGAGAACCACGCGCCGGCGTGGCCGATCGCTGTCGGATCGACCGACTCGATGCTGCCCGTCGAGCTGCCCGAGATCACCGGCTTCGCGCCGCGTACGAGCGACGACCCCGACGCGCTCCCCGGTTGGCTCGTGAACTTCGTCGCGCGCTGACCCATCTGCGTTCGCCTCGCGCGGTGCCGCGGCCGTTCCGCTTCCGGCCCCCGGAGGTGGGAGCGGGCAGCGTGCTCCGGCGCCGCATCATCGCCACGCTGCTTCGCCGTTTCGACCAGCGCGTCGTCACGATCGCCGCGGGCCCGGGGTTCGGCAAGACCACCGCTCTCGCGCAGGCGCTCGCGGAGAACCGGCTCGCGCGCCGCGGCTGCGACACCTGGCTCGCGTGCGAGCCCGACGATTCGCATCCCGAACAGCTCGCTACGGCGCTCACCACCGCACTCGGCGCTCGCCGGGCGTTGGATCCGATCACGGCGATCGTCGACGCGCTGTTGACGCGTGCACCCGAACCGGTCGCGCTGGTGCTCGACGATGTCCATCACCTGGTCGCGACGGCGAGCGGGCCATTCCTCGACCGGCTGATCGATGCCCTGCCCGAGAATGCGCATCTCGTGCTCGCCGGGCGCGCACTGCCGGCGCTCTCGATCGCGCGGTTCGAGGCCGGCGGCGCGGTGCTGCGCCTCGGCGAACACGAGTTGTGCTTCGGCGACGATGAGCTGCAGGACTTCGCGCAGCAGCGCGGCGTCGACGTGGCGATCCTCGACGGCATCGGTGGGGGTGGCCGGCGCTCGCCGCGCTCACCGCCGCGGTGGGACGGCAGGGAGCGGCGAGATACCTGAGCGAGGAACTGCTCGCGCGCCTCGACGACACGCACCGGCGCTGGTTCGCGCTGTTCGCGCTCCTCGGCGGCGGTGGCGATGATGTCGCTGCGGGCGTGGCCGGAGACGACGTCGGCGTCGCCGAGATCGTCGGCGACCTTCCGATGGTCTCCCGCAGCGGCGCGAGCGCGACGCCGCACGCGTTGTGGAGCGACCTCCTCGTGGAGTCGATCGCCGACGAGGAGGTCGGCGCCGCGCGCGCACGAGTCGGGCTCCGGCTTGCGGCGGCGCAGCAGCCCGAGGCCGCGATCGACCACCTACTCGCGGCCGGTGAGATCGGCGCCGCCTGCGAGCTGGTCGTCGAGGTCTGCAGCCGCAATCACGTCGTGCCTCCGGCCCCGACGCTCGCGCGCTGGGCAGAAGCAATCGCCGCACACGATTCCGGTGCGCCCGGACACGCACTGCTGCGCGGGCTCGCTGCGAAGGCCGCCGCCGAGCTCGACGCCGCGGCGAGCCTCCTCGACGCGGCGATGACCGCCTACGCGATCGAACGCGACGCGGCCGGCGAGTGCTGTGCGATCGCACAACTCGCCCACCTCGCGTGGACACGCGGCGATACGGCGACCTTGGGTCGGCTCGTCGCACGGGCGTTCCAACTCGACGCCGAGGGTGTCGCCGAGATCGGACCGCTGGTCACACTCGCCCGCGCGCTCATCGACGACCTCCAGGGCAACGACGATGCGCTGCTCGAAGCGGCTCGACCGGCTCGAGGTCGACACGCTGCCGCGCGACTGGCAGCCGGTCGCCGACTGGTTCCGGGCGATGGTGCTGATCCGTACCGGCCACGCCGGCGATGCGATCGCGATCGCCGAGCGCACGGCGGCCCGCGCCCCGGAGTTCTTTGCCGCGCAGAGCGCGCCGTACGTCGCGCGCTGGATCGCGGGTGAGCCCGATCTCCGTGCGCGCGCCAACGACCCGTGGCACGTCGAGGCGGTCGGCGTGCCGGTCACAGCACGCGACGAGGTGCTGGCGCTCGCCTTCGAGGGTGCTGCCCGCGCCTACATTGGCGACGACAGCGCCGCGGTTCGAGCCATGATCGACCGTGCGCGCTCCCTCGGCACTTCGCTGGCAGGCGACGCCGTCGGGATCGTCCCACTGCTGGCCAGCGCAGTGCTGGCGATCACCGAAGATCGCGACGCCGACGCGCGCGCCACGCTCGGCGACGCGTTGGCGCGCTACGACCCGGCAACACCCGCTGTCGATCGGTTGCTGCGCCTTGCCTTCGCGGTCGTCTACGTGCTCGTACCCGAGCAGCGCGCGCGGTGGGACGCGCTGGAACTCGGTCCCGACCTGGCGGGCGCCCGCGACCTCGGGCGACAGTTCCTCGCTGCGCGCGACGGTGGTGCGGTCATCGAAGTCCCAGCGCCGATGTCGGTGCTCGTGCAGCTGCCGCTGCCGTGGGCGTGTGAGTTCGCGGCGGCCGCGGCGGCCCGCGACGTCGCCGGCGCGGGCGCGCTCGTCGACACCCTGCTCGAGGTCGGCGGGCAACAGGCGCGCGCGCGGTGGCGCGCGCTCGCGGTCGGCGCGCCTGGAGACGCCCGGGCCAGCGCCCGGGCCGTGCTCGCCAGCCGTCCCGTCCCGCCATCGGCGCCGCTCGCACTGCGCGTGCTCGGTCCCACCGAGTTGCGGCGCGGCGGCGCGCTCGTCGACGACCCCGACTGGCGCCGCGAGCGCGTCCGGTCGCTGCTCGCACGGCTCGTCGCGGAAGGCGATGTGCGGCGTGAGGCGGCCGCCGACACGCTCTGGCCGGACCTCGACGAGCGCGCCGCCGCGCACAACCTGAGCGTGACGCTCAACTACCTGCACGGCGTCCTCGAGCCGGAGCTCAGCTCGCGTGACGCGCCCTACTTCGTCGCGCAGTCCGGCGCGAGCCTCCGCCTGCACCGCCGGCCCGAACTGGCGGTCGACGCGTGGGAGCTCGAGGCACGGCTCGACGCCGCCGCGGCGGCCGGCGCCGCCGGCACTCCGTCGGTCGCGCTCGACGAGCTGCTCGCCGCGACGACCCTGTGGCGCGGCGACTACCTCGCCGACTGGCCGTACGAGGACTGGGCGATCCGGCGCCGCGACCAGTTGCGGGCGCGGGTCGTCGCCGGCGCCGTGCGGGCCGCGGAGCTGCTCGTCGCCCGCGGCGACCATGCCCTCGGTGACCTGGAGCGGGCGATCGAGGTTGCCTCGCTCGCGATCGGCATCGAATCGTGGTCGGAGCCGTCGTACCGGGCCCTGGCGGAGGCGTACGTGGCGACCGCGCGGCCGCGCGGCCGCGTTGCGGACCCTCGAGTGGTGCGCGACGGCGCTTGCCGAGCTCGCGGCGGTGCCCGATGTGGCCACTCGGCGGCTCCGGGAACGGATCGCCGGCCCCGGCTGATCAGCCGCTGACACGGCCCGGCGACGATCCGGCCATGATCCGACGAGTAAGCCTCCCCAGGCTCAGCGCGTTTCTCGTGGCCGCGCTCGGGCTCCTCGGTGCACCGGGAGCGACCGCTGGTGCCGCGGTCGCGCCGATCACCGGCGACGTGATCGTCGTCTCGAACGCCGTTACGGTCGCCGGCGGCGCATTGACCGGCGAGACGCTGGGCCAGATCCCACCCGCGCCGTACGCGATCTTCGGTCAGCTCGTCCCGGGCGTGGCATCGGTCGAGGCGACCATGGTGTTCGGATCGCCGACACCGCCGGGCCCCGACACCCGCTTCCTCGCCACGATCGCCCGGCCCGACGGCTCCGGGTTCGCGATCCGTGCGAATGCCACGTCCGTCGAGGCCCGCGAGTTCACCGGCAGCCTCGAGGATCTCATCGACCAGGCGCGCGCGAGCGAGGGTTGGAACCTGCGGGTTCCCGGCTCGCCGGTGGTCGACGATGCCCGCCGCGGCGTGCTGCTCCGGCTCGACGAAGCGTTCGAGGGCAAGACACCGATCCTCACCGCCGACAGTTGGGTCCGGTTCGGCACGGTGACGATCGACGGCGCGGGCAACGGCCGCGCCCAGTTCTCGGGCGAGTACGTCGCGTCCGATCTCATGGGCGTCGACGCCGATCGGGTCGCGTTCCCGCGCCGTGGCATGCTGCGCTCGCAGACCGGACTGCGCTCGCAGACCGGACTGCTCGGCATCGACGAATGCGCTTCGGTCGCCGCGGCACGGTACGCGGGCGAGTTCTCCGGCTTCCGGGTCGCCGCGTCCGCCACGGTGGTGTTCGACGAAGTACCCGCCGACGTCGTCGTCCAGGCGTTCGGGTTTGCGCCGCGCACCGCCCGACTTCTTCGGGTTCACCGAGGCCAACCGCACGCAGGAGTCCGGAACGGCACCATGGCAATACGTCACCGCGCAGGGACTCCGGTCCGGCGGCGACGTCATGTACGCGTGGGATGGGCCCGAGTTGCAGCTCGACCTGTCGGCGCTCGATCAGGCGTCGATGCCCGACGACATGGCGTTCGCGTTCGGAGTGTCCGACGCGAACCGCTGCGTCGCGGTCTCGGTCGCACGGCCGATCGCCGGGATCACCGGAACCGACCTCGCGGAGGTGTTCCCCGATCTCTCCGGCGGCGGCGAGGAGACCACGACGACCAGCGGAGGGAGCACATCGACGACGCCCGAGACCGACGAGACCGCGGGAGGAACGGCGGTCACCGGCGGCGCGGCCGCTGCTCGTGGCGACGACGGCGGTGGCGGCGGTGGCAGTGGGCTGGTCGTGCTGCTCGTGCTGCTGGCGCTGGCCGCGATCGCGGCGCTGCTCGTCGTGCTGTTCATGCGCCGCCGCGGCGCGGACGGCGGCGACGTGCGTTCGGCGGCGGCCGCGCCTGCCTGCGTCAAGCAGCACGAGGCGTGGCAGGCCGAGCTGCGCCGCCTGCGCGCCAGCGAGCAGCGCGTCCGCGAGCTCGAGCGGCTGATCGAGCGCGAAGCTCGCGACCCTGCGGCATCGGAGACTCAGCGCGCCGACTGGGCAGGCAACCTCGAACGGGCGAACGAGACGCTCGAGCGCGATCGCCGCAAGGCCGCCGAGGCCGAGGCCGCCTACCAGCGTTGCATCGGTGCCGCGTCGCGTCCGGCGCCGACTGGCACCCCGTCGCCGACCGGGACGCAACCCGACACCGCGAGCGCGGGTACTTCCGCCGTGGTCGGAGGTTCGGCCGCCACGGCGACCCTCGCGGCGGTGCCCGACCCGCCGCTGGCGGCACGACCCACCGCTGCATCGGTGCCGCCGACAGCCGGGTCCGGTGACGGGCCGCCGTGCGCGCCCGGCACGATCAGGAACGTGACGGCCGCGCTGCGCACATTCCACGACGTGCTCGCCGACGACCGGCCGGTACGCGTGACGATCCACGCCATCGACCGTGCCCGCGCCGCGGAACCCGTGCACTACAGCGTTGCGGAGTTCCACGCCTACCACCACGACCCGAACACCGGGCTCGGCGCCGGCGACACGCGCTTCACGTTCGTCGTCGAGGTCAGGATCGCCGACCGCACCGTGCGGTGCGAGCGCGACGAGGAGTGCGTCGACGGCATGTGGGTGCCGGTGCGGACGCAACGACAGGTCGCCGACGCGAACGAGCGCTGGGAGGTCGTGTTCCGCGGTGCGGACCCGATCGATGTCGGGCGCGGGGAAGTCGGTCGGACGATCCGGCGGCTCTACGAGGACGCCAAGCCCACCCTGTGGCCGTACGAGCAGCGCACGTTCGAGGCCGCGTCGCTCTGCCCCGACGAATGACACGGGGCACTCGAGGTCAAGTTCCAAGAAGCCCGCCTCCTGATCGCGGCCTGCGAGCGACCATCACCGGCGGCAGGCGACACGACAACGCCGTGACCAGGTTCTTCCCAGTGGAGGTGAGCGGACTCGAACCGCCGACTTCTACGTTGCGAACGTAGCGCTCTACCAGACTGAGCTACACCCCCGGCGAGCCGTCAACGGTACCAGAGCGCGTCGCGTCGGCTCCTCGCGGTGAGCGGTGTCACAGCGATGATTCCCTATGCCGGATCGGATGTCAAGCGATCGGTTGTGGCTCTCGATTGGCTGGTGGCTTGACGTTGTCGCGGCGACCGGTTGACGATGCGTGGCG
>Ga0247727_10000554_pt1 | contig 91275 bp, 86 predicted proteins | sample WisWelCaveWW1625_FD_202498 | JGI IMG/M metagenome (GOLD analysis project Ga0247727, IMG submission 202498) | Biofilm microbial communities from Wishing Well Cave, Virginia, United States - WW16-25 | ecosystem: Environmental > Aquatic > Deep subsurface > Groundwater > Cave microbial mat | place... | reverse complement strand
CCAGCCGGGATGACAATGCAACCCTGGAACCCCAACCCCGAGGTGGATCCCCGGGCGCCAGTGTTGCTTACATGTGTAGGTGGGAGGCGTCCGTGCCCGCATGCGATTCGTAGCCCTACCACTGGTGTTCGGGCTGCTCGGCAGCGGCGTAGCCGCGGGTGGCTGTGATGATCAGTGTCCGGACGACTACCACTGCGCACCGTCCGGCGTGCACGTGCGTTGGTACCGGGACGAGCTTTTCGGCGCGACTCGGGCTGGCGTTTGTGTCGACGATGTTTGCGAATACACCGACTTGTCGTCGCAGCGGAACAACGTCGGTCGGGCGTTCGCTCCGATTCCGCGAGAGAGTCGGGGCTCCGTGACGTCCGACTCAAACTCCTCTTCGATGACCTAGTCGTGCAGTCGCTGTCCGGGGAGGGCACACCGAGTCACGGTTGCTGCGGAGCGCAGCTCGAGATGCGGCCGACGGCGGATGGCGCCGCGCTTGAGGATCGCCGTGCCGCAGATTCGAAGTCGTGACCGATGGCGATCGAGATGCCCGTGAATCGACTTCGAACAAGCAACCAGCCCGAGCAGATCTGCCGATCCGCGTGTCTCGACAAGCGCCGGAGCGTCGTGCATGCTCGACGGCAATGAGCGGTTTACGTTCAAGTGCCCTGGGTGCGGCTATTGGTTCGACGCGGTGCCTTCGCACTCCTGGGCAGCGCCTCCCGCTATCCCCGACGCGCAGCAGACATGTGCAGAGTAAGAGGCTCCCCGACCTTCGACGACGGTACACACCCCGTTCAACAGCTGGCTGAATTACGATGCGGATGTGGAGCCCCACTTCGCCTTCGAAGAAGGTACCAGTGGAACGGGAGCGCGAATCGTTGAATGGTTTCGGAGAGCATGGCGCACGCTCGCCGCCCTCGCGGGGGGATGGCTCGCGGCCAGGGGGGTCTCAAGCGTGATGCCTTGGGGTTCGGACTGGCGATGGTGGGTTGGCACTGCGGGTGTCTGGATTATCTTCTGCGTCACGTCAATCACGCTGTTGCGAGGAGCAGGCTGTGAGAAGGGAACGAGCCAGAGTCCACGAACGCGGTCAGCACCTGATCTGAAGCGTCTGCCGCGGTTGTAACGCCGGGCATCCGCAGTCGTCGTTCGACACTCCTGCTCTCCGACCCGGCCTCCATACGCTCGTCGCAGTCGTGTCGCTTGATCCCGAGTTCCCGAGCGCCGGCCGGGGTGGCCGACCGGACATCGCGTTCGAGAGCGGAGAGAATCTCGTCACCTCGAGGCCCCTGCTGGGGTGATCGCCTCGATGCTGACCCAGATCGCGAGTTCCAAGGATCGCAGACGTCGCGATCGCAGCCGCGAACAGCGTCGCTGCTCTACGCAGTACGAGCACGATCCATCCTCGCACACCGTGGCACCGATCGGACCGCCGTCACGCCGGTGCGCGTCTCGATCGCGCCGAATAGCTGCACCGCATGGAGACGTATCGTGTCCTCTCGGTGGAGCGACCAGACCTACTGCCCGACGACCCACGCACGATGCGATGGGCCTGTCAGCACCCGGTGCTGTACGCGCTCTCGTCGGGAGCCACGACGTTCGTGATCATGGCAGTTCTGTCTTCGTCGGGTCATCTGTGGTTCGTCCTCGCTCTGAGCATCGTGCTCTCCGGACTCAATTGGTGGTTTTGGCGGCCAGGCGGACCAGCGGTCGCGACGGCTCGAAAGTTGAGAGAGATGGAGGGTCGCAGGAATGGAAAGTGGCCAGCCGGATAGTCACGAGCCCAGAACTGCCGACGCGCGCGAACGCCGAGGCGCCAGTGGTGCGACGAGCGCAACCACGGCCACCAGCTGAAGTGCTGTGGGTAGTACGAGGTCTCGGCGATGACTTCGTCGCCGACTCGGATCATCCTGGTAGACGAGCACGCCGCCGACAACCCGGTCCGAATAGGCGTGCACGTACGCGCCCACGCCGACCGACCACCACGCGACGCAAGCCGCCCAATACCCGAAGCGGCGTAGGCACCCGAGCCTGCGACGCAGGGCTTCGGCGTCACCCACCCGCGACCTCGCCTGAGCGCGCGACGGGCGTGAGCGCCTCGTCGATGATCGAGCGCGTGCGATCCTCGAGTCCGCGGACAGGTTGAACGTGCCCGCGCTCGGCCCGTACGATTCATCTGTGTCCGACAACAGGGTTGCGCCTGACGACACGGGCGACATGATTGTCGGTTCGAAACTCGATCGAAGCCGCCGTGCGGTCGTGAAGGCTTCGATGGTCGCTGGAGCGTTCGCCTGGACGACGCCGTTCGTTGCTACGACTCGACTCTCCAGAATCATCGGTTCTCCTTCACCCTCGACAACGACCCAACAGGACCCGAATCTGACACCGTTCGACGGCCGTCTGCGGGGAACCTTTACCGTCGAATCCGGAGTTGACTGTTTCGTCGACGTCGACGCGACCATGCAAGGAACCCTCTCGCCGTTCGGCGACGCGTCGGTCACAATGCAACTATGCGCGGAGATCCCGCCGTCTCCACAAACCGGAACGTTCAACGTTGCCGTTCCGGGAGGAACGTTTGCAGCGTCGTTCGTCGGTACCTCGGCCAGAAATACAACCCCGATCCCGCTGGACGCGTCGTTCACCGTGGATGGCGGCACCGGCCTGTATGCAGGAGCCGTCGGCAGCGGCACGCTCACGGCCTCGTTTCTCGTGGGCGATCTGGTGAACACCGTGACGGCGCATATCTCGGGGTATCTCGACCTCTAGCGGTCGCGACCCGCGTCGGCCGGATCTGCGACCCTTGCCCGCCGTCGCTATTCCGCCCGCGTCGACAACGGCGAGTGCGCCGATGGCACAACTCCACGATCGACTCTCACAGGCGCCGGCGCTGTCGGCTGCATGTGATCGGACCGGCCGAACGCATGTCGGTGCAGTTGCACCCCGCGAATCCGCCGACGATCAAAGCAACGATCAGGGCAGGGCGACGCGCCTCACGTTGGACCCGTGGACAACGTAGACGGGTTGATCTCGCACGCGCAGTTACTCCCGCTACAACCCGCGACTCCGATCGCGGCGATCAGGATGACAAAACCCGCGACCAGTTGTCTACGCATGAGTGCAGCATCGTCCAGGGAGAGCGACGTTTCCAGTCACCGTCACGCTCGCGAAGCAAACGCGCGCTCGTTACCGCGAACCCGCACCGATCGCCCGACGCGCGTGCGTCGGTCGAGGATGCCCGGCGGCGGTGTTTCGAAGATGGGAAGCTGATGGGCGTGCCGATACGAAGGTGGGTCGCGATGCTGCTTGTAGCGAGCGTGCTCGGACTTGTCGCAGCGTGGGTCGCGCTGTTCCTGGGGTCAGACAAGAAAATCGTTTGCGGGTCTGGGAGCGGTGTCGACAGGTACGCGGAGACGATCACGAAGGGTTTCGGTGCAGGTCACGTCGATTCTGCGACCGCGAGCTACTGCTACGTGCCTTCCTCGCAGGCTTGGTTAGGAGCGGCCGTTGCCTTGGTGGCTGTCGTGACGGTCACCCTCACAGTGTTCGTTCGCCTCAGCCCGCGTCATCGCGGCATGTGACGACTCGCGCCGGATCGGCAGTTCTGCTCGAAGGCGCTGTTCTGGCGGCGAGGGTCGTTGGCCGTGGCATCGGCGCGAATCGTGGTCCGTGTTCCGGACTGCAGCAATGCTCGCGTCCTTCACGTGTCGTGCGCGTGCCGCGTGCTCGCTAGGGGGCGACCGTGCGTGGTGTCGTCGAGTCCGTCCCTGAATCGCTTGAGCCGCCGATCGGCCAATGGATCTCACAACCGGCGATGTGCCAGTGGCCCTCGCTCAACGCATAGCTGTTCCAGTTGTCGTTGCCCGTCGCCTCGACGGGAAGGGAATACTGCACCTCCGCCTCGCCGGCTCGGCCCGTGAAGTTGCGCACTACGACGCCGCGGATCTCGATCGCCGCCGGTTCGATCCCCGCCCGCGCCGTCAGTCCCTCTCGGAGTCGCTCCAACTCGGCGTCGAAGTCGGCGATCTGAGCACTCGAGATCGTCATGCCCGTCGGGATGCAACCCGGATCGAGCACCGCCACGACGTCGGTGGAGGACCCCGTCAAGAACGCGTTCGCGTACGCGATCGCAGCCGCTCGAATGCCATCCTCAGAAGGCTCGTTCGTCCGCGAACTGCTGGTCGCCGCGTCGCTCGAGACCGTCACGCTGCCGCCGCAACTCACACCAACAGCGAAGAAGGGGGCAAACGCGGTCAACGCCACCGAAGCCCGACACAATCCCCGGCTACGCACCCTCGGTACTGCCACGCGCCCATACTGGCCCATCACCGCTCCTCACACCGGCTCAGCTCGGCAGATCGGAACGCCGCGGAAACGGTTAGGGCGGACGCGGGAAGCGGACGAGGACGCGCCGCGCCAGACTCCGCACGCGCGCCCAACGGTCGCTCTCGTGGAGAGCATCGAACGTCCAGAGATGGCTGTTGTCTTCGCCGCTCATTTCGGAGACTTGATCGTCGATCTCGCGCAGGATCGCGAGCGCCTCACTCGAAAACACAACGCCGTCGGACTGCAGGGTCCGAACGAGGAGGTAGGCATCGCCGAAGTCGAGCCCGAGTTCGTCGTGTTCAGCGACACCGATCCACTCGATCTGCCGTGCCGGCTCGGCACCCAGGATCTGAACGGCCTCGTACAACTTCCTCCAACGACCCCGGGCAGCATCAGTGCCGTTCACCCGCCCAGACTGCCGTATCCCGCTCCGCCGAGGCTCGCGGATCGGCAGATTGGTTTCGCGGGCCAGACTGTCCACCGTCGAGGGGCGACCCCGATGCCGCGCGGCGCGGCGAGAAATCGTGTGACGACCCGACTGCGCTGGAGTCCGAGCCCGTCGACCCCAATCTGTAGCCCGGAGCCGACCAAGTCGCTGCCCGTCGAACGCTCTCAACCTCCGAAGTCGACATGCACCATGACGTTCATGTCGACGCCCCCGTCGATACCGTCACGTACACGTCATCGAACTCGTCCTGAACGTATAGCAACACAGGATGCCCCGTGGCCGCCTCGACGGTGTCGAGGAACACCGCCAGCTCGCGGTGGATCACATCGATCGGCGGCCGCTGCGAACAGTTCTTCGGAAATTCGAGGTCCACCGCCGCGGGCAGACCAGCCTCGTTGATCGGCACGACCGGTAAGAAGTTCGCGGCTTGTTCCTGCCCAGTGCGACACAACGTGAAGAAGTGATACGCGCCGACGTCGATGTTGGCGGACCGTGGCCTGACCAGTTCGCGGCGAGCCTCTCGTCCACCCAGTCCCTCCCCTCCGTCGCCTTGATGTACGCAAACGCGATGTCGTCGTCGGCGACCGCCCGCCAGTCGATGTCTCCTTGGTAGTGGGAGACATCCACCCCGTACGACTCCCCGAAGGCGAGTGATGGCCGGTATCGCGGCAACCACTTGGAGCGGACAACAAGCCCCGTCGCCACCATGACCAGGGACGCGATCGACAGGGCAATCAGCCACCGCCGCCACCGGCGTCTGGCGGGCCGATGCCCAACGAGTCGGCCAACGACGCCCGCCGAGCCGATGACCCCTCGCCAGGACGAGCCCGGCGCGCGCTCCACCCCCACAGCGTGCCCGCTGTGCCGCTCCGTCGCTAGCGCGGATCGGCAGATCGGTGCGGAGGGTTCGTTCGTAGCCGACCGAGGTCTGCTCGCGACTGCGAGTGCCCATGATCGGCACATCGGGGACGCGGGGCTGCCAGGCGCGACGATGTCGTGCAGATGAGAATCCGTCCAGCACGTGTGAGTGACATCGACGAGGTCGCCTCGATCCGTCAGGCAGCCATTGCCCGCCACGCTGCGGCGACCTACTCGGAGCTCGAAGTCACCGAGCTGCTCAGGCAGGTCGAGGAGGCTGGCTTTCAGGGCATGACCGCCGACGGATGGTTGTTCGTGGCTGAGAGCCAAGAGACGCTCGTAGGCACGGCTGGTTGGGCGGGCGGCTACCTCCGGCACGTGCACGTCCGCACCGGCTTCGAGCGCCGCGGTATTGGAACCCGGCTGGTTCGACATGTCGAGGCGGAGGTTGAACTTTCGACACGCGACACAGAGATTCGTGTGAACGCGACCCGCAATGCCGAGGCGTTCTATGCCGCCATCGGATACGAACGGCTGCCCGTCAGCGGCTCTGCCTTGCCCCTCTTCACAACCATGCGAACGCAGCTCGGTCGGTAGCACGTCGCCCCCAATCGCCCGCTCGACGGCGCTGATCGGTACCTGATTGCGTCGGCGGTGGACGCGCCAAGCGCAGCGCACATCTCGGCAGTTCGGATCGGTCCGATCACCCGGTCCACTCTGGCGTACCGCTCATGGCGATCAGCAGCGGCTCGTCGCTCGAGCCGAAATACCACCAATGATCGGCGGGTGGTGTCGCGAGATCGCCACGCAACAGACTCGCCATCGCCTCGCACAGGTTGACCATCGGCTTCGTCAGCCGCCGCTCATCGCGATCGCCTCGCCAAGTGACATCCCACTCGTGACGATCGCGCTTTCGTCGCCACCAAGGCCCCGAGCGACTCGCAGCTTCTTCTTCAGGAAGCGGCCGCCAGTCGAGCACCTCTCGCCCATCGATCTCACCGCGATCTGCGAGGTCGCGACGGACTTCATCGAGCAACGCCAAGAACGCGGACCGCTTGTGTGCGCCCCACCCTTCGCCGAGGGCGAGATGAGAGGTCCCCCCGAGAACAGCACCCAGCGCTGCCATCGCGTACAACTGTCATCGAGCGCCCGATCGGCAGATCGGAGCATCGCCAGGTCGGCGGTAGCGCACGGGCGGGCTTCATCGCTTCCGCGCGACAGGAGCCGGAACCAGTCGCATCGATCAGCGGCCGACCAGAGCATGATCCGGACGTCGCCGCGTTCGAAGCGGTAGTTCGTCGTTCCCGAGCGGGCATTATGCGCTGTCAAGCAGCCAGTGTTGCCGTGGTGAGCGTGACGACGAGAGGACGCGTGACACGGTCGTTGAAGTGTTCTTTGATAAAGCCTTCCATGTCATCGAGCAGACCTTGCCGCGCTACCGGTTCCATTGTCTGCGTCACCGAATACGACAGCATGAGCTTGCGGTACCCGTTGGCTGAATAGGTTTGATTCCAGTCGTAGCTGCGAACCTCGACGTTGGTGAAGCGATCGTCGCGACTAAGCGCCTCCCGGATCGGCGGGTCGACGGCACCGCGTTTCGGTGGCGGCGGTCCGGTATGGCCTTGACCGTAACGGTCGTAGATCGGCTGTGCAGCGGCGAAGAAGCCGTCGTCGTCGATCGAGTCGACTTGATTGAGATCGACGATCGCAACGAATCCGCCCCGCCTGAGAATGTGTGCTGGCCGGTCGACCTGAGCCCGAGGAGCAATCCAGTGAAAGGCCGTGGCCGAGAACACCGCGTCGACGCTCCGTTCCTCAAGAGGGACTTCCTCAAAGTCACCGACAGTGATTCGCAGGTCCTTCGTCGGGAGGACCTCGCGAAGCTTGGCGGCCATGGCCGGACTGATCTCGACCGCGCTAATGACCGCACCGCGATCAAGAAGATCTTGAGTGGCCTGGCCAGTTCCCGGACCGACTTCGAGGACGTAGGGATGCTCCGGAAGCAACCCAAAGAGATCGTCGAACATCGCTGCGGGGTAGCCAGGCCGAATTTCGTTGTAGGCCTCCACGGCGTTATTGAACGACCGGCGCGGGTCGGCTGCTGCGTCCGTCATCACTCGCAGTATCTCAGACCCAACCGCGCCCGAACTGCCTGATCCGTGTGCCTCGACGGGACGCGATTTCGGAGTTACTTTCGAAGGCATGGCGATCGAAGCGGATTCCGACGCTCTCGTGGGCTCGAACGAAACGGTGCTCGTGATTACTGACGAGCCGACACGGGCATCCGCTGCCCTGGGTGCTGCTGCGCAACGCTTCATGCTCGTGAGCGAGAACGGCCAGGAGTACACACCGCGAAAGTTCCGATCTCTCGTCCGCAAGGGCCGAGAGGACGAGTTGTACACGCCCAACTACGTCTCGGCAGTCACGCAGACTGACCGCGGTCCTTGCCTGTACCTGGACTGCAAGGGTGAGATCACCCTGGCCATGCAGGCGACCTTCATCGCGATCCTCACGGCCGAACTCCATCGTCACGGCATCGTCGATGCCCGAATCGCAAGCGCGTAGCGCCCTCGCACGGGTGAGCCCCGCGCCGATCTGCCGATCGGGACTGCCGCGGGTTTGGTTCACACTTTGGTGTGCCCGGCTTTCGGCGGCCCGTGCAGGATCCTGTGGGCGTGGTGGTCCGGACCGCCGATCTGGGTCATGACGAAGGTATCTCGCAAGCTGCGTGTCGGCTCGGTGGAAGAATCTCACTCGTGCTCGCGGTACCCGACCATGACGACTTCAACGGATGGGTGAGTCAACTCGCCGACCCGCTGCGGGCGCGTCGCGCGTACTGGCACCTGATTCTGAGCGGCGAACGCGCCCTTCCAGCGGTACGCGCAGGATTGTCGTCACCGGTTGACGAGGTGCGTGTGTTGTGCACGAAGGCACTGGATCATCTTGTGGACGAGGTCTCGTTCCCGATGTTGATCGGGATGCTCGACGACGCCGACCCTCGGGTCCGTATCGAGGCCCTTCATGCATTGGTCTGCGATCGATGCAAAGACAACGCATGCCGCCCTTCGCCCGAAGAAGTGCTCAGTCGCGCGATCGCCATCTTGCGAGGCGATCCAGACCGTCACGTACGCGAGCGGGCATGCGAACTCGTCGGTCGCTGGGTCCACAGCCACCCGGCGGCAACTGAGGCTCTGCGCGCTGCCCGAGATCGCGACGCTGCTGCGACCGTCCGCAAGAAGGCCGGGTGGTACGCGCCGGGAGGCACGATCTACCGCAAGACAGCACCGATAGCAGGTCCTCGCACCTGATCGACGCATCGACATCACGCCCCCGATTGCCGATCCGTGAGTCTCGACGAACACCGATCGGCCGGGACGGGAGTCAAAATCAAGCGGATGAAGCACCGCCGCCCTCGTGCACGAACTGCGAGGCGTGCAGAACTGCCGATTCGCGCGCCTCGACGACCGCACCCGCATCGGGCAATCTGGTCGGGTGACGATGATCATGGATCGGCACGCTTGCGATGCTCGGGAACCGCTCAAGCGAACGGTTGGGGCCGTAGGAGTCATAGGAAAGTGAACCGCGTGCACCCGAGCGCAATGCGCCTCGCTTTCCCTCTCGTCGTCGCCATCACGTTGGCGAGCGGGTGCACCGCGACGACCGATACCAGCGCGGGCTAATCCTCAACGGTGCCCGCGTCGCGGCCTACCCCGCGGTTGAACATGTGTGCGCCGGTGGCAAGAGCCCCGGTCCGCCTCCCGTCCTCACGTACGAGGTGGTAGGGCACCTCGGCAATGAGTGGGAACTGCCCGTTCGGTCCGACGGACTTGTGTTGCAGGTCCGAGTCGTCCAGCGTCCCGATACGACGGTGAGGGAGGCCAACTTCGACATCGCCCCGACGAACGGCAGGTACCCTCCGGCGATCCGTCAGATCCCCGTTGGTCGTCAGTTGACGCCCGGTGTGCATGACGTCGAAGTGCGATGGGACGGCCGCGATCAGTCCGGACAGCGAGCAGCGCCGGGGCGTTATCGACTGTTCGGCGCCTCGACGACGAACTCGCAGCACGAAGTGACGTGTGTCGATGGCAGCGGGCAAGGTGTGGAGCAGCACATCGGCACTTCGGAAGCTGCTGGACTCGGAATTTTGATGGTCGACTAGCTGCGCTCCACGCAAGACGATCTCCACCCCGAACTGCCGATCGGCTCGCAGACTTGGCGTCGGTGGGCAGGCTGATCGGGTGCAGTCGGAGGTGGTCCCGCGGTCCGTGTTGGAACGTTGACTGCGCAAGCTGCATCGTTGCTACCAGTTGTTGTTGTGGAGCCATTCGAGTAGAGCGGGTCCAGCGCCGGGGTCGGCGACGTGTAGCAGGATGCCCTGCTCCGCGCGATTGCGCGACGGCATCCGTCCCTTTGCGAGGAGCGCAATCGCGGCCGGCCCGATACATCCGGTCAGGAGTCCGGCCAGCAGCCCGAGTGCAGTGGTCGGCTGATCGAGGAACCCGCGCAGTGTCACGAGCCGCAACGGTCTTGCGAACTCGATCGCGAGTTCAGGTGTAGCGAAGCGCACGGGGTCCAGGTAGGGAACGCGTTCGATCGCCGGTGCCGGCCCCGACGGCCATGCCATTTCGTCGGACAGCGAAACGACGCGCCGGATCTGGTCGCGGTTCATGATGATCGGCTCGCGCATGAGTTGAGCGGACATGATTACGACGCGGTCGCGTGCGAACATCACGCGCGGTCGGTCGTGGCGGCTGATACGACGGAGTGGGATGAGAATCCAGACGCACAGTGCGCCTCCGAGGGCGAGTCCGAAGATGCGCGCGACGAGCAGCCCTCGACCGGCAAGTACCGAACCCCCGATCGCTAATACGCACACGACGCCAGCAAGGCGGACGATGAGGCGAGATCTCGCGAGCGCGACCGAGATCGTCGGACCCTCCGGCATCTCGGTACCGAGCGACGAAGGCTCCGACACGGGTCGCAGGCTAACGACCGTCGTGAACACGATGAGGAGGCTCCCTGAGCGCTCTGGTACGTGAGAGGCAAGTCATTCGATCCCGAGCAGAGCCGTTCGGCGCTCGTTACGCGAGACCACGAACGGGTCCGTACCGCGTCTGTTTGAGCGACAGACCTCTCGCCCCTCGCGTCTAGTCGGCGGGGTCGGCGAGGCAGGGGTCGTTGCCACAGACCTCGACGAAGGCACCACCCGTTGTCAGCCATGCGCTCTTCTGTTCCTGCGCGCTCGCCATGCGTCGTGGATCCTCGTGCGGGTCGCGGCCCTCGCGGGGCGCGCTGTTCACGACCGGCGGCGCAGGCGACCCACTGTCCCAGACCACCAGCACCGACGCCTCGGCATCACCGCCCTCGACACAGTCCAGGCCCCACTGCGGCTCGACATCGGCCAACCGGCCGTCCCCGACCGCAGGGCAGCGCAGCAGCGCGCCGATCGTGCGCGCCTCCACCTCGGCCGCGTACGTCGACACCTGATGATCGCCGAACGCGACTTGCAGCAACACCCGATGCTCGGGAGAACCCGGATATGGATCGGTCGTCATGTGCTGCGCGTACCCGTTCGCCTCGGCTCGGTCCCACAGCATCTGGATGAGCGAGATCGTGATCCCGCGTTCGATCACCGTCGGGTACGCGGGATCGAAGATCTCCCGGTAGGTGTCCCAATCCACCGACCGTTGCAGGAGCGTGGAATAGTTCATCGCGGGAACACCGAGCACGGCTCGCTCGACGTCGGGCGAGACGGCGACGAGCGCACCTCCCATGATGCCGCCCTGGCTGTTGCCGTCGTAGAAGAGCGCGCTGGTGTCGATCACCGGCTCGCCTGACTCGTTCTGGAACGCCTCGTGGCTCACGAAGCCGTCCACCCTCGTCATCAACCGTCCGAGGAAGATCGCGTTCAGCATCCCCTGCTGGGCGCGGTCGGCGAGCGTCGGCATGTTCGAGACGTCCTGGAGGATCGACACTGCGTTGCCGATGTCCTCCTCGCTCATGCCGATCCAGTTCGTCGCGCAGAACACCAGGTTGTGCGTTTCGGCGAATGTCCGGACGTTGCCCGCATTGACCTCGCCGGCATCGCCGAGCAGGCCGTGCCCGTAGAGCGAGGGTCGGGCGGGTGCTGCCAGCGCGGCGTGCGGGATGCCGCACACGAAGTTCGCGGCGAACTCGCCCTCGGAGGCCGGCACGCCGGCGAGGTTCGTGAACCGGCTCCCGGGCTCGCCGTTGCCGGTCAGATACTTCGGCACGGTGAAGGTGCCGGTGATGCGGCGGGCGATCTCCACGTCGGTGTCGAGCTCGACCTGCGTGATCACGAACTCGGGAGCGCTGCCGCCGAGCTCACCGAGCGCGTCGTCACGGATGTGGAGCATGCGCTCGGAGAGGTTGCGCTGGCTGGCGACCGTGAAGTCCCATGCGAGGAACAACCCCTCGCGCTCCACGTCGATCGTCTCGAGGTCGGCGAAGACCTGCTCGTACCGAGGGCGGCGTTGTTCGATCGCAGCGACGCCGGTGTCGAGACCGTCGCGGTACGCGCGGAACGCGTCGCCCGCCGCGATCGGGTCCCCGTTCGTGTCGAGAAGGTTCCGCAGTGCGACCACGATGCGGTGACCCTCGAGGTAGTTGATGGCGGGCCTGATGTAGAGGACGCGGTCGGCGTCGTCGTCGACGGATGCGTCGAGCTCGGTCCAGTACGGCACGCGATCGCCGCTCGTGGCGTCCAGCACCACGATCGGCGCGGCCGCGTCGAGCGACGCCTCGATATCGGTGAGCGGCGCCACGCCGGTGGTCGCGAGGTCGAGACCCTCGACGTACAAGGAGATCGGTTGCCCCGGCGAGAACCCGTCGTTGCGGTTCCATTCGGTCGGGTCGATCTGCACGCCCTGCGCGTTCGTGGGCATCGAAGCGCGGTCGAAGGCCACACGCCGTCCGGTATCGGTCGTACCGTCGGCGACGGTGAACGTGTCGCTCGGGAACGGAAGGAGGCAGTGCCGGGGGTCGAGGGGGTCGCACCGCTCGGCGGTGTCGACGAGGCCGTCGTCGAGCTGAATGGTGCCGGTCAGCGCCACCGTCGTCGTCACCGGCGCCGCGCTCGTCGACGTGGCGGTCCCACCGCCGCCACCGCACGCGCTGGACAGCAACAGGACCGTGGTCAGAAGGCTGAGCCCGTGCATGGTGCTGATACGCCGCATCCGGCGCAACGTACTCGGCATCCGGGCCGTGCCGCCCGGACGCGCGTCAGCCGAGCCGCGACGCCGTCACAGCTGGCGGGCTCGCCGCGATCGGTCGAACGCCGCCAACCCACCGCCCGCGAAGAGCAACACGATCGCCGTCAGGCCGAACGGCACAGGCCGCGACCCGGTGCGCGGCAACTCGTCGGAGGTCGCGCTCGATGACGATGCCTGGGTGCCGACGGTCGTTTCCGGCTCGCCCGGTGCTGATGTGGTGGTCGTCTCCCCCGCCGAGCACTCGCGCGCCGCCGCACGCACCGGCGGTACGAAGCGGCGCAGCAAACCTTGCACGGCCTGCGCGGTCGCGAAGCCGGCGTCGAAGTCGGCCGGGTCGCTGATCGCGCCGCTGTCCACCTGCAAGCCCAGCAGGTAGGCGATCGGCGACGAGTACGCCGAACCGGCGAGGTTCGGTGCGGCCGTGTCGCGCCAGCACGGTGTCGCGAGGTCGAACCCCGCGGCGTCGATGCCGAGCACGGCCATCCCGGTGCTGTTCGCGCTCGTCGCGCCGAACGAGAGGAAGCCTCCGGAGGCCGCCTGGCTCGCCGCGAGGTAGCCGAGCGCGTCGAGGATCGCCGCGTCGTCCGCGTCGAGCCCGGCACCGATCAGCGCCGCGATCGCGAGGCCGGTCGTGTCGGGGCTGTCGCCGAAGCTGCCGTCGGCGGCCTGCTCGTCGACGATGTAGTCGCGCACGGCATCGGGCACTCCGCGACCGAGCGCGATGTTGCCGATCGCACCGAGAGGCGCGGTGTAGATCGACCCGAAGCTCGGTGCCCCGGCGTCCATCACCGCGACCAGATCCGTTGCACCGTCGCCTTGAGGATCGAACGTCGCGGGATCGAGACCGATCGCCTGCGCGAGGATCACGAGCTGGGCGGCCTTCCCGCTCGAGAGCGCGCCGAACAGCCCGTCGGCCTGGTCGTCGAGGTAGTCGAGCGCGTCGTTGCCGTCGGTCGTGACGGCCTGCACCGCGGCAAGGGCCTGCGGTGCGTTCCAGCTCTCACCGCTCTGGCCGGCCTCCGCGAGCGCGAACGCGACATCGGCGGTGAGGAACCCGGCGAACCCGTCTGGTGCGTCGAAGCCACCGGACGCGAACTGCAACGTCGCGAGGTAGCCGACCGCGTCATCGGCCGCGCCGGTCTCCTCCGCAGTGACCTCCCGCACATTGGCCGGGCCCATGCCCGCCGACGCGTGCCCAGCGAGCCCAACCCCGGCCATCCCAACCCCAGCGAGCCCAACCCCGGCCATCCCAACTCCAGCGAGCCCAACCGCGCCGAAGCCGCGCAATCGTCGATGCCTGCCCACGACCATTCACCTCCGTGGGTCCCTTTCCACGAGGACCCTCATCGCCACCTCTGCGGTGGCACCGTTGGATACGCCGGCGGAACCGGCGGACGATTCGGGCGTCCTGGCTCGTGCCCCGTGGGCACTCACAGTTGCGGGTCAGCGCCGGTCTCGCACCGGCTTCTCCCTGCTCGTCGGGCCGGAGGCTAGCGGCAACGCAGGTGATCCGCCCAGCCGCCAATCGGTCGTTCGGGGACGCGCGCGCGACGCTGGAGCAGATGTCGTCCCGCCCGCGCTTGCACGCGCTCAGCTGGCTCGTCTGGGCACTGTCGGCAACCCTGTGCGTGCTCGTCGCACGCAGCGCCGTCTACGGCGCGCTGATCCTGCTGATCGCGATCCTGTGCGTCGAGATGCACGGGCTGGCGACGCCCATCGGTCGCGCGTTCCCACTCTTCTGCTCGCTCGCAGCGTTCTTCGCCGTCGTGCGGGTCGTGCTCGACGCGCTCACCGGCCATGTGGCCGGCAACCACACATGGTTCACCGTGCCGAGCATGCAGCTCCCGTCCTTCTTCGGAGGGCTCGAGATCGGCGGCGCCATCCAGAGGGAGGTCGTGCTCGCGTCCGCTGCCGACGCATTCGTCGTGGTCGTGATCATTGCCGTGTTCGGCGCGTGGAACGCCGTCGTCTCGCACCACGAGCTCACGCAGTCGATCCCGCGGGCCTTCCACGAGCTCGGGCTCGTGATCACGGTCGCGCTCGCGTTCATCCCCTCGACGATCGAAGCGGTGCGGCGGACACGGGAGGCCGACCGCGCGAGGGCCGGCGGACGGCCGGCGCGCGGACGAGTCCGGCGGACGGTGCTCCCTGTCCTGCAATCGGGGCTCGAGCGTGCGATCTCGCTCTCCGAGGCGATGGACAGCAGGGGCTTCGGTCATCGAGGCGCCGTCGACCGCGGTGAGCGTGTCGCGGGCTTCGCGATGGTCGCCGCGCTCGTGGCTCTCGCAGGCGCTGGCGCGGCGTTGGTGAGCCGCGCCGACGTCGCGGCGACCGTGCTCACGACGGTCGCCGCGATCGCGGTGGCGATCGGCGTCGCAACATCCGCTGCCGCCGCTCGTCGCACCCGCTACCGGCCGCGCCCGTTCCGTCGGCTCGACACGGTCGTGGCGCTCAGCGTCGCGCTCGCACCAGCCGCGCTCGCGGTGGTCGCGAACACCACCGACGCCGCGCTCGTGTGGATCCCGCGCGAGCTCGAGCTGCCGCGCTTCGACCTGGGGGTCGCGCTCGCGATCGCGCTGCTCGCGATCCCGGCGTTGATCCCGCCACGACCTGCCATGGGGGCGTGAGTGGTGTTGCGATACGAGGGCGTGGGCTTTCGATATCCGGATCGCGACGTGCTCGCGCTCGACGGCGTCAGCTTGGCGGTGGAGCCCGGTGCATTCGTCGCGGTTGCCGGTGCATCAGGCTCGGGCAAGAGCACCCTCCTGCGGTGCGCGAACGGCCTCGTGCCCCACTCCAGCGGAGGGCGATTCCGAGGCACGGTCACCGTCGCCGGACGGTCGACGGCCGATCACCGGCCACGCGATCTCGTCGATGTCGTCGGGTTCGTACATCAGGATCCAGAAGCACAGTTCGTCGTCGACCACGTCGAGACCGACCTGGCGTTCGCGCTCGAGAATCTCGGGGTCGCTCCCACCGCAATGCGCCGGCGAGTCGAAGAGGTGCTCGACGCGCTCGGGATCGCGGGCCTGCGTGACCGTGATCCTGCGACCCTCTCGGGCGGCGAGCGTCAGCGCTGCGCGATCGCCGGCGCGCTCGCGGCCGCTCCCGCGGTGCTCGTGCTCGACGAGCCGACCAGCCAGCTCGATCCGCAGGGCGCTGAGGATGTGCTCGGCGCCATCGCGAGGTTGAACCAGGAGCTGGGCACGATGATCCTCGTCGCCGAGCACCGGTTGGATCGCGTCGTGCCGATCGCCGATCGGGTCCTCCTCGTCGACCGCGGACACATCGGCGCGGACGGAGCCCCTGAGACCGTCCTCGCCGACTACCCGGGCGCACCGGCGGTGATGCGTCTCGGCCGGGCGTTGCATCTCGACCCGCTGCCGACGACGGTAAAGGCGGCGAGAAGTGCGCTGCACGACCTGTCGCTCGGTCCGATCCCGGATGGCGCGGGAGCGCCGCCGCTCGGCGACGTCGTGCTGTCCGCGCGGGGCACGTGCGTGCGGTTCGGCGCACGCGAGGTGCTCCGCGCTGTCGACCTCGACCTGCACCGGGGCGAGGTGGTCGCGCTGCTCGGCCGCAACGGCGCGGGCAAGACCACGTTCTTGCGTGCCCTCGCCGGTCTCATCGCGCATCGCGGCGCGGTGCAACGCACGACCCGAGTCGGATATGTACCCCAAGACCCCAACACGCTGCTCGGTGCCGCGACCGTGCGCGACGAGCTGCTCACGACCGTGCGGATGACCAGACAGGATCCGGCTGCGATCGGCGCGTGGCTGGAGCGGCTGGGCCTCGCACCGTTGGCGGAGCGCCATCCGCGCGACCTGTCGAGCGGAGAGCGCCAGCGCCTCGCGATCGCTGCGGTCGCAGTCGGCGGCTCGTCGGTCCTGCTGCTCGACGAGCCGACGCGCGGGATGGACGCGCCGTCGCGTGCCGCGCTCGCCAGCGCCGTGACTGCGCATGCTCGAGACGGCGGCAGCGTCGTGCTCGCGACGCACGATGTCGAGCTCGCGGCAATGGTGGCCGGCCGCGTGCTGGTGCTCGGCGACGGGGCGCTGGTTGCCGACGGGCCTGCCCGCGAGGTGCTCGCCGGTTCGTTGTTCGCGCCGGCCGTGCTCCGCGTGCTCCCTGGGTTCCTCACCGTCGACGAGGTGCTCGCCGCGCGATGAGTCGAACCGCCAACCGCCGAACCGGACCTGCCGGCCTGCGATCGGGGTTGGTGTACGCCGCGGTCGCGATCGTCGGCGTCGGCGCGTTCGCCTGGCCGTTCTGGATCGCGCCGACCGGCTCCGCCGCCGATCCGCACGCCGGCGACGCGTGGGTCTGGGCGGGATTGGTCGGCATCTTGGCCGTCTCGGCGATCGCGGTCGAGCTACGCCGCAACACGATCACCGCGGCGGGCATCGCCGTGCTCGGCGTCCTCGCGTCGATGACCGGCCTTCTCCGGATCGTCGACCTGCCGGGCGGCGGATCGGGAATGTTCTTCCTGCTCGTCCTCGCGGCAGCCGCGCTCGGGCCGCGCGCCGGTGTGTTGCTCGGACTCGGCGCGATGGCCACCGGCGCGCTCGTGACCGGCGGTGTCGGGCCCTGGTTGCCGTTCCAGATGCTTGCGCTCGCTGCGATGGGAGCAGGGGCGGGCGTGCTCGGCCGAATCACGCACCGGCTGCGCGAGCGTGTCGAGGTCTGGGTGCTCGCCGCCTACGGGTTCGTCGCCGCCTTCGGCTACGGCCTCGTGATCAACCTGTGGTCGTGGCCGTTCGATCGCGCCTCCGGATCCGACATCGCGTACGACCCTGCGCTGTCCGCGCTCGACACTTGGCGCCATTACTGGCGCTTCTACCTCGCGACGAGCTCGGCCTGGGACGGTGCTGGAGCGCTCAGCAACGCGATCCTCATCCTGGTTCTCGGCACCGGCGTGCTCGGCAGCATCCGGCGTATCGCGCACCGGATCGACCCGGTCGTCGAGCTGGAGCTCGGCGCGCGCACTACCGTCGCCGTGTGACCGCGGAACCTGAGCCCGCGCCTCGCCCGCCGACCTCCAGCGCTGCCAAGGCCTCGGGCGACCCGAGCGCCTCCGGCGCGATCCGCGTCGACTGGACCCGCCCTGTCGCCCGCGTGACGCTCGACCGCCCCGAGAAGCGCAACGCTCTGTCGCTCGGCGTGCTCCGCGAGCTCACGGCTGCGTTCCGCGCGCTCGGTGACGATCCCTCCGTACGCGTCGTCGTGCTGGCCGCCCGCGGGCCGGCGTTCAGCGCTGGCCACGACCTGGGTGAGATGGTCGAAGAGCGCGCCGCGCAGTACTACGCCGAGCTGTTCGACGAATGCGTCGTGACGATGCAGGCGATCCGCGACATCCCACAGCCCGTCATCGCGCGTGTCCACGCGATCGCGACCGCTGCCGGCTGCCAGCTCGTGGCTGCATGCGATCTCGCGATCTGCGCCGAGTCTGCCCGGTTCGCGACACCGGGCGTGAAGATCGGGTTGTTCTGCTCGACACCGATGGTGCCGCTCACGCGCGCGATCGGCAGGAAGCGTGCGCTCGAAATGCTGCTCACCGGCGAGCCGATCGACGCGGCGACGGCCGTCGCGTGGGGCCTGGTCAACCGCGCGGTCCCCGACACGCAGCTCGACGACGAGGTCGAACGCCTCGCGGCCCAAATCGCCACCGCTGCCGGCAGTGTCGTCGCGCTCGGCAAACGCACGTTCTACGCGCAGGAGGCGGTCGACGAAGATACGGCGTACGGCATCGCCGCGCCGACGATGGCCGCCAACGCCATGCTCGACGATGCTCAGGAGGGCATGGCAGCGTTCCTCGCCAAGCGTTCACCGGAATGGACCACCTGACCGGTCGCGGCACATCGACGACGAGGCACGTCACGCGGGCGGACAGCTCGCCCAGAGCCCACGGTTCGCCGCCTGCGCCTCGCCCTGGAGCCGCGCGAACTCCGCGGCGTGGGCGACATTGGGCGGCACCGTGTACGCGTAGGCGTAGCCGTCGCGCACCATCGCCGCGTTCACGAAGAGGCCGTCGTCGTCGCGGTAGACGTACGCGAGCGTCCGGCCGTAACGGTCCTCGCTCTCGACGTCGCCGACGAGCCGCACTCGCGTTCCTGGGGCAAGCAGCCGTTCCATGCGGTGCGACGCCTCGAGGGCGAAGCACTCGACGGGAGAACCCGGCTGCACCGACTCCGGCGTGTCGATCCCGATGAGCCGCACGCGTTCGGGCTCGGTGTCCTCTGAACTTGGGCTGGCGCGCACGACGATGGTGTCGCCGTCGATGACACGCTCGACCATTGCGAGACGGCCCGGCACTTCGGTGCCGCTCGTCGGGCCCGCCGACGACGTGTCGCCGTCGCCAGCGCATCCGGCGAGGAGCGCCGACGCGGCGACGATGGCGACGACACGGCTCACCGCACCAGTGTGGCGCAGCGATAGCTTCGGACACCTTGGCCGGATCGTTCGCCCCGCTGCGTCACCGCGCCTACCGGCGTGTGTGGGGCGGCTCGTTCGTCTCGAACGCCGGGACATGGATGCAGACGAGCGCCCTCGGCTACTACGTCGCCGAGGCGACCGAACGCGCGAGCTGGTCGGCGGTCATCGCCGCCGCGGAGTTCGTACCGACCGCGGTCCTCGCGCCGGTCGGCGGCGCGCTCGCTGATCGCTGGTCGCGCAAGCGGCTGCTGCTCAGCGGCACGTTGGTCCAGGGGCTGCTCGCAGGCGTGCTCACCGCGCTGATGGTGCTCGGGGATCCGGGCGCGCCGCTGATCGCGGTGTACGCGCTCGCGAACGGCGTGGTCTGGGCGCTCGCATTCCCGGCGATGCAGACGATCCTCCCCGACCTCGTGCCCCCCGAGGATCTCACGGCCGCGATTGGCTTGTCGTCGGCGAACTGGAACATGGGTCGTGTCATCGGCCCGGCACTCGGCGGCATCGTGTATCGCTACGCGGGCATCGAGTGGGTGCTCGGCGTCAACGCGGTGAGCTTCCTCGCCGTCGTCGTGGCCATCGCGCCGCTCGACCTCCCCACGGTCGCACGGCGCGTCACCGAGCCGATCCTCTCGTCGATCCGCGCAGGATGGAGGTTCGTGCGCGACGAACCCGGGTTGCGCATGACCGTGCAGGCGATGTGCCTGAACACCTTGCTCGCAGCCGCCTTCATCGGGTTGATCCCAGCCGTCGTCGTGAAGGTCTTCCATGAGACGAAGGGGTGGAATGCCGCGTTCATCACCGCGCAGGGTCTCGGTGCGGTCGTGACGGGCGTCGCCCTCGGCGCGGTCGCCGACCGGCTCGGGGTCCGGCGGTTGATGGTCGCCTCGCTGGTGCTGCTGCCGGGTGCGTTGTGCCTCTACGGGCTCGCGCCCACTCCCTGGCTCGCGGTCCCGGCCATCTTCGTCGTCGGCATGCTCTACTTCGCCGCGCTCCAGAGCTTCACGACGATCGCACAGCGGCGAGCGCCGAGCGAACTGCGCGGTCGTGTGCTCTCCCTCAACAACGTCGTGCTCGGATCGCTGTACCCGATCGGACTCCTGACGCAGGGCGCGCTCGGCGACGCGGTCGGGTTGCGTTGGGTCACGGTCGGCGGCGCGGTGGCGATGTGGGTCGCGCTGCTCGTCGTGCGAGTTGCCCGCCCTGGGATCACACGTGCGGTCGACGTACCCGTCGACGAGGCGTTGATCGAGTCGTCGCTCGTCAGCGCGGAGCGCTGATCCGCATACCCGCGTGCACGACGCCGGCAAAGGCGCTCACGCACGCGATTTGACCGAGCCACCACACACCGAACGTGTGATGACCGGTAAGGATGCAAGCCGCGCTCTCGACGATGAGCCCGCCCGCAGCGACCGCTGCGCCGAGCAGACCGATTCGTCGGAACCGCACGAGCCCGATGCCACCGATGCAGAGCCCTCCCCAGACCGACGTGTCGACTGCGAGCATCCACAGCGGGACGCCGGCGTCGGGATGCACAGCCGGCGGTTGGAGGAAACGAGCGAGGCCGACGAGCACGACGCCGGCGGTGAAGATCGCGAACGCCAGCGGCGGGTCGACCGGGGAGAGCCAGCGCGCTCGCCAGCCCGCGCGCCACGAGATCGCGCCGTGCGGCGCGTCGGGCACGCCCGGCCCCGGACGCAGCACCGTCACGTTGTCGCCCATGCCGCTCGCTGGTTCCATCCCCGGCTCCATCCCTGGCTCCATCCGTGGGGCATTCCTGCGTGAAGACGTGCATCCGGGTGGCGCGTTCTTCGCGCAGGAACGAGTCCTTGGTGCCTCGTTGCTTCGACCGGGCCAGAGGCGGACCTGAGGCCGACCTGGCCCGTTCGTCGGGGACCCCGGTACGTTCACGACCACACCGCGGTTCGCGGCAGGTCCGGGAGCCGGACCCAGGCCAGGCAGGAGCCAGGACGGGCAGGACCCGGGACGGAGAGGAGTGGCGCGATGGCGATCGTGGAGCGTGAACGGCGAGGGCAGGTGGAGATCCTGCGCCTGAACCGCCCGGAGGCGAAGAACGCTGTCAGCCCCGAGGTGAGCGTGGCGATGGCCGAGGCGCTCGACGCGATCGAGGACGACCCGTCGGCGCGCGCGGTCGTGGTGACCGGCACCGGGGACGTGTTCTCCGCCGGCGCCGACCTGAAGGTGGTCGCGCAGGGCCGCGGTGCCGAGATCGCTGCTGCGAAGGGTGGCTTCGCGGGTCTCGTGACCCGCGACTTCCCGAAACCCGTGATCGCGGCCGTGCAGGGCGCTGCCCTCGCCGGCGGATTCGAGCTCGTGCTGTCCTGCGATCTCGTGGTCGCCGCCGACGACGCGCGGTTCGGTATCCCCGAGGTGCAGCGGGGCCTCATCGCGGCGGCAGGCGCCCTGCTCCGCTTGCCCAAGCGAGTGCCGCTCGCGCTGGCGCTCGAGCTCGCGATGACCGGCGACCCGATCAGCGCCACCCGGGCCTTCGAGCTAGGCCTCGTGAACCGCCTTGTGCCCCGTGACCGGGTCCTCGACGAGGCGATCGCGCTGGCCGAACGCATAGGCGAGAACAGCCCGATCGCGGTCCGGCTCTCGCGTGCGCTCGTGAAGGAGGCCGCCGAGCTGAGCGAGTCCGACGGCTGGGGGCGCAACGCCAAGTATGCGGTCGAGGTGTTCGGCAGCGGCGACGCGATCGAGGGCAGCACAGCCTTCGCGGAGAAGCGCAAGCCCAACTGGAACAGCACCTGACCCGACCGGACCCGACTGCGATCGTGGGAGCAACTGCTCCTACGATTCGGAGATGCCGCCCCGAATCCCGAATCGGACGCGAATCGAGGAGCTCGCCGAGGCGAGCGAGACCTCGATCGACACGATCCGCTTCTATCAGAAGCGCCGCCTCCTCGACCCTCCAGAACGCGAAGGCCGCGTCGGCTTCTACGGACACTCCCACGTCGAACGGCTCGCCCGGATCAAGGAACTGCGCCGTCAGGGTCTGACGCTCGCGCTGATCGGCCGTGTCGTGCGCGGCGAGCTCGATCCGGCCGACGAGCCGCTCGCCGCCGCAGTTGCGGCCGCGGAGGTCGAGAGCGACGACACCGCCATTCGGGAGCAGTTCCTGACACTCGACGAGCTGGCCGCGACCAGCGGGATCCCGACGGCGCTACTCACCACCGTCATCGACGACGGCCTACTCGTGCCACGGGTCCACGACGGAGAGGCGCGCTTCACCGCGGCCGACGTCGCGATCCTGCAGCGCGCGATGGAGCTCGTCGGCACGGGGTTGCCGTTCGATGCGCTCGTCGCGCTCGCGCGTGACCACCACGCAGCGACGCGCGCTGTTGCCGAGCGGGCGGTTGCGCTGTTCGACGAGCACATCCGAGAGCCGCTGCGGGCGGCCGCGCTTCGAGACGACGAACGCGCCGAACGCCTCGTCGCCGCATTCCGCGTGATGCTCCCGGCCGTCACCGATCTGGTCGCCCATCACTTCCGACGGGTCCTGCTCGAGGTGGCACAAGAACACCTCGAGGCCGTCGGCGAACCGGCCGAGATCGGCGCAGCCCAGATCGAAGGTGCGCGCCGCATCGAGGGGACGATCGCTTGAACGCGCTGCCGTCCGCCCCCGACAAGGCGGCGGTGGTCGAAGCGATGTTCGACCGCATCGCGCCGCGCTACGACCGGCTCAACCGGATCCTGACCCTGCACATGGACGTGCGCTGGCGGCGAGCGTCGGTGCGTGCGTTGGCGCTCGTGGGCACGGCGCGGGTCCTCGACATCGCGTGCGGCACCGGCGACTTCTGCCGGGAGCTCGATCGCATGGGCTACGACGCGATCGGTTCCGACTTCTCGACGGGGATGCTCGCCGAGGCTCGCACCCGGGTGCCGCTCGTGCGTGCCGACGCGCTGGCGCTCCCCGTCGCCGACCGCGCACTCGACGGGATCACCTGCGGGTTCGCGCTGCGGAACTTCACGGCCCTCGAACCGTTCCTCGCCGAGTGCGCACGGGCCGTGCGGCCCGGCGGGCGCATCGCGCTGCTCGACGTCGCCGAGCCGGAGCAGCGCCTCGCGCGGGCGGGCCACGCAGTCTGGTTCCGCAAGGTCGTGCCGTTCATCGGCGGGCTGCTCTCGGACAGGGCGGCCTACCGCTATCTGCCCGAGTCGACCGCGTACCTGCCCGACGCGGTCGCATTGTCCGGCCTTATCCGCGGGGCCGGTTTCGAGTCGATCGAGCGACGCACGTTCCTCTTCGGTGCGGCACAACTGTTCACGGCCAGCCGGCGATGACCACGACCACGACATCGGGCACCACGCGTGCCGAACGTCTCGGCGATCTCGGACCAGACGGCTTCGCCTGGTTACGAGCCGACGGGAGCGGCTTCGTCACGAGCGGGGTCGCCGCCCGGATCACACCGGCGGAGGCCGCCGAGCTCGCGTCGCGTTTCGGCGTGGACGCGATCGCCGTGGGCGCGCTCCCCTTTGACGGCGACGGCGAGCTCGTCGTGCCGGCCCGCGTCGCCAGGTTCGCACGCGACGGGGAGACGACACGCTTCGAGTTGGGCACGCAAGGCTCCTGGATCGTGGCGCCACGCCGGCTGTCGCTCGTGCACCGTGTGCCGCGGCGGTTCACGCTCGAGGCGCGCCAGGACCTGAGCGCGTGGGATGCGATCGTCGCGGCTGCGCTCGCCGCGATCGACCGCGGCGGGCTCGAAAAGGTCGTGCTCGCGCGTGAGGTCGTTGTCGAGGCCGACACGCCGTTCGAAGTTCCTACCATCCTCGACCGGCTCGCCGCGACCCAACCGGGCTGCTTCGTGTATGCCGACGCCGGCTTTGTCGGCGCGAGCCCCGAGTTGCTGGTCCGCCGCCGCGGACTGAGCGTGACCTGTCGACCGATGGCGGGAACGATTGCCCGCCATGAAGACCCCGACGACGACGAAGCGGCGATCGCACGGTTGTGCTCGTCGCGCAAGGACGACGTCGAGCATCGTCTCGTCGTCGACGCGGTGCGGGCTGTGCTCAGCACGCGGTGCGACTCGTTGACGGTCGGCGAACCAGAGCCGCGTCGCTTCACGACGGTCACGCATCTCACCACGACGATCGAGGCGGCGCTGCGCGATCCGCAGACGAGCGCGCTCGACCTGGCACGCGAGCTGCATCCGACGCCCGCTGTCGGTGGCTCGCCGCGGGCGGCCGCGTTGGCGACGATCGCGAGGCTCGAAACGTTCGACCGCGGCAACTACGGCGGCCCGGTCGGGTGGCTGGACGCGAACGGCGACGGGGAGTTCGCGGTCGCGCTGCGGTGCGCGCAGATCAGTGGCGGCCGGGCGCGACTGCTCGCCGGCGCTGGGATCGTCGAGGGTTCGGACCCCGATGCAGAGTGGACCGAGACCCAAGCCAAGCTCGAGCCGATGCTGCGCGCCCTCGTCCGCCCCTGACGCGAGCGATTGGACCGTTTCCCCCGCCCACCGACAGAAACCGTCCAATCGGTCGGCGCGCCGAACTCACGGGGTGATCGCATCCGCCACCGCGTCCCAGAGGGCGCGGTGGTGCGCGACCGTCACATGGCGGTCGGCGCGTGCGACGACCACGCGGACGTCGCCGACCGCGAGCGAGCGGCGGACGGTCTCGACCACCTCCCCCACCCGCGCGACGGGAACGCCCTCGACGCCATGCGCGTCGGCGACCGCTGCGAGATCCAGGCCGTGCGGCGTGCCGAACAGCCACTCGAACTCGTCCTCGGAGCACACCTGTGCCTGCGGCAAGAAGGAGAAGATCGCGCCACCGTCGTCGTCGACGACCACGAGGGTCAGGTTCACACCCGCCGACGCGGCACCGAGCAGCCCATTCGTGTCGTGCAGGAAGGCAAGGTCGCCCAGCAGCGCGACGGTCGGCTGGCCCGAGCCCTGCGCGATGCCGATCGCCGTGCTCACGAGACCGTCGATGCCGTTGACGCCCCGATTCGCGTGCACGGTGAGCCCAGCCCGCGCCGGCGCGAACCATTCGAGCTCGCGCACGGGCATGCTCGACGCGACCAGGAGCTGAACACCGTCGGGTAACCCGACCGCGAGATCACGCGCAACCCTTGCGCCGCCCGCGACCTCGTCCGAGTCAAGGGTCGAGTCGATCGCGCGGCGAGCGCGTCGTTCGGCATCGAGCCAGCCGGCGAGCCATTGACTCGGAGGCACCTTGGCGGCCGAGAACCCGCCGCCACCGAGTCGCAGCGACAGCCGGCCGGCGAGCGCGCCCGCCGGGGCGACGATCCTCTTCGTCGCAGCGCGCGCCGGATCCAGCCACGACTGATCAGGATCGACGATCACATGTTGAGGTCCGTCGCCGGGCACCGGGCCACCGAGAACGTTCATCGCGGTCCTGCTCGTGAGCGGCGCACCGAACTGCAGCACCAGATCGGGACGATGCTCGTCGGCGAATCTCGGGATACGCAACAACGCCTCGTACGTGCTGACCGCGTTCGGCCCGACGCGACACCCTGAGATCGCGTCGGCAAGCAACGGCCATCCGAGATCGCGGGCCAGCGCGCTGATGACGCCACCCGGCGCGTCGACGCCCCAGCCCGCCACGATGAGACCGCGCTCCGCGGCGAGCAGCTCGCCGGCGAGATCCGCCACAAGGTCGTCCCCGGGCACGACTGGCTCGCGAACCGTCGACGGCCCGAGCACCACCGCATCGCCGGCTGCGCCCTCGCGAGCTCGCTCACCGTCTGCCGACCCCTCCCCCGCTGGCGAATCCCTGGCCGGCGAATCCCCAGCGAGCCAATCCTGAGTGGGGACCAGCGGTTCGCGCAGCGCAAGGTTGAGGTGCACCGGACCGGCGGGCGGCCCGAGCGCAGCCGCGACGGCCCGAGCCGCGATCGGCGCGAAGGTGCTGATCGTCGCAGCGTCGGCGATGCCCGGCGCGGCGAACCACCGCACTGCGTTGCCGTACAGCTTCGACTGATCGATCGTCTGGCCGGCGCCGGTGTCTTGCAGCTCGGGCGGTCGGTCGGCCGTGGCGACGATCAGCGGGACGCGGCCGTGGGAGGCTTCGAGCACTGCTGGGTGGAAGTGCGCGGCCGCGCTCCCCGACGTGCACACGGCCACGGCCGGCTGCCCGCTCCCACGTCCGATCCCGAGCGCGCGGAACGCCGCGGACCGTTCGTCGAGCACGACCGAGACGTCGATGGCGCCGTGCCGCGCGAGCTCGAGGGTGATGGGCGTCGAGCGCGACCCTGGAGCGACGACGGCGTGACGCACACCACCGGCAACCAGACCGGCGACGAGCGCCCGCATCGCTCCGGTCTGGGCGTCTCGGTGGGCGTTGCTCCCGGCCATCAGGGGAGAATCCTCGCGTGCGTGCCGTGCTCGTCCCCGGGTTCACCCAAACGCCGGCGAGCTGGGGCGGTGTCGTGGCCGCGCTGAGGCCCGAGGTCGAGCCGGTCACCCCGGACGTGCCGACGGATCTCGACTGGCCGGCAACCGTCGCGACGCTGGCGCGCACCGGCGGACGCGGCACCTGGGTCGGGTACTCGATGGGCGGCCGCCTGGCGCTCGCCGTGGCGCTCGATCATCCCCGGCTCGTCGATCGGCTCGTGCTCGTGAGCACCACTGCTGGTCTCGCCGACGATCACGAACGCGCCGCGCGGGCTGCCGCCGACGAACAGGTCGCTCGCGAGATCGAGCGCGACGGTGTCGGTGCGTTCCTCGATCGCTGGCTCGCGCAACCGCTGTTCGCAGGTGTGCCGCGCGACGCCCCTGGAATCCGCGAGCGAGCCCGGTGGTCGGCGCGGGAGCTCGCAGCCGCGCTCCGACATCTCGGCACGGGAACGATGCCGAACTTCTGGCCACGACTCCAGGAGCTCACCGCTGCGGTCACGATCGTCACTGGGCGTCACGATGCGAAGTACACCGCGATCGGCGACGCGATCGCCGTCTCGTGCACGGGCGCGGATGTGACCCGTGTACACCTCGACTCCGGCCACGCCATACCGCTCGAGCAGCCCGGCGCGCTCGCCGCACTCGTGTGACATCCTCGCCATGCATCGAAGCGCTCCTCACCGCGGGCGCGCCTGCCACAACCCGACCGCGAGGAGCGCAGCGAGCACGATCTGGAAGCGTGCCGTCAGCACGAGGGCCCGTACGAGCCCGGGCGCGTCGGAACGGCTCCGCACGATGCGCAGCGGGCCCAAGACGAGCAGCCCGGCGCCCGCAGCGATGAAGCACCAACCGTGCATGGCTCCCAGCGCTCCGACGGCGACGAACGCCCCCGCGATGCAGAGGGGGTACAGCCGGCGCGCGCCGGCCGCGCCCAACCTGACGGCGAGGGTCTGCTTACCGGCACCGCGATCAGTGTCGATGTCGCGGAGGTTGTTCGCGAGCAGGATCGCGCACGCCGGGAGGCCGACCGCGATCGCTCCCCACCATGCTTCGGCGTTCACGCGCTCGAGCTGCACGTACGTCGAGCCCGCGGTCGCGACGAACCCGAAGAACAGCAGCACCATGAGCTCACCGAACCCGGCGTAGCCGTAGGGCCGCGGCCCCCCCGTGTACAACCAGCCTGCGAGCAGGCACGCGACCCCGACCAACAGCAGGCGCGCGTCGACGCTGATCGACAACACGCCACCGACGACCGCTGCGATGGCGAAGGCGATCAACGCCGCGCGCCGCACCGCGGCGGGATCCGCGAGCCGGCTCGCGGTCAGCCGGACCGGTCCCCTCCGATCGCGGTCGGTGCCCCGCACGCCGTCGCTGTAATCGTTGGCGTAGTTCACACCGACCTGCAGGGCCAGTGCCGTCGCGAGCGCCGCGGCCGCATGTCCCCAACGGACGTCGCGCTCGATCGAGGCCGCGGCCGTGCCGACGATCACCGGCGAGATCGCGGCGCCGAGCGTGCGGGGCCGCGCCCCGCCGATCCACTCTCCCGCCGTTGCCATACGGACCGGAGTTGACCACAAACCGTGTGCTCAACTCACGCCGAGATGCCGACGCACACCGAAGCCGCGGCGGGCACCGCTCCGCTCGTCGCCACCTTGCTCGACAACGCAGGGATCGCGGCCGCCGCCGTAGCGGCGTGGGATGCCGGCGAGGCGATCCTGCCGCTCTCCTGCACGGCGCCACGCGCCGAGATCGACGCTCTGCTCTCCGACGCACGCCCGACACATCTCATCGACGCCGGCGGCCGCCACACGCGCCCCGACGGCGTTCCCGTGCCCGCCGGCACGGCTGCGGTGATCGCGACCTCGGGTACTACCGGCGCTCCGAAGCTGGCCGAGCTCACTCACGCCGGGCTCGAGGTCATGGCCGGCGGGTACACGCGCGCGCTCGAAGCCGACGCGAACGACTGCTGGCTCGCGTGCCTACCCCTGTACCACGTCGCGAGCCTCGCCATCATCGCGCGCGCGTACGCGACCTCGATCCCGCATGTCGTCCACGCGACGTTCGATCTCGATCGAGTCGCGCACAGCCACCGTGTCGACGGCGCGACGATGGTGTCGCTCGTGCCCACGACGTTGCTGCGGCTCCTCGACGCGCGCGCTCCGTTGCACGAGTTCCGCCGGATCATTGTCGGCGGCGCGGTGCTCCCACCCGCGTTGCGCGCGCGAGCCGAGCAGGCCGGGGCTCACATCGCCGACGCGTATGGATTGTCCGAGACGTGGGGTGGGTGTGCGATCAACGGCGTCGCGAACGCCGGCGTCGAGCTCCGCCTCGGAGCGTCCGGCGAGATCCTCGTTCGCGGCGCCCCCGTGATGCGCCGCTACCGGTTCGCGCCCGAGGCGACGGCCGAGGTTCTCGACGCAGAAGGCTGGTTCCACACTGGCGACGTCGGCCGCTCCGACGGCGGGCGTCTCGAGGTGGTCGACCGCCTCAAGGACCTCATCATCAGCGGCGGTGTCAACGTCAGCCCCACCGAGGTCGAAGATGTGCTGCTCGAGCACGAGGGCGTCGCCGACGTGTGCGTGGTCGGGGCGACCGACACCGAGTGGGGCGAGCGCGTCGTGGCGGTGATCGTGCCGCTCGACCGGCGCCGGCCCCCGACACTCGCTGGGTTGCGCGCGTTCGCGCGTGATCGTCTGGCTCCCGCGAAGTTGCCACGCGAGCTGCGAGTGGTCGGGGCGATCCCGCGGTCCGCATCGGGAAAGGCGCTGCGGCGGGAGCTCTCGCCCTGAGCCCTGGGCCCTGAGCTCTGAGCCCTGAGCGATCGTCTACGCGAGCGGCTCGACGACGAGCTCGAGCTCGTCGACGCCGCGCACGATCACGATCGCCAGCGAATCAGCCGCGCCAACCGCGTCCAGCACCGCGTGGAGCTCGTCGACATCGGCGACATCGCGCCCTCCCGCGCGGACGAGCAGATCGCCCTCCCGAACACCGGCGCGCGCCGCCGGCCCGTCGACATCGACGCCACGCACGAGCAGACCTGCGCGGTCCGGAAGCCCGACTGCTTGGCGGAGCCGGCGTGCGACGTGGCTCGGCGCGAGCGCGAGGCCGAGCGAGCGGCGGCCGATGGTCTCGCCCGCGACGAGCTGCGCGATGCGCGCTCGCACGCTCTCGTCGGTCGGGCGGGCGAGATAGAAGCCGGGTGCGCCGCGGTGGGTGTTCACGCCCACGACGCGCCCTTCGGCATCGGCGAGGGGCCCGCCCGAGCTGCCGCGCGCGAGTGGCGCGGTGTGCTCGACCGCGCCCGCGATGCGCCGGCCCCTCGGACCGCGAAACGCGGCACCGGCCGCGGACACGACCCCGAAGGTGACACGGAAGGTTCCGCCGCCCCGGCCGACGCCGAAGACGAGGTCGCCCGGCGCGGGAGCGTCGGTTGCCAGCTCGGCGGTGGGCGCGCCCGAGGTCTCGACCTCCAGCACGGCGAGGTCGCCGTCGGGGTCGATCCCTACGACAGAGCCTTGCGCTGTGCGGCCGTCGGCGAAACCCACGCTGGTCGTCGTGTCGCGCAGCAGGTGCGCGTTGGTGAGGACCCGCCCTGTCCCGACGACCATCCCCGAGCCACGGGCCTCCCGCCCGATCGAGACGGTGGCTGCGGCAAGCCGGTCGGCGACCTTGCGGGTGGCGGCGCTGAGGTCGAGGGCTGTTGTCATGGGCTCCTCCAGTAACTATCGACTTGCAAGTTAGTATCAACAGGTGACGACGACCAAGTCGGGGCTCGACGCCGCGCTCGAACGGGTCGGCGACCGCTGGTCGCTGCTCATCATCGATGCCCTGGCCCCCGGGCCAGCGCGGTTCGGCGAGCTGGAGATCGCGATCGGGGGCATCGCGCCGAACGTGTTGTCGGCTCGGCTGCGCCGCATGGCCGGCGACGGCATCATCGACGCGGCCGCGTACACGACGCGACCCGTGCGCCTGCGATACGAGCTCACCGAGCAGGGCCGCGGGTTGCTCGACGCCGCTCGCCTCCTCGCAGGGTGGGGCGCGAACGCTTCGGGCGGCATCGACGCGACGGCGGCGGCCGGCCGCCACGGGGCGTGCGGCACCGCGCTCGAAGCACGGCTGTGGTGTCCGACCTGCGCCGCGGTCGTCGAGGAGCACGACGACGGCCTGCATCACGTCTAGGCCTGGCTCCCAGCGCTCCTGACCGTCTTCGGATCGTCCCGCAGCGCTTCCTTCCACGCTCGAAACCGCGTGTGCCGGGCACCGTCGGGGCCGAGGCCGTCGCCGGTGCCGTCGGGACGCAGCCGGAACTCGAACCGCCGGTCGAGGTCGTCCGCTGCGATCGCCGCGTAACGGGCGTCCGCGCCCTTCGCGGGACCCGCGCGCCACAGGAGGTAGCGCCCGATCCGGCGCTTGTACGCGACGAGCTCGATGTCGAGATCCGCACCGAGGTCGACGACCTCGCGCGGGGCCTCGATCCAACGCACCGCCGGGATCAGGTATTCGCGTTGGGGAAGATCGGGGAGCTCCGCGGTGTGGTAATCGCGCTCCACCTGTGGTCGCGATTCCGCCCCGCGGGAGCCGGTCGCAGCCCGCGCCGCACCTTCGCCCGGATCCTGGGCCACGCCCTCGTCGGGATCACGGGCCTCGCTCACCGTGTCATGCTCGCGCGCGATGCAGGTCGGAGAGCTCTCCACGCCCGCGCTCGTCGTCGACCAGGAGGCCTTCGCGTTCAACCTGGCCACGATGGCCGCGGCCCGTCCGGGTCGAGCGCTGCGCCCGCACGTCAAGGCGCACAAGTGCACCGCGATCGCGCGAGCACAGCGCGCGGCAGGCCACACCGCCTTCTGCGCGGCGACGCCCCGAGAGTTGATCGGGCTGGCGCGTGCAGGCCTCGGTGACGACTTGTTGCTCGCGAACGAATGCCTCGACGAATCGCGTCTGCGGGCGCTCGCAGCCCTCGACGCCCGCATCACGGTCGCCGTTGACTCCGAAGCGACGATCAACGCCGCCGCCCGCGATGGAATCGGCGAATGCCTGATCGACATCAACGTGGGGCTGCCGCGCTGCGGCTGCGCGCCAGACGACGCGGGTCGTCTCGCCGACCACGCACGCGCCCGCGGGCTCGTCGTGCGCGGCGTGATGGGCTACGAGGGCCATGTTGTCGGCCTGGAAGACCCCGAAGACCGCCGCAGCCGCTGCGAGATCTCGATGACGGGGCTGCTCGACGCGCACTCGGTGGTCGGCGGCGAGGTCATCTCGGGCGGCGGCACCGGCACGTTCGACCTCAACCCGTGGGTGACCGAGATCCAGGCCGGGAGCTACGTGCTGATGGACACCGCCTACGGCGCGATCGGCCTCCCGTTTCGGCCCGCGCTGCGCGCCGTCGCCACCGTCATCTCTGTGAGCGAGAAGTTCGCGGTGGCCGACTCCGGCCTCAAGGCGTTCGGCATGGACCACGGCAACCCGAAAGTCGAGGGCGGCGAGGTCTTGTTCTGCTCCGACGAGCACGTCACGTTTCGCCGGCCGCGAGGCGAACGACCGCACGTCGGCGAGCGCGTGCTGCTCCAACCCGCGCATGTCGATCCGACCGTCGCGTACCACGAGACCATGTGGCTCGCGAGCGGGCCGGGTCTGGCCGCGCGCATCGTCGACGAATGGGCAGTCGACCTCCGCGGCTGGTGAGGCGCGCGCGTTAGCGTGCGAGGGTGTCGGATCCGCGCGACGTCCATCGTCCCTACGTCGAGGCGCTCGCGCGTGAGTGCCTCACGCTGAGCGAGGACGAGCCGCTCACGATCGAGCCGAACGGCGACATCCCCATCCGGCTCGGGAGCGCGCTCTACCGCATCACGCTGCTCGAACGCGAACCCGTGCTTGTCCGCGTCTGGGCGCGCATCCTGCAACACGTCGAGAAGAGCGCTGAGCTCCTCGACGAGATCAACGACATCAACCGAAGCATCGTGTCGGCAAGGGTCTTCTTCGCCGCGGACGACGACGACCCGTCGATGGGCAAGGTGATCGCCGCGACGGAGATCCCCGTCGAGTCGATGGATGTGCACGAGCTCGCTCACGCGTGCGCCTCGATCGGCTCGCTCACGGACTGGGTCGACACGGTGCTGATGGTGCGTTTCGGCGGGCGGACCGCCTTCGACGGCGACCGCTGAGCGAACCGTCAGGCCAGCGCGGAGGCTCGCCGGACGAGCGCGGCGCGCCGGCGGCGAAGCTCGATGCCGTCGAGCAGCAGCTCGACCACCGTCGTGAGCACGAACAACGAAACGAACGTCACGCCGATCACCCCGATCGGCCAGCGGTGCATCAGATCGTCGAGCCGGTACGCCAGCGAATCGGGCGCGGTGACCAGGTCCCAGCTGTTGAATCGCCAGAAGCGACCGAGAAACACGCCGACGCTGGCGACCACGTGGAGCGCGATCGTCGCGAGCGCGCCCGCCCGCAGGCCGAGCTCCGCGGCGGCGTAACGGCGTGCCCGCCGCAGGCACACGACGTACGCGCCGAAGCCCACCGCGAAGAACACGGCGTAGACCGGCAGCACACCGAACATCACGCGGAGGTTGTGACGGTCGGTCGTCGCGCGCACATCGTCGAAGAAATGGATGACGTCCGACAGCACGTACGGAGCGTTCGGGAGGAAGGCGAGAAAGGCGCCGAACCCCAGCCACCAAGGAAGGGTCCGACGCGTCCCCGACCGGAACAGCACGAGCGCGAGGCCGAGCGGGACGAGCGCGAGGAGCGTGTTCCAGGCCATCCAGCGGCCATGGTCCGCGAATACGCCTGACAGCGTCTCGGACGCGTTCTGCAGGGTGCGGGAAGCGCCGACCATGCGACGGTCAGCGTACCCGGACGGGAGTTGTCCGGTCTCCGCGCCCGTCGTAGCGTTGCTGCACCCAAGATCGTGACGAGCCATCGGAGAGCTTCCATGCCGGATGAACTGGCCTTTCGGGACGCAACCGCGCAAGCCGAGCTCGTCCGGCGCGGCGAGGTGTCGCCGCTCGACCTCGTCGACGCCGCGATTGCGCGCGTCGAGGCCGTGAACCCCACTGTCAACGCGGTCATCCATCCCTTGTTCGACAAGGCCCGCGAGCAGGCGAGGGGCGCGTTGCCGGACGGTCCGTTCCGGGGTGTGCCGATCCTGTTCAAGGACCTCATGTGCGCCGTGGCCGGCGACCCGTACCACCGCGGCACGAACGCGCTGAAGCGCGCCGGATTCCGCGCCCAACACACCGACGACCTCGCGGTGCGTTACTTGGAGGCCGGGTTCGTCTGCATCGGCCGCACGAACACGCCCGAGTTCGGGCTGGTGCCGACGACCGAGCCGCACGCCCACGGCGCGAGCCGGAACCCGTGGGACGTCGACCGCACGACCGGCGGCAGCAGTGGCGGCAGCGCGGCCGCCGTCGCGACCGGGATGGTGCCGGTCGCGCACGCCAACGACGGCGGCGGATCGATCAGGATCCCCGCGAGCTGCAATGGGCTCGTCGGCCTGAAACCGTCGCGCGGTCGTACCTCTGAGGGTCCGAATTCCGGCCACCTCACGAGCCCCTTGACCGTCGAGGGATGCGTGAGCCGCAGCGTGCGCGACAGCGCGGCCGTGCTCGACGCGCTCGCTCGACCGTTCCCCGGCCAGCCCGTCATCGCGCCTCCGCCGTCGCGGCCGTTCGCGGCGGAGGTCGGCGCCGACCCGGGACGGCTCCGCATCGGCGTGCTCACCACGAACCCGCTCGGCACCGGCGAGGTCGATGCGGAGTGCGTCGCCGCCGTTGAGGACGCTATTCAACTGCTCGAATCGCTGGGCCACGTCGTCGAGCACGAGTATCCGAAAGCCTTCGAGGATCCCGCGGTCGTCGCACACTTCACCGCGCTGTGGGACGCCGGCCTCGCCGACGAGATCACCGATGTGGGCCGGATCCTCGGGCGGGAGATCACCGCCGACGACGTCGAGCCGCTCACATGGGCGATGTACGAAGGTGGCCTCGGCGTCACCGCGCAGCAATTGCTCGACGCGGTGCACGCGCTCCAGCGGTTCGGGCGCGACGTGAGCACCTGGTGGGAGCCGCTCGACGGCTCCGTCGGTTTCGACCTGTTGCTGTGCCCGACGCTCGCGGAACCGCCGGTGCCGCTCGGGACGTTCGAGCACGCGGAGATGCCGATCCTCGGGTTCGTACGTGCGGCGCAGTTCGCACCGTTCTGCGCAGGGTTCAATCTCAGCGGGCAGCCCGCGATCTCGCTGCCGTTGTACTGGACCGAGTCGGGCTTGCCCGTCGGCGTGCACTTCGCGGCCGCCTACGGCCGCGAGGACTTGCTCCTCCGTCTCGCGAGCCAACTCGAACAGGCGCGTCCGTGGTCGGAACGCACACCGCCCGTGCGCGCCTGACGTTCAGCCGCGCACGGTCAAGAATCCGGCCAGGTTCTCCTGGTCCTTGCGGACCTCTTCGAGGATGCTCTCCTCGGCCGAGACCGGAAGGCCGATGGCCTCGAGCGCTTCGACCACCGTCACGTTCACCTCGGTGATCGGCTGGAGCGCGCACGCGATCGCGTCGGCGGTCAGCACGATGCGGGCGAGCATCGGCTCCACATCCGCAGGCACCGTGTGGTGCAGCGCGATCGATGTCGTGAGCTCGGCGGGGAACTTCATCACCGACAGCGCCGCGGCACCGACCTCTGCATGGCTGATCCCGAACTCGACGCGCTCCGCATCGACAAGAGAGAGGTCCTCGTCGTTCTGCAACATCTCGAGCACCGAGTCGTAGCGCCGCGGTGCTCGGCGAAACATGAGAGCGGCGCCGAGGTCGTGTAGGAGGCCACACGAGAACGCATCGTTCGCCTGGTAGCCGATCCGGCGCGCGACGACCGACGAGGCTGCCGCGGTCGTCACCGAGTGCGGCCAGAAGTCGTCCGGCACCGACCGGCCCTTCTCGCTGAACAGGTCGAACGCGGCCGTCGTCGCCAGCGCGCGCACCGTTGCCAATCCGAGCACCGTGACGGCCCGCCACGCCGACGCGACCTTGCCCGACAGCCCGTAGAACGCGGTGTTCGCGAGCCGGATCACCTGGGTCGACAATGCGGGATCCGACTCGATCAGCCGGCCGAGATCCGCAGCCGATGTCCGCGGGTCCTCGAGCATCCACAGCAGGCGCATCGCCGCGCCGGGCTGGACCGGGAGCTGGGTGATCTCGGCGACGAGGTCGTTGGTTTCCGCGGTGGGCATGCTCTGTTCCTCGGGCCGGTTCCGGTGGCGCGCTCGCCTGGTCGTGCGTCTCCTTATCGGCCGGCCAACCTCGGCTCTGAGCTTCCCCGGACCGCGAGACCCCTCAGGACGCGGGGCCTCTCACGACGCGGGGTGCCGGCTCCCGGGTCGCGGCCTCGCGCTCCAAGCGTTGCAGCAGCGGAACGGGCCCCTCCCGCGCGGACCCCTCCGCCGCGAGGACACGGCATCGCGGCTCGATGCGCTGCCCGGAGACCATCACCGCGCCGCCCACCGAGCGCTGCACGCGATCGATCAACGTCGCGAGACCGCCATCGCCGCGGCGTGACCGGCCGACCACCGCGAAGCGAGCGCCCGACCACCGGCCGAGGAGGTCGCGGCTGCGCAGCGTACGCCGGAGCTGTTCGGCGACCGAGAGCAGCAGCACGTCGCCGGCGTCGTATCCAAGGCGCTCGTTGACGTCGCGCAATGCCTCGACGTCGACAAGGAGCGCGACGGCGCTGCCGCGTTCTTCACCTCCGGCCGCGCGGAGCAACGCCACCCGATGGAGCAGGCCGGTGAGCGCGTCCATTGCACCCGCGTCTGCTGCTCGCCGGTTGTCGCGTGCGGTCGCCGTCGCGACCGCGACGAGCCGAACCGCCTCCTCGCACTGCGCCCGTTCCTCAACGGTCGGGAACCGCTTCTCACCCGCGAGCAGCACGAGCCTGCCGAGATCGTCGCCGAGCTCGTCGACGACGGTCGCCCACCAACCGAACCCCGCGCGTTGCTCCGACGCGATCTCGGCCATCCGGCCCGTCAGCGGTGCGAGCGTGCCGGCGGGGGGTTCCTCACCGCTGATCGGCACCACCGCGGCGGCGCGTCCGAAGGCCGCCGGCACGCTGGGCGCGGCCGCGAGCTCGAGCATCGCGCCGCGCCGGAGGTACACGAGCACCTTCGCGTCCGGCGCGACGACCTCGACCATGCGAGCGACGGCGTCGAGCGCCGTCGCGACGGGCGCGCGCGTCGCGATCTGATCCAGCACCTCGCGCTGGCCGCCGACCAGGGAGTGCAGGCGGTGCTCCTCGGTGATCTCGGCTGCGAACACCGCGCAACGGTCGGCGTCGAGCGCCGCCACGCGCAGCCGGTAGACGACCCAGCGCCCCGTTGCCGTGCGCAGGCGGACGGCGAAGGGCTGCGACGGCTCCTGGGGGGAAGCGATGGCGGCGAACAGCGGCGCCCGATCGGCGCTCGCCACAGCGTCGAACAGGATCTCGCATGCACCGAGCGCAGTCCGGGCGTCGGGTGCCGCGTCGAGGACGCGCCCGTCGCTGGCCACGGTGCACCATGCCGCCGGCTGGCCCTGTCGCTGCGCCGGCTGGGCCTGATCAGACCCGCTCGCACCGTCGTTGACCTCGCCGTCGTCCATGACGTTGTCTTCGTCGGCGCGCGTTGCCCGTGCTGTAGGGGTCGACGGACCGAAACGGCACCACCAGCCCTACGATGACGGGTCATGCTGGAGGCCTTCACGCCACCGGTCCGCGAGTGGTTCTCGTCCGGGTTCTCGGCGCCGACCCGCCCCCAGGCCGAGGGCTGGCCCGCGATCGCCACGGGCGACCACACGTTGATCGTCGCGCCGACTGGTTCGGGCAAGACCCTCGCCGCCTTCCTCTGGGCACTCGATCGACTGGGCAGCGAACCGGAGCCGGCACGCGCGCAGCGCTGTCGCGTGCTCTACCTCTCCCCGTTGCGCGCGCTCGCCGTCGACATCGAGAAGAACCTCCGCGCGCCCCTCGCCGGGATTCGCCTCGCCGCCGAACGTATCGGCGCGGAGTTTCGAGAACCGACCGTCGGCGTACGCACCGGCGACACCACCGGACGCGACCGCGCCGCGTTGATCCGCCGGCCGCCGGACATCCTCATCACCACGCCAGAATCTCTGTACCTCATGCTCACCTCGCAGGCGCGCGAGACGCTGCGCTCCGTACGTTGGGTGATCGTCGACGAGATCCATGCCCTCGCGCCGACCAAGCGCGGCGCGCACCTCACGCTGTCGCTCGAGCGACTCGAGGCGATCGCCGACCGGCCTCCACAGCGGATCGGCCTGTCGGCAACCGTCCGGCCGCTCGGTGAGATCGCCCGGTTCCTCGGTGGTTTCACCGAGCACGGCCCGCGCCCGGTCACCGTGGTCGATGCCGGCGCGCGGAAGGCCCTCGATCTCGAGGTCATCGTCCCTGTCGATGATCTCGCCGACGTGAGCCGCACCCGCGCCGAGGGCCCCGGGGAAACCGGAGGTCCCGGGGACACCGAGAGCACCGAGGCGCGCACGAGCATCTGGCCGCATGTCCATCCGAAGCTGCTCGAGTTGATCAGGGCCCACCGCACGACCATCGTGTTCGTGAACGCGCGCCGCCTCGCCGAACGGCTCGCCGCGAGGCTCAACGAGTTGGCCGGCGAGGAATTGGTGAAGGCCCACCACGGGTCGCTCGCCCGCGAGCAACGTCTGCGGATCGAAGACCGTCTGAAGCGCGGAGAGCTGCGCGCCATCGTCGCGACGAGCTCACTCGAGCTCGGCATCGACATGGGCACCGTCGATCTCGTCGTGCTGGTCGAATCGCCGGGGTCGGTCGCGCGTGGGCTCCAACGTGTCGGGCGGGCAGGACATCAGGTCGACACGCCGAGCACCGCCAAGATCTTTCCGAAGTGGCGCGGTGATCTCGTCGAGGCAACGGCCGTCGTGCAACGCATGCGCGAAGGCCTTGTCGAGGAGATGCGCGCGCCGCGCAACCCGCTCGACGTGCTCGCACAGCAGATCGTGGCAGCCACCGCCGTCGAGGAGTGGTCGGTGCACGACCTCGCCGCGCTCGTGCGCCGGAGCGCGAACTTCGCGGACTTGAGCGACAGCAACCTGCACGGCGTGCTCGACATGCTCGCGGGTCGCTACCCGAGCGATCGCTTCTCCCAGCTCCGGCCCCGGGTCGTATGGGACCGGCTCAACGACACGGTGCGCGCTCGCGACGGCGCGAAGCACCTCGCCGTGACGAGCGGCGGGACGATCCCCGACCGCGGGCTCTACGGGGTGTTCACGCCCGATGGTTCACGCGTCGGTGAGCTCGACGAGGAAATGGTCTACGAATCGCGACCGGGCGAGGTGTTCGTGCTCGGCGCAACGGCATGGCGCATCGAGGAGATCACCGCAGACCGCGTCGTCGTCACCCCCGCGCCCGGCGCGACCGGCAAGCTCCCGTTCTGGCGCGGCGACGGCCTCGGGCGGCCGCTCGAGCTCGGCCGCGCGATCGGAGCCTTGATCCGGTCACTGCGCTCCGAGCCGCGCTCGGCGTCGGAACGAATGCTCGGCGAGCTCGGCCTCGACAACCGGGCGGTCGCGAATCTCCTGCAGTACCTCGACGATCAGTCGGACGCGACCGGCGCGGTACCCGACGACGTCACGATCGTGCTCGAACGGTTCCCGGACGAGATCGGCGACTGGCGGCTCTGCCTGTTGACGCCGTTCGGGGCTCGTGTGCACGCACCGTGGGCGCTGGCGATCGAGGAGCGGCTGGCACGCCTCGACCTCGCGGTCGCGGCAATGTGGACCGACGACGGGATCGTGCTCCGGCTGCCGGAGGCGATCGACGACCTCCCACTCGAGACCTTGCTCGTGTCACCCGACGACGTCGAGGAGCTCGTCGTCGCGCGCGTGCCGAGCACGTCGCTGTTCGCGGCTCGATTCCGCGAGAACTCGGCACGGGCGCTGCTGCTCCCCCGGCGCGGCGCTCCCGACCGCCGCACGCCGCTGTGGCAGCAACGGCGCCGCGCTGCCGATCTGCTCGAGGTCGCCTCCGATTACCCGCAGTTCCCGATGTTGCTCGAAACCACCCGAGAATGTCTGCGCGAGGTCTTCGATCTCCCGGCGCTGTGCGAGGTGCTCGGGGCGATCGCCTCGCGCGCCATTCGAGTGGTGCCGGTCGAGACGCGAACGGCTTCGCCGTTTGCGCAGTCGTTGATCTTCTCCTACGTCGCGCAGTATCTCTACGAAGGCGACGCACCCCTCGCCGAACGGCGCAGCGCGGCGCTCGCGCTCGATCGCGACCTGCTGCGCGAGCTCCTCGGCAGCGAGGAGCTGCGGGAATTGCTCGACCCTGCCATCGTCGAACAGGTCGAGCTCGAGCTGCAACGCCTCGTCCCGGAGCGCCATGCGCGCTCGGCCGACGCGGTCCACGACCTGTTGCGTGATGTCGGCGACCTCTCGAGCGACGAGGTCGTCGCTCGCGCCACGGGACCGGCCGGCGAGTGGCTTGCCGAGCTGACGAGCGCGCGGCGCGCGGTCGAGGTGCGCGTCGCCGGCAGCGCGCGCTTCGCGGCCGCGGAGGACGCAGGCCGGTTCCGCGATGGTCTCGGGGTCGCGATACCGCAGGGTCTCCCGGCGGCGTTCACGGAGCCGGTCGCGACCCCGCTCGACGACCTCGTCGCGCGTTTCGCCCGTACGCATGGCCCGTTCACCGCGTCGGACGTGGCGCAACGTCTCGGCACGACGGTCGAGCGCGTCGCCGAGGCACTGCACCGGCTCGCCGCGCAGGAGCGCGTGCTTCCGGGTGAGTTTCGCCCCGGCGCGAGTGGCCGCGAGTGGTGCGACGCGGGCGTGCTCGCGCAGCTCCGGCGGCGATCGCTGGCGGCCGCGCGGCGCGAGGTCGAACCGGTCGCGCCTGCGGCCTACGCTCGATTCCTCACGAGCTGGCACGGCATCGGTCGCTCGTCGCGGGGCATGGACGCGCTGGTGAGCGCGCTCGAGACGTTGCAAGGTGCGGCGATCCCGGTGTCGGTGCTGGAGCGCGAGGTCCTGCCGGCGCGCGTCAGCGGATACTCACCCGCGCTGCTCGACGAACTGTGCGCAGCAGGCGAGATCGTGTGGATCGGGGCGGGCGCCCTCGGCGGCGACGACGGTCGAGTTCGCTGGTTCTTCCGAGATCACGCCGTGCTGCTGGCTCCGGACGTCGCCACGGAACCGCCCGCAGGGCGGTTGCACGAAGCGCTGCGTGCCCGCTTCGCCCAAGCGGGCGCCTCGTTCTGGCCCGACCTCCTCGCTGCCGCATCGAACCCTCCAGAGGTGGAGCTCATCGCGGCGCTGTACGACCTCGTGTGGGCCGGGGAGGTCACGAACGACACGTTCGCGCCGCTGCGTGTCGCCCGGCGCGGCGCGCGCACGAGCGGCTCGCGATCGGCGTCGCGCGCGGGCGTGCGTGGTCGACGCCCGGCGGTGGGACGCCTGACACGTTTCGGCCCGCCGGCGGTCGCGGGTCGGTGGTCGCTGGTCGAGTCGCTGCTCGCTCCGCGGCCGGCTCCGACCGAGCAGCGTCATGCGCTCGCGGTGCAGCTCCTCGCGCGCCATGGCGTCGTCACGCGCGAGGGCGTCCGTGCGGAAGCCGTCCTCGGCGGTTTCAGCTCGGTCTACCCGGTGTTGAAGACGATGGAGGAGTCCGGCAAGGTGCGGCGAGGCTGGTTCGTCGACGGGCTCGGCGCCGCGCAGTTCGCGCTCCCCGGCGCCGTCGAGCGGCTCCGGGCTCACCGCGAGCCCGCATCGGAGCCGCAGGTCGCAGTCGTCGCGGCGACGGATCCCGCGAACCCCTATGGCGCGGTCCTTGCGTGGCCGGCGTGTCAGGGCCGCCCTGCTCGGGCTGCGGGCGCCCAGGTGGTGCTCGTCGATGGTCGTCTCGCGGCCTACCTCGACCGGGGTGGTCGCGGTCTGCTCCTGTTCGACCCGGGGATGGCGGCGCCGAGCTGGAGCACGAGCTGGGCCGAGGCGATCGTCGCCGCGCACAAGGACGGGCGAGTGCCGAACCTCGAGCTGCGTCAGATCGACGGCGAACCGGCGCGGAGCGCGCCGGCCGCAGAGGCGTTGCGCGCCGCGGGCTTCACCGATGGCTACCGAGGCCTCACGCTCCGCTGAGGATCAGGTGCGGGGCCGAGCGATGCGGCAGTATGGCGTCCCGGCCCCAGCGGCCAAACCAAGAGCCAGGATGCACGACCGGAAGGGAGTCAGCGATGGGTCTGCTCGACAAGGTCAAAGACGTCGCCGGTAAGGCGGCCGAACAGGCGAAGCACGGGGTCGCGGTCGGCAAGGAGAAGATGGAGGACGCGAAGCTGAAGAAGCAGATCGAGGAGCTGCTCCAGCAGATCGGCGAGCTCGTCGTGATGCGGACGCGCGGTGAGGCGCCGGCCGACGCGGATGCCCAGATCGACGAGAAGGTCGCCAAGATCACCGAGATCGAAGCCGACATCGAATCGAACAACGTCACCAAGGATTCGGCGGACTAGGAGACGGAGATGGCGAAATTTGTGCTGATCTTCCACGGAGGCGAGACGCCCGAGAAACCATCCCCCGCAGTCATGGACCGCTGGATGGCGTGGTTCGGGGAACTCGGAGAAGCCGTGGTTGACATGGGCGCACCGTTCGGCGCTGCTGCGACCATCGCGTCGGATGGAACGCCGAGCGAGGGAAGCGGGCCGGACCCGGCGAATGGCTACACGGTCATCGAGGCAGCCAATCTTCACGATGCCGTCGTCATGGCCAAGGGATGTCCGGGGCTGAGCAGCGGTGGTTCGGTCAAGCTATATGAGGCGATGCAGATGGGATGACGGCCCAATGAGACCCCTCGATCCGACGACAGATGATCGTCGACCAGCTTTGATCGTGTGCCCGTAGCGAGCGCTCGTGAACTGGATCGCGTGCGGAGGATTGCGCTCGCGCTTCCCGAGGTGAACGAGCGCACGAGTCACGGTGAGCCGTGTTTCTTCGTTCGTGATCAGCGACCGTTGTGCTACTTCCACGACGATCACAACGGTGATGGTCGGATCTCGTTGTGGTGTCCGGTTCCTCCCGGCGTGCAAGAGGAGCTAGTGAGTGCCGAGCCCGCTCGCTTCTTTGCGCCGCCCACATCGGCGCGTGGGGTCTTCTCTGGGTGGCTGGGGGTGTACCTCGATACCTCCGGGACGCAAAAGGTCGACTGGAGTGAGATCGCGGCCATCGTCGAAGATGCCTACCGGCACGTCGCACCCAAGGCGCTCGTCACCGATCTGGACAACAGATCGCGCTAACCGAGCGACTACATACATGCCGATCTGCTTGGTGCGTCCCACCCCACCAGATCACTTGTCAGACACACCACTAGGGCACGACGAGCTGCTCGCCGGCGAACTCGATTCGATCGCGGCCGTTCGCCTTGGCGCGGTAGAGCGCCGCATCGGCGCGTGCGACGGTCGCAGTGGTCGACGCGCCGTCGAGGTGCACGGCGATCCCCGCCGAGAACGACGTCAGCGGCTCGCTCGAACGCCACGCGTCCTGCAACCTCGTCACCATCGCGCGGGCGCCCTGCTCGCCTGCGCACACCAGCACGAGCGCGAACTCCTCGCCACCGAAACGAGCGACGGTGTCGACCTGCCGCGTGACCGACCGCAGGCATCTCGCGAGCGATCGGAGGGTCTCGTCGCCGACCGCGTGTCCGTATCGATCGTTGACCAGCTTGAAGTGGTCGAGATCGACGATCACGACCGAATCGCCAGGTAGGAGTCGATCGAGCGCGTGCGTGTAGCTGCGCCGGTTGGCGAGCTGTGTGAGCGGATCCGTGTGCGCGTCGCGCTCGAGCGCGGCGGTCGCGGCCAGCCGGGCGAACAGCCGACCGGCCTCCTCCGAGAGTAGGTTGCGATGTGCTCCATCGGTGCCGCGAGCCGCTTGCCGGGGGTCATGCAGTACACCGCGAGCACGCCGCCGAGCGCGCGATCCCCGCCGCGGAGCGGCATCAGCAGGATGGTTTCGAAGCGCCCGATGGCATCGGAGCCGCTGTAGCGATCCACGGTGGCGCGGTTGTGCACCGTTACGAGGTTGCCCCGGCGGAGCCGCTCGCGATGTGATTCGGCGAGCTCGAGCACGAGCGGGCCGCAGTGCATCAACGTCGGGTGGCTGTGCCAACCAACGTGTGTGTATCGACCGTGGCGGAGGGTTGCGAGGAACACGCCCGCGGCATCTGCACCGAGGAGCTCGGCGCCGAGGCGCGCGGTCGTCGTCGCGCCGGCGCGGCGGTCGTCGATGTGGCCGAGCAGCCGCACCGCGTGGAGCAGCGAGGCGATGCCACGCTCGGCACGGTGCTGCCGGCGCAACACGAGCGCGATCGCCTCGCCTGTCGCGGACGCGACCACGAGCTCGAGCAACGACTCTGTGGCCGAGGCCATCGATGCGTCAGGGAGTGCGGCCAGCATCGACACCCACGCGACGGGGAGGACGGCGACCGACGTCCCTGGCCGCTGGGTGAAGCCCACGACCGCGAACAGGGCGGTGAATGCGGCAAGTGTGGTCGCGAGGCCGGTGTCGGCCTCCCGTCCGGCGATCGAGGCGAGCGCGAAGCCGGCGAGAGGCACCGCGAGGTGCGCTCGCTCGGGCAGCGCGTTCCAGCGGATGCGGCGCGCGGCGACACCGACGGCGACCGCGGCTCCAGCGACCCACCACGAGAACCGCGGGGCTTAGACGTTCGGCGGCAGGAGGCGAAAGGCAACGGCTGCGATCCCGCCGGCGACGAAGCCGTACGCGGCGAGCCGGATGCCAAGCGACCGGGCGTCGAGCGCGTGACAGTCGGTCCGACGTCGTGGCGCAGCCATCCCGCCCCCGTATCGGCAGGAACGGCCGCCACCTTGAGCCCCAATCTCGGTGCGAGAACCGGGCGGTCGACGAGTGGCTACAGGCCGGCGAACGCCGGGGCGGCCAGCACGAGATCGTCGGCGACTCCCTGGTCGCCCTCGACCTGGCGCACCAGCTGCTCAGCCGGCATCCGGTCGGCGAAGCGCCGGCACCAGTCGATGACGTCGACCGTGAGCGTCGCGACCGGGGCACCAAGATCGCGCTGACCGGGGACGAGGGGCACGCCGGGGGCAAGCGCCACCGTCCACTCCGATTCGACGAGCCCGGTGAGCCGAAGGCGCGCCCACTGACCGGGCCGCTGGCGATTCGTCGCGGCGAGAACCCACGGCACCGACCGCATCGAGAACTCGGCCATCGCGCGCAGCACCTCGCGCGCGGGCGGCGAACCGTCGCGACCGAGGGCGCGGCGGATGTCGTCGTGATGCGTCCAGGTTTCGAACGCGCGGATGACGAGCACGTCGGCCGGGCGGCGACCGGCAACCGCGTGCTCCACGTTGGGCGCGAGCCGGCGCACCGCGTCGGCTGCAGCGCGCCACTCGCCGACTGCGGCGTGGAACGCGAGCTCACGGTGCTCGGCGAGCTCGGTCTCCGTGATGGTGCGCATCACCGCGTCGTCCCATTGCGCCAGCTGGGGTTGTACGAGCTCCTCGGCGAGTTTCCGTTCTGCGGCGAGCAGGTGCAACACGAGCTCGCGAATCGTCAGGCCGTTGTGCGTGATCCGTTCCGCATCGGCCGGCTCGACGCCCGCCAGCGCAACAGCAAGTCGGTCGACCTCCCGGCCGTACGCGTCGAGCGGCGATGCAGCTTCTCCCGGACGCGCCGCGCGCGCCCGATCGAGCAACGCGCCTCGCACATCCGACGGCGGGGTGAGGGCTTCGCTCGCGCCGAGCCACGCCGCGGCACCGCGAAGCTGCTCGACCTCTGCGACGACCTCGGGGTGAGCAAGCAGGAACTCGTCGATCGCGGCGGCTTCGTCCGGGTCGCATGCGTCGAGCGCGTAGGCGGCGATGAGGTCTTCGAACTCTTCCCGGTTGATCATGACCACTGCTCGATTCCGTGAGCTTCGAGTGCGCCGGCGATCCGACGGAGCCCCAGTCGCAGGCGCGACTTCGCGGTGCCTTCTGGAATGCCGAGCACGTCGGCAACCTCCCGATAGGTCTTCCCGCCGAAGTACGCGAGCTGGATCGCATCGCGCTGATCGCGCGGGAGCGTCTCGACCGCGGCGCGAACTCGTTCGGCGTTCACGAGCGCCATCGCCATCTCATCGACGTCGGGCACCGACCGGGTGAGCGACAGCTCGCGATTCGTTCGGCGACGGCGCGCTTCCTCGCGCCGTACGTAGTCGACCGAACGGCGATGCGAGAGCGTGCCGAGAAACGTTCGCAGCCGGCCGCGTTCGGGATCGAACAGCTCGGGACGCTCCCAGAGCGTGACGAACACGTCCTGGGTGACGTCCTCGGCGGCGGTCCGGTCGCCGGTCACCCTTGCAGCGAGGCCATAGACGAACGAGCCGAACTGGTCGTAGAGATCCGTGAGCGCTTGTTCGTCACCCGCGCGCAGACGATCGCGCATGACGGTTTCCCAGTCGGCCTGGATGGCGATGTCGTCCATGCGTGCCCCTGCAGTATGGGCCTTGCGGTCCCGAGCGGTCTCCGGCTGCTGTTCGCACCGGCGAGCGCCCGCGGATCACCCCGACGGAGGAAACTATGGCGCCCGGGTGATCCGATGCAGGGAGCAGCCCCGAAAAACCGCACGCGCGAGCGGCGAGCGAGAGGACAGGTATGGCCACGAACGGTCCGGCCGGGAGGCGTCGATACGACCTGGTCATCGTCGGCATGGGATCAGGGGGCATGGTCGCGGCGGAGTTCGCGGCCACGCTCGATCTCGACGTCGCGGTCATCGAGCGACACAGGGTCGGCGGCGACTGCCTCTGGACCGGCTGCGTGCCCAGCAAGGCGTTGCTCGCTGCCGGCAAGGTGGCGCACCACATGCGCACCGCGGCCGACTTCGGGATCGGCGCCGTGGAACCGGAGGTCGACCGGGCAGCCGTGTGGAAGCGGATCCGAGCGGTGCAGCAGGCGATCGCCGAGACCGACGACAACCCGGACCGATTCACCTCGACGGGAGTCGACATCGTGATGGGGACCGGGCGCCTCGTGTCGCCGACAAGCGTCGCGGTCGTCGACAACGACGGGCGCGAACGCGTCCTCGACACGCGCTACGTGCTGCTGTGCACGGGTTCGCGGCCGGCGGTGCCGCCGATCCCTGGTCTGGCCGAGGCCGGCTTCGTGACCAGCGAGAACCTCTTCGAGCTCGACGACCCACCGGCGAGTTTCGTCAACATCGGTGGGGGACCGATCGCGGTCGAGATGGTCCAGGGCTTCAACCGCCTCGGCATGCCGACCACGCTGCTGCAGAAGGAGGCGCGCATCTTGCCACGCGACGAGCCGGCCCTCGTCGACCTGCTCGTCGAGAAGCTCCGCGGCGAAGGGGTCGACCTGCGGTTCGACGTGAACACCGAGCGCGTCGCGGTGGAGGTCGGCAAGAAGGTCGTGTACGGGACCGAGGGTGGCGTGGCGCGTCGATGGGAGGCCGATGAGCTGCTCGTCGCCGTCGGCCGGCGGCCCAACGTCGAGGGGCTGGGGCTCGAGGATCTCGGCGTCGAGCTCGGACCCCGGGGTGTGGTGGTCGACGAACGGATGCGTACGAACATTTCCTCGATCTACGTCTCCGGGGATCTCGCGGGTCGCTTCCTGTTCACACATTCCGCCGCGTACGAAGGCGTGCGCGCCGTGCGCGACATGTTCTTCCCCGGCAAGGGCAAGGTCACCGCGGGTGTGCCGTGGTGCACGTTCACCGATCCCGAGCTCGCGCACGCGGGGATGACAGAGGCCGAGGCACGCGCGCGGCACGGCGACGATGTGCAGATCTGGCGCCAGGACCTCGCGCACAACGACAGGGCGCGCGCCGAGCATGCAGATCACGGCGCCATCATCTGCGTCACGGCGAAGAACAAGATCGTCGGTGCGCACATCCTGGCTCCCGCAGCCGGCGAGATGATCCACGAGTTCGCGCTCGCGATCGAGCAGGGCATGAAGCTCGCCGACCTCGCCGCGTTCGTCCACGTCTACCCGACCGTCGGCACGGCGATCGGCCAGCTCGCGGGTGAGGCGGCATTCGAGAAGGCGGAGAAACTTCGCTGGCTCGTCAAGCGTCGCTAGGTTCACTCGAATGCCAATGGAGGCGCTCGACAACGACCGGTGGGGCTTCACGACGAACTGCTTCGTCTGCGAGCGCCGCAACGACGCCGGGTTGCGTCTCCCGTTCTTCCACGACACCGAGCGTGGCGTTGTCGTCGCCGAGTTCGAGCTCGATGATCGGTTCTCCGGTGCGCCGACATGGGCACACGGCGGTGTGTCGCTCGCGATCTGCGACGAGGCGATGGCGTGGGCCGCCATCGCGATCCACCACAAGTGGGCCGTGACGAAGACGTGCGCAGCGGCGTTCGACCGTCCTGTGTTGATCGGCAAGCGCTATCGAGTCGAGGCGCGCGTCGGAGCGGCGATTGACGAGTCGATCGAGGCGAGCGCCGAGATCGCGAGCGTGTCGTCGGGGCGCGCGTGCGTACGGAGCACCGCGACGATGGCGATCGTCTCCGCGGTCCAGGCCCCGGCGATGGGGATCGCGCTCACCGACGACGTCGCCGGCTACCTCCGCGACTCCTGACACGCCGCCAGGGCTGACCTAACCTCCCGGCCTCGTGAACCTCGAATCGCTGTTCTCGTTACGCGGGAAGGTTGCGCTCGTCACGGGCGGGAGCCGCGGGATCGGTCTGATGATCGCCCGCGGCTATGTCGAGGCGGGCGCGAAGGTGTACATCTCGAGCCGGAAGGCAGAGGTGTGCGACGAGGTCGCTGGCGAGCTTTCAAGGGACGGCCAGTGCTTCAGCGTGCCGGCCGACCTGTCGACCGAGGCGGAGTGCGACCGCCTCGCCGCCGCGGTCACGGAGCGAGAGCCGGCGCTGCACGTGCTGGTGAACAACGCCGGCGCGACGTGGGGTGAGGCGATCGCGACGTTCCCTGCGAGCGGCTGGGACAAGGTGCTCGACCTCAACGTCAAGAGCGTGTTCTTCCTCACTCGGGCCTGCCTGCCGGCACTGCGGGCCGCGGCGAGCGCCGACGATCCGGCCCGCGTGATCAACATCGGCTCGATCGACGGGATCCACGTACCGATGCTGGAGACCTACTCGTACTCGGCGAGCAAGGCCGCGGTACACCAACTCACGCGTCACCTCGCCCGCCAGCTCGGGCGCGATCAGATCACCGTGAACGCGATCGCGCCGGGACCCTTCGAGAGCAAGATGATGGCCGCGACGCTGCGCGACTTCGGCGATTCGATCGCCGCCAGCTCGCCGCTCGGCCGGATCGGACGCCCCGACGACATGGCCGGTGCCGCGATCTTCCTCGCGAGCCGGGCCGGCGCCTATCTCACCGGCGCAGTGCTCCCGGTCGACGGCGGGATCGCGACGACGAAGTAGGTCGCAGGCGCACGTCAGGCACTCGGAAAGAACACGGCACCGACGGTTCCGGCGCCCGTGTGCGCGCCGACCGACGGACCGACCTCGTAGCGAACGATCTCCCCCACCGCGCCGCCACGTTCCAATCGCGCGATGAGCGCCCGCGCGAGCTCGTCCGCGAGCGCGTCGCCGACCCCGATTCGCTGCGGCAGGCCACCGGCACGCTGCTCGACGTACTCGGACATCGCCTCGACCGCACGCTCCTGGTCGTGGACACGGGCAACCGGTCGCATCTGCCCGGCTTCGAGCGCGAGCACCGGGACACCGTCTCCCGACTCGGCCCCCGACGCGAGGCGGCCGCCCGCGCGCGCCAATCGGAGCGCACCGACGACGAACACGTTGCCGACCTCACCCGCGACCCGCGTCGCGATCTCGCGCGCGTCGGCAAGCGACGCGCCCGCGGCCAACGACTCGGCGGCAGCCCAGACACAGCAACCCACCGCGAAGCTCGCCGTTCCCGTGTCGACGACCGTCACCGGCACCGGGCTCGTCCGTGCTGCGATCGCGACGGCGTTCAGCGTTGCGGACGTGTTCGACCCGATGTGGATCGACAGGATCGCATCGGCACCCCCACGGGCGGCCTCCTCGTAGGCCGCGAGCACCGCGCCGGGGCCCGGCGCAGCCGTCGAGACTGACGCGCCCGCCGCGAGCCGCGCATAGAAGTCTTCGGTATCGAGGTCGACCCCCTCGTAGAACTCGTCGCCGTCGATCACGATCCGGAGCGGTACGACGGCAACGCGAAACCGCTCCAGCAACGCGCGCGGCATCTGCGCGTTCGAGTCGGTGACGATCACCACCTTCATGGCGCGACCTTCATTGGGCGGCTTGCACAGCGGCGCGGCGCGCCGCGACGAACTTCCCGAGGATCATCGTCGTCGACACGAGCGCGAACGCGAACAGTCCCCACGCAGGATCTGGGCCCCACGCGTTCGGCAGGTCCGCCAGCCACCAGAGCAACGCTGCAGCGGTCCAGACGATCCCGCTGAGCTGGGTCGCCCGCTCGGCGCGTTTGCTGGCCACCGCCCCGACCGCCGCGACCGCGAGATCGATCGGGAAGTAGGCCGGGAACACCGCGAGGCAGGCACCTGCGCTGGTCGCGACGCCCTTCCCGCCCCTGAAGCGGCTCCACACCGGGAAGATGTGACCGGCGATGGCTGCCGTCGCGGCGAGGTACGCGCCGCCGTCACCGCCGATCGCGAGGCCGGCGAACCCGGCCACCACGCCCTTGACGATGTCGACGACGAGCACGGCGATTCCCCATTTCGTGCCCAACACCTTCGCCGCGTTCGTCGCGCCCGGGTTGCCACTGCCGACCGTCCGCAGGTCGACGGCGCCGCGGGTCGCTGCCCGCGCGGCGACATCGGCAGACGGGAACGTGCCGAGCGCGTATCCGACCGCGCCCGCGACGAAGATCCCGGCCGCGCTCACCTCGCGGAGTCTCGCACCGGTGTTCGGCGACGGCAACGACCGCTAGGTTCGCGAGCCATGCAATCCACCGACACGTCAACGGACCCCGACGCCGGCACGCAAACGCTGCACGCGCTCCTCGACGATCTGCTCGCCGAACACGATCCGACCGCGACCGACGAGGCCACGTTCCGAGGCGCACAGTACGACCGCGGGCTTGCATGGGTGTCGTTCCCGCGGGGATATGGCGGGATCGGAGTACGACCGTCGCTGCAACGCGATGTCGAGCGGCGCCTGCGAGCGGCCGGACAACCAGCGCCGACGAGCCGGCTGTTCTTCGGCTACTACCTCGTCGCGCCGACGATCGTCACGCACGGCAGCGAGTGGGCGAAGCAGCGGTTCCTGCGCCCGATCTTCACGGGCGAGGAGTCGTGGTGCCAGCTGTTCTCGGAGCCGGGAGCGGGCAGCGATCTCGCGTCGCTCGCGACGCGAGCCGTACGCGACGGCGACGAGTGGGTCGTCAACGGGCAGAAGGTCTGGAACACGCTCGCCCACCTCGCCGATCTCGGCATACTCGTGACCCGCACCGATCCCGACGTCCCGAAGCACAAGGGTCTCACCTACTTCGCCGTCGACATGCACGCACACGGTGTCGACGTCCGACCACTGCGTCAGATCACCGGCGAAGCCGAGTTCAACGAGGTGTACCTCACCGATGTGCGTGTCCCCGACAGTCACCGGATCGGTGAGGTCGGCGAGGGGTGGCGCGTCTCGCTGACCACGCTCGCGAACGAGCGCGTGACCATCGGCGGCGGCGGAGGCGGCGGCCCGAAGCGAGGCGGCGGCGCGATCGCCGAAGCCGTTCGCATCTATCGCGATCACGGAGACGGCGACAACGCCCAGCGCGACGCGCTGATGAAGCTGTGGGTCGACGCAGAGTGCCTGCGGCTCACGAACCAGCGAGCGGCCGCCGCGGCGCGGGCCGGCAACCCCGGGCCGGAGGGATCGATCGCCAAGCTCGCCCTCGCGATCAACAACCAGAAGATCTACGAGCTGTGCGTGAACCTCCTCGGCGCGGACGCGCTGCACGGGTTCGACTACACGTTCCGGCGGTCGGAGGAGATCGGCCTCGAGGGCGAGGCGGGAACGGCCCGTCACATGTTCCTGCGCACGCGCGCGAACTCCATCGAGGGCGGCACGAGCGAAATCATGCGGAACATCCTCGGAGAACGCATCCTCGGGCTTCCGGGCGAGCCGCGCGTCGACAAGGAACTCGCTTGGTCGAAGGTCCCTCGCTCGTGAACCCGCAGGCCACCCGTCCGTTCGCGCCCGGTTACGGCATCAAGCCGGCAAGCGAGGGCGAGTTGCTGGCGTGGTCATGGGCCGAGGAGCGGTTGACCGCTTCCCGCGGCTACTGGCTCGCGACCGTCCGCCCCGACGGCCGGCCGCATCTCAGCCCGATCTGGGGCGTCTGGGTTGCGGACTCGTTCTGCTTCGGTTGCAGCGACGAGTCGAGCAAGGCCCGCAACCTGCGCGCCAGCCCGCGCGCGTACGTGAGCGTCGAGAGCACCTTCGAACCGGTTGCGGTCGAGGGGATCGTCGAGCCGATCGCCGGCGAGATGCGCGACGACTACCGGCGCGCCTACCAGGCGAAGTACGACGTCGACGTCGGCGCGATCGAGGGCACGCACCTCCGGCTCGTGCCGCGCGTCGCGTTCGGCTCGATCGACGACGAGCGCTTCCCGGAGATTGCGACGCGATGGACGTTCGCTTGACACCACCACTCGTGGTGCTCGTCACCGGCGTGCCGGGAACCGGGAAGAGCACGATCGCCGAAGCGGTCGCGGGCACGACGGGTTGGCCAATCTTCAACTGGGACTGGCTCATGTCGGGGTTGGCCGTCTTCCCCAAGGCGTGGGAGCCGATCGGACGTGACCGCGAGCTGCGGAGGAGCGTCGGCTGGTCGCTCATGAGCCGGCTCATCGAGCAGCGCCTGCGGCTTCGGCAATCGGTGATTCTCGACACGGCCGCGCAACCGAGGGCGTTGGCGCCGTGGTCGTCGCTCGCCGAGCAGTACGGCGCCGAGCTTCGCGTCATCGAATGCAGTTGCTCCGATGTCGACCTTCACCGGTCGCGGATCGTCGGCCGGCGGCGCGACATCCCCGGCTGGCCAGAGCTCGAGTGGGAGTGGGTGCTCGAGTCGTGCGCGCAGTTCCGACCGATGCCGGGCGACAAGTTGGAGCTCGACGCGATTGAGCCGATTGACGAGAACGTCGCGCGAGCGTTCGACTACCTCGCTCTCGGCCGCTGCTGACGCTCCGACGGGATCGGCCCCGCGGCGGCGCGTATTGCAAATCGCATTGCGATTTGCAATACTGTTCGCATGGCCCAAGTTGTTGCGCGACTCGACGAATGGCTGATCGTCGAACTGGACGGTCTCGTCGAGCGGGGAACCTTCGACAGCCGTTCCCAAGCCGTTCGGGTCGCTCTCGAGCAACTCATCGACCGTGAACGGCGAGCCGAGATCGGTCGGCAGATCGTTGCGGGCTACGAACGCACCCCGCAGACGCGCGAGGAGATCGCTGACGCGACGGCGATGACGATTGCAATGATCGACGAAGAGCCGTGGTAGCTCCGGCTCAGGGCGACATCTGGTGGTCGGAGTCTCCAGATGAGAAACGCCGCCCGGTGCTGGTCGTGACTCGGTCGGACGCGGCGGCGGTGCTCACTACCGTGGTCGTCGCTCCAATCACTCGTACGGTTCGCGGGATCCCGTCGGAGATCTCGCTCGGACCCGACGAAGGGCTACCCCACGAGTGCGCCGCGTCGTTCGACAATCTCCGCCCGACCAGCGTTGCGCTGCTCACCCAACGAGTCGGACACCTCGGGCGACGGCGACACGAGCTCTGTCGCGCGCTCCGCGCGTTCGCCGACTGCTGATCTGCACCTCGGACTCAGCCGCCGCTGACGTCCTGCACGCGCTTCCGGCCGGCGGAGATCCACGGCATCATCGCCCGCAGCTCGGCACCGACCTTCTCGATCGGGTGGTCCATCGCAGCCTGGCGCATCCTGTTGAAATTGGGCCTGCCGTTGTCGTTCTCCGCGATCCACTCCTCGGCGAACTGGCCGCTCCGGATCTCGTCGAGGATCTTGCGCATCTCGTCCTTCGTCGCCTGGGTGACGACGCGCGGACCGCGAGTGAGATCGCCGTACTCGGCCGTATCGCTGATCGAGTAGTGCATCGCGGTGATGCCGCCCTCGTAGATGAGGTCGACGATGAGCTTCACCTCGTGCAGCGTCTCGAAATAAGCGGACTCGGGCTGATAGCCGGCCTCCACGAGCGTCTCGTAACCGTTCTTGATCAACTCGACGAGCCCGCCGCACAGCACGACCTGCTCACCGAAGAGGTCGGTCTCGGTCTCCTCCTCGAACGTCGTGTCGAGCACGCCGGCGCGAGTGCCGCCGATCGCCTGCGCGTACGCGAGCGCGACCTTCTTCGCCTCGCCGGTCGCGTCCTGCGCGATCGCGACGAGGCATGGCACACCGCCTCCCTCCTCGTAGGTCCGCCGAACGAGATGGCCGGGGCCCTTCGGCGCGATCATCCAGACATCCACGTCGGCGGGCGGCTTGATCCGGCCGAAGTGGATGTTGAAGCCGTGGGCGAAAGCGAGCGAGTTGCCCGCGCTCAAATTCGGCGCGATCTCGTCGTCGTAGATCTTCTTCTGCTCGGTGTCGGGGAGCAACACCATGACGATGTCGGCCCACCGGACCGCATCGGCGGTGTCCATCACGTCGAGCCCAGCGGCCTCGGCCTTCGCCTTGCTCGCGCTCCCCGGCCGCAGCCCGACGACGACCTCGACCCCGCTCTCCTTGAGGTTCAACGCGTGGGCATGGCCCTGGCTGCCATAGCCGAGGATCGCCACCTTCTTGCCGGCGACGAGCGCCGAGTCGGCATCCTGGTCGTAGTACACGGTCGCGGGCATCTGCTGGCTCCTTGTCAGGCGCGGGCGGTGCGCACGGCACGTAGTTTCAGAGGTTGGCGGGCAAGCTTGGGCATCGCGATCCGGCCGGTGCGCTGCTGCTCGACGATGCCGAACGGGCGCACGAGATCGGTGAACGCGTCGAGCTTGTCGGCCTCGCCGGCGACCATGATCGTCATCGCCTCATAGCCGACGTCGACGATCCTCGCCTCGAAGATGGCGGTGAGCTCGGTCACCTGGCTGCGCGCCTCGGCCGTCGCCTTGACGGTGACCAGCATGAGCTCCCGCTCGACCCCTTCCTCGTGCGCAATCTCGCTGATCTTGATGACGGGGATCAGCTTGTTGAGCTGCTTCACGATCTGCTCGAGCGGGCTCGCTTCCGCATCGACGACGATGGTCATGCGCGAGAAGCGTTCGTCCTCCGTAGGGCTGACGGCGAGCGAGACGATGTTGAACCCTCGGCGGCTGAACAGCGCCGCGACGCGCGTGAGGACACCAGCCTTGTTCTCGACGAGCACAGAGAGGATGTGATGCCGCGGGTCGACGGTCATGGTCATCGACCTCCCTTTCGGTCCATCGCCGGGTCGAGGATCACGTCGTCGTTCGATGTTCCGGCCGCGACCATCGGATACACCTTCTCGCGGTAGTCGGTGCGAAAATCGATCACCACGGGCCGGTCGTCGATCTCGTTCGCCTTGTCGATCGTCGGGACGACATCGTCGGCGTCCTCGACTCGCATCCCGACACAACCCATCGCCTCCGCCCACTTGACGTAGTCGGGGAGATCCGGCGAGAGATACACCTCGCTGTAGCGCTCCTCGTAGAAGAGCTCTTGCCACTGGCGCACCATGCCGAGATACGCGTTGTTCAGGATCGCGATCTTCACCGGGATGCGTTCGGCCGTGGCGGTCACAAGCTCCTGCGCCGTCATCTGGAAGCAGCCATCGCCGTCGACGGCCCACACCATGCGGTCGGGGCGCCCGACCTTGGCCCCGATCGAGGCTGGCACCGCATAGCCCATGGTGCCGAGCCCGCCCGAGTTGATCCACGTGTAGGGATGCTCGAACCGCCAGTACTGGCTCGCCCACATCTGGTGCTGGCCCACTCCCGACGCGACGATCGTGTCGTCGGGGCAGGCCTCCCGGAGCCGCTCGATCACGAACTGCGGCTTCAGCGGACCACCTTCTTCCTGGTCGTAGTGCAGCGGGTAATCGCGCTGCCACTCGCGGATCTGGGCGATCCAGGCCGACAGATCGGGCCGTCCATGCTTGGTGTGCTCCGCCCTGGTCGCCTTGATGAGCTCGTCGATCACCTGACGGCAATCGCCGACGATCGGCACATCGGGACGGCGGACCTTGCCCTGCTCGGCGGGGTCGATGTCGACGTGGATGATCTTCGCGTCGGGAGCGAACGCGCTCACCTTTCCGGTGACGCGGTCGTCGAACCGGGAACCGAGCGCGATGAGCAGGTCGGCCCGCTGCATCGACGTGACTGCGGTGTAGTTGCCGTGCATCCCCGGCATGCCGAGGCAGAGCTCGTGGCTGTCGGGGAACGCGCCGCGTGCCATGAGCGTCGTGACGACGGGCGCGCCGATGAGCTCAGCGAACGTGCGCAACGCCTCCGCCGCACGAGCCTTCAGAATTCCGCCGCCGGCATAGATCACCGGACGGCGCGACTCACCGATGAGGCGCGCCGCATCCTTGATCTGCTTGGGATGCCCCTTGGTCGTCGGCTTGTAGCCCGGAAGATCGATGCGCTCGGGCCAGTACCAGTCCATCGTCTGGTTCGCGATGTCCTTCGGTATGTCGACGAGCACCGGACCAGGCCGGCCGGTGGTCGCGACGTGGAACGCCTCGCGCACGATCTGGGGGATGTCCTGCGCGTCCGTGATGAGCCAGTTGTGCTTCGTGATCGGCATCGTGATCCCGACGGTGTCGCACTCCTGGAACGCGTCCGTTCCGATCACCGCGTATGGCACCTGGCCCGTCACGACGACCATCGGCACGCTGTCCATGTACGCGTCGCAGAGTGGTGTCACGATGTTCGTCGCGGCCGGCCCGCTCGTCACCATCGCGACGCCGGGGCGGCCGGTCGCGTGCGCGTAGCCGCTGGCCATGTGGCCGGCGCCCTGCTCGTGTCGCACGAGGATGTGGCGGATCGAGCTGTCGATGAGCGGGTCGTACACGGGCAGGATCGCCCCGCCCGGGAGCCCGAACATGACCTCCACCTGCTCCATCTCCAGGCTCTTGATGAGGGCTTGGGCTCCGGTCAGCTTCATGTCAGTTCTCCAGGTCGGACGGGGATGCGGCTGGGGTGGCGGCACCGGTCTGCGGGCAAACAAAAACCCCTCCGGTGGGAGGGGCGGGAGAGCGCACGGACGCGCGAAGGGTCGCCGTGCGCTACGGAACTACGAGTACCAGGGCTTGGCGCAGGCGGATTGACATCACAAACAGTCTGCCCGATCGCAACCCTCGATGCAACCCACTTCGCGCTGCCCCTCATGCTCAGACCTCGCCTCCGCGTGCCGATGAGAGCTCGCCGCGGGCGGCGACGGGGCCGAGAAGGGTCCGAGATGCGCGCGCACGACGACGAGATGACGAACCGGCACGAGCTGCTCAGGCTCGTCGCGCTCGCGCTCGGTTCGCTCGTCATCGCGGAGCTGGCGACCGAGCTCGTCTCGATCCGCGGGTCGATCGCGACACTGGCGAGCAGCGCGCTTGCTGTGGTGTTGACCGCGTTCGGCGCCGCGCGGCTCGTCCTCGGGCCCATGCACCGTGCGCATCGCCAAGCCGTGCGCGCGCGTGACGAAGGCCTCGGACGGCTGGAGGCTGCTCTCGCCCGACGCACGTTCGATGTGCGCCTTGCGCGCGCGCTGGAAGCAACGACCAACGAGCGGCAGGTCATCGACGTCGTCGCGAACGCGATGCAGGAGATCTCGCCCGCGCATTCGAGCGAGTTGCTGCTGATCGGCAGCGACGGCGGCGATGCGCTGCGGCGCGCGGCTGCCTCGGCCGTTTGCTCGCCCGCCAACGGCTGCCCCGTGCCGACGCTGGCCGGATGCCGGGCGGTACAGCACGGACGCACTGAGGTCTTCGACGCCAGCGACACGATCGACGCGTGCGCACACCTTCGTCACCGACCAGACGGTGACCGCGCGGCGGTGTGCGTACCTGTGACCGTCGCCGGCCGCAACGTCGGGGTGCTCCACACGCATACGGAGCCCGATGAGGCGCTCGACGCGGCGACGATCGTGCGGCTCGAAGAGCTCGCAGCGCAATCCGCGGCGCGGATCTCGTTGTTGCGGGCCGTGCAGCACGCAACCGAACAAGCGGTGACGGACCCGCTGACTGGCGCCGCAAACCGTCGCAGTCTCGACGCGCGAGTACGCGCGCTCGTGGCCGACGGGGTGCCGTTCACCATCGCGATCGCCGATCTGGATCACTTCAAGCGGGTGAACGACGAGTTCGGTCACGAGACGGGCGACCGCGTGCTGCGCACGTTCGCCGAGGCGATGCGCCGCACGCTGCGGCCCGACGACCTGATCGTCCGCTTCGGAGGCGACGAGTTCGTGATGGTGATCGCGGGGTGCGACACCCGCCAGGCCGGCAATGTGCTCGAGAGGGTCCGCCGCGAGCTCGCACGGGGCACAGAGCTCGCCGAGCTGCCCGGCACGACCGCAAGCTTCGGGGTCGCCGACTGCTCGGTCGGTCGGTCGTTGTCCGCGGTGCTCGGAGTCGCCGACAGCGCGCTCCTCGAGGCGAAGCGCGCCGGTCGCGACCGGGTCGTGATGTCGACGGGAGAGATCGACATCACCCTCACCCCACCCCAACACCACGTGCGTCGATAGCGCTTCGTCACGACGCCGCGACGTGAAGGCATCGCCAAGATCCTCGCTCACGGCGTCAAGATCGCGTGAAGAGCATTGGGTGGTTGCCGCTGCGGGTGTACAACAACGATCCGATGACCCGCGATCGGATCGATCCCAGGATCGGCATCGCGCTCGGCGGTCTCCTGCCGCTCGTGCTCGCGAGCCTGCTCGTGCCGTTCCGCGACGACGTGGCGAATACGAACATCGCGCTCGCGCTGGTCGTGCCGGTTGTCCTCGCAGCCACCGCCGGCGGCTGGCGCGCGGGCGCGTTCGGAGCGGTCGTCGCGACGCTCACGTTCGACTTCTTCTTCACGAAACCGTACTTGTCGCTGACGATCGACTCGCAGGACGACATCGAGACATGCGCGTTGTTGCTCGTGGTCGGTCTCGTCGTCGGCGCCCTCGCCGGGCGGGAGCACCGGCAGCGCTCCTCTGCGCGCGCGGGACGCGACGAGATCGCTCGCCTGCACCGGCTCGCCGAGCTCGTCGCCGGCGGCGCCGGCACCGACGACGTGATCCGCGCCGCGGAAACGGAGATCTCCGAGCTCCTGCATTTGCGCGCCTGCCGCTTCGAACGCCCGCCATATTCAGGCGCGCTCCCGTGGCTCGAGCGCAGCGGTGCGCTGCGTTTGCAACCGGTGCAGCGCCTCGCGCGCGGGGGCTTCGAGCTGCCGGCCGGTGGAGTCGGGATCCCGGTCATGCGGCGCGGCCGGCAGGTCGGACGCTTCGTGCTGATCCCGTCGCCGGAGACCGGGACGTCGCTCGAAGCACGCGTGGTGGCGGTCGCGCTGACCGATCAGGTCGGGGGCGCGTTGGACGTGGCCCCGGACTCCGGGGAATCACCCGACACCGACGTCTCTCCGGACGCGGGCGCGGGCTCGAAGCGATAGCCCATTCCCGGTTCGGTGACGAAGTGGCGCGGTCGGGCGGAATCCGCGAGTCAGACGTTGGTGATGGCACCCGTCTCGGCACCCTGCGCGAGCCGCGCATACTTCGCGAGGAAACCGCTCGTGTACAGCGGTTCGGGGAGTTTCCAGTTCGACCGGCGGCGAAGCAGCTCCGCCTTGTCGACCACCAAGTCGATCGTGTGCGCCTGCGCATCGATCACGATCCGGTCGCCGTCTTCGACGAAGGCGATCGGTCCGCCGTCGACGGCTTCCGGCGCGACGTGGCCGACGCAGAAGCCGTGCGTGCCACCAGAGAAGCGGCCGTCGGTGACGAGCGCGGCGTCACCCCCGCGCCCTGCGCCTTTCATGGCGCCGGTGACCGCGAGCATCTCGCGCATCCCCGGGCCTCCCTTCGGCCCCTCGTAGCGGATGACCACCACGTCGCCCGGCTGGATGCTTCCCGCGAGCACCGCGTCCATCGCGGCCGCCTCGCCGTCGAACACCCGGGCGCGGCCGTCGAAGGTCGGCACGTCGATTCCCGCGACCTTGACCACCGCACCACTCGGTGCGAGCGAACCCTGGAGGACCGCGATCCCTCCCTGGGTGTGGATCGGTGCCGTCAGCGGGTGCACGACGTCGCCGTCGGCTGCTGCTGGTGCGATGTCGGCGAGGTTCTCGGCCATCGTCTTCCCCGTGACCGTCGGCACATCGCCGTGCAGCAGGCCGGCCTCGAGCAGCATCTGCATGACGACGGGCACGCCGCCGATCCGATCGAGGTCGGACATGTGGTACTTGCCGTGCGGTTTCATGTCGGCGATGTGCGGCACCTTCGCCCCGACGCGGTTGAAGTCGTCGAGCGCCAGCTCGACCCGCGCCTCGTGCGCGATCGCGAGCAGGTGAAGAACGGCGTTCGTCGATCCGCCGAGCGCCATCACGACAGCGATCGCGTTCTCGAACGCGGCCTTCGTCATGATCTGGCGCGGGCGGAGGTCGAGCTCGAGCAATCGCATCACCGCGCGGCCCGACTCGAAGGCGAAGTCGTCGCGGCGGCGGTCGACGGCGGGAGGGCTCGCCGAGCCGGGCAGCGACATGCCGAGCGCCTCACCGACGGAGGCCATCGTGTTGGCCGTGAACATTCCGGCGCAGCTCCCTTCGGTCGGGCACGCGCGCCGTTCGATCGCACCGAGCTCGTCGACGCTCAGCGTGCCAGCCGCGCACGCGCCGACGGCCTCGAACACGCTGACGATGTCGAGCGCCTGGCCGTTGTGGTGCCCCGGGAGGATGGAGCCCCCGTACACGAACACGCTCGGCAGGTTCAAGCGGGCTGCGGCCATGAGCATCCCCGGCAGGCTCTTGTCGCAGCCCGCAAAGGCGACGAGGGCGTCGAAACGCTCGCTGTGCATCACGCACTCGACGGAGTCCGCGATGATCTCGCGGCTGACGAGCGAGCCCCGCATCCCTTCGTGCCCCATCGAGATGCCGTCGCTCACTGCGATCGTCATGAACTCGAGCGGGAACCCGCCGGCCTCGCGCACGCCGTCCTTCGCGCGCTTTGCGAGCCGGTCGAGCGGCAGGTTGCACGGCGTCACCTCGTTCCACGACGACGCCACGCCCACCTGCGCCTTGCCCCAGTCGTCGTCGGTCATGCCGACCGCGCGCAGCATCGCACGCGCTCCCGCGCGTTCGATGCCGTCGGTGACCTCGTGTGATCTTGGTTTCATGTCGGGCGCCATGCGGTGAGGCTACGCGCAACCGACCACGATGCCTCCGTGGTTCTCGCCGCCTCCGCGCCGCCGCACTAGCCGGAGAACCCCGTGGCGCTCGGCCATGGGTACTCGTCGGTGAGCAGGGCGCTGTATCCCTGGACCTGGATCGAATAGCGAATGACCCGCGCGATGAAGTCGCGCATCCCCTCGGACTGTTGACCGGTGAACACGATCTGGAACCAGGAGACGATCGCGACGAACTGGGCGGCGAACGACAGCACCGCCGAGATGATCCCGGCAGGAATCACGATGAACAGACGCAGGGCGACCGTGAGCCGGTTGGCATCTCCGCCAGCACCCGGCACCGAGACCGAGATCGGTCCGCCAGGATCGACGCGACCGAACGGAGGGAACTGGTCGTGCAACAAGGATCCGTAGGCCGTCACGCTGGCCAGGTACGAGAGGTACCGCGCGGTGAAGTCCTGCATCGACTCGTTGCGCTTCCCGGTGAACACGATCACGAACCAGTGCACGAGCATCACCACTCCGGCCGCGAGCTGGTACAGGTACAGCACGATGATGTGCGGGATGAGGTAGAAGATGCGCAGGGCGACGCTGAGCCGGTCGCGTGGTGATTGCGCCGGTGCGATCTGCATGTCGATGGGGTACATGCCTCGGAGCGTACGCCCGGACCGCCGTGCCGGCGCGGCCGCCGCGGCTCGCGCGTAGCGTCGCCGTCCATGGCGCTGCCGAGCTTCGATCACCTGTACACCTACGACCAGCTCGTGGAGGCCCTCGGGGCGTTGGCCGCTCACCGGCCGGACCTCTGCGAGATCGAGAGCGTCGGCCGGTCGCACGAAGGCCGCGATCTCTGGCTGGCCACCGTCACCAACCGCGCGACAGGGCCACACCACGACAAGCCCGCGATCTGGGTCGGCGCGAACATCCACTCCGTCGAGCACACGGGCAGCGTTGCCGCACTGCAGCTGATCCACCGCCTCGTCACCGGCCACGGCAACGACGCACGGATCACGCACGCGCTCGACACGCGGGTCTTCTATGTGGTGCCGCGGGTGAACCCTGATGGCGCGGAGCTCGCGCTCGCGAACCCGCCCGAATATCTTCGCAGCTCCACTCGGCGCTGGCCGCGAACCGATGACGCGCCAGGCCTCGTGGAACGCGACATCGACGGCGACGGCCGCGTCCTGACGATGCGGGTGGAGGATCCGAACGGCGCCTGGATGGCGAGCGAGCACGATCCCCGCCTCCTCGTCGCACGACCGATCGACGACGTCGGTGCCGGGCCGTACTACCGGTTGCTGCCCGAGGGCGAGATCCGCGAGTACGACGGCGCGGTGATCCCACTGGCGCCCGAACGCCGCAGCCTCGACCTCAACCGGCAGTTCCCCGCGCAATGGCGCGTGCACGGCGAGCAGCAGGGTGCAGGACCCTTCCCCCTGAGCGAACCCGAGACTCGTTCAATCGCCGAAGCCGTGATCGCGCGCCCCAATATCTGCGCGTACTTCTGCCACCACACCTTCAGCGGCGTGATCCTTCGACCGTACGACGATCGCCCCGACGAGCAGATGCCGACGATCGATCTCCGGCGCTTCAAGGCACTCGGCAAGGTTGGTACCGCGCTCACCGGGTATCGCCACGTGAGCGTGTACCACGACTTCCGGTACGACCCGAAGGACGTCATCACCGGCGGCGAGGACACTTGGGCGTTCGACCATCTCGGGGTGTACGCGTGGACGACCGAGTTCTGGAGCCCGATCCTGCGGGCCGGAATCACCGACTACCACCTCACCGAGTGGTTCGACGATCACCCGATCGAAGACGACCTGCGGATCTTGCAGTTCAGCGACGAGCAGCTCGAAGGCGCGGGCTTCGTCGATTGGTACCCGTTCGAGCATGCACAGCTGGGACGCGTCGAGCTCGGCGGGTGGCACTGGTTCCGCTTCTGGACGAACCCGCCGGACGCGTTGCTCGAACGCGAGGTCGCGCCCCACAGCGAATGGGAGATCGCATGCGCGCTCGCATCGCCTCGTTTGTGCCTGCGCGATCGGCAAGTAACGCGGCTCGGCGAACGTGCGTGGCATCTAAGGGTCGTCGTCGAGAACGACGGCTGGATGCCGACGAACGTCACACAGCAAGCACTCGACAAGAAGCTCGTTCGCGGTGTCGAAGCGGCGATCACGCTGCCCAAGGATGGCCGCCTTGCGCACGGGACCGCGCGGGTGGAGCTCGGCCAGCTCGCAGGCCGATCGCACGTGACGACGATGGTCGGCGACTTCGGAGCGACGGCCGACGGCACACCCGATCGGGCGAAGGCGGAATGGGTGATCGAGGCCGAGGCCGGCGACACCGTCGACGTCGAGGTGAACCATCCCCGTGCGGGCGTCGTCCGGACCACCCTCTCACTGGCGTGACCTCTGGGCTGTCGCTGGCGTGACCTCAGGCGTCGGTGAGATCGGCGCCCGCGTTCCACGCGGCCTCGACCGCGTCGAGCCGGCCAGTCGCACTCCGCCTGAGCCGGGCTGCGACCGCCGCCCCGAGCGCATGGACGAGCGCGACGGCGCCCACGGCGCTGTCGAACGGGCCGGCGCCGCGGGCGTGAATGACAAAGGTGTGCTTGGCGCGCGCGGCCACCGGCGAAAGACGGGTGTCGGTCACCGCGACAACACGTGCACCGCGATCGTGCGCGCGCACCAGCGCCTCGAGCAACCAGCGCTCATAACGGCGAACGTCGATCGCCACCACGACATCGTCGGGGTCGACGCGCACGAGGTCGCGCGACACTTGCACCGGCGAACCTCCGATCGTGAACACCCCATCTCGCAACAGATCGAGTTGTGTCGCGAGCACCGCCCCCGCCGGGCCGCTGATGTCGCTCGCGAGCACGAACACGCGATGGCGGCGGTCGGCGAGCAACTCGACCGTCGCATGGAACTCGGCGGGATCGATCTCCTCCATCGTGTTGCGAACGTTCTCGACATCCGCCGAGAACGCGCGTGCGAGCACGTCGTGCGGGCGTCGCTCGCGGATGCGCTGCGTCGCGGGGCGGAGTTGATCAGCGATCTCCTCCTGCACTGCAGCCTGCAGATCCACGAAACCGCCGAAACCCACCTTCGCGGCGAACCGGAGCACGGTCGGCGGCGCACACCCCGCGCGCTGCGCAAGCTGCGCGACGGTGCCGAAGGCGACGACCTTGGGATCGTCGAGCAGCGCTTCGGCGACGCGCCGTTCACTCGCCGTGAGTGATGCCGCGGCGCCCGCGATGCGATCCGCGATCGGACGTTCCAACGCCATCGGAACGAATGTTACACTATGTCACAGGCGTGGAACAGTCGATACAACCAGCCGGAGCAAGAGTGACGCGAAGGGTGCCGTTGTCGTGACAACGTTCGAGAGCCGCAACCCGGCTCGGCCGGCAGAGATCGTGGGCGCGTTCGCGACCGCCGACATCGCCGCGGTCGATGCCGCCGTCGAGCGGGCCGCGCGCGCCCAGGTCGGGTGGTCTGCGAGACCGGTGCCCGCGCGCGCCGAGGCCATCGCGACGATCGGTCAGCACCTCGAGACGCGCAAGGCCGAGCTGGCGACGCTCGTCAGTAGGGAAGCAGGAAAGATCCTCGTCGAAGCGGGTGGCGACGTCCAGGAAGCGATCGACATGGCCGCCTTCATCGCGGGGCAGGGTCGAGCGGCGTGGGGCACGACACATCCGTGCGAGCTCCCCGACAAGATCGGCTTCACGACCCGCCATCCGGCGGGAGTCGTCGGAATGATCACGCCCTGGAACTTCCCGATCGCCATCCCGTCGTGGAAGATCTTCCCTGCGCTGCTCGCCGGCAACGGCATCGTCATCAAGCCGTCCGAGCTGGCGCCGGCGTGCTGCGATGCCTTCGTCGCAGCGTGCACCGATGCCGGCATCCCGGAGGGATTGGTGAACGTCGTCCACGGCTTCGGCGATGTCGGCGCCGCGATCGCCACCCACGCTGGCATCCGTGCCGTCTCGTTCACCGGCTCGGTACCGACAGGGCGGAAGGTCGCGGCGGCCGCGATGGCGGTCGGCCCCAAGCTCGTCAGCCTCGAGCTCGGCGGCAAGAACGCGGCGATCGTGATGGACGACGCCGATCTCGAGCTCGTCACCGAGGGCGCGCTGTTCGGCGCGTTCGGGACCGCGGGGCAGCGCTGTACCAGCACCTCACGCCTCGTGGTGCACCGCGACGTCGAGGACGAGCTCGTCGAACGGATCGCGACGCGTGCAGCCGCGCTTCGGATCGGCGATCCGCTGGATCCGCGTACCGACGTCGGTCCAGTCATCACGGCGGACGCGGCCAAGCGCATTGCCGGGATGGTCGATAGGGCTGCGAGCGAAGGAAACGAGATCGCGATCGGGGGCGAGATCGTCGAGGTCGAGGGATGCGACGGCGGTTCGTTCTTCACGCCGACAATCGTGCGAGGGGCGACGCGCGATTCGTTTCTCGCCCGCAACGAGGTGTTCGGGCCGGTGCTCACGGTGCTCCGGGTGGAGAGCTTCGACGAGGCGGTCGACACCGTGAATGATTGCGAGTACGGGCTGTCGTCGGCGATCTACACACGTGACGTGAACCGCGCGATGCAAGCCGTGCACCGGCTCGACACCGGCATCGTGTACGTGAACGCGCCGACGATCGGAGCGGAGATCCACCTACCGTTCGGCGGGAACAAGCACACGGGCAACGGCTACCGGGAGGCCGGCACCCGCGGCCTCGAGCAGTTCAGCGAGACGAAGTCGGTGTACATCGACTTCTCGGGACGCCTCCAGAAGGCCCAGATCGACAACCGCGAGTCCCTCACGTGATCCCCCGGACCGAACTTGCGTCAGTTGACCGTGTGTCGCACGGTGTTCTGACGCATGTTGGTGGAGGGCCGCGGAGATGACGGGGCACGCGATGAACGGTGCGGACGCGATCGCCGCCATCCTGCTCGACGCCGGGGTCGACGTCGTGTTCGGGCTACCCGGTGTGCACAACATGGCACTGTGGCCCGCGTTCGAGGCTGCAGGTATCACGATCGTCGGCAACCGCCATGAACAGGGGTGCGCGTACGCGGCCGACGGTTACGCGCGCGCGACCGGCCGGATCGGCATCGCCCTCGTCACGACCGGCCCGGGAGCTGCGAACACGCTGGGTGCCGTCGGTGAGGCATGGGCGAGCGGCAGCCCGATCGTCGTGATCGCGACCGACATCCCGAGCGACCAACGGCGGTCCGGGGTCTATCGAGGCGTGCTGCACGAGAGCACCGACCAACCCGGGATGTTCGCACCGGTGACGAAGGTGCAGACCCGCGACCTGCGCACCGCGCTGGCGGCGGCGACCCGCACGCCCATGGGCCCTGCATACTTCGAGATCCCGACCGACCACCTGCGGGCTCCCGCTGCAATGGCACTCCCCGGGGAGCGCGGCGAGGCCGCGACGGTCGACGAGCCCAGCGGCCTCGGGGCGCCAGACAACCTCGACGCTCGTAGGCCGCTGATCTGGGTCGGCGGCGGTGCCAAGCACGCCGGGGATGCCATCGACGCGCTGGCCCGCAGGCTCGGCGCGCCGGTGATCACGACCTACTCCGCCCGGGGAGTCCTGCCCGCCGGTCACCCGCACCTCGTGCCCGCGCCGCCGCACGAACCACAGGTCACTGCGCTGATCCAACAGGCGGATTGCACGATCGCGATCGGGTCGGATCTCGACGCGATGAACACCATGGGATGGCGGCTGCCGCTTCCTTCGCCTCGCATCTCGATCAACGTCGATCCCGACGACGCGTCGAAGAACTACGCGATCGACATCGCGATCGAGGGCGACGCAGCGCGCGCTGCCGATTGGGCTGCATTGCTGAGCCAGCGCGAGCCGTGGTTCCCCGATCTCGCTGCTGTCGGCAAGGAGATCCGCGACGAGCTGCGATCCGATCCGAACACCGCCGAGAGCCTCGAGTTCCTCGAGCGCACCGAGGCGGCGTTGCACAGCGGCAACGATCCCGTCGTGTTCGCCGACATGTGCATCCCGGGCTACTGGCTCGCAGGCCATCTCGCCGTCCACCGCCGGCGCGGGCTGCACTACCCGATGGGTTGGGGCACGCTCGGTTGGGCCTTCCCTGCGAGCGTCGGGGCCGCCGCCGGCGGCTCCCCCAGCGTCGCGTTCGTCGGCGACGGCGGGATGCTGTTCGCGTTGGGCGAGCTCGCCACCGTCGCCCAGGAGCGGCTGCCGCTCACGGTGGTGGTCGTCGACGACGGCGGGTACGGGATGTTGCGTTACCCGTATGCGGAGCTCGACGGCTGCGAGCTGTCCCGCGTCGACTTCGTCGCAGTGGCCCGCGGGTTCGGCATCGAGGCCGCCACGGTCGACGGGACCGGCGCTGCGTACGAGACCGAGCTTGCCAGCGCCTTGGCCAGCCGCGAGCCACGCCTGCTGCACGTCGCAGCGCGCCTGTTCCCACCCCGCACGACCAGCCCGCGCTGGCCGATGAGATCACGCTGAGATCACCACGACTGCAACGAACCGGAGTGACCGCAATGGCCTTCCGTGTCACCTACGCCACGCTGAGCGCCGACAACGAGGAGCTGCACGCCGGCTTCGAGGCAGGGATCGTGGCCGCGCGCACGATGCTGGGCGAGCGCCACCCGAGCGTGATCGACGGCATGCCCATCGACCGCGGTGCGGACTTCTCGACGGCGAGCCCGATCGATCAGGAGGTGGCCGTCGCGACGTTCGCGATCGCCACCGACGCCGATGTCGCGGTTGCCGTCCGCGCCGCGCGCCGCGGCTTCGCGGCCTGGTCGGCGACCCCGTGGGACAGGCGTTGTGAGATCCTCGATCGCGGCGCGGACATCATCAGCGAGCAGCGCAACGAGATCTCGGCACTGTTGTCGATCGAGGTCGGCAAGAACCGGCTCGAGGCGCTCGGCGACGTCGAGGAGACGGCGGACCTCATCCGGTACTACACGCACCAGATGCGCGAGCACGCGGGCTTCGCGCAACCGATGGGTCGGCTCAGCCCTGCCGAGCGCACGTCCGATGTGATGCGGCCCTACGGCGTGTGGGCCGTGATCTCGCCGTTCAACTTCCCTGCCGCGCTCGCGGGAGGCCCGATGGGTGCGGCGCTCGCCGCCGGCAACACGGTCGTGCTGAAGCCGAGCGAGATCGGCGGCCTGACGAGCCTGCACATGGCGCGCGCTCTCTGGGACGGTGGCGTCCCTGCCTCGGCGTTGCACGTCGTGTTCGGTCCGGGCGAGACCGTGGGGCGCGCGCTCGTCGACGATCCCGCGGTCGACGGCATCACGTTCACGGGGAGCTACGAGGTCGGCATCGAGATCTACCACCGCTTCGCCGGCGTCTACCCGAAACCGGTGATCTGCGAGATGGGTGGCAAGAACCCTGTGATCGTCACCCGCAATGCTGATCTCGACCTCGCCGCGGAAGGAACGATGCGCTCCGCGTTCGGGTTGACCGGTCAAAAGTGCAGCGCTGCGTCACGCGCGTACATCGAACGCACCGTGTACGACGAGTTCGTCGCGAAGCTCGTCGAGCGGGCCGAGGCCGTCGCCGTCGGTGATCCCCTCGAGCGGCAGAACTGGATGGGCCCGATCATCGACGACTCCGCCGTCGCGCGATACGAGGCGGCGGTCGACCAAGCGCGAAGCGAGGGCAAGGTCCTCTGCGGCGGGCGGCGACTCTCCGGCGGCGCCTTGGCGCGCGGCAACTTCGTCGCACCCACGGTCGTCGAGGTGCCGGCCGGCAGCTCGTTGTGGACGACCGAGCTGTTCGCGCCACTCATCACGGTGATGCCGGTGGACTCGATCGACGAGGGGCTCGCCCGCGCCAACGATCAGACCCTCGGGCTCACCGCGGGTTTCTACTCGCGAGACGAAGGTGAGATCGAGCGGTTCCTCGACAAGATCGAAGCGGGTGTCGTGTACGTGAACCGCCGCGCCGGCGCGACCACCGGCGCGTGGCCGGGAGTGCAACCGTTCGGCGGGTGGAAGGGATCCGGCACCGGCGGCAAGGCCGGCGGTGGCCCCTACTACGTGCAGCAGTACCTCCGCGAGCAATCGAGAACGATCGTCGAGCCCGAAGGATGACACCGATGTCGGCCCTGCCGATCACGCCCCTGCCCCACGACGACGACCTCGCCGCGGCGCCGGCACCCCAGCTCGTGACGGAGATTCCCGGCCCGATCGCCAGGGCGGCGATCGAACGCGACGGGCGTGTCGCAAGTCCTTCGATGGGTCGCGTGTATCCGCTGGTGCCGGCGCGTGCCTCAGGCTGCGTGATCGAGGATGTCGACGGGAACCGCTTCCTCGACGCGAACGCCGGCATCGCGGTCAACAGCACCGGGCACTGCCACCCCGTGGTGGTCGCCGCGATCGAAGCCCAGAGCCGCGCGCTCCTCCACTACTGCTCCAGCGACTTCTACCTGCCCATCTACGGCGAGGTCTGCGAACGGCTCGTCGCGACCGCACCGATGGGCGCCGCGAAGGTGTTCCTCGGCAACAGCGGCACGGAAGCCGTCGAGGGCGCGATCAAGCTGGCCCGCTACGCGACGAAGCGGCAGAACGTGATCGCCTTCTTCGGAGGCTTCCACGGCCGATCACTCGGCGCGTTGGCGCTGACCGCGACCAAGAGCAAGTACAGGTCCGGCTTCGGGCCACTCACGCCCGGCGTCTTCCACGCACCATACGGCGACGCGGAGTTCATCGAGCGTGTGCTGTTCGAGCAGGTCTGCGCGCCGGAAGACGTGGCGGCGATCATCGCCGAGCCGATCCAAGGCGAAGGTGGTTACATCGTTCCGCCGGCCGGCTTCTGGCCTGCGCTGCGTCGCCTCTGCGACTTGCACGGCATCGTCCTCATCGCCGACGAGGTGCAGTCTGGGATCGGCCGGACCGGGCGGATGTGGGCGATCGAACACGAGCAGATCGCGCCCGATGTGATCCTCGCGGGCAAAGGCATCGCGAGCGGCTTGCCGCTGTCTGCGATCATCGCACGCGAGCACCTGATGAGCTGGGGCCCTGGGAAGCACGGCAGCACGTTCGGTGGCAACCCCGTCGCCTGCGCGGCCGCGCTCGCCACGTTGGAGCTCGTCGGGAGCGGGCTCGCCGCGAACGCCGCGACCCTCGGCGCGGAGTTGCTCGCATCCCTGCGCGAGCTCGCGAGCCGCCAATCCGCTGTCGTCGACGTGCGCGGCCGGGGCCTGATGATCGGCGTCGAGCTCCGAAGCCACGATGCCGCGGTGGCCGTCGAACAAGCGTGCTTCCGGCGCGGGCTGTTGGTGCTCACCTGCGGCGCCTCGACGTTGCGCATCGCGCCGCCTCTCGTCGTCGACGCGCGGCGCGCCGCCACCGTGGTCGCCGTGCTCGACGACGTCCTCGACAAGATGTAGGTCGTTCAGCGAGGTGCGGCCGGGGGTGCCCGTGACCGGATGACGGATCACGACGGGGTGGCGTGCGTTCCTGTCGACCGAACCCCGGTCTGCCCGACACACTGGCCGTATGACATGGCAGATCGCGGGGAAGGTGGTGCTCGTCACCGGCGGCAACGCCGGCATCGGCAAGGCCACCGCGACCGCGCTTGCCGCGGCCGGCGCGCGCGTGACGATCGCGTGCCGCGACGCCGGGCGCGCCCGGCAGGCGCAGCGCGACATCGAACGGAAGACGGCCATACGCGTCGATGTGCTCGCCCTCGACCTCGCCGATCTCCGGTCGGCGCGCGCCGCCGCCGAGGCGATCGGTGTTCGCCACCGAGCACTGCACGTGTTGGTGAACAACGCCGGGGTCTTCAGCGTCGATCGTCGACGAGAGACCGTCGACGGGTTCGAGCGTCACTTCGGCGTGAACCACCTCGGGCACTTCGCCCTCACGAGCGGGCTGCTCGACCTGCTCGGCGCCGAACCACCGGCGCGGATCGTCAACGTGGCGTCGTCCGGCTTCGAGCTCTGCCCGAAGGGCCTGCCCTGGGACGACCTGCAGTGGACTTCCCGTTACAACGGATGGGTCGCGTACGGTGCGAGCAAGCTGTGCAACCTCTACTTCACGTGGGAGCTCGCCCGCCGGTACGCGGGAGCGGGGATCACTGCGAACGTCCTGCACCCCGGCGCGGTGCTCACGGATCTCGGGAGGCTGCGTCCCGAGGAACGCGACCCTGGTGTCACACCGCCTGCGCCGAAGCCCCCGGTGGACCTCTCCTCTCTGACGATGCTCACGCCCGAACAGGGCGCACGAGGATCGGTGTGGCTGAGCGCGGCGCCCGAGCTCGCCGGTGTGACGGGTGCGTATTTCGACGATGTCCAGCGGCAGGTCGCGCTGACGGGCATCGCCGCCGACCTCGACGAGGCCGCCCGTCTCTGGCGTGTCAGCGAAGGGCTCCTCACCGAGTTGAGCTCATGATCGTCGAGCCCACCATCGTGACGCCTTGGCGGCGCCACGTCGACATTCGACGGTTCGGGGTGATCAGATGACGGCATGCAGCGCCAAGGTGGCATCGAGGCCGTCCGCGTCGACGCCGGCGACGTGCCCGGTCTCCTGTTCGCACCGGACCAACCCGGACCGCTTCCACTCGTGCTGTTGGGCCACGGGGCACATCTCGGCAAGGACGTCGACGTGATGCAGATCCTCTGCCGGTCGTTCGCGCGCGCCGTGCCCGCGGCCGTGCTGGTCATCGACTGTCCGGGACATGGCGAACGCCGACCGCCCGGACTCGACGACGCCGGGTTCGAGCGGCTCGTGCACCGGCAGATGGGTTCGGCCGCGTCGCATGATCAGCTCGTCGGCGACTGGACCGCCGCCGCTGCCGCCGCCCGCTCCGTCGACGCCCGCATCGATCACCGCACCGCCTATGCGGGTTTCTCGATGGGTTCGATCTTCGGGGCATCGATCGTGCACCGGCTGCCTTTCGTCGGTCCGGTCGTGCTCGCGCTGGGTGGGTTCGTCGCGGCGCATCGCAACGGCGGCGTGAACGACCTCATCCAGGCCGGGCTGCCGCGACTCGGCGACCGCGAGGTGTTGATGTTGAACATGACGCGCGACGAGTCGTTCCCGATCGCCGACGCGTTGCGCGCCTTCGCGCTGATCCCCGGGCCGAAGCGCATGGCCGTGTACGAGGGCGGCCACGTCGACATCCCTGGCGAGGCCATCCGCGTCGCGACCGAGTTCCTGCGGCGGACGCTCACCGTCTCGTAGTCGATCGGCCGTGAACGCGCTGCCCACCACCGACTGGATCGCCGGCAAGACGGTGCTGATCACAGGCGGCAACACCGGCATCGGAAAGGCCGCGGCGCTCGCACTCGCGCGGCGAGGTGCGGCGGTCACGATCGCGTGCCGAGACGCGACGCGCGCCGACACCGCGCGTGCCGAGATCACCGCGGCGACCGGCGCGCCCGTCGGGATCCTGCCGCTCGACCTCGCGGCGCTCGATTCCGTGCGCGGTGCGGCCGCGACATTCCGCGAGCAACACGACTCGCTCGACGTGCTCGTCAACAACGCAGGGGTCGCCGTGTTCGGTCGCCGCCGCGAGACGGCCGACGGGCTGGAACGCCAGTTCGGCGTCAACCACCTCGGACACTTCCTCTTCACGATGTTGCTCGCCGATCGGATCACGAGCCGGATCGTGAATGTTTCCTCGGCCGCCTACGGGCTCGCCCGTGACGGCTTGCGCTGGCACGACCTGCAGTGGACCGGGGAGTACGACGGCTGGCAGGCCTACGGCGCGAGCAAGCTGTGCAACCTGTACTTCACGTGGGAGCTCGCCGATCGGCTCCGCGACCGCGCGGTCACGGTCAACGCGCTCCACCCCGGCTATGTCGACACCGACCTCGGGCATCGCCGTCCAGAGGACGGCGCAGCCTCACGACCGCCGGGCGCCCGGATCGGAACGGTCGATCTCGCTGCGCTCGGAACGCCGCTCACCCCCGAACAAGGTGCGCGCACGACTGTCATGCTCGCAACCGGCATGCTCGGGGCCGACCTCTCCACGGTCACGGGCGCGTACTTCGACGACCGGCAACGCCGCGCCGAGGTGAGCGACATCGCATCGGATCGCGCCGCGGCGGCGCGGCTGTGGACGCTGAGCGAGGAGCTCGTGGCGGGCTAGCGCTGAGGGAACACCAACGGCAGGTGGTCGGCCTGGCGGATTCCCGGGGAGTAGCTGACCGCGGCACCAGGCGCGATCTCATAGTCGGGGATCCGGCGGTGGAACTCGTCGAGCGCGACTCGCAGCTCCATGCGCGCGAGATGCGATCCCAGGCAGCGGTGCGGGCCACCGCCGAACGCCATGTGGCGGTTCGTGCCCCGCTCGAAGCTCACGGACTCCGCGTCGGCGAACTCGTTCGGATCCGTGTCGGCGGCTCCGATCACGAACACCACATGGTCGCCCGCCTTCATCGCCTGGCCGCGCACCTCGACGTCTTGCTTGAGCACACGTGGCACCACCTGCACGGGCGACTCGGTGCGGAGGAGCTCCTCGACCGCGGCGTCCACCAGCTCCGGACGGTCGATCAATGCCCGGCGGCTTTCGGGGTTGCGGGCGAGATAGCCGACCATGCAGTCGAGCGTCGCGGTGACGGTGTCGAGGCCCGCGAGGAGCAGCAGGTGGCACATCCCGAGCTGTTCGGTGCGAGCGAGCGGCCGCCCGTTCACCGACCCGTGCGCAATGCGCGACAGCAGATCGTCACAGGGGTTCGCCTGCTTCGCGTCGATGCCCTGCTCGAAGTACCGGGCGATCGCGGCGCCCGCTGCGTCGCGGCGCGCCTGCTGCTCGTCGGCGGTGTCGCCGGGGGGTCGCACGGTGTCGTCGCGCCACTGCATGAACTCCGGCAGGTCCGATTGTGGCAGACCCATCAGCCGGAGGAAGACCGTGCTGGGCAGCGGTGTCGAGAAATCTGCATGGAAGTCGCAGCCGTGCGAGCCCGCGAAGCTCTCGATGAGCTCGATCGTCAGCTCGCGTACGTCGGGCTCGAGCTCGGCCATGCGCTTGGGTGAGAACTCGGGATCGAGCATCCGCCGGAAGTGCGCGTGCTCGGGAGGGTCCACCTGCAGCGGGATGAGCGGGTGCTCCTGCCCGATCGACACGGCCTCCGCGCTCGACGAGAAGATCTCGGGGTGGCGCATCGCCCAGATCACGTCTTCGTAGCGCGAGAGGTACCAGGTGTCGTGATCGCCCATGAAGCCGGCCGACGGCGCGACCGGACACTGGTCGCGCAGTTGCGCGTAGACCGGCAACGGGTCGTTCGCCGCGTCGGGCGAGAAGAGCATCATGCCGGCGTCGAGGTCACTCACGGTCGCCTCCGGGGAGCGCACCGGCGACCGCACGCAGCACGAAGCCGGTGAGGTAGTCGGCAGCGTCGATCGGGTCCGCCCGGCCCCGCGTGATGTCGTGAATCGCATCGATGACGAGCGAGAAGACCGCCCGCACGTCGCGTTCGGTGTCGCGCGATCCGATCTCGTCGAGCACCGCGGCCAAGCCGTCGAGCAGCGGTGCGAGTGCGCCGGCGAGCTCGGCCGGACGCTCATCGCCGAGCCGGCGGGTCTCGCGCGCCAGCAGGCCCGCGTAGCCGATCGCGTCGTGCAGCCCCGCGAGCGAGCAGAGCTCGAAGATCCAGGCGTGGAGCCGATCCTGCGGGTCGTCGAAGCGGTCGACCGCGGTCGAGACCAGCTGCGCGCCGAGGTGGCTGTCGGCTGCGAGCAGCGCGAGCAGCAGCTCGTCCTTGCCGCCGACCGTCGCGTAGAACGCCTTCAGCGACACGCCGGCGCGCTGGACGACATCGGCAACCGTGAACGCGGCGTCGCCGCGCTCGTTGGCCAGGGTGCGCGCGACGTCAATGAGCGTCGTGGCGCGGTCAATGAGCGTCGTGGCGCGATCGGCAAGCGTCGAGGTAGTCGGGGAGAACGTCATTCTCCCGACTGTATCGGTCGTCAGGCCGCGGGATTGAGCCCTTCGGGGCCGGTCCGGTCATGACAGGCGGCGGCGAACCGCTCGAGGTTGTCGACGAAGCAGGCCACGTCGGCCTCGGTGTGCTGGACCGACACGGTCCACTGTTCCATCTTGCCCCACGGTGGCAGGAAGACGCCGCCGTTGTGCTGGTACAGCCAGTTCGCATGGCCGAAACGCCCATCGTAGGCGAGGTAATCGCGGTAGTTGTGGAGCACCTCGTCGTGGAACACGATGCAGCCCTTCGCACCGAAGGCCTGCACGTAGCCGGGCATGCCATGGCGCGCCAACACGGAGCGCGCACCGTCCACCATGATCGATCGCAGCCGGTCGAAGTGGCGGTACGCGTCGTCGGTCAGCACCTCGAACAGCGTGGCGGTCGCTGCGGCCATCGTGAGTGGGTTGCCGTTGAAGGTCCCGACCTGTTCGTAGGTGCCGTCCTCGATGTAGGCGAACAACGCGTTCGTTCCACCGATCGCCCCGCACGGCAACCCACCGCCCATCGCCTTGGCGACGCAGACGACGTCGGGGGTCACCCCGGAGAGCTCGCAGACTCCGCCGGGCGCGACCGCGAGACCGGTCTTCACCTCGTCGAACGCCAGGTACGCCCCGTGGCGGTGCAGCAGCTCGCGCAGCTCGGCGAGGTAGCCCTCCGGCGGCGTGATGATGCCGATGTTCATCATGATCGGCTCGACGATCATCCCCGCGACCTCGTCGGGGTACTCGAGGAGCACACGCTCGACAGCATCGAGATCGCCGAACGGCACGACGCTGACGAGCCGCGCGACCTCGAGCGGGATCCCTTCGTGGTCACGAACAGCAAGCGGTCGCCACGGCGGACCGATGTGACCGGGTTCTGGATACACCGAGATCTGCGCGTGGTCGTGATGACCGTGGTAGCTCCCCTCCACCTTGATGATGCGAGCGCGCCGGGTCGCGGCACGCATCAGGTGGATCGCCTCCATCGTCGCTTCGGTACCGCTGTTGCAGAAGCGCCACTTCGGGAGGCCGAACCGCCGTCCCAACTCGGTGGCCACCGGGATCAGAGCCTCGGTCGGCTGCGCGAAATGGGTGCCGCGGGCCACCTGTGTGGTGACGGCTTCGACGATCGCGGGATGGCCGTGGCCGACGAGCATCGCGCCGAAGCCGGCGTGGAGATCGACGTACTCGTTGCCGTCGACGTCGAAGACGTGGGGGCCCCGACCGTGGCTCAGCCACACCGCCTGTGGCGGCGCGGCTTGCCAGCTGCTCGTGACTCCGCCGGCGAGCACATGGCTCGCGGTCTGCAGCAGCTCGCGCGAACGCGGGACCCGCGCCACGAGCAGCCGCTCCTGCTGTTCGATCAGCCCATCCAAGGCCGCCCAGTTGTCGACGGGCGGCGGGCTCATGAGGGCCATGAAGGCCACCTTCTTCCCTTTGGTCGGGGCCTTTCCCCCCAACCATCCCGGGTTCCTTCACTGTCCTGTCAGGCCGTACTCACAACCGGACTTTCCTTGCGGAGGTGCCGGCGGTCGTGCCCGGTGTGCGCCCGTGTCCGGCATCTGCCGAATCGGTGCAGCCGAGTCGGTGCGGTTTCTTCCGTGCTGCTGCCGTTCATGCACCTGGTACTGACTGACGGTCAGCAGAAACCTACTGACTCATCAGTCAGTAACGTAGCCGATCTGCGGGGCGCTGGCAACGGGTTTCGTGCCGCCGGCCGCGTACCTGCGTGAAAACCGCGCCGCTGGAGTGCTCTTCTTCACGCAGGAATGCGCATCGGGGCGGTGGCGCGAATCTGGCTGTCTATGGAAGGCTCTGGCAATGCGGCGGATCGTCACGGTTCTCGTGCTGATCGGGACTGCGGCACTCCCCGTGGTGGCGAGCGCTCCGGCCGGCGCGGCGAGCGCGAACGCGCCCGACTTCAACGGCGACGGCTTCGCGGACATGGCGGTGGGCGCCCAGTTCGAGCACCTGGGTCGCGGCGTCGTCCACGTCCTCTATGGCTCGGTATGGGGCCCGCTCGGCCCGTTCTCGATCGTGTTCGGCCAGGACACCGCCGGTGTCCCCGGGACGGCCGGCGCGGGGGACTACTTCGGATCGACGCTGGCCTTCGGCGACTTCAACGACGACGGCTTCGACGACCTCGCGGTCGGCGCGTACGGCGACTCGGTAGCGGGCGTTGAAGGTGCCGGCAGCGTGACCGTGCTCTACGGCGCCGCCTCTGGATTGCGGTTGACGGGTCAGTTGCTCACCGAGAACGCGGGGAACACCCCGGGCGTCCCGCTCGACTTCGACGCGTTCGGCGGCGCGCTCGCAGCTGGGGATTTCAACGGCGACGGGATCGACGATCTCGCGGTCGGCATCCCGTTCGACGACGCGCACGGCGACATCTTCGTCGGGTCGGTGCGCATCTACAGGGGCAGCCCGAGCCGGATCGACACGAGCTTCGTCGCGACGTGGTATCTCGAACGCAGCGCCGAAGCGAACAGCGCCGACCTGTTCGACCTGTTCGGAGCTTCGCTGGCAACGCTGCAGGACGGCACGACCCGCGACGGGCTCGCCGTCGGTGTACCGGGGTACGACGCGGGCGGCTCGCGTGACAGTGGCGGCGTGCTGCTCCTGCGGGGAGGCGGCAATGGGCTCGGTGCGGCCGACTTCGTCGCACGCACCCGGACGGACGGTCTCGCCGGTCTTTCGATCGCGTCCGGCGACCTCAACAACGACGGCATCGACGACGTCGCCCTCGGCGCGCCCGCGGCCGATGAGGGACGCGGCGCGGTCGATCTCATCTACCTGTCCGGCGCACGCGTCCAGCTCGGCGTGCCCGACACCATCGATCAGGACACTCCCGGTGTCCCAGGCATACGCGGCCGGTTGGACAACTTCGGCTACAGCGTTGCGATCGTGCCGAGCGCCGACGCCGACACCCACCTCTACGTCGGTGTGCCGTTCGACGACGTCGGCGGCGTCCACGACTCCGGCGCCGTCAACGTCTTCCGCAGCCGGCCATCCGACGAGCCGCTGCCGGTCGCAACGGTGGTCGCCGCACCGATCCAGATGAACGCGCACTTCGGGTTGCAGATCACGACGCTCGACGGGACGAACGACGGGTTCACCGACGTCGTCATCAGCGGTCCCGGCGACACCGTCGCCGGCAAGATCGGCGCTGGTTCGGTCTGGTACTACGACAGCAACGACGGCGAGCCACGACTGACCGCGTTGCTCCGCTACAACCAGAACTTCCCCAACGTCCCCGGTGCCCCCGGCACCGGCGACGGTTTCGGCTCGACGCTGTCGTTCATCTAGCCGCGCGCCGACCGGTTTTGACGGTTTCCGTCGGCCGGCGGGGGTGGGTTCAAGGGTCCATTCACTCGGGGTCGGGTCACTCGGGGTCGGGTCACTCGGGGTCGGGTCACTCGGGTTCGGGTCACTCGGGTTCGGGTCACTCGCGGGGCGGGTGGCTACACGGGTTCGCGGGCGGGTTCGCCGGTGAGGTAGCTGCGCGCGACCCACTGGACCCAATGGCACACCGCGTCCTCGCTCATCGAGAACGGGCCCGGCCGGAAGCCGCGCGACGAGAGGCCGCGCTGCACGCCTTCGCACGCGTTCCAGTCCTGGCGGTTGGTGATGTCCCAGAAGTCGACCGCGTAGCTCGGATCGAAATCGTCGCGGGCGATCGCGGCCGGGTCGAACAGCCACTGGCACTCCACCCAGCTCTCCCCCGCGCTCAGCGGCTCGATGCGATGGGTCATCACGTAATCGGGGTGCGCGGAGATCAGCATGTTCGGGAACAGCCCCACGTAGATCACCTGCCGCAGCTGCGCTGCGTCGAGCCCCGGCAACATCACGCCGCCGCTGCGACCGTCGAGCGACATCGTCTCGGCATTCGGCTCGAGGTCCATCGTGCCGCCCGCCCACAGACCCGGCATCGTCAAGTTGTCGCCCGACTCCGGTGGTGAGACCACGCACAGCTCCGGATGGATCGCCGAACAGTGGTAGCACTCGTGGTAGTTCTCGATCGGGAGCTTCCAGTTCGTCGGGCTGCGGTACTCGTGCGTCGCGCCGACCACCAGCCGCTCGGGCTCATAGGGCGCGAGGATCTGCTCGAGCTCTCCGATGTGCTCGTCGAACGGCATGGCGTCGCCCGAGACGTTCACGAACATCCAACCGTGCCACTCCTCGACACGCACCGGCGCCAGCGAGTGATCCGCCACGTCGAAACCCGGGGGCGGATCGAAGCGCGGCGTCCGGATGAGCGAGCCGTCGAGGGCATAGGTCCACGCGTGATAGGGACAATGGATCGCGTTGCGCCGCGCCGAGGCACCGCAGGGCATGAGCTCGTGCCCGCGATGGCGGCAGACGTTGAAGAAGCCGCGTGCCACCCCGTCGCCGCCCCGCACGAGCAGGACGGGCTCGTTCCCGATCCGAACGGCGAGCCGGGTGCCCGGGTCGTCGATCTGCACCGACCGCCCCGCGCACACCCACGAACGGGCGAAGAAGTGCTCGCGCTCCCATTCGAGCACGGCCTCCGACGTGTAGGCCTCGCGAGGCAGCATGCGCCCGCTCGTGCCGGGCTCGAGCACGGCTTCGAGGCCGACGCGGTCGATCGGCGCGGGCGCTGCCATCACGACATTCTCCCCCACGGGCGGCGGCCGCGCAGCAACCGCTTCCGACGATCGCGCAACACCCTGCGCGTCGCGAGGAGCGCGGGGATCCCGGTGACGCCGCCGCCGCCGTGGGTCGCGGACGAGCACTGGTACAACCCACCGATCGGCGTCGTGAAGTCCGCGTAACCGGGCGCGGGGCGCATGTGAAAGAGCTGGTCGGTCGACAGCTCGCCGTGGAAGATGTTGCCGCCGACGAGCCCGTACTCTGTCGCCATCTCGTGTGGTCCGATCACCTGCCGGTGAACGATTGCCTGCTTGAAGTTCGGCGCGAGCTCGGTCATGCCGTCGACGACGCGGTCGGCGAACGCCTCGAGCCCAGCCGGGTCGGGCTCGTCGGCCCATGTGTGCGGGACCCACTGGCAGAACATCGACATCACGTGCATACCCTCGGGCGCGATCGTCGTGTCCATGGTCGAGGGAATCACGCAGTCGGCGTAGGGACGCGCGGCACCGCGCCCCGCGCGGGCGTCCTGGAACGCCTGCTCGAGATAGTCGATCGAGTGGCAGAGCTCGATCGCTCCGGTGTGGCGTGGGTGCTGCTCGGTGCCCGGATCCGCGAGGAAGTCGGGCAGCTCGCTGAGCGCGACGTTGACCTTCACGACTCCGCTGCGGCTCCGCCACGCCTCGAGATCGCGCACGAACTCGTCCGGTAGGTCGCTGCGGTCGAGCTGCCGCAAGAACGTGATCTGCGGATGCGTCGCGGCGAGCACCGTCGTCGCGCGCAGCTCTTCCCCGCCGCGGAGCACGACGCCCGTCACGCGCCCCGCTCGCGTCGTGATCCGCTCGACCGGCGCACCGGTGCGAATCTCGCAGCCGAAGGAGCGCGCCGCGCGCGCGCACGCCCCGCTCACCGCTCCCATCCCGCCAACGGGAAAGCCCCACGACCCCATCTGGCCGTCGCCGACATCGCCGATCGTGTGGTGCATCATCACGTAGGCCGTGCCAGGCTCGTCGGGACCGGCCCAGGTACCGATGATGCCGTTGACCGCCATGACGCCCTTCACCTCCGGCGACTCGAACCAGCGGTCGAGCACGTCGGCGATGCTCATCGTGAACAGCCGCGTCGCCTCGGCGGCGGTGCGAACGTCGAGACCTCGTAGCCCCCACGCCAACCGCAGCTGAGCGAGGAGGTCCTTCGGGCGGCGCGATGCCAGCTTGGGTGGTGTCGTCAACAGCAGCGGCGCGAGCACGTCCCCCACGCCCTTCAGCCACGCCCAGTACGCGTCGTAGTGCTGCGCGTCGCGCGCGGAGAACTTCGCGATCTCCGCGCGATCCGCGTCGTCGTCGACCTCGAGCATGAGCGATCGACCATCGGGGAACGGTGTGAACGACGGTCCGAGCGGCAGCACCTGGTAGCCGTGCCGTTCGAGCTGAAGATCCGCGAGGATCGTCGGCGGCATGAGGCTCATGACGTACGACAGCGCAGTGACCTTGAACTCCGGGCCCCACGGCTGCTCCGTGCGGGCCGCGCCGCCGAGGTCGTCGCGCGCCTCGAGGACGACCGAGCGCAACCCGGCCTTCGCGAGGTAGGCGCCCGCGATGAGGCCGTTGTGGCCCCCGCCGATCACGATGGCGTCGTGTTCGTCCCCGATCGAGTTGGTCACCGTTTCCTCCGGGCCGACGTGCGACGGCAGAAACCACCGTTTAGCCTCGCCAACGGCTTTCTTACTGACTTGCGAGTCAGTAGTGTACTGATCCGCGAGCCAGTAGAGCAACGGGGGTTTGTGGCATGGCATTCCACCCACGCGAACGCGGCCGGCGCCAACGGGGCCACCAGCCGGGCCTTTGGGTTCCTGCACCCTACGACCGTCGCGAGTTCCTGCGCCGCAGCGCGGTCGCGGCGCTCGCGGTGCCGAGCGCGGGCGCGCTCCTGGCGGCCTGCGGTGGCGACGACGGCGCGACGGAGGGCACCAAGGGGGGCGGCGGGAACAGCGTGGTGCTGTCGCGCCCCGACAGGCCGGTGACCCTTCCGCTCAAGGGCGAGCCCATCGCCGACGGGCTCGATCCGGAGTCGGGCACGCTGAAGATCTTCAACTACTTCGACTACATCAACCCTGAGACCCTGAAGCTGTTCGAAGAGGAGTACGGCGTCAAGACCGAGGTCACCATCTTCACGACGATGGACGAGGCGAAGAAGAAGCTGCGCACCGCCGGGAGCGACTTCGACGTGTTCTTCGCGACCACCGATGTCGTCGGGCAGATCGTCGAGGCCGGGCTGCTGCAACCGCTCAACAAGAGCTACCTGGCCAACCTCGCGAACTTCTGGGAGACGCTGCAGGATCCCTTCTACGACAAGGGCGCGCAGTACACGGTGCCGTACGTGTTGTGGACGACGGGGATCGGCTACCGCGTCGATCTCGTCGAGGAGCCTCCCGAGAGCTACGAGAACCCCTACGACATTCTCTGGGACGCGAAGTACAAGGGCCAGACCTGGGTGCTCGACGACGACCGCGAGATCCTCGGCATGGCGTTGCTTCGCAACGGTGAGCTCGACGTGAACACGGAAGACCCCGCGAAGATCGACGCCGCGCTCGCCGACCTCCTCGAGCTGATCGACACCGTGAACGTCAAGTACGGGATCGAGGCGTACACGAAGCTGCCGGAGGGCGTCGCCGCGGTCCACCAAGCCTGGGCGGGCGACCTCGTGAACGCGCAGTACTACCTGCCCGATGGTGGCGATGTCGAGACGCTCGCCTACTGGTTCCCGGAGAACGGCAAGGGCGTGATCGGCAACGACACGCTCACCATCCCGACCGCGGCGAAGCACCCTGTGCTCGCGCACCACTTCCTCGACTTCATGATGTCCGAGGACGCTGCGCTCCACAACTTCTCGTGGCTCGGTTGGCAACCCGCGTTGAACTCGCTGGATCCCGACACGCTCGTCGCCGACGAGTACATCCCCGAGAATCTCGCCTCGACGATCATCCGACCCGAGGACTTCGACATAGGCAAGGGCGTGCAGCTGTTGCAGCTGTCGCTCGAAGGCGAAAAGGTCTGGGACCGCGCATACGCGAGGTTCCAAGCCGGCGCGAAGTGATCGGTTCGCCCGCGCCGCGCCCGCGGCGGCGCGGCGCGCGCGACTGGGCGGAATCCCGTCCACCGCGCTGGTTGTGGCCGGCGCTCGCCGCGCCCGGCGTCGCCTGGCTCGTCGTGCTGTTCGCGGTGCCGTTCTACGCGGTCATCGCGCTCGCGGCGGGGGGTCAGGACCCGATCTTCGGCGACGCGACCGCGGAGTGGAACCCGCTCGGGTGGAACCTCTCGACGATCGGCGATGCATTCTCCGGCGTCTTTCCCGGCGGCACGCAGTGGGGACCGATGGGGCGAACGTTCGTATACGTCGCGCTCGCGGTCGCGCTGTGCTTCGTGCTCGGCTTCCCTGTCGCCTACTACGTCGCGCGTTTCGGTGGTCGCCGCAAGGGTCTGTTGCTCGCGCTGCTGCTCGCACCGTTCTGGATCAGCTACCTCATGCGCATGCTTGCCTGGGTCAACCTGCTCCAACCCGACGGGTACGTGAACGACGCGCTCGACCCGCTTCCGGGTTTCGCCGGCGTGAACTGGCTCGACGGTCGGTGGAGCACGCTCGTGGTCGGGCTCACGTACGGGTACATCCCGTTCTTCATCCTCCCGCTGTACGCCGCGCTCGACCGCAACGACACGCGGCTGCTCGAGGCGTCGCGCGACCTCGGTGTCGGGCCGATCCGAACGTTCCTCCACGTGACGTTGCCGATGTCGCGGCAAGGGATGCTGGCGGCCGCCGTCATCACGGCCTTGCCGATGTTCGGCGACTACTACACCCAAGACCTGTTGTCGGCCTCGCCGCGCACATCGATGATCGGCAACCAGATCAACCTGTTCCTGCGCCAGGGTTCCGGCAGCCAGTTCGGCTCGGCGCTCGTGCTGGTGCTCTCCTGCCTGCTCGCCGTCCTGATGGCGTACTACCTGTGGTCGACGAACGTCGCCGCGCGAGACGTTCGATGACCGCGGCGCAAGCCGCGTCGAGTGGGGAGCGGCGCTCCTTCGCCGACTGGTTCGCCGACCCCTTCCGCAAGCCGCGGTTCCTCGCAGCCGCCACGTGGATCTACATCGCATGGTCGATCGTGCCGGTACTCATCGCGATCCGGATCTCCTTCAACGCCGGACGTTCACGGTCCGCGTTCCAGGGTTGGTCGATGAACTGGTGGACCGGAACGCCCGGCGCTGCGCTGCGCGACCCGCAACTCCTCACCGCGATGCGCAACACGATCGTTCTCGGGATCCTCACGATGATCATCGCGACCCCGTTGGGAGTCGCGCTCGCGATCGGCCTCGTTCGTTGGCGAGGCTACGGACGGCGTCCCGCCAACTTCTTGATGCTGGTCCCGCTCGTCACGCCCGAGCTGGTGATGGGCAGTGCCCTTTATCTGGCCTTCACGCAGCTCTTCACCGTCGTCGAGCTCGGGCGCGAAGCCCAGCTGCTCGGCCATGTCACGTTCACTGTGTCGTACGTCGTCGTGATCGTGCGCGGCCGCCTCCTGACGATCGGCCGCGACCTGGAGGAGGCAGCCCAGGATCTGGGCGCGACGCCGTTGCAAGGGCTCCGGACGGTGCTCCTCCCCCTGCTCGGGCCGGCCGTGTTCGCGAGCCTCATGATCGTGTTCGCGACATCGATCGACGACTTCGTGATCAGCGCGTACCTGTCGCTCGACGCGGGGAGCGAGACCGTCCCCGTCAAGATCTACTCCGGCGCGCGGCGCGCGCCGACCCCGGCCCTCAATGCGCTCGCCACCGTGATGATGCTGATCACGTTCACCGCGATCGCGCTCGCGATGCTGCTCCCGCGCTTCTTCCGCCGCGGTCAAACCGGCGACACCGGCTCGATGGTCCAGGACTTCGCCGCCCTCGACATCTGACTCCACACCTCAAAGCTCAGCGAGGTCGACCGGCCGGCGACTCGCCGCGCTGCGGTAGCCGGCCTCGACGATCTGGTGGGCGCGGAACGCGTCGTGGACGTCTGGGCTCGGCGCGCTGCCCGAGCGGAGCGCCGCCGCGAACGCGCGGTGAGCGAGATACTGATATACCCAGATCTGCCGGTCGGGGTCGATGCCCTGCGCGGCGAAATCCGAGCGGCGCAGCTCGTCGACGTCGACGCGTTCGGCCGGTTCGCCCGGTCGTTGGACGAGCAACGAATCCTCCGGCGCGCCGACGACGAAGTCGGTCGTCAGCTCGACGGCGGCGCGCTCGAAGAACACCTCGAGGCGGCGCTCCTCGCGTCCTCGCACGCCATTGAAGATCGTCAGGAGGTTCCCGACGACGCCACCTTCGTGTTCGATCGTGAGCGCCGCGGTGTCCTCGACCGTGTAGCCGAACACGTTGCGCGTCGCCGCGTACACGCGCACCGCAGGCCCGAACAGCGATGCGAGCACGTCGCAGCTGTGGATCGAGTGCTCGAGCAGTGCGCCGCCGCCCGCTTCGGCGCGATCGCTGCGCCAGCTCGTGTGCCCCGGGACGATGTCGCCGGTCGGCCAGTACTGGTCGTCGCGCAACGTATAGCCCATGACGGCTCCGAGCTCGCGGGACTCCACGAGGTCTCGTAACCGCCGGATGATCGGGTGAACGCGCGATTGGAACCCGACCTGGCACGCGATCCGGCTCGCAGCGATCGCGTCGCGCAATTCGGTGACGACGTCGAACGTCGGCGCGAGCGGCTTCTCGGTGAACAGCGGTTTCCCCGACGCACAAACGGCGTGAATGGCGTCGCGGTGAAGGCGGGTCGGTGTGATGACGACGACCGCGTCGACCGTGTCGCAGTCGACGAGGTCGCGCCCGTCCGCGAAACGGTGGGCGATGGCGCCTGCTATGGCTTCGACGCGGTCGATGCCGGCGGTGTCGGGATCGGCCGCGGCCACGAGTTGCACCGCGCCGTCCTCGTGCAGCAGTCGCACGGCGGCGGCATGCGCCTGCGCGATCATCCCGCAGCCGATGAACCCGAGGCGCACCGGCTCCTGCACGGCCGGCATCATGCGTCGGCCGGTGTCAGCTCCGCACGTTCCGCTGCGGTCAGGTCGAGCACCGCGTCCTCCAGGGGCAATATCCGGAGAGCGTCGGCCGGTAGCTCGACACTCACGGCCGTGCCGGACGCGAGATCCAGGGCACCGTCGGCGTTCGTCACGAGCGCGTGGACCAGCGCGCCGTGCGCCAACCTGACGGCGACCTGCGTGGTCGCGCCGAGATACACGAGCCGATCGACGAGGCCCGGCAACTGGTTCGCGCCATCGACGCCGTGACCGTGAACCCGAACACGTTCGGGACGGATGACGATCTTCGCCGGGCCCGCCGCCGAACGCCCCGAACCGCAGCGCAACGGTCGACCACCGCACAGGACCGCTTCGTCGCCGACGCATTCGACCTCGAGCAAGTTCGCGATCCCGAGAAAGTCGGCGACGTATGCGTTCGCCGGTTGCTCGTAGACGTCGCGCGGCGATCCGACCTGCACGACGCGACCCCGATCCATCACGGCGAGCCGGTCACTCATCGTGAGCGCCTCCTCCTGATCATGGGTGACGTACACGAACGTGATCCCGATCTCGCGTTGCAATGTCGCGAGCTCGACCTGCAGGGCCTTCCGGAGCTTGGCGTCGAGCGCGCCGAGCGGTTCGTCGAGGAGCAGCACCTTGGGTTGGAGGATGAGCGCTCTCGCGAGCGCGACACGCTGCTGCTGCCCTCCCGACAGTTGCGCAGGCTTTCGATGTTCGAAGCCCTCGAGCTGGACGAGCGCGATCGCCCGCTCGACGCGTATGTCGCGTTCCTCCCTCGTCGTGTCGTTGCGCCAGCGCAACCCGTACGCGACGTTCTTACGGACGTCGAGATGCGGGAACAGCGCATAGCTCTGGAACACGGTGTTGACGGGCCGCTTGTGCGGCGGAACGTTGGCCACGTCAGCACCGTCGAGCAGGATGCGTCCGGCGTTGGGCTGTTCGAAGCCCGCGATCAGGCGGAGGGTCGTCGTCTTCCCACATCCGGACGGGCCGAGCAACGAGAAGAACTCACCCGCGCGCACATGGAGATCGGTCGCCTCGAGCGCGACGAAGGCGCCACCCGCTCTCGAGGCGACCCTCGGGCCAACGTACGGGAACGACTTGGCGAGCCCGATCAGCGAGATTTCGCCACCGTGCGTGGTGAATCCCGCGCGTCCAGTGGTACCTGCCACCCGGACATTGTGGCATCCCCATACCTTGCGCTCAACTGCCTGGCTATCCTTACTGAACCGTGAGTCAGTAAGGAGCGCAACGTGGACGTCGCCGCGGCCGACCTCGGCGCACACCTCGGCGCAGATGGTGCGCTGGCGCAGGCGCGCACGTTGCCGGGCACCTCGTACTCCGACGCCGACCACCACCGCCGTGAGCTCGACGCGGTCTTCCGCCGCGACTGGGTCGGGGTCGGCCTCGATATCGATGTCGCGGCGCCCGGGTCGTACCTGGCAACGACCGCGGGGGACGCACCCGTGCTCGTCGTGCGAGACGAGCATGGTGAGCTGCGCGCGTTCCAGAACGTGTGCCGGCACCGGGGCGCGCCCGTTGCCGAGGGGTGCGGCCCCGTACGTGCGCTGCGGTGCCCGTACCACTCCTGGGTGTACCGCCTCGACGGTTCGCTGGCCCGTGCCGTCGGGGTCGGTGAGCCGGACGGGTTCGACCCCGCGGACTTCGGCCTCTTCGAGATCGGGGTCACAACCTTCGCTCGTTCGATCCTGGTGAACCTCGACCCCGACGCGGCACCATTCGACGCCGGTCCCCTCGCGGCTGGCCTCGGCCCGTTCCGCATCGACGAGATGGAGGTCGTGCGCCGCGATCGCTACGAGCGGGCGTTCAACTGGAAGGTCCTCGTCGAGAACTACAGCGAGAACTACCACACGCCTTCGATCCACGCGCAGCTGCCGGTCGCGGGTTACGAGTACCCGATGGAGTGCGAGGGACCACTCGTGTTCGCGTGGGACCGGCCGCTCGAGCCGCGCGACCCGAGCGAGGCCGCGTTCCATCGCTTCGGCCCGCGCGACGAGGGTTGGGCCCGCACCGGCGAATACATGGCACCCGAATCGTTCTACAACGGCGCGTACGTCACATGCTTCCCAAACACGATGCTGTCGATGTTCGCGGGGTTTGCCGCGACGTTCCGGCTCACCCCTACCAGCCCGCGAACGACGGTCGTCGAGCGCGACTACCTCTGGGCCCCGTGGGTGCCGGAGGACCGGCGGATCCGCGACTACGAGGCCACGAGCGTCGTCGTCGAGCAAGACCTCGCGATCTGCGAAGCGCTGCAGCGGACCTATGACGCGCGGTTGTCGGCGCACGGCGTGCTCTCGACGGAGCACGAGGCTGGCGTCGCGCACGTGCACCTGCTGCTCGCCAGGGCGCTGGCGCGCTGACACGAAGCGCGCGCCCCAAGTGCGAGCCCCCCAAGTGCGCGCCCCATACACTGCGCGCCCCGTACACTGCGCGCCCCATACACTGCGCGCAATGTCCGAGGTGGCGGCGTCCAAGCGCCGCTCGCGGAATCGAGTCAGCGTCGAGCAGCGACGGGCCGAGATCCTCGAGGCCACCCGTGAGGTCGTGCTGCGCCTCGGATTCGGGGGCACCCGGGTCAAAGACGTCGCCGAGGAGCTCGGTGTTTCCAACGGTCTGATCCATTATCACTTCGCCAGCAAGGACGAGCTGCTGGCCGAGACGCTTCGATTCGCGGCCAACGACGACATCAGCCGGCTCGAACGAACCGTCGCGGCGACCCGTCGCGCGCCCGACCGCTTCGACAAGCTGCTGCGCGAGTACATGCCAGGTCCCGGCGACGTCTCGTGGGTGCTGTGGATCGACGCGTGGGGTGAAGCCTTGCGGAGTCCCACGCTGAAGCAGATCAGCGAGGAGCTCGACCAGGCGTGGGTGGCGCTGCTCGAGCGCATCATCGTCGAGGGCATCGCCGAGGGCGCGTTCCGCTGCGCAGATCCTCATGCCGCCGCCTGGCGCATCGCAGCGCTCATGGACGGCCTCGGCCTCCAGGTCGTGCTGCACCGCTCCACGATGAGCCGAGCGCAGATGCTCGAGCACGCCCGCTCGATCGCGGCCGAGCAACTCGGGCTCGAACGCGACGCGTTCCCGTCCGCGGGGCGCACTCCCGCCCGGATCAGGCACAAAAGGGACTGAAGCCCACCGCTCCGAGCGCCGACAAAGCCGGGGGATGGAGGAGGCGATCGGCGGCCCCGGCGAGACCTCGCGCGAGGAGCGCGTGATGTATCGCGCCATCCTCGATCACTCCTCGGAGCTGGTCGTCGTGACCGACGCGATCGGAACGATCCGCTACGCGAGCCCTTCGGCGGCGGCCGCGCTCGGACACGCAGTCGATCACAAGGTGGGCACGAGCGTGCTCGACTTGTTGCATCCGGACGAGCTCGCCGACGCCGTCGCGGCGCTCGCATCGACCGTGCAGACCGCGGGCGCCAAGGAGCCGCTGGAGTTGCGTCTGCGGCATGCCGACGGCTCCTACCGCTGGTTCGAGATCGTCGTCACGAACCTGCTCGACGATCCCGACGTCGAGGGCGTCGTGTTCCACGGTCGCGACCTGACCGAGCGGCTCGAGCACCAGCGCCGCTTCAGGATGCTCTTCGAGCAGTCACCGATCCCCAGCGCGATGGTCTCGAGCGACCTCGGCATCCTCGCGAATCACGCGTTCAGTGACCTGTTCGGTTACACGCGCGAAGAGCTCCGCTCGATGCAACCGGCCGACCTGACGCATCGGGAGGATCTCCGGCTCCACGCGCGCCTCGTGGAGCAGTTCGAGCGCGAACGGGATCGAGCGCTCACCTTCGAGAAGCGGTACGTGCGCAAGGACGGAACCGTCTTCTGGGGGCGATCGACGGTGCGCACGCTGCGCGACGCGGACGGCGCAGCCGATTCGAACCTGGCCGCGACCATCGACATCACCGTCGAGCGGGAGGCATTGGAGGCGTTGGCGGCAAGCGAGGCCCGGTTCCGCGCGATCGTCGACAACTCGACCGACATCATCGCCGTGCTCCAACCCGACGGCGAGTGGACGGCGAGCGACGCCGGCACCCGCCAGCTCGGGTATCCAAAGGGCTTCGATCCCGACGGGGGCGTGTTCGCCCTCGTCCATCCCGACGACATGGCAACCGCCGTCGAGGCACTCACCGAGGTGCTCGACGGTCGCCGCGGACCGCACGACGCGATCGAGCTGCGGATCCGCGACGCGGAGGGCGGGTACCACTTCTACGAGTGTGTCGGCCAGAACCTCGGCGACGACACCGCCGTCGGCGGTGTCGTCATCACTGCGCGCAATGTCGACCGGCGCAAGGCGCTCGAGGCACAGCTCGCTCGTGACGCCACCCACGACGCGCTGACGGGGTTGTTGAACCGCGCGGCGTTCATGGTGCGGCTCGAGCGGGCGCTCGCTCGGCGCGACGCGGCGTCCGAGAGCACGGCGCTGCTCTTCCTCGATCTCGATCGCTTCAAGCAGGTGAACGACACGCTCGGCCATGTGGCGGGCGACGCGCTGCTCATCGAGATCTCGGCGCGCATTCAGCGCGCGGTCCGGGCGGCCGACACCGTGGCGCGCCTCGGCGGCGACGAGTTCGTCGTGCTGTGCGAGGACATCGACGCACCGGAGCGGGCACTCGAGATCGCGGACCGCATCGCCGCCGCTGTCGAGGAGCGCGTGCTCATCGGTGAACGCGAGGCGTTCGTCGGCGCGAGCATCGGCGTCGCGTTCGCGAACCCCGAGCAGACGGCGAGCGACCTGATGCGCGACTCCGATGCTGCGGTCTACAGGGCGAAGCGTGAGGGCCGGTCGCGAGTCGAGCGCTTCGACGACGCCATGCGCGCGGACACCGCGGCGCGGATGCAGCTCGAGCTCGATCTACGCCACGCGCTCGAACGGGGCGACGTGGAGGTCGAGTACGAGCCGGTCGTGACGTTGGAGCACCGCATCGTCGAGGCGTTCGTCGCCCACCCACGCTGGGCGCACCCCGACCGCGGAACGCTGCGGGGAAGCGAGATCCGCACCCTCGCAGACGAAGCCGGCCTCGGGCGCGCGTTGGGGCAGCAGCTGCTCGCCATCGTGAGCCGCGACGTCGCGTCGTGGCGGGGCGAACAACCGGCCGGCTCGGCGCCTCGTGTGTTCCTCAGCCCGACCCCGCGCCATCTCGCCGACCGCTCGTTCGTCGACGACCTGCACGCCGCGCTCGCCGCGGAACCCGTGGTCCCCGGCTCGTTGTGCATCGGTATCCCGGAGGAGTGGCTCGTGGATGCGTCGGGCATGGCGGCCGACGCGATCCAACGGCTGCGCGCGGCCGGCGTACGGCTCGCGCTCGATGGGTTCGGGCGCGCGCACGCCTCGCTCGCCGACCTCCGCGAGCTGCCGATCGACGTCGTCCGACTGGACCCGCGATTCGTGTTCGGGCTCGCGGTCGACGCTGCGGGCGCGACGATCGTCGGCGCGGTCATCCGACTCGCCCGTGCACTCCACCTCCGGGTGCTGGCTGACGGTGTCGACGAACCTGAGCACCTCGCGTCGCTGTTCACGCTCGACTGCGACTACGCGACGGGCACGCTCGTCGCCGCCCGTGTCGACGCGGTCAACGCCGCCGCACTCCTCGACCGAGAGCTTCTCAAGCAGGGAGGTGCGTCGAGAGCCACCGCTCTGCGGTAGCTCTCGACGCACCTACAGCA
>Ga0247727_10000553_pt1 | contig 91445 bp, 98 predicted proteins | sample WisWelCaveWW1625_FD_202498 | JGI IMG/M metagenome (GOLD analysis project Ga0247727, IMG submission 202498) | Biofilm microbial communities from Wishing Well Cave, Virginia, United States - WW16-25 | ecosystem: Environmental > Aquatic > Deep subsurface > Groundwater > Cave microbial mat | place... | reverse complement strand
AACCATCGGCACCAAAGCGCCGCTGGCTGAGAAATGCCGCGATGAGTTCAAGCGCCTCTTCAAGTCCAAGTTCCGTGTGGAGTGCGCCGAAGCAGAGAGCCAGAACTTCTGGTACTGCTACATCTACTAGAGAACTCCAGCACTCTTGGTCGCCTGGTAACCTACTACCACCGCCTGTATCGCTTCGCTCGCAACTTGGCGGCGGCGTTTTACCTGGGTTTCTGCTATGGCCTCGCGTGGTTCGCCTTGTGGGGCACCTCCATGTCGCAAACAGATACGACCGACGCCGTGGTAGTCAGAGCAATTCCCCTGTTCGCGCTTGCGCTTTCCGGTGCCTTCTTTACTCGTTACTTCTATGTGTTCTACGCTCACTTCTCGAAGCTCGTCCTCCGTAGTTTCATGGTTATCGCCGGTTCTGGTGGTGCCCGGACCAAATCGACGCGGAGTTGAGCGCCCACGAAAGCCACCTCGTAGCACCCCGAGTGTCCTGATCCCTCCCGCGGGCGATACCGTCGTGTCGAGAACCGACCCGAGATCCCCAACGGGAGACACACGATGGCCACGAACGGGACGCTTCGGAGAACAACCGCGATCGCCCTGGCGATGCTAACGGCACCGCTCGCCGGCTGCGGGCGCCCGGCAACGGTCACGGCCAACGCCTCGGACCCGACTCCGCCTTCGGCGATGTGGGTCCAGGCGGACGTCCCCGGCCGACCGCTCGTGAACGTGTCGCTCGGCGGCGGGCCCGTCGCAGGCGTCCTCGCCGCCTCGGAGCAGGCGACCGTGACGGCCAGCGCGGATGACCCGGATGGCGGCGTTCGCGCCCTGCGGCTCCTGATCCGCATCCGGCGGCCGCGACCCGGCGGCGCAGTGCTCTCGTCGTTCCAGCTGGCGAGCTCGACGGTCTCCAGCGCGAGCCCCGGCCAGCCCGCCCCGGCTTCCGCCCGCGTGACCACCACCGTGTCGGCGGCGACGCTGGCCGGCGGCGGGTGGGACGGCGGCGTCGAGATCATGGCCGAAGCCGAGAACTTCGCCGGCCAGGTGTCCCGCTCGCCCGTGCTCAGCCTGTGCATCGAGCGCACCACCCTGCGGGTCCACGTCGTGCCCCTGAGCGACGACGACGGCGGCCACGCCCCGCAGGTGACGCGGACGCAGTTCGCCGACGCGCTGCAGCGCGCCAACCGGGTCTTCTGCGGAACCGGCATCCAGTTCCGGTTCGACTCGATCACCGGGTGGGCTCCGCGCAGCAGCTCCGGCATGAACCGGGACCAGACCATCAAGGCCGACGGCGATGCCCTCGCCAACTCGATGCCTAACCGCGTCGTGCTGCTGCTGCGGTGGGGATCGGACCTGGCCAACATCACCGGCAACGGCAATGCCTACCCCGTCCCGGGCATCGCGCCCGCCCCGCGGAACGTGACGGATGTGGACCAGCGGTACGTGGCCCTGCCGAGCCTGTATCCCACGACCGGCCTGGGCTACCTCACCCTCCAGAACGGCGCCTTCCTGGCCCACGAGCTGGGTCACTATCTGGGCCTGTACCACACCTTCCCCGGATGGGACGGACTCAACCCGGTGTTCGGCACCACCCCGGCGAACGCCAACCAAGCCGACCAGCGTGTGGTCACCTACGTCCGGGCCAACGGAGGAACCACGGATGCGCTCGACGGCGACGGCATGGCGGACACCCCGCCCGATCCTGGCGTGGCGCTGTTCAGCGCGCACGGCGCGAACCCCTGCACGCCCCGGATCACCGCGTCGGCCCTCGTCGGAGGCACCCGGTCCACGTTCACCTTCCTGCCCGACGTCGCCAACGCCATGAGCTACTACAATCTCTGCGACACGACGGCGGACCCGCGGCCGCGCGACTTCTCACCCGCGCAGGTGGCCCGGATGCACCTCACGTTGAGCCAGGCGCCGCGGAACGGCCTGTTGACACCTTGAGGCGCCCGTGAGTGAAGGTGCGTGGATCTTCCTCTCGCATTCGCACAAGGACTTTGACAAGGTCAGGGACCTCCGAAACGAGCTGGAGGTGCAACGCCATCACCCGCTTCTGTTCTTCCTCAAGTGTCTCGATGATACCTCGGAAATCGACGACCTGATTCGGCGGGAAATCGAAGCGCGGTCCTGGTTCATTCTGTGCAAGAGCCCGAATGCCGATGCTTCGCATTGGGTCCAGGAGGAGCGCAAGATCATCGCCGCGCTGCCAGACCACACGTCCACGGTCGTCGATCTGGACAAGCCGCTCGCCACGCAGCTGTCCTCGGTGTCCGGGCTCACGAAACGCGCGAGCGTGTTTCTCTCCTACGCGCGTGCAGACGCGCCGCATGCGAAGCTGATCGAGGCTTCCCTGCGCGAGGACGATTTCGGCGTGTTCTCGGATCTTCAGGTCTCGCCTGGCATCTCGTGGCAGGTTCAGATTACCATCGCCCTGAATGCCGCTGTGGACCGGGGAGCTGTGCTCGTGCTCTTGAGTCGAGCCTCGATGACGTCGCAGCTTCAGCGGCAGGAGATCATGCTCGCGTTCGAGCGCGCCGAGCCCGACTCGGGCCGTCGAAACATCATCCCCGTTTTCCTCGAGCTTCCGCAGCTCGTTCTGGAGCTCGCCGGCCCCAACGTGCGCGACTTGCTTGGCCGCATTCAAGGCTTCGACTTCTCAGAGGGCCAGTTCGCGCAGAACATCGCGAAGGTCAAGCGCTGGCTGAGGCGCTTCGAATGGCAGCCACGAGGATGAGCGGACGTGCGTCGCGCGCCGCGGCGGTTATGTTCGAGTGTCCTGTGAACAGGAACCCTCTTCGCGGGTCGTCCGATGGCGCGTGTGTTCGTCAGCTACCAACAGGAAGACCGCGACCGGGCTGAGCCGATCGTGGAAGCCTTGAAGCGCGCCGGCGTGGAGGTGTGGTGGGACCCCAGCATTCAGCCCGGTGCGGAGTTCTCGGAGGAGATCACCACCGCCCTCGCCGACGCCGCCGCCGTCCTCGTGTTGTGGTCCGCGCACTCGGTGGGCTCCCGATGGGTCAAGGACGAGGCTGAACGCGGCGCGGAACGTCGCGTGCTGGTCCCCGCCAGGATCGATGCCGTGCAGCCGCCGATGGGCTTCCGCCAGTTCCAGACGCTCGACCTCAGCTCCTGGAACGGCGACGCCGACAACCCGGCGTTCCAGCGCCTCCTGGCGACGCTCAGAACCCTGCTCGCCGGGATCGGGCGTGCTCAGCCCATGCGGGCACGCGCCTCGGGTGAGGTAGGAATCGGCGTCGCCGTCTTCGGCGGCCGCTATGTCCTCGTGAAGGTCGCCGGCGAAACCGCGAAGTGCGTCGTGTACAAATCCTGGGACAGGAAGGAACAGCGCTACGTCGCCCTCAAGGTCCCGAGGACGATGCGGGTCGCTCAGGCCGCCGCCCAGGTCCGTCACGAGGCCCGTTCGGCCCTGGGTGTGAACCATCCCAATGTCTGCGGCATCCTCGAGGCCAGGGTCTCGCTGATCAAGCAGCTGTCGGCGTGGTTCCGTCCTCGCACGGTCGGTCAGGCCGGAGGCGAAACGGAGGTCTTCGGCGGGAGGATGCAGGAAATCGGTGAGCGGATCTCCGCCTTCCTCGTCATGCCGTTTCTGGAAGGCCGCACGCTCGACGTCGAAGCGTTCGACAGGCGGGGCCAACCTATTGCAGTGAAGTCGGCCGTGGACATTCTCGCGCAGGCGTGCGCGGGGCTCCAGCACATCCACGATCGGGGCATCGTGTTTCGCGACGTCAAGCTCGAGAACATCATGCTCGTGCCGGCGGGCGGGACGCACCGCTTGGCGGTGGTGTTCGATTTCGACATGGCACTCCCGCAGGGCTCCGTGCCGAAGGGAGGCCTTGCGACGGGCGACATGGTGGCCGGGACTCCGCAATTCGTCAGCCCCGAGCAGGTCCGCGGAGGCCCACTCGATCACCGCAGCGACATCTATCAGCTGGGCCTGGTGGCGTACGAGGTCCTCACCGGCAGCCTGCCGTTCGCCGGAGGCACTGACCAGGAAACGATGTTGGCCCGCTTGACCGAGCACCCGGTGCACCCGAAGGAGCGCCGAGGGGATCTCCCCGATGGCCTGGCCACCACGATCCTCAAGTGTCTCGAGCCCGAACCGGCCGCGCGGTTCCCTTCCATGAAGGATCTGGAGGTTGCCCTGAGAGGGTCCCTGGTTGACGAGTGAGCAGCCAGCGGCGGTGGCGGCCGGCCGCCTCCTGAGCTAGATAAGCCAATCCGCGCGGGGCTGGCCGGCGTAGCTCGGCCGGCAGGACCGTGCAGCGACCTCACCTCCAGGAGCCGCCGTCATGCAACGCGCCCTTCTCGTCGCCCTCCTCCTCGCGGCCACGGCCTGCGGCGGCGAGCCCCGTTCCCGCCTGCTCCCGGTCGGCGAGGCGCGGCTCGCCGTGCCCGGCGGCAACATCTGGTACCGGGTCACGGGGACCGGAACCGCCATGCCCGTCGTGCTGCTCCACGGCGGACCCGGATTCTCAAGCTTCTACCTCAAGCCGTTCGAAGAGCTCGGCGATGACCGGCAGGTGGTGCGCTACGACCAGCTCGGCGGCGGCAGATCCGACACGACATCCGACACGACCCTCTTCACGATCGCGCACTTCGTGGCCGAGCTGGATTCGTTGCGCAGCGCCCTCGGCGTCGAGACGTGGCACGTGTTCGGCCACTCGTGGGGCACGATCCTCGCGCTCGAGTACTACCGCGCCCATCCGGAGCGCGTCGCGTCGCTGACCTTCGGCAGCCCCGTGTTCGACATCCCGGCGTACGAGCGCCGCGCCAACGAGTTGGTGGCGACGCTCTCCGACTCGGCGCAGCGCGCCGTGCGGCGGGCAATGGCCGCGGGTCGCTACGACGCGCCCGCCTACCAGAACGCGATCAACGAGTTCTACGGCCTGTACTTGTTCCGCCGCCCCGTGCAGGCCGACCTCGACAGCAGCTTCGCGTCGTTCAACCAGGCCATCTACGTGTACATGCAGGGGCCGAGCGAGTTCACGATCACCGGTACGCTCAGGCCCTACGACGCGACCGCTTTCCTGCCGAGCATCGGCGTGCCAACGCTGGTCACGGTGGGCGAGTTCGACGAGGTGGGGCCGGAGCTGGTGCGGGAGCACGCCGGCCGCATCCCCGGCGCGCGGTTCGAGCTGTTCGCCGGCGCGGCGCACATGACCCCCTGGGACGCCCGCGACGCGAACGTCGCGGCGGTCCGGGCCTTTCTCCGGTCGTCCGATTCTACGCGGGCCCGTGGATCGCGATAGAGCAAGGGTCAGGCGGATGCGCAAGCCGCTTCGCTTCGCCCTCGTCGCCGCGGCGCTCGCGGCCTTGCCGCTGTGGTACTTCTTCCGCCCCGAGCGCGCCTTCTTCGATCGCACGGCGAACGAGGCGGCGCCCGGGAATGCCGTGCGCGTGCTCGCGGCCGGGGCCTTCGCGCCCCGGGCCCACGAGGGAGCCGGGCGCGCCGAAGTCCTCCAGCTGGCCGACAGTACCAGAGTCCTTCGGCTGTCCGGCTTCGCGACGCTGAACGGGCCCGACCTCCAGGTCTACCTGCTCGGCCGCACCGGGGTAGGCGGCCGCGCCGAGCTCCTGCAGGCGGGCTTCGTTTCGCTCGGCCCGCTCAAGGGCAACAAGGGCGACCAGAACTACGCGATCCCCTCCAACGTGGACCTCGCGCGCTATCCGGCGGTCGCGATCTGGTGCCGGCGCTTCGCCGTCAACTTCACCGACGCGCCGCTGGCCGCGCCCGCCGGCCTGTAGCCCCGGCGTGCCGACCTAACGCCATCCGCCCGACGCAGGCCGGGAACTCCCCGCCCCGATTCGCCGTTCTCTCGGCGTGATGCAGCCCCTCGGCTCGACGAACCCGGGACCTCGTGCGCGGGATGCCGTCCACCTGCGGCGCCTCATGCCGGTGGTGCTTCTCGCGGTGACGAGCGCGTGTAACTGGGTGTCGCTGGCGAAGAACGCCGCGACCTACCCTACGCTGCGCCGCGGTGAAGCGGGCAACCTGGCCGCCCTCGACACGCTGATCTACGCGACGACGGCCGAGGACGGCTTGGCAATCGTCGCCGCCACCTCGGGCCGCGTGCTGGCCACCCTGCCGCCCGCCGCGGGGAGCGAGAGCGCCGACGACCTTGCGATCGCGGACGGCCTGCTGTTCGTCCTCGATGCGCGCGCGCCGGGGCACCTCAGCGTCTACTCGCTACGTGATCCACTGCACCCCAGCCTGGTCTCACCACCTCACGAGGTCCCGGTCGGACCGTTTTCGGGCATCTCGGCGGGCGCCGGCCTCTGCGTTGTCTCGGGCGGCACCTCGGCGATGACGGCGTGGCGCTACGACGGCACCGGGGCCCTGACCGGCCCCACGGCCACCGCCGATCTCGGCCGCGGCCAGCCCGACGTGCTCGTCGGCCCGGACGGCCGGCTGGCGTACGTCGCGACGCACTACTGGGGCCCCTACTTCGGGCTCGACGTCGTGCGGTACGATTCGGCGGCTGGGCGGCTGGACCGACTGGCCGAGCTGGAACTCGACGGCGCAGGGTTCACCGACGGGGGCGCCAAACCGGCCAACTTCCCGATGGACATCGCGACGTTAGGCAGCGACACGGTGCTCGTCGCCTACCGCCGCGGCCTCGCGGTGATCGCCACAACGGACCCCGCTCATCCGACGCTCGCCCTGAGTGTGGAGGTCGGCGGACCCGCCGTCAGCGTGGACGTCGCGGGAGCCACCGCCGTGGTGGCCGTGGCCGGATCACGGCCGGCCCTCGTGATCGTGGACTTCTCGGCGCCCGGGGCGCGGATCACACGACGGATCCCGCTCGAGCCCGGGACGCTGCCTGCTGGAGTGGTACTCACGCCGGCACACGCGGCTCTCGCCGCGCGGGACCGGGGTGTGCTGGTGTTCGAACGATGACCTCAATTCGACCGGAGGATGCAATGCAGCGCAGGACGTGGTTCCGATTGGCGGCAGTCTCGGCGGCCGTGCTGGCCGCGGGCGCATGCGGTGGCGCGCAGGAGAACGGCGACGACACCATGGGGCAGATGGCGATGGGCACGGCCGAGTATACAGTGGTGCTGAAGAGCACCTGGACGCCGGCCAACCATCCCTTCGAGTACCCGACCGCGGGGGCGCTTACGGGGCCGCACTTCTCGGGCCTGATCGGCGCGTCCCACAGCAGCGCGTACACTCTCTTCGCCGAGGGCGCGCTCCCCACGCCGGGCCTCGAGCGGCTGTCCGAGGAAGGCCGTCACGGCCCGCTCGACGAGGAGATCCGCGCGGCGATCGCCGGCGGGAGCGCGGGCGTGCTGTTCGAGTCCGGACCGCTGCGCGACTTCGGGGATTCGCTCGTCGCCACCGTGCGCGTGGATAGCGCGCACCCGATGGTCTCGCTCGTGGCCATGATCGCGCCGAGCCCGGACTGGTTTACCGGCGCCGGCAACGTGAACCTGATCGAAAACGGGGCCTGGGTGGCGTCCCGGACCGTGACCCTCGAGGCCTGGGACTCGGGCGGCGACGACGGCACGACTTACAAGGCCTCCGACCGCGACACCAATCCCAAGCGGCCGACCTCGCGCGCGACGACGCGGCACTTCGTGGCCAACGGCGCCGCGCTACCTGTGGCGACGGTCACTTTCACGCGCCGCTAAGACTCTCGCGCAGAGCCCGTCCAACGACAGCCCACCCCTCCAGCTCTCCGGTGTCCGACGGGAGCTGGGTGGTGTGCTGACCGCGCGACCAGCGACGCGCGCTGCGCCGGCCGTTCAGCTGATAGCTCCGCTTGCCCCCTGAGTGTAGCTTCGTCCCGCCATGCCGACGCCCGCCGCCCTCGACGCCCACGCCCTGGCCCTCGAGCCGTGGTGGCTCCCCTTCACCGCCAACCGTGCCTTCAAGCGCTCGCCTCGACTGCTGGTGGCGGCCCGCGGCATGCACTACACCACCGCGGACGGGCGCGAGATCCTCGACGGCACGGCCGGACTGTGGTGCGTGAACGCGGGCCACTGCCCTCCCCCCATCGTCGCCGCGATCCGGGAGATCGGCGCCCAACTCGACTACGCGCCCGCCTTCCAGATGGGGCACCCCGCCGCGTTCCAGCTCGCGGCAGCCGTCGCCGCGCTCGCGCCCGGCGACCTGGACCACGTCTTCTTCGCGAACTCGGGCTCGGAGGCCGTAGACACGGCACTCAAGATCGCCCTCGCGTACTGGCACGCACGCGCTCAGCCCGCCCGCGTCACCTTCGTGGGCAGGGAGCGCGCGTACCACGGCGTGGGGTTCGGCGGGATCTCGGTCGGGGGCATCGAGCCCAACCGCCGCGCGTTCGCTGGGCAGCTCCTGCCCCACGTCGCGCACCTGCCCCACACGCACGACCTGGCCCGGAATGCGTTCTGCCGCGGGGAGCCCCCGTGGGGCGCGCACCTCGCGGACGCGCTCGAGGACATCGTGGCGGCCAGGGGCGCCGAGCGCGTCGCGGCCGTCATCGTCGAGCCCGTGGCCGGTTCAACGGGGGTCCTCCCGCCACCCGCCGGCTACCTGCGCCGCCTGCGCGAGATCTGCGACCGCCACGGGATCCTGCTGATCTTCGACGAGGTGATCACGGCGTTCGGGCGCCTCGGCACGGCGTTCGCGGCCGAGCGCTTCGGCGTGCTGCCCGACATGATCACGATGGCGAAAGGGCTGACGAACGGGGCCGTCCCGATGGGCGCGGTGCTGGTCCGCCGCCACGTGCACGAAGCGATCGTCGGCGGCGCGCCGGACGCCATCGAGCTGTTCCACGGCTACACCTACTCCGGCCACCCCCTCGCCGCCGCGGCCGGCCTCGCGACCCTCGCGCTGTACCACGACGAAGACCTGTTCGCGCGAGCCCGCGCGCTCGAGCCGTACTGGCAGGACGCCCTGCACTCGCTCCGCGGCGCGCCGCACGTGATCGACATCCGGACCATCGGCCTGATGGGGGCCGTCGAGCTGGCGGCGCGCCCGGGCGCACCCGGCGCGCGCGGGGCCGAGACCTTCCTCGAGTGCTTCCGGCGCGGCGTGCTGGTGCGCGTCACGGCCGACACCATCGCGCTGTCACCACCGCTCATCGCGGAGCGGGCGCACGTGGACCAGATCGTCGAGACGCTCCGCACCACCCTCGAACACGTCGCCTGAGGATCGCATGCGGCTCGTTGCCTTCGCGGTGCTCGTGCTCGTCGCCCCCCCCCCCGCCGCCGTCGGTCAGGGCATGCCCCGCGCCCGCGAGCTGGGCCTGCCCATCGGCGGCACGCCCGGCCCGCTCGACGCCATTACCGACGTGACGGGAGTGGAAGTGGGCCACACCACGCTCGTCTCGGGGAGCGGCGCCCTGGTCGCCGGACGCGGGCCGGTCCGCACCGGCGTGACCGTCGTGCATCCGCGCGGCCGTGCCAGCGCCGATCCGGTGTACGGCGCCTGGTTCACGCTGAACGGCAACGGCGAGATGACCGGCACCACGTGGCTGGCCGAGAGCGGCTTCCTCGAAGGTCCCATCGCGATCACCAACACGCACAGCGTCGGCATCGTGCGTGACGCGATCCTGCAATGGCAGGTGAACCGCCCGCAGAGCCAGCCATGGGGACTGCCGGTCGTGGCCGAGACGTACGACGGCCTGCTCAACGACATCAACGGGTTCCACGTGACGGCGGCGCACACCATCGCGGCGCTGGACGGCGCGCGGGGGGGGGGCCCGGTGGCCGAGGGCAACGTGGGCGGCGGCACGGGGATGGTCTGCCACGGATTCAAAGGCGGGATCGGGACGGCCTCGCGGCGCGTGGGCGAAGCGGCGGGCGGCTGGACCGTGGGCGTCCTGGTGCAGTGCAACTACGGGTCGCGCGCCGCGCTGCGCGTCGCGGGCGTGCCCGTGGGCGAGGAGATCCCCGACCTCCTGCCGTGCGTCGCGTCGCCGGGGGCGCGCTCCCCGTTCGTCACGCGGTCCTGCGACGCGCCCGCTCCGGGAGGTGAGGAGGGCGGCGGCGCCGGCCAGGGATCCATCATCGTGATCGTGGCGACCGACGCGCCGCTGCTGCCGCACCAGCTGCGCCGCCTCGCGGTCCGCGTGTCGCTGGGCGTGGGGCGCATGGGCGGGCGCGGCGAGAACAGCTCCGGCGACATCTTCGTGGCGTTCTCGACCGCGAACCCCGGCGCCAACGCCGACACCGGCGTGATTCGGGTCGAGGCGCTGCCCAACGCGCGCATCAACCCGCTGTTCATCGCCACCGTGCAAGCCACGGAGGCGGCCATCGTGAACGCGCTGCTGGCCGCGGAGACGATGACCGGCGCGAACGACGTGCGGGTGTACGCGCTGCCGCGCGAGCGGCTCCTCGCCGCGATGCGGCGGTACGGCCGGATGCCGTAGCCGGAGCTACGAGAGCGTCGGCATCGTCAAGTCGGCGCCCGCGCGGCCCTCGGGCCACCGCGCCGTCACCGTCTTGACGCGGGTGAAGAACCGCACCGCGTCCATGCCGTGCTGGTTGTGGTCGGCGAAGGAAGAGCCCTTCCAGCCGCCGAAGCTGTAGAAGGCGAGCGGCACGGGGATGGGCACGTTGATCCCCACCATCCCGGCCGCGACCCGCGCCGCGAACTCGCGTGCCGCGCGACCGTCCTTGGTGAACACCGACACGCCGTTGCCGAGCTCGTGCGTTGTGGCGAGCTCGAGCGCCTCGTCGAAGCTGCGGGAGCGCACCACGACGAGCACCGGCCCGAAGATCTCTTCCTGATAGATCCGCATGGCGGGCGTCGCGCGGTCGAACAGGCAGCCGCCGAGGAAAAAGCCGTGCTCGCGGCCGGGCACGCGGGCGGCGCGACCGTCCACGACCAGCTCGGCTCCCTCGGCCAGTCCGACCTCCACGTAGCCGCGCACGCGCTCCAGGTGGGCTCGGGTGACGAGGGGCCCCATCTCGGCGCCGGGGTCGGTCGGCGCGCCCAGGCGCAGCGCGCGGACCCGGGGCGCGAGCCGCTCGACCAGCGCGTCGGCCGTCCGCTCGCCCACCGGCACAGCGACCGAGACGGCCATGCACCGCTCACCGGCCGATCCGTAAGCTGCGCCGATGAGCGCGTCCACAGCCACATCGAGGTCCGCGTCGGGGAGGACGACGAGGTGGTTCTTGGCACCTCCCATCGCCTGCACGCGCTTGCCGTGCGCCGCGGCGGTCGCATGGACGTGTCGCGCCACGGGCGTGGAGCCCACGAAGCTCACGGCCTGCACGCGCGGGTCCGCGAGCAGCGCGTCGACCGCCTCCCCGTCGCCGTGTACCACGTTGAGCACGCCCGGCGGCGCACCGGCCTCGAGGAGCAGCTCTCCCAGCCGCACGGGGCACGACGGGTCCTTCTCCGACGGCTTGAGCACGAACGTGTTGCCGCACGCGATGGCGGGCGCGAGCATCCACATCGGAACCATTGCGGGAAAGTTGAACGGCGTGATGCCCGCCACGACGCCGAGCGGCTGGCGCAGGGACCAGCAGTCCACTCCGGCCGAGACGCCGTCGGAGAACTCGCCCTTCAGCAGGTGCGGGATACCGCAGCAGAACTCGGCGACCTCGATCGCCCGCTGCAGCTCGCCTGTCGCGTCCGCCACGACCTTGCCGTGCTCGCGGGACACGAGCTGGGCCAGCTCATCCCGGTGACGCTCGAGCAGCTCGCGGAAGCGGAACATGACGCGGGCGCGGGTGACGGCGGACGTGGCCGCCCAGCCGGGGAATGCCCGCGCGGCGTCGGTCACCGCGGCCTCGACCTCGGTCCGTGACGCGAAGGGGACGCGGGCGACGACGGTCCCCGCGGCGGGATCGTACACCTCGCCCCTGCGTCCGCCGGCGCGGGCCACCGCGCGGCCGCCGATGAAGTGTCGCAGGTCCGCGACATCCGGCGCGGCCGCTGCGTGCGGCGCGCCCGGAGCGGCGGGTGCGGGGCTCGCGCTCGGTGTCGTCACGGTGGGGTCCATGCGATTCATCCTTCCGAAGCGTGCGGCGAAGGTAGCGGCCATCCGCGTCTGGAGCTAGATAGACCGATCCGCACGGGGCCGGCCGCGTAGATCGGCTGGCTGGTCGTGGGGTCGCCGTGATCATCTCTCCAGGAGTCGCCGCTATGCACCGCGCACCTTTCGTCGCCCTCCTCCTCGCGGCAGCGGCCTGCAGCAGCGAGCCCCGTTCTCGCCTGCTCCCGGTCGGCGAGGCGCGGCTCGCCGTGCCCGGCGGGAACATCTGGTATCGGGTCAGCGGGACGGGGACGGCCATGCCCGTCGTGCTGCTCCACGGCGGACCCGGATTCTCGAGCTTCTACCTCAAACCGTTCGAAGACCTCGGCGACGACCGGCAGGTGGTGCGCTACGACCAGCTCGGCGGCGGGAAGTCCGACACGACGTCGGACACCACGCTGTTCACCATCGCGCACTTCGTGGCCGAGCTGGATTCATTGCGCAGCGCCCTCGGCGTCGAGACGTGGCACGTGTTTGGCCACTCGTGGGGCACGATGCTCGCGCTCGAGTACTATCGCGCGCATCCCACGCGCGTGGCGTCGCTGACCTTCGGCAGCCCGGTGTTCGACGTCCCGGCGTACGAGCGCCGCGCCAACGAGCTGGTGGCGACACTCTCGGACTCGGCGCAGCGCGCCGTGCGCCGTGCGCTGGCCACGGGCCGGTACGACGCCCCCGGCTTCCAGAACGCGATCAACGAGTTTTACGGGCTGTACCTGTTCCGCCACCCGGTGCAGGCCGACCTCGACAGCAGCCTCGCGTCGTTCAACCAGAGCATCTATGTGTACATGTGGGGGCCGAGCGAGTTCACCGCCACCGGCACGCTCAAGCCGTACGACGCCACGGCATTCTTGCCGAGCGTCGGCGTGCCGACGCTGGTCACGGTCGGCGAGTTCGACGAGGTGGGGCCGGAGCTGGCGCGGGAGCACGCCGGCCGCATTCCCGGCGCGCGGTTCGAGCTGTTCGCCGACGCGGCGCACATAACGCCCTGGGACGCCCGCGACGCGAACGTTGCGGCGGTCCGCGGGTTCCTCCGGTCGGCCGACTCGACGCGGGCACGGGGGTCGCGCTAGCACGAACGCCGCGTGGGCCACGCAATCGGGCCCTTCGGAGAATGGGCGTTAGCTTCGGTCGGGGAACTCCGGCGGCTTGATGCCGAGGGCGCGGAGGTAGACGGTACCCTGCGCGCGGTGATGGATCTCGTTGTCCACGACGTACAGCAGCAGGTCGTGGACCTTGCCGGTGTAGGCGCCGAACGCCGTGATGGTCTCCTGAAACCGCTCGGCCCGGATCCTCGGCCACAACACGTTCAGCTCCGCCGTCGCCTCATCCCATAGCGCGAGCAGCTCCCGCTTGTTACGCGGATCGTGGACGGGGCCTCCATCCCACAATCCCGAGATGATGCCCCGCGTCATCGGCACGCCCAGCCCGAGGAACTCCAGGGCGAGCGCGCTGAACGGCCGCATGCCCCCGATCGAGAACGTGAACAGCTTGTCGTCCGGGAAGGCCTCGATCACCCGGCGCGTGAGACGGCGGTGGCCCTGCCAGTGCTCGAGGAACGCGGCCGGCGTGATGAACGACGGAGGCATGCAGCGCCAATGTAGGCGCGTCCCCGCCCCGGGACCGGTCCACTCCGCCGGTGCGCGACGGGCCACCGCTGCGACGGGCTTGCCGGCCATCGGGCCGCGCACGACCTTGGAGCAATCTCCCATGAACCCGCGCCCGCGCTCCATCACGATCATCAGCTGGGTGTTCATCGCGTTCGGCAGCGTCGCCATCCTTGCCAACGTCGTTCCGGTGGCGAGGCCGGCCGCGGGCCAGCGCCTGGCCGATGTCGCGACGCAGAACCTGTCCGAGCTGTGGCCCCTGTACCTCTCCCAGATCGCGGCGGTCACCAGTGGCGTGTTCATGCTCCGCGGCTCCAATTGGGCCCGCTGGCTTCTCGTCGCCTGGTTCGTCTTTCACGTGGCCCTCAGTTTCCTGCACTCGCCGGTGCGGGTGGTGGTCCACGCGCTTCTGCTCGGCGCGGCGCTGTACTACCTGTTCCGCCGCCCGGCGGCGGCGTACTTCAGGGGGGCGCCGGGGGGCCGGCCGCCGCCGCGGGGCGCAGACGATACCCGAACGGCCTGACACGGGTCGGACGCGCGAAGGCCGCGAGTAACGCCGACTCAACCGCGGTCTGCGGCGATGCACAGAATCGAGGGCATGATCGATGAACGGGTCGGAGCCACCGATGCACCCCCGCGCCACGGAGCTCATTCGGACCCTCGAGCTGGAGCCGCACCGCGAGGGCGGCTTCTTTCGCCAGGTCTTCCGCTCGCCGCGGCACGTCACACCGGACGACGGACGGGCGCCCCGACCCTCCCTCACCGTCATCCACTTCCTGCTCCCGGCCGGTCAGCACAGCCGCTGGCACGTCGTGCGCTCCGACGAGCTGTGGGCGTTTGAGGAGGGCGAGCCGCTCGAGCTGCTGGTCGCGAGCCCCGACGCGGCCTCGCTGCAGACGACCCGGCTCGGCCCGTTGCGTGCCGGCGCCGAGCCCGCGCGGATCGTGCCGGCCGACCACTGGCAGGCGGCGCGTTCGACCGGCCCCTTCACGCTGGTCCTGTGCGCGGTCGCGCCGGGGTTCGAGTACGCCGACTTCCGGTTCGTGGCGGACGACGCGGCGGCGCACCAACGCCTCGAACGCTTGTTTCCCGAATACGCCTCCTTGCTCTGACCGGGGCGCGACCGGTGGAGGTGCGCACCGCGCAGCCTCAGCGCCGGTCCATGAGCTCGTTCGCCTCGGCGTACGGCATCGCCTCCTCCGCGAAGCCAAACGTCCCGCGCTCCCGGATCTCACGCGCCGCCCGCACGAACGCCGCGAGCGCCGCGCGACTCAGCGCGGACCCCACGCTGATCCGTCGCACGCCCAGCGCCGCGAGCTCGGCCACCGAGAACGACGCGCCCTTCAAGCCCATGATGACGTTGACCGGCTTCGTCACCGACGCGCACACGGTCCGGATGTCTTCCGCCCGGGTGAGTCCGGGCGCGAACAGCGCGTCCGCCCCCGCGCCCTCGAACGCCTGCAGGCGGCGGATGGTGTCGTCCAGGTCGGGCCGCCCGTGCAGGAAGTTCTCGGCACGCCCAACCAGCACGAACGGGAACGGGAGCGCGCGAGCCGCTTCGGCCGCGGCGGCCACGCGCTCGACCGCGTGATCGAAGTCGTAGACCGGCCGGCCGGGATCGCCCGTCGCGTCTTCGATGGACCCGCCGACCAGGCCGGCCGCCTCGCCGGCCAGGCGAATGGTCTCCGCCGCGGCTTCGGGAGTGTCGCCGTAGCCGTTCTCGAGGTCGGCTGCGACGGGCAGGTCCGTAGCATCGGCGATCGCTTTCGCGTTGGCGAGCGCCTCGTCGCGCGTGACGACGCCGGCGCCGTCCCGCCGGCCGAGCGTGAACGCGAGCCCCGCGCTCGTGGTGGTGAGCGCCTCGAAGCCCAGGCCCGACAGGATGCGCGCCGTGCCGGCGTCCCACGGATTCGGAGTGACGAACGCGCCCGGCCGCGCGTGCAACGCCCGGAAGCGCTCCCCCTTTTCGGTCTGACTCATCCCCATCAATCACGCTCCGTTCCGTGACCGCGTGCCCTCGACCGGCGCCAGAAACGTACGCTCCTCGCGCAGAATCAGCCGCTGCGACTCCGCGAACGCGAAGTTGGCCCGCGCCTCCGGATCGGCCTTCAGCCGCGCACGGTAGGCCTCGTACGCAGCCAGGCTGTCGACCTCGATCAGCCCCCACGCCACGTTGTTGGTCCCTTCATGCGGCAGGAAGTACCCCAGCAGGTGGCCGCCGCAGCGCGGGATGATCGTGCCCCACGTCTCGGCGTAGGCCCTGAACGCATCGCGCTGGAACGGGTCAATCTCGTACCGGATGAAACAGGTGATCGCCATGGGCGTCCTCGACGATGGTGGGCATCGTGCAACACTTCACCTGGAGTACACGGGCGGGCTCCGGCACCAACGGTTTCGACGAGGTCGTCGCCTGACACGCTGCGCCTCGCGCGACTAGCGGTTTCGAGGGTCGTCTTCCGGACGGAGGTAGGTGGTCGCCGTGGGGCCGATGCCGGTGACCTGCACGACCGCCCGGCCGCCTCGAGCCCAGTGGACGTGGGCGGTCCCCGCCGGGAGGACGTAAACGGAACCGGGTCCGAAGCCCTGCAGCCGGGCCGGGTCGTACTCCGCGCCGAGCCCGATGTACCACGTGCCGACCAGCACGGTGTAGATCCGATCTTCGGGGTGGGTGTGCGGCATGATCCGCAGGTCAGCGGGGATCAGGGCGCGAAACGCGTACAGCCCTGGGGCCTGGGGGTTTCCCGCCAGCGCGGCGAGCTGCCCGCCCGGCGGCAGTGCCGGGTTCTGCGCCCAGCTGTAGCCGGCCGGCAGGAGCGGCATTGTCCCCGGCCGGTCCGCCGTGGCCGGCGCGGCGGTGCAGCCGACCAGCGTGGATGCCGATCCGACCACCAGCAGCTTCCGGAGCCCGACTCGCATGCGATCGCTATTCCGGCGCGGGCCGGCCGGGCTCCTGGTAGAGACCGACCACGTTGCCGCCGAGATCCTTGAACCTCGCCGTGATCTCCGGCGCGTCCGCGCCGATCGGCTGCACGATCGTGCCGCCGTTCGCGACGACGGCCTCGCAGGCCGCGGCGACGCTGTCTACCATGATGTGGATGACGAACCCGGGCGTTTCCGCCGGCGGCCGGCCGCGGCTCCACGTGCCGCTCACCTCGCCCACGCCGTCGTCGAAGGCGGTGCTGCCGTCGCCTCGGCGGCGGATGTGCCATCCGAAGACCTTCTCGTAGAATTCGGCCGAGCGCCGGATGTCGGTGGCGGGAATGTCGATATAGCAGATCTTGCCGTGACCCAGAGTGGGGGGCATCCGCATCCTCGCGGTGGAGGTTCGTGCGACGCCGGGCGAGTCTACTCCCGGCCGTCGGGCTGCGGCAACAGGGTGATCTGCGCCGAGATGACCTGCCAGCGGCAATCCAGCCAGGCCCAGCTGTCGATGTAGCGCGACACGCCCCGGGTGCCGTCGCTCCGCTCCCACGGCGCGTCGGCGTCCACCTGCGCCGTCGTGCCGTAAACACGCACGGTCACGTCCCGAACCGTCATTGACCGGTAGCCCGAGGTCCGGCCTCGCACCCGCGCGAGGAACTCCGGCTTCAGCACGCGAGCCCCGCCACCCAGCACGACCACCACGTCCTCGGCCAGGTGCCGCTCGAACCAGGCAGCGTCCCCCTCGCGCGCGGCGTCGATGTACTGCTGGTTGAGCGCGTGCACCGCGGTCATGGCGTCGGCGGGTCGAGGCGGCTCGCACTGGCCGGCGAGGTTCGTCGTCGCCCCTGATGCGAGGGTCACGAGCAGCAAGACGGTTCGACGCATCGCATGCCTCCGGGCAGGCTGGTGTCACCAGCCTCACCAATCTGGGCGTCGCGTGTCGAAGGGACCGGACCACTCCGACGGTTTCCCGCAGCCACCCTCGGTCGCCAACCGTTGCATAACAAGTTGAGACGCCCGGGTTCGAGGGCCGGAAGCGGCGTGCGCGCCGCTCCGCCGCGCCCTATGGTGACCGACCCGGCGGACCGTCGCGACGACGGCCCGCCCCTTGGCATCCACCATCGGAGGAGTCCATGCGACACCGATCGTACGCCCTGCTGCTGCTGGCCGTGGCCGGCTGCAGCGACGAACCGCAGGTGACCCAGCCACCCGCGCCGGTCGCACACGCGGCGCACGTCCTGGAGTACGACGTGGTCAAGTTCTCCGCGTCGCTCGGCGGCACCAACCGCCGCGGCCTCGCCATCAACAACCGCGGCGACGTGGCCGGCTTCTCCACCCTCCCCGGCAATGCGCTCCGGCACGCCGTGCTGTGGCGCGGCGGCGAGCTCACCGACCTCGGCACGCTCGGCGGGCCCGGCACGAACAGCAGCGTGGCGTGGGCCGGGCTCAACGACCACGGCACGATCGTGGGCATCTCCCAGACGGACACGCCGGAACCCCTCGGCGAGTCCTGGAGCTGCTCGGCGTTCTTCTCCGCCGCCACCTCGACCGGACGCATCTGCCTCGGGTTCGTGTGGGCGAACGGCGTGATGACCGCGCTTCCCACGCTGGGAGGCAACAACGGCTACGCGACCGCCAGCAACAACCGGGGCCAGGCGGTCGGGTGGGCGGAGACGCTCGTGCACGACCCGACGTGCAACGGCAATCAGGTGCTCCAGTTCCGCGCCGTGATGTGGGAGCCCAAGCGGAACCGCGTACGCCAGCTCCGTCCGCTGCCCGGCGACTCGACCTCCGCCGCCACCGCCATCAACGAGCGCGGCCAGGTCGTCGGCATCTCGGGCGACTGCGACGTCGCGGTCGGCCAGTTCAGCGCCCGACACATCGTGCTCTGGGAGGGCGATCGCGTGACCCAGATCCCCCATCTCGGCGGGACCAACTGGCACACGGCCACGGCGATCAACGAACGTGGCACCGTCGTGGGCTTCTCCAACCCGCCCGGCGATCAGAACGGCACGCTGTTCATTGCGCATGCGTTCCTCTGGAGCGCACGGAGCGGAACCCGGGATCTCGGCACGCTGCCCGGCGACCAGACCAGTCAGGCCAACGGCATCAACGCCCGGGGTCAGGTGGTCGGCGTCTCATCGGGTCCGGGCGGCTCCCGCGCCTTCCTGTGGCACGACGGCGTCATGGCGGACCTCAACACGCTGGTTGGGCCGGGATTCGCCGACCGGCTCGTCTCCGCCACGGACATCAACGATGCGGGCCAGATCACCGGCCGGCTGCTCGAGGCGGGAACCGGCCTGACGCTGCCCTTCGTGGCGACGCCGCGGCGGCCCTGACCGCGCCGTGGTGAGGTGAGGGCCGCCCCCGCGCGCGGGGGCGGCCGTTGCCGACCGCAACGCGCGGATTCCGTGTCCGAATCCGGCCGGTCCGGCACCCTCGGCGCGCCTAGATTGCGGTCGTGTATCGCCTCCCCGAGCACCCGCTTCCCGCCGACGTGATGCAGCGGGCCCTCGACGCCCGGGACGCGCGCTTCGACGGCCTGTTCTTCGTGGGCATCACCACGACGATGGTGTACTGCCGGCCGGTGTGCCCGGCGCGGGTGTCGTATCCGGACCGCCGGCGGTTCTTCGAGTCCGCCGCGTCCGCCGAGCACGCGGGCTTCCGGCCCTGCCTCCGGTGTCGGCCGGAGCTGGCGCCGGGCCGGGCGCTGATTGACGCGGTGCCGCGCCTGGCGAGCCTCGCGGCGCATCGCATCGCCGCGGGCGCCCTCAACGGGCGGGCCGTGGCGGACTTGGCGCTCGATCTCGGCGTGAGCGAGCGTCACCTGCGCCGGGCGCTGGAGCGCGAGGCCGGCGTCTCGCCCCTCGAGCTGGCGCTCACCCATCGCCTGCTGCTCGCCAAACGCCTCCTCGCCGATACGTCGCTCCCGGTGACCCGCGTCGCCTTCGCGAGCGGATTCCAGAGCCTGCGCCGCTTCAACGCAGTGTTCCGCGAACGGTACCGGATGAACCCGACGGCGGTGCGCCGCGCGCTCCGAGCGCCGGAGGCGCCCGCCATCGGCTCCCGCGCGGCGGCGGCCGGGCCGCCCCCGGCCACGCACGATGTCGTGCGCCTCACGCTCGCCTACCGGGCACCCCTCGACTGGCACGCCCTCACGGCGCTACTCAGCCGCGAGGCGATAGCCGGCGTCGAGACGGTCGAGGGCGGACGCTATGACCGCACGGTTCGCCTGGACGGGGCGTGCGGCGTGGTGTCCGTGTGGGATGGCGGCGCGGGCACATGCCTCAAGGTCGAGGCGTCGCCGTCGCTCGTGCCGGTGCTGATGCCCTTGCTCGCGCGTCTGCGGCAACTGTTCGATCTCGACGCGGAGCCGACGGTGGTGGACACGTCGCTCGACCGGGGCGGCCTCGGCGCCCTTGTCAGGCAGCGACCCGGGTTGCGCCTCCCGGGCGCGTTCGACGGATTCGAGCTCGCGTGGCGCGCGCTGGTGTGCGGACCCGGGCGGGGAGCTTTCGCCGCGACCGCGCCCGCCACGGTCGTCCGACGGGTCGTGGACGACCTGGGCGAGCCGCTGGACACGGGTCACGCGGCGCTCACGTGCCTCGCTCCGAGTCCGGATCGGATGGCTGCGGCGGGTCCGGCCCGGCTCGTGGCCCTCGGCGTGCCGCCGCGTCGCGCCAGCGCGATCATCACGCTGGCACGCGCGGTAGACGCCGGCACGCTGCGGCTGGAGCCCGGCAGCGACGTCGGCGCCACGCGCCGGGCGTTGCTGGCATTCGACGGCGTGGGCGACGTGCTCGCGACGACGATCGTGATGCGCGCACTCCACTGGCCGGACGCGTTTCCGGCGTCGGATCGCGCCCTGCAGCGGGCGGCGGGCACCCCGGGGGCGCGGGCCCTGCTCGCGCGGGCGGAGCAGTGGCGTCCGTGGCGGGCGTACGCGGCGCTGCACCTCTGGCTGCTGGGCGAAACGCGCCGCCTCCGTAGGCCGGACATCGCACCCCCGTTCCCGGGCCTCGTGGCATGAGCTGACCCGCGGGCGGACCGGCTCGCCGCCACGCGGGACGCGGAGCCCTCCTGCGGCTCCGCCGACACTGTGCTATCGTCGAAGCGGACCCACGAATCCACGATGCGCCCGCCCGTCGCGATCCCTGCCCTTGTCCTGGTCCTCGGCGGATGCCGTGGACCCGGCTCGGAGTTCGCCAGTCGGGCGGACTCGATGGCGGCGGTCATCGACGGCGAAGTGGCAACGCTGCTTCGCGATACCGCCCTCGTCTCCGGCCCCCCCCCGGCCGAGGGCGCCTTCCTCGAGGCCCATTATCAGCACGACTCGCTGCGCCGTTTGCGGGGTTCCTTTCCTGGCGAGCTGGGCCGCGCTACGGAGACCTACTACTTCAACCCCACGCTGTTCCTCGTCGTCCGCACCGACGAGCGCTACGACGCCCCGCTCAGCGGCCGCGTCCGCGACTCCCGCAGCGACCGTATCTACCTCGGCGATGGTGGCGTCGTCCGGTGGCTCCGGCGGCCGGAGGCGCATCCCGCGCTCGATTCCGCCGGCGCGGCGGGGGCGGGCGACAGCTTGAACGCCGCGGCCCAACAGCTGCTGGCGCGCATCCCGCGACGACAAGTGGGGCCGTAGCTGTTCACCGAATCCGCCGAGCTGTACGACGCGATCTACTTCACCTTCAAGGACTACCCGGCCGAGGCCGGGCAGGTCGCGTCCCTGCTCCGCACGGCGCACCCGGCGTGCCGCACCGTGCTCGATGTCGCCTGCGGTACCGGCGAGCATGCGCGGCTCCTCGCGACCGTCCACGGGTTCGAGGTTGACGGCTTTGACCTGAACGCGGAGTTCCTCCGGCTGGCGCGGCTCAAGCACCCCTCCGGCCGTTTCACGGTCGCCGACATGGAAGAGTTCCACCTCGGCCGGCGCTACGACGCGGTGATCTGCCTGTTCAGCTCAATCGGGTATCTCCAGACGCTGGACCGGATCACGCGGGCCCTGCGCTGCTTCGCCGAGCACCTGGCGCCGGGCGGCGTGGCGATCGTCGAGCCGTGGTTCGGCCCGGGCGACATGCAGCCGGGCCATCACTCCACGCACGAGGCTGAGTCCGCGGGAATCCGCGTGGTCCGCAGCGCGACGACGGAAATCGACGGCCGCGTATCGCGGCTGCGGTTCGACTACACGATCGAAGGCCCGGACGGCGTCCGCCGCACCACCGAGCTGCACGAGCTCGGCCTGTTCACGGTGCCGGAGATGCTGGAGGCCTTCGCGTCGGCCGGGCTCGACACGATGCACGAACGAAGCGGGTTGACCGGCCGGGGGATCTACGTGGCGCGGGCCGGCGCATGATGGCTGAGCCGGGCCCACCGGTGCGGGGCCTGCGACTCGGCCCCTGCACCGGTGATTCAGTGGTCAGTGATTCCCGTGCGAGCGGGCGTGGTCGAGCTGCCCGCGGACCTCGCCGCCCGGGAAGTCGCCCGGCCCGGTGTTGGTCGGCGCCACGCCGTCGTTGGTATGCACGTTGACGTACGTGAGGCCGGCCCGCATCGCGTCCAGCAGCGGCATGTCCTGGCCGACGGCGCTCGCCGGACAGATCACACCCCCGGGCGAGAACGTGCCGGCGGCGAGCACGCCGTTCTGCGGTCCCGATCCGCTGGGCCCCGCCGCGCCGGTCGGTCCGATCACCGGAGACAGCCACATGCGGATCGGCCCGTTCTGGCCGAAGCGCCCGCAGTGGATGTGCGCCATGATCACGTTGTCGATGTTCGACGCGATCAGCTTGAAGTCCACGCTGCCGCCGTCCCCGCTCACCCGGAAGATCGCCTGTCCCTGCGCCCGGGAATCGGCCGGCGTGGGACCGCCCGGCGTGGGGGGCGTGAACACTTCTTCCTCGCCGCGCAGATGCGTGCCGAGGTTGAAGTCGGCGTTCCCCCCCCCCCGGCGGCGAACAGCGGCGCACGCACCTCGAATGCGGTTGGTGCGCTCTGGTCGGCCGCACAACCGGCGAGGAGCGCCCCGACGATGCCCAACCCGACGAATCTCGCTGACATGGTTCCCTCCTGGTTTACCGACGCGCGCACGCGGCTCGCGGGTCGTGCGCTCCCCTCTCCGCCCCTCATGGCGGACCTGCCCGAATCACCGGGAGATGTAACGTCCGCGGGGCGGCGGCGGAAGGTCGCAGGCTAGCAGCACCGGTGCAGCCAGCGCTCGGCCTGGCGGTCAACGTCTCGCTGTGGCTGCTGTGGATCCGTCTCTGCTATCACACTGCGGCGGAGGCGGCGCGGGGCGCCACACCCCGCTAGGACCGGGCGGCCGCCGCGACTGCCGCGAGATCGTCGAACAGCCGCGACCACTGCGTCGCCGTCAGCCGCGACTTGAGCCGCTCCTGCGCCCGCTCCCAGGCGGGCCGCGCCCGCGTCACCACGCGCTCCCCCGCGGCCGTGAGCGACCAGTGTACTTCGCGCCGGTCTTCACCCGGGCGCGCGATGATCCACCCTTCCTTTGCCAGCGGCCGCAGCGATCGGGTCAGCGTGGTGCTGTCGATCGCCAGCAGGTCCCCGAGCGCGCCCTGCGTCATTGCGCCGCGCCGCGCCAGCACCTGCAGCAGCGTGAACTGCGTGGTCCGCAGCCCCGTGGCGCGCAGCGACTCCTCGTAGAGCTGCGTCACCGCACGGGCCGCGCGGCGCAGATTCGCGCACGCGCAGCCCAGGGTCGGCAGCGGCTCGACCCGCCCGCCCGCAGCCTCAGCGAGCGGCCGCATCGCCCGTACCCGCCAGCAGCCGGCGGAAAATGAAGACGTGGCTCGCGACGAGCATCGGCACCAGGAACGTCGGGACGAGGCTGAGCGGGAGCCGCAGCACCGGCTCCATGCCCGGCACCAGGCCCCGCGTCGCCACCCACCACGCCGTTCCGACCGCGACGACCAGGTCGAGCAGGGCGAACGCGTTCCACGCCAGGTACAGCGCCCGGCGCCGGCGCGTCGCCGGCTCGCCCGCCGCGATCAACGCCAGCGCGAGCACCGCCGCGGCGAGGTCGCCCCAGCCGGCCCGGGCCGCGAACAGCGGCGACAGCTCGCCCCGCGCCGCCAGGATCAGAAACGAGATCCCCACGAAGCGAACCGCGTGCACGCCGACCAGCACGCGCAGCGGCAGCGCGTCCACCCAGCTGCGCACCGCGCGCACGCCCATGCCCAGGGCAACCGCGGCGGCCACGAGGGCGAGGATGATCAGCTGCGGCCCCGGGGGCGCCACCGCGGCCAGCCGGCCGGTCGCGCCCACGCCCACCGCAAGCGCGAGCAAGATGAGGGTGGCCGTGGCGACGGGACGACTGGATACGGCCGCGGACGAGGACATGGCACACCTTCCGAATGAGGGTGCCGGCAATATAGCTGTATATACAGCTATTTGTCAAGGCCACGCGCCTGGGCGGAGCCTGGCGAAGGTCGTCGAGGGAACGCCCGAGATCCAGGCCTACGAAGTCTCCAACTCGACATTTCACAAGATCGGCGCGCGCAGCTAGGGGCGGCCGGGGCTCTGCGGAGCCAGTAGCTCGTTGGGAGAAGGGGGCGGCCGAGTCCGCCCTCTTCCCTTTTGGGGCACGGGAGATGGCGTCGGGCGTAGATTCAGGGCACAAGCTGTCGGAGGACGGGGAGGTATCAAATGAGAGGTCCGTTCTCCTGGCTGACGATGCTGGCAATCGCCGGCCCTGTGTGGGCCCAGGCGGCACCGACGGCCGGACAATCATCGCCGGCGATCGACACGACGTGGCGCGCGACGGCGGCCACCGCCATCCCGGTCACTCGCCGCCTCGCCGGCAACCCCTCGGAGCCAGGCCCGTTCCGCTACTACTACCAGGTGCCCGCCGGCGCGAGCATCTCGGCGCATCGCCATTCCGTGGACATGCGGATCACCGTGCGGAGCGGCCGCAAGTTCATCCTGATGGGCATGGATCTCGAGTCGGCCCGCGTCCAGCGGTTCGAGGCCGGCACCACGTTCGTGATTCCCGCGGGCACCTGGCACATGGAGTGGTGGGAGACCGACACCCTGGAGGCAATCGAGGGCGTCGGGCCGATGCGCAGCGACCGGGCTTCGCCCGCGACGCCGAGAACGCCGTAGCGAGGCGTCGATTCCCGGCGATCAGCGTCGTCCAGCTGGCGACGTGCCTCGTGTTGTTCGGCACGCCGCTCGGCGCGGCGGCGCTCGGCGCCCAGGAGCCGACGCTCGCGCGCGAGCTGGGCCCCGTGGTGCGGGCGCGCGTGAACGTGGTCGGCCTGCCCGACACCATCTGGTTTCAGGGCAGCCCCCTCACGACCCCCGACAGCTGCGTCATGATCCGGCTCGACAACATCGGCTGGTGGGAGCGGCGACTCGTGATGGCCGACGACCTGCCCGAGGACGAGCGGGTCCAGGTGTCGGTCCACCTGATCCGCCGGCTCCAGGTCCGCGTGAACGACGGGCCCGAGCCGACCTGGCAGGACGCCGATCTTCCGTGGCTGCGCGGTCGCGAGCCGGCCCTGTGCCGGATCCGGGCCCGCTCCGGCGGATCGTGACGGGGCTGTGACCCGGAGCCGCGGGCGAGGGTATGATCCGCATGCGCAACGTCGTGTTCGCCTCGGCCCTGGTCGCCCTCGCGGCCTGCTCCACCCATCCCATCGCACCGGCCCCGACCGGGCCGGGCGAGTACCGTTACGTAGCGCGCGCGACGTCCGGCGCGACCCTGCTGGTCGGCACGCTCGAGCTTACGTTCCCCGACGATTCGACGGTGACCGGCACCTGGTCCATCACGTGGGCGCCGGGCGCGGACACGACGGCCGAGGTCGGGCCCCAGGTCGGCAACGGAACGCTCGTCGGCACCCGGTCCGGAACCACGATGTTTCTCGACCTGAACCCGGGGTACGCCGACCACAACGTGTTCCTGCAGGCCGTCGCCATCGGCGCCGGCTTCGAGGGCGAGTGGTCGTGGAGCACGTTCGCCGGCCCGCGCTCTCGCGGAGCGTTCGCCGCGACCCGTTAGTCGCGCCGGCCTTCCGTCAGCCCCGGCGCAGAACCCCCGCGACGCTTCCGTCGCCACCGCACCGCTCGTACGTTACGCTCACGCCGGGGATTCCCTCGCGTTCGGGACACAAACCCGCAAGGAGCCGTGGTGTCGGACCTCGCCCACCGTTCGTCGGATGCCGCCGCACAGGCCACCGCCTACGTGGCCGCCCTGTTCGACGCCCTGGGCTCGCGCGAGCCTCTGGCCGTGCTCGCCGAGTCGCCCGACACGCTGCGGCGCGCGGTGGCCGGACTCTCCTCAGAACAAGACGGCACGCCCGAAGCGCCCGGCAAGTGGTCGGTCCGCCACGTCGTGCAGCACCTGGCCGACTCCGAACTGGTCGGGGCGTTCCGCTTCCGCATGGTCCTGGCGCACGACGCGCCCGAGCTGCCCGGCTACGATCAGGACCGGTGGGCCCGGCACCTGCGCTACGAGGACGCCGACCTCGCGACCGCGCTGGACGATTTCGCCACCCTGCGGGAGCTCAACCTGCGCCTGCTGCGACGCGCCACGCCCGAAGACCTGGGCCGGGTGATGCGCCACGCCGAGCGGGGCGACGAGCCGCTGGAGACGATGATCCGGTTGTACGCCGGTCACGACCTCGTGCATCTCGGGCAGATCGCGCGGATCCGCCGGGCCATTGGAGCGCCGGCCGCCTGACGACTGGAGCGATAACGGCTGATCGCTGTTTGCTTGCCGCATGACCGTCGTTGACCTCGCCCGTCAGCCCAAGCCGATCCGCGAGCAGGCCGCCACGCTGCTGGTCGAACACTTCGACGAGCCGCGCGGCTGGCCAACCCCGGAGCTGGCCCGCGACGAGGTCTCGCGCGTCATCGCCGACGGCTTCGCCCTCGCGATGGTCGCGGGCGAGGTCCTGTTGGGCTGGATCGGCGGCCTGACCGAGTACAACGGGCGCGTCTGGGAGCTGCACCCGATGGTGGTGCGGCGCGAGCACCGCCGGCGCGGCATCGGCCGCTCACTGGTGGCGGCGTTCGAAGCCGAGGCGGCCCGGCGTGGTGCGCTCACCGTGACGCTCGGCACCGACGACGATTCGGGCATGACCTCGCTGGCCGACGCGGACCTGTACGCCGATGTGCCCCGGCGGATCGCCGAGCTGCGCGACCTGGGCCGCGGCCACCCGTTCCTGTTCTATCGCGCGCTGGGCTACATCGTCACCGGGGTGATGCCGGACGCGAACGGACGCGGGCGGCCCGACATTTACATGTCGAAGCGCATCGGGCGCTGAGGCCGCCGGCCGCGCACTGGCGAACGGCCGCACTGCGCGTCACCTTCCAACCGCGCCCTCTCGAGGCCCGCACTCATGCGCATAGCGAAGACCGCCCTGGCCCTCGCCCTCCTGCTCGGCTGCAGCGATCCAGCCGGCCCGTCGCCCCTGCTGTATCGCATGCCCGTGCTCGAGTTCGGCACCAGCGTTCCCGTGACGGCGGCGAGCCCCGGTGACTCCCTCTGGCTTGGCATCAGCCTCGAGGACAGCACGTCGTCCGCCGGCAGCATCGTCACGATCCGCGCGACCTGTGCGACGAACATCACGGTTCTACGGGGAGCGACCGTCGTGACCACGGTGCCCACGCCCGCCACGTGTCCGGATTCCGTCTATCAACGGACGGTCGGCACGTTCCCGAACTTCGAGTCCCGGTTCTTCCGGTGGGACATCCCGCCGGGGCTCGCGCCGGGCACCTACACGCTGCGCGGGGAGCTGCTCCAGCAGCCGCGCCTCGACGTGTCGATCACGCTCCCGATCAACTGACTCGACCCGTTCCGGCCGCCCCCCGTGCGGTTCTCCTCGGCGTCGTGACGACGAAGCAGCGCGAACCCGCGGGCGAGCCTAACAATCCTCTCACACCACCAGCCCGACGCGCGGCGGCGCTGGCGCGCCTCGGCGCCGGGCCGTACACTTTCCCGCCGTGCCGGCGACCCTCACCCGCCTCTGCGTCTTCTGCGGCTCGAGCCCGGGCGCGCGCCCCGAGTACCGGCAGGCGGCCGCGGCCCTCGGCGCCGCGCTGGCCCGGCGAAGCCTGGGCCTGGTGTATGGCGGCGCCCGGGTAGGGCTCATGGGCGCCGTCGCCGACGCCGCGCTGGAGGCGGGCGGCCGCGTGACCGGTGTCATCCCGCGCGCGCTGGTGGGCAAGGAGATCGCGCACCCGGGGCTCAGCGAGCTGCGCGTCGTCGGCTCGATGCACGAGCGCAAGCAGCTGATGGCCGAGCTGGCCGACGGGTTCATCGCCCTTCCGGGCGGCATGGGCACGCTCGAGGAGTTCACCGAGATCCTCACTTGGGCGCAGCTCGGCCTGCACCGGAAGCCGTGCGGCCTGCTGAACGTCCGGGACTACTTCGCGCCGTACATGGCGATGCTCGACCACGCCGTGGCGGAGCGGTTCGTGTCCCCGGCCCACCGCGCCATGCTGCTGGTCGCCGGCGACGCCGACGCGCTCCTCGAGCGGTTCGCGTCCTACCGGGCGCCATCGCTCGAGAAGTGGCTCGACCGGGAAAGCGCGTAGTGGCGCTCTACATGGTGGTCGAGCACTTCCGGAACGGCGACGCCGCGAGCGTGTACCGCCGGTTCCGCGAGCGGGGCCGCATGGCGCCGGAAGGGCTCGTCTATGTGTCGAGCTGGGTGGATCTCAAGCTCGAACGCTGCTGGCAGCTGATGGAGACGGACGACCGCGCGCTGCTGGATCAGTGGATGGCCAATTGGAGCGACCTCGTGGAGTTCGAGGTGCACCCCGTCATGACGTCGAAGGAAGCCGCCGAGAAGGAGAGGACGCGAACGTGACCGAGCTCAAGACCAAACCCAACGCGAAGAGCGCCGCGGCGTTCGTCCGGGGCATCAAGGACGAGCGGAGGCGGAAGGACTGCACCACCGTCCTCAAGCTGATGCAGCGCGTCACGAAGGCGAGGCCCAGGATGTGGGGGCCGAGCGTCGTGGGGTTCGGGGACTACCACTACAAGTACGAGAGCGGACGCGAAGGCAACTGGTTCCTGGCGGGGTTCTCGCCCCGCAAGCAAGACCTGACGCTGTACGTCATGGCGGGCGTGCGGCGCTACCCCGAGCTGCTGCGCAAGCTCGGCAAGCACAAGACGGGCGTGGCCTGCCTCTACATCAAGACGCTGGACGACGTGGATCTCAGGGTGCTCGAGGAGCTGGTCCGCGAATCGGTCCGGTGGGTCAAGACGAGCGGCCCGGGCGCACCGAGCTGACGGCCTCGCCCGATCCGGCCGTTACGCTCCGCGCGCTCCGCGCCTTCCTGCTCGCGCTGTTCATCGCGGGCGCGATCGGCATCGCCGCGGAGCTGCTGCTCTCGGAGCACTACGAGGACACCTGGCAGGTGGTCCCGCTGGCGCTCACCGCGCTCGGCGTGGTGGTGCTCGCCTGGCACGGCGTGCGTCGGGGGCCGCTGCCGCTCCTGATCTTCCGGGGGCTCATGCTGGCGCTCGTGGCGAGCGGCGCGGTCGGACTCTATCTACATTACCGCGCCAACACGGAGTTCGTGCTCGAGTCGCGGCCCGACCTCACGGGCTTTCCGCTGTTCTGGAAGGCGATCCGGGGCACCTCGCCGCCCTCGCTCGCGCCGGGCGCGATGAGCGCGCTGGGCATGTTAGGATTGATGTGGGCGTACCGGCATCCGCGATGGAGCGCCGGAGCCGGACGCGATACCGACACCACGGGAGCACACGAATGACGCGCATGCGCACCATCGCCCGCACGACCCTGGCCGTCGCCGCCCTCGCCGCGGCGGTCGCCGCCCCCCGCCCCGCGTCGGCCCAGCTCGGCCGGCAGCAGGGCCTGCTCGACCCCAACGTCGCCACGGAGGCCCAGCTCACGGCCGTGCCCGGTCTCACGCCCGACCTGGTGCGCGCCATCGTGCAGCAGCGCCCGTTCGCGGGCATCACCGGCCTGGACTCGCTGCTCGCCGGGACGCTGAGCGCCGAGCAGCGCGCCGCGCTGTACCGCCGGGTGTTCATCCACGTCAACCTGAACACCGCGAGTCGCGAGGAGATCATGCTGATCCCGGGCGCGGGGCGAAGGATGGCGCGCGAGTTCGCCGAGTACCGGCCCTACGCCGGCTTCGACCGGTTCCGGCGGGAGATCGGCAAGTACGTGGATTCGACTGAGGTGGCGCGACTCGAGCAGTACGTGTTCATCGCGGTCAACCTGAACACGGCGAGCGATGCCGACATCCTGAGTATCCCCGGCGTGGGCCAGCGGATGCTGCACGAGTTCAAGGAGTACCGGCCCTACAACGACATCGAGCGGTTCCGCCACGAGATCGGCAAGTACGTGGACGCGCGCGAGGTGGCGCGGCTGGAGCGCTACGTCACGCTCCGCTGACGGGGGAGGATCACGAGGGCGACATCCCGGCGGCGATCGCCACCAGCGTGAGGGTGACGCCGCCGGCGAAGACGATGGTGCCGAGCGTGCGGGCCCGGCCCGGCACCTTGCCCCGCCGCGCCACACCGCCGATGACCGCGGCGACCGCGGGCAGCGCGAGCAGCAGAGCCACCTGCAGCGATTCAGGCACCGTGCGGAAAATCAGCTCCCCGCCCCACGGCCACCCGGTCAGGTAGATGGCCAGTACGACCCAGAACGTCAGGGGCGGCACGAGCAGGGCCGCTCCGAGCCAGGCCATGGTGTTCCGCCGCACCACGCGCGCGGGCATCAGGATGTATCGCATGGAGTGTAAACTACTTTATAATACAAAGTCGCGCAAGGCCATGGTCTCGGCGGCGAGGACCGCCGGCCCTACATTACCGCGCGCCGCTCAGGCCGCCGGCCGTCCGTAGCCGCGGTCCCAGGCCCGGAGAAACATCAGGAACGAGGCTGCGAGGATCAGCAGACAGAACTCGATCATGTGCACCCTCCTGTGCGTTGCCCAACACGAATGCGCATCACGCGAACGCGAATCCGCGAGCCGGAAACGCAAGAACCATGCACGCCCCTACGAGGGGAGCGTGCCAGGAGTTGCACCCGTTTGGTGCAATTCGGCCATCCTGGCGCACCCATTGCTGCTGCCCCGGCAGGCTGTGGCACGGTTCCACCCATGGCCGGCGAACCTGTAGCGCCGTCGGATCACGCGCGGCTCGACCGCTGGCTGTGGGCCGCACGGTTCTTCAAAACCCGGGCGCTCGCCTCGGCAGCGATCGAGGGCGGCCGTGTGGACGTGAACGGCGATCGCCCGAAGCCCGCGAAGACGATTCATCCGGGAGATGTAGTCAGCGTGCGACTCGGGCCGTACGAGCACGTCGTCACGGTGCGGGCGCTTTCGGTGCGCCGCGGGCCGGCCGCCGCGGCGGCGCAGCTGTACGAGGAGGACCCGGCGGGCCGGGTGCGGCGCGAGCGCCTGGCCGAGCAGCACAAGGTGGCCGCGCAGGCGTTCGGTTTCGGCGAGGGGAAGCCGACCCGGCAGGAGCGGCGCGCGACACGGCGCCTCAAAGGCAAGGACTAGGCGGCGCCATGCGCTCCCGCCGGCTCGGCCGGACCGGCCTCTCCGTCAGCGAGATCGGGCACGGCCTGTGGGGCATGGGCAGCTGGAGCGGCTCGACCGACGAGGAGTCGCTGCGCGCGCTCCAGCTGGCAACGGAGCACGGCTGCACCTTCTTCGATTCGGCGTGGGCCTACGGCGGGGGCCGGAGCGACCGTCTGCTGGGACAGCTGATCCGGCGGAACCCCGGCGCACCCATCGTCGTGGCGAGCAAGGTGCCGCCGAAGAACCTCCGCTGGCCCGCCACGGCCGCGGATCCGCTGGACGCCGTGTTCCCCCGCGACCACGTGTTCGCGTCGGTGGAGCGGATCCGCGAGGCGCTCGGCGTGGACTGCGTGGACCTCATGCAGTTTCATGTGTGGGACGATACCTGGGCGGCGGATCGCCGCTGGATCGACACCGTCGCCGATCTCAAGGCGCGGGGCTTGATCCGCTGGTTCGGGCTCTCCCTCAACCGCTGGGAGCCGTGGAACGGGCTCGCGGCCCTGCGCACCGGCGCGGTGGACGCCGTGCAGGTCATCTACAACGTGTTCGATCAGGCGCCCGAGGACGAGCTGTTGCCACTGTGCCGCGAGCTGGACGTCGGCGTCATCGCGCGGGTGCCACTGGACGAGGGCAGCCTCGCCGGCACGTTGACGAAGGACACGCGCTTCCCTGCCGGCGACTGGCGGGCGACCTACTTCGGGCCCGAGAACCTGACACAGACCCTCGAGCGCGTGGAGCGGCTGAAGGCGCTCGTGCCGCCCGTGATGTCGCTGCCCGAGCTGGCGCTGCGCTTCATTCTCCATAACGCCGATGTCGCGACGACGATCGTCGGGATGCGGAAGGAAGGGCACGTCAGGCAGAACACCGGGGTAAGCGACGGCAGCCGCCTGCCCGACGAGCTGATGGCCGGCCTCCGGACCCACCGGTGGGACCGGAAGCGGGCGCCCTGGTCGGCGTGAACGGGGCGGCCGCGTCAGTCTGCCGGCCGGTACATGCGCTCGAACGACGCCGCCTCCACTGCGTAGCCGTCCAGCCCCTCCTCGTCGTTGAACACCAGGAAGGCGCCCGCCTTGTAGTGGGTCTCGCCCTCTTTGGTCCGGATCGCGCCGTCGCGCTCGGCCACCTCGGCCCACACCGGCGCGATCTTCACGTACATCCCCGGCCCCTCGGCGCGATAGGTGCGCTCGAAGGTGTCGCGGTCCACGGTGTACACGTCGCCCGCGTTGTTCACGATCCAGTCGCCGGGCTTGCACCGCTGCACGGCACCCCACTTGCGATAGGTGAAACCGTCGGTGTCGAGGGCGAGCTGGACCGCCACGACCGCCGTATTCGCGCGTTTGACGTACTTCCGTCGCCTGGTCACGGGCTCACGTCAGGCCTTCAGGTCGAACCCGTCCGGGAAATGCGGCGGCTGCACCTGATCCGCGGCAGCGATGTCGCCCAGCTCCCGAAGGGTCGTGAGGTTCCCGGGGACGTCCATCTTCGGGAGAGACTCGAGCGTCGCCTTGTCCAGCCCCGGCTTGAGCTTCAGCACGTCGGCGGACGCCAGCGACACGTTGTAGCGCTGGTAGGTGAGCAGCGGCGCGCCGCCGAGCACGTCACCCTCCAGGGTTCCCAGCTCCCGGTCGATGACGCGCGCCGTCGGGCTCTGGGACATCCACTGCATCATCGTCTCCACGAGCGCGCCGCAATCGTCCATCAGGCCCATCAACGACTTGACCGCACCCTGGACTGCGAGATGGGAGGGCGAAATGCTCGGATCGTCGGTACCCGTGCCGACCGACACGAGCAGCAGGCGGTCTGCCCCTGTCTTCCAGTTGACCCGGTATCCCTTGAGCGTGGCGTACATGAGCGCCTGCAGCGACGGGTTGTTGAAGGGGCTTACTCCGCCGTCCACGAACTCGCCGACGACGGTTTTCCGACCGGTCTCCTTCGCGATCATGATCTTCTCCGGATCGAAGAATGCCGGCGCGGCGGTCGAAGCACGCACCACCTTCCACAACGGGTACTCGGCGTTGGAGATCCACTTGTCGGTGTCTTTCGCCCTGAAGTAGCGGCCGGCCGGGTTGTTGCCCAGGGGCCACGGGCTGCCGGTGTCCAGGCGCTTGGTGACGACCAGCAGGCCTGTGGTTACGGCCTCGTCGCCGAGCCCTTGCTCGCCGAGGATCCGCTTGAGGTAGGAGATGAGCTTCTTCTCGTCGTAGCGCGCCCGGATGATGCCCTTGCGGAACCAGTCCTTTTTGAAAACCTCCGTGCCGATCGCCATGTAGTGGCCGGCGATCTCCGACACGGTCAGCCCCTTCGCCAGGGCCGCCGCGATGATCGCGCCCGTGGACGTGCCAGCGATCAAGTCGAAATAGTGCGCCAAGCGGAATCGTTTCCCGTTGCCGTGCCGCTTGCCGAGCAACTCCTCGATCCGGGCCAGGAATCCCAGCGACAGCACGCCGCGCAGTCCGCCGCCGTCGAGGGCGAGGATCCGCTTGGGTCCGTCGGCGGTGAAGTGCTCGTCGCGCGTCAACAGGCGGTAGGACATGAGCCGTTTCCCTTCCTCACTCAAGTTGCGGTGGGTTGAGGTACCAGGCTGTGCAGATCTTCGTAGATCTGCTGTAGCTTGCGGCGTTTCTCGGGATCCGTGGTCTGTCGAACGCTCTCGGCGAGATCGGCCAGCGTGGAGCTCAGCTGCCACCGGACCGGTCCTTCCAGCTTCACGCTCTTCGCAAGCTCGGCGGCCCGCTTCACGTCGCCGGCACGGAACGCGGCGCCCAGGAGCGTGGGCCGCAGCCACTCGTCGCCCTCGCCCCGCTGTCGCGCCCGCTCGCAAGCGGCGACCACGAAGTGGTCGATGATGGCGGCCCGGTCCGCGTCTCCGTCGTCGCCCCGGGCCCGCAACAGCTGGGGGAGATTGGATGAGCAGTAGTACTGGTTGTAGTCCAGCTCCATGCCCCGCGTGTAGCTCGCGATGGCCTTCTCGAGATGTTGCAGCTCCTCCACCGACGGTCGCGGTTCTTTCTTCGCTTCTCGGGCTTTGCGCGCGTCGCGCCAGCGCCGCTTGTAGCGCCCGCCGATCAGCCCGCGCCGCTCGGCCGTGTCGCCCTGCTGGTCTATGAGCTCCTCGAGCTGCGCGATGGCCGATGCCGGGTCGCCCGACTCCGCGACGGCGAGCAGGTATTGCTCGCGGACGAAGGGCAGCCGTTTGGCGGCCGCCGGCAGGGTATCGATGAAGTCGCGGAGCTCCTTCCAGCCCATCACGTCCCGGATGAGCCCGACGAGATCGAGGGCGACCTCGGGAATCTCCTGGGCGCTCGCCGCCAGCTCCGAGCGCAGCGCGGTCAAGCGCTTCCTGCGCGCGTCGGGGTCGGTCTCGAGACGAACCGCCTTGACGCTGGCCTGAAAGGCGCTGAGCCGCTCGGCGGAATCCTGGAAGGCGCCGCGGCGGGCGCCGTCGGACTGTGAGGCGCTGATCAACTCGTAGTAGGGCGTGCGGCTGTTCTTCACGGCCGGGACCTGGGCCACGAGCTGGTCCCGGATGACCTTCGCGTCGGCGTCGGGGACCTCGCCGTTCGGGAGCGGGAAGCGAATCGAGGCGAACTGGCTGATGTCGAACAGCGGCTTGCACCAGACCGGCGCCACCAGCACGCAACTGGTCTCCTTGGCGACGTGCCGGATGCCCACCTCGTAGTACACGTTGCCGTTGCCGAGAGTCACGTCGGCGAGCACGAGGTCGGCGAACGCGATCCGTTCGAGCATCGCCTTGACGATGGCCGAGCTGGGGTCGAAGTCGGCGCGCATCGGCAGATAGCCGAGCGCCTCGATCGCGGGCCAGTAGGCGCGTTCCCACAGTCTGTCGAAGTCGATCTCGGCTGGGGCGCCGGCCGGACGCGGCTCCTCCACCTTCTTGCGCCGGAACGGCATCACCATGTAGCAGACCGGCCGCAGCTTCTGAGCCTCGGGTCCCATGCGCCCTCCGGGACCGATACTCGCACTTTGACGCGCGGCCCGCTAGTTACGTCTCGCGGGAAGTCCTGCCCGCCTCGACATCAGGTGCGGAGGTCGCGTCGCTTCAGCGACAGAGCCGAGCCGCGAGTTCACTCGCATGGGCACCGACCGGAAGGAAGGCAGGTGCCCACGCGGCTGAGAGCCGCGCCTCGGCGCTACGGCTGAAGCCGACGGGCCGCGACTAGCCTGGTACACGGCCCGCTTCGACAACCACCTCCCGCTGCGCGATCTCGCGCACAAAGGCCGTGTCGTGACTGATCGCAATCAGCGTGACACCTCCCGCGGCACGCTGCCGCAATGCTGCGACGACCAGGTCCCGCCGCGCCCGGTCGAACCCCGCCGTCGGCTCGTCGAGCACCAGCACCCCGGGCCGCATCGCGAGCACCCCGGCGAGCGCGACCAGCTTCCGCAGCGGCGCCGGCACATCGTAGGGATGCCGGTCCGCGACGCCGGCCAGCTCGAGCTCGTCCAGCACCTCGTCCACGCCACCTTCGCCCAGGCCGAGTCGCCGCGGCCCGAATGCGACATCCTCCCGGATCGTGCGCGCGAACAGCTGCTGGTCGGCGTGCTGGAACACGTAGCCCACCCGCCGCGCCATTTCGTCCGGGCGCTTCGTCGCCACGTCCCAGTCGCCGACGCTCACGCGCCCCGCCCGCGGGCGCGCGAGGCCCATGAGCAGCCGCGTCAACGTCGTCTTCCCCGCCCCGTTCCTCCCGACCAGCGCGACCGACTCGCCCGCGCGCACCTCCAGCGAGACGTCGTGCAAAACGTCCGGCCCCGAGCCGTAGCCGAACCGCACGCGCTCCCAGCGCACGTCGAACCCGGCGCCCCCCCCGCCGCCCCCGTTGGCGCTCACGCGAGCACCTCGGCCGGTCGGCCGTCGCGCGCGATCCGGCCATCCTCGAGCAGCAGTGCGCGCGTCGCCACCCGCGCAGCACGCGCCGTGTCGGGCGTGGCCACGAGCACGGCGGCGCCGGTCTCCGCGACCGCCGGCAGCAGCGCGTACAGCGCGTCCGCTCCCTCCGGGTCCAGCTCGGCCGCGGGATCGTCAAGCGCCAGGAGGTCCGGCTCGAGCGCCAGCGCGCTGGCCACGATCACCCGCTGCAGCTCGCCGCCCGACAGGGTTGCCGGGTCGCGATCCGCCAGGTGGCCGACGCCGAGGCGCCGCATCGCATCCTCAGCGAGCGCGAGCACCCGCTCGCGCGCCCAGCCGTGCTGCGCCGGACCGAACGCGACCTCGGCACGCACGGTGTGGCAAAGGCCCGTGAGCTGGGTCCACGGCGTCGCGAACACGATGCCGGGCCGGGTCACGGCGCTGGTGCGATCGCCGGTGAGCACGCCGCCCGTGAGCCGCGGCGCGAAGCCAGCGGCGAGCAGCAGGAACGTCGTGGTGCCAGCACCGGGCGCGCCGGCCAGGGCCATGATCTCGCCCGGGGCGAGCTCGACCGTCAGATCACACACTGCGGGACGCTCGCCGCCCGCGTAGGTGAACGCCGCGCCGGCGAACCGCACCCGCACGCTCACGCGAGCCTCACCGCGTACAGCGTCACAACCAGCACCAGCACGGCCCAGCGCACCGCCCGCTCGAGCGGCGGGTCGGGCGGCGGCCACAGGCTGGTCCGCCGCGCGCCCCCCCCCAGCGACACGCCGCGCGCGTCCAGCGCGAACACCTGCTCGTCCACCTCGGCCAGCGCGCCGAGGACCAGCGGAAGGACCAGCGGACCCAGCGCACGGACCCGCGCGACGGGCGACCCGCCGAGCCGGAGGCCGCGGCACTGCTGCGCCTCGAGGATCCGCGCGGCGCGCTCGCGCAACCGGGGCACAAGCGTCAAGGTCGACACGAGGAGGTACATGCGCGCGAACGACGCCCCACGCGCCGTCATCGCCTCGACCAGCCGGGGCGGCGCGACGCAGGCCAGCGCCGTGAGGAACGCGACCAGGATCGCGGTGACGCGTGAGCCCAGGACCAGGGCCCGATCGAGCCCGCTCTCCGACAGTGTGATCGGCCCGACGGCTACGAACGGCTCGGGGCCGCGCAGCCCGTGTACCACGAGCAGCAACGCCCACACCGGCAGGGCGAACGCAAGCGCCGGGCGCACGGCGTGACGCAGCACGCCGCCCAGGAGTCCCATGCCGAGCGCCGCCGCGACCACGAAGGCCGCCGGCCGCGGGCCGCTGACCGCAAACGCTGCCAGGAACACGCCGGCGGCCAGCGCGAGCGGCGTGTACGGATGCGCGCGATGCAGCGGCGAGTCGCCGGGCACGTAGCCGATCATCGGGGGGGGGCGAGCGCCGGGAACCGCGCGGCGAGGTGACGCGGCAGGGTTCGAAGGATCAGGAACACCAGGCCGAAGGCGAGCGTCTTGTCCACCATGTCGGTGCCGATCGAGGTGACGTAGACGGCGTACTCGAGAGGCACGCCCAGAACCCGGAGCACGGCCGTCACCAGCGTCACGCCGCCCGCGGTGACGCCGCCGAACAGGATCAGCGAGATGGGCGCCGCGGTGCCGCCCGCGATCAGGCCGAGCAGCGTGCCGGCCGGCAGGGCCGTCGTCCATGACCGGAACGCGCCAACGCGCGCGGCCCCCGCCGCGTAGACGGCTATGACCACCTGGATGACGCCGAACGGCAGCCAGGTGAAGTTGCCCGAGATCGCGGCGGCGACCACGTTGGTGGTGAGCCCCACGACGATGGCGGGCACGGGCCCGACCAGCGACGCCACGAGGATGGTGCCCACGGCGTCGAGGAAGACCGGCAGAAGCAGGGCCGCGACGATCTGGCCCATGACGAGATTCACGGCCACGCCGAGCCGGACCAGGACCAGGTCGCGCAAAGTCACGGGCCGAAGATAGCTTTCTCCCCTCCACTTTTCAGGAGCCTGACGTGATCCATCGCGTGGTTCGCACGACGGCGCTCGCCGCCCTGCTCGTCCCCCTCCCCGCCGCCCTCACGGCGCAGAATCCACCGCCCACGCAGGCCCAGGCCGGCGTCCAGGCGCAGGCGCCCCTGCCCCCCCTGCCGCCCAACGGCTGGCGGATCGACCGGGCCCATTCCGGCGTGACGTTCCGGGTCCGCCACCTCGGCATCAGCTGGGTGAACGGCGTGTTCAACGATTGGACCGCCGAGCTGGTCTACGATCCGGCGCACCCCGAGAACGCCAGCGTGACCGCGCGGATCCAGGTGACCAGCATCAGCACGAGCAACGAGCGTCGCGACAACGACCTGCGCTCGGGCCGGTTCTTCGCGGCCGACAGCTTCCCCGAGCTGTCGTTCACGAGCCGCAGCGTGCAGCGGGCGGGCGAGGGTCGCCTCCGCATCACCGGCGACCTCACCATGCACGGCGTGACGAGGCCGGTCACGCTGGACGTCGAGGCGAGCGCCGTGCAGAGCGGTCAGCGCGGCCGTCGCGTCGCGTTCACCGCGACCGTCACGGTGGACCGCAAGGAGTGGGGGATGACGTTCAGCCCGCTCGCCGAAGGGATCCGCACGGCCGGGGACGAAGTGCGCATCACCATTGATCTCGAGGCGGTCCAGCCGGTGGCCCCCGCCGGATCCTGACGCGGCTCAGATCGCCAGGATCGTCCCGCGACAGCGCGAGGCGCCGCACCGACACGGGTAGCGGCGCTTCGCCGTTTCGGGGTTCTCGCCGTCCAGGGCGTAGCCGTAGTCGTAGGTCAGCTCCTCGCCGGCCTGGATGGTGCGGCGCGCGCAGATCCAGATGGCGCGGGTGACGGTCTCGACGATCGCTTCGCAGTTCGGCTCGCACGAGTGGTTGATGAGCCGCGCGTCGCTGCCGCCGTACGCGGCGTCGATCACCCAGCCGTCGTGGCGATCGAACAGAAACGTGTGGTGGCGCTCCATGGCCTCGTCGGCGTAGCGCAGGTCCGCCTCCTCCTGCGTGATCAGCTCGCCGGTGTACTCGACGATCCAGGCGCCCTTGGCAATGCGACGGGTGACGTACACGCCCCGCCCCTGGATGGCGGATTCGCGGACCTCGAACGGCGGAGCGCGCTTCGGCATCGCCGAAACCTAAGGCGGATCCGTCAGGACGAGGAAGCGGCGCCCCGGATCGGCGTATCGATCCGGTGGTCCCGCGTTTCGCGGATGTAGCGCCCACCCACCCACAGGGTCATCAGGCACACGGCGATCGGGTAGATCAGGCCTGCGTAGATCGCGCCGCCGCCGAACAGCTCGCGCGCCCACACCGAAGTCGTCGTGGCGGTGGCGATGAGCGGCAGGAAGCCGCCGAACCAGCCGTTGCCGAGGTGGTAGGGCAGCGACATGGACGTGTAGCGGATGGAGGTGGGGAACAGCTCGACCAGGAACGCCGCGATCGGCCCGTAGACCATCGTCACGTAGAGCATCTGGACGAACAGCAGCAGCACCACGCCGGCCTGGTTGGCGAGCGGCAGGCTCGTCACCGCGGGCGCCATCGTCGGATTCACCACGGCCCGCATGGCCATGTAGATGGGCACGTAGGTCACGGCCGCGAGCAGGCACCCCGCCAGCATTACCTTCTTGCGGCCGATCCGGTCGCTCAGCTTCCCGAACACGATGAAGAACGGCGTGCCGAGGGCCAGCGCGATGGACACGAGGATGTACGCCTGCCGCCAGTCGAGGTTGAGCGGCCGCTGGAGGAACGTGAGCGCGTAGAACTGGCCGGTGTACCACACCACGCCCTGCCCCGCCGTGGCGCCGAACAGCGCGAGCAGCACGTAACGCAGGTTGGTCCGATTGCCGAAGCTCTCCTTGATCGGGTTCTTCGAGACCTGGCCGTCGGCCTTGAGCCGCGCGAACAGCGGCGACTCGCGCATCCGCAGCCGGATGTACAGCGACACGCCGAGCAGCACGAACGAGGCGAGGAACGGGAGGCGCCAGCCGTAGGCCTTGAAGTCGTCCGGCCCGAGCCACACGCGGCAGGTTCCGATGACGCCCAGCGAAACGAAGAAACCCAGCGTGGCGGTGGTCTGGATGAAGCTGGTGTAGTAGCCGCGCCGGCCGTCGGGCACGTGCTCGGCCACGTAGGTCGCCGCGCCGCCGTACTCGCCGCCGAGGGCGAGGCCCTGCACCAGCCGCAGGCTGACGAGCAGGACCGGTGCCAGGATGCCGATACGCTGGTACGTGGGCAGGAAGCCGATGAGCGCCGTCGCGAGACCCATCGTGACGATGGTGATGACGAACGTGTACTTGCGGCCCACCAGGTCGCCGATGCGGCCGAACACCAGCGCGCCGAGGGGCCGGACGCCGAAGCCGGCGCCGAAGGTCGCGAGGCTGGCGAGCAGCGCGATCCGCTCGTTGCCCGGCGGGAAGAACAGGTCGCCGAAGAACACCGCGAGCGACCCGTACAGATAGAAGTCGTACCACTCGAACAGCGTGCCGAGGCTCGAGGCCAGGATCACGCGGCGGAGCGTGGGCTGGTCGGCGGCGGGGACGGGGGCGGCGGCAGCAGCAGAAGACACGGAGGCGCCGAATCTAGGGGGCGGACCGCCGGGCGCCAAGGCCCGCTTGCCCCACGCGCACGCGCGGCCGTAGCATCGGACCCCATGACTCGGCGCGACTACGACGTGGTGATCGTCGGGGCCCGGTGTGCGGGCGCCGCGCTGGCCGCGTTCCTGGCCCGCGCGGGCGCGCGGGTGCTCCTGCTCGACCGGGACCCGCAGCCGAGCGATCACGTGATCTCCACGCATTCCATGAACCCCCGAGGGATGGATGTCCTGGACGCGCTGGGCATCGGGGATGCCGTGCGGGCGGGCGTGCCCCGAAGCTGCATCCTCCGCATGGCGATTCCAGCGGGTGCCTGGGACCTTGAGCTGCCGGTCGAGCGGGCCGTGTACTGCCCGCGTCGCGAACGGCTCGACGGCCTGATCCAGGGCGCGGCCGTCTCGGCGGGCGCCGAGCTGCGGGACCGCACCCGCGTGACCGGGCTGGTCGAGGAGAACGGCCGGGTGTGCGGCGTCCGCGCCGCCGACGGCGACGGCCAGCGCACCTACACCGCGGGGCTCGTCGTCGGCAGCGACGGCCGTCATTCGACCATCGCTCGGCTGGTTAGGGCCGACGAGTACCTGGGGTATGATGCGCCGAGGGCGGTGTTCTGGGGGTACTGGAACGCGCCGGCCTTCTGGCGCACCGATCCCGCGTACCGCTTCGACTACTACTTCAGCAGCCTCGACGGCGTGATCCGCGTGATCTTCCAGACCGAGCACGACCAGCTGATGATCGCCGCGGGGCCGCCCGTGGCCGAGGCCGGACCGTTTCGCGCGGAACCGCTCGCCGCGCTGCGACGATCGCTCGAGGCCGACCCCGTGATCGCGCGCATCATCGAGAACAACGAGCCCGACGGGAAGATCCGCGGCACGGTGAACGAGCGCTACTTCTTCCGGCGCGCCGCGGGGCCGGGGTGGGCGCTGGTGGGCGACGCGGGACACCACAAGGAGTTCGCCATCGGCGACGGCATGACCGAAGCGCTGCTGCAGGCGCAGAGCCTGGCCGAGGCGATCGGCGCGGGGACGGACGCCGCGCTGGTACGGTGGTGGCGGGCGCGCGACGTCGAGGCGCTGCCGCTCTACTTCATGGGTCAGGACGCCGCCTCCCTCGAGCCACCCCTGGAGGTGCTGCAGATGCTGTACGAGCGCATGGCCGAACTGCCGGACGTCAGGGAACGCCTGGTGGCGGTGATCGACCGCCGTGTCTCTCCCCTGGAGGCGTTTCCCCCGTTGCGCGTGCTGGGATGGGTCGCGTCGGCCGTGCTGCGCGGCCGGTGGCGCCTGCTGGGCGAGGTGCTGGCGGCGGCGAGGCGCGGCATTGCGGCCCGGCGCGAGATCCGGGCGCGGGAGCGCCTGCTCGCCGAGGCGTCCGTTTGACACCGTGACGCGGCTCCCGCAGACTGCGACCTGACGTGGGACCTCACCCCGAAATCCTTTCGCGCGCCGCCCAGGGGCGACGCCATCGTGCGCGTCGGGCGCGAGACCGCCGGCCGCAAGGGCAAGGGCGTCACGGTCATCACGGGCGTCCCGCTCGGCGCCGAGGAGCTGGAAGCGCTCGCCACACAGCTGAAGAAGCAGTGCGGCGCCGGCGGCACCGTGCGCGAAGGGGGCGTCATCGAGATCCAGGGCGATCACCGCGACCGGCTGGTCGCGGCGCTCGCGCCCTACGGCTGGAACGTCAAGCGGTCGGGCGGATGACGGACCGGGGCCGGCCTTCTCTGCTCATAGCCTTTGCGGCCAAGGCTGCCGCACTCCCACCCGACGCACGGGATCGCATCGGCCGGCGTTGTGGGCTCCTGGACTCGCACACGGTAGTCGCGCTCCTCGGTCGGGATCGTTATCGCCGGGTGGCCGCTGATCGACAAGCAGCTGGTCTATCCGTTTGCGCGCCGGCGCGAGGCGGAGCCGCCGGCGCCTGGTCCCGCAGGTTTTCGGGATTAGGCAGCGAAGAGTAAGGTGGCGGTGCCGCCCGAGGGTCCACCATGAATTGGCCGGATCAGACGACTGAACCGAAGCCCTTGCGGTGACACGGACCTATGTTGACACTGGCCCACATCCGAGAGAACGCCGCTTGGCGTAACAACGCCTGGCTGTCCTTTTCCGATCTCATCGGTCCGAAGCAGCCGGCGTTCGTCTTCCTCGGGGCAGGCGACCTGGTCTTGACCCTCGAGCCCGATAGGGGGCATTCCTGGGTTGAGGAATGGCTTCTCGGAAGAGTGTTCCGAGTGTCGAAGTTCGAGGAGACGGGGGACGCGTTCAACTACAGCCTCGATCTGGAGTGCATCCTCTCCCAGCCCGGGGGGGGGGCACCGCGCTATACAGTGTCACGGACCGAATTGCTGAGGGCGCACAACTGGTTTCCCGACACGGACGGGTTTTTCAAACCCTTTCCGCGGGCCGTCTGGACCTGGCTGCGAGACGTTAAGGGTGTTCCCTTGCCCGCGGCGCACCCCATCCTCGGAGACTCCGCATGATGCCCCTCAGCCGTGCGGTCGTTGTGTTGGTCGCGTGCCCCGCCACCGTCATGGCCCAAGGCGGGCTCCCCGCGCTGCGGAACGACGCCGCTCCGAGGATCCTGCTCCTCGGGACGTTCCACTTCCAGGACGCTGGCCGCGATGCCTATCGACCAGTCGTTCCCTTCGATGTCCGGTCGCGCGGCCGCCAGCAGGAGATCGAGAACCTCCTCGCCAAACTCGCGGCGTGGCGACCGACCCGGATCGCCGTAGAAGCCCGCCCCGAGCGCCAGGCAAGGCTGGACTCACTCTTCGCGATCTATCCCGGGAACGGGATGGATACGCTCCGAAACGAGATCTACCAGATTGGCTTTCGGCTCGCGAAGCGGCTTGGCCTCCCTGGGGTCAACGGCGTCGATGCCCCGGCACGTTCCCTCGATTCGACGATGACCGACGAGGAGTGGCAACGCCGATCCCAAGCGCTCCGGCGGGGCCTGCTGTCGTCTACCGACTGGGAGGCCCGGTTCACCGCCCTGTACCGCGGGGATGACTCGCTGAAGGCCCTGCAGCCCCTCGAAGAGACGTTGTTGTACATGAATAGTCCGGAGCGGCTCCGGGCCGGGCACGGGCACTACCTCGTCGGCAACCTCCTCAACGGCGCTCCGGGCGAATACGTCGGAGCCGACGGGTTCGTGAGCGCTTGGTACAACCGGAACATCCGCATTTACAGCAATATTGTGCGGCTGGCCCGGGACCCCGAGGAGCGGATCCTGGTCCTGTTCGGGGCCGGGCATATCCCGATCCTGCGAGAACTCATGCAGAGTACGCCGGTGCTTCGCGTAGAGGACCTGCGCGTGGTCCTGAGGTAACTGAGGCTCCTACGTGGTCCTGAGTGCGGGCGGCTCGCACGCAGGTTATGCACTGTCCGTTTAGACAGCACGCTGAACGTCAACATGAGGAGTCCAGATGGGCGCTGCCACCACGCAGCGGCTCCAGATTGCGGTGGGACGTCACTCAGTGTACAATGCGCTGTACACTTGGAGGGGCGCATGAAGCGGGTCCGTGTCACCACCGGCATCCAGCCGCTCGCGGCGTTTCGCGCGAACCTCGCGGCCATCCTTGATCAGGTGCGCCGGAGGGGCCGGCCCGTGGTCATCACCCAGCGTGGCCGCAGTGCGGCGATCCTCGTGAACGTGGAGGAGTACCAGGCCCTGCTGGACCGCCTGGAGCTGCTGGAGGATGTGCGGAAGGCCGAGCGGCAGCTCGCGGGGGGCCTGGGGGTGCCCCATTCCCGCGCCAGAGCGAAGGTGCTCGCCCGCCTGGCGTCGTGAGGGTTGTCTGGTCGCCGCTGGCCATCGAACGGGCAGCTGAGGCGGCGGCCTGGATCGGTCGGGAGAACCCTGGTGCCGCAGCCCGGTGGGTGGATGAGTCGTTCGCCGCCGTGGCCACCCTCCGCCGCATGGCGGCGCGGGGCCGCCGAGTTCCCGAGGTGGACCGGCCGGACCTGCGCGAGTTGTCGTTCAGCAGCTACCGCGTCATCTATCGCCTCGAGCCGAAGCGGGTCTCGATCCTCACGGTGCGGCACGCGCGACGGCTCCTGGATCCTGCCGAGCTTGGAGGGGCGCCCCAGGGCCCCTCGTAGAAGCCCCAGTGTCCCATTCGTCGCGCCGTGCGCAAGCTTGACCGGTGAGCAAAGCCTGCTGGCGCAACCTCCGATCGTACAAGTACCAGCTGGTGCAGGAGTACGGGCTCGACGTGCCGATCCGGCCGGAGGCCGACATCGTCACGGGGTTCGTGGACCTCTCGGCGGCGGGCCTGCTCGTCATCCGGAAGGGGTACGCGTGGGACGGGCCGAGCGGGCCGACGATTGACACGCCGTCGTTCATGCGGGGCTCGCTGGTGCACGACGCGCTGTACCAGCTGATGCGGCTCTCCAGGCTGGACTACAAGGTGCACCGCGCCACAGCCGACGACTTGTTGAAGCGGCACTGCCTCGAGGACGGGATGTGGAAGATCCGCGCCTCGATTGTGCACGTCGGGGTGCGGACGTTCGGCGAGAAGCATGCGAGGCCGGGGAAGGATGAGCAGGACGAGATCCACTGTTCGCCGGAGCCGCAGGGCGCGGGGCCGGTGTGACCGGCACGGCTGGCCGCGACCGCCGTCACCTCGATCTCCACCTTCGCCTTCGCCTCCAGCAGCCCGGCCACGATGACGAGCGTCATCGCCGGATAATGCTTCCCGAACACCTCCCGCCACACCTCCCCGACCCGCTTCTGATTCGCCACGTAGGCGCCGCGGTCGGTGAGGTACCACGTGACCCGCACCACGTCCAAGATCGTGCACCCCGCGGCCTCGAGCACCACCTCGACGTTGAGCAGCGCCTGCCGCACCTGCCCAACGAAGTCGTCGGTCTCGAACTGGTGCGTGACCGGGTTCCACCCCACCTGCCCCGCCACCGCCACCACCCGCGCGCGCCCTTCGCATACTGTCTCCGGCCCGGGTACTATTCCTCACGCTCGACGGGGGGCTACGAATGCCAGTCACCACACCTGTGGTCCACAGCGACCCCAAGATTCTCGGCGGCACGCCCGTCTTTGCAGGCACCCGCGTGCCTGTCGAGGTCCTGTTCCAGTACCTGGAGGCCGGAGATTCCCTCGACCGCTTCCTCGAGCAGCACCCGACCGTCAGCCGCGAGCAGGCGGTCGCGGTCCTCGAGCTCATTCTCCGTAGCCACGCCACCCGCGCTGGCGTTATCCTCGAACCACCCGAGAGCCCGCCAATGGGCCACCCAGATCCATCCATCCACTCTGATCCCGACATCCTCGGGGGCAAGCCAGTCTTCGTTGGCACCCGGGTACCGTTCCAGGCCCTGCTGGACTATCTCGAGGGTGGCCGCGCGCTGGACCGGTTTCTGGACGATTTCCCGACGGTGACCCGCGCGCTCGCCATCCGAGCGCTCGACCAGGCCAAGGACCTGCTCGTTGCCGGTGCACGTCCTTCTCGATGAGCGCGTCCCCCGTCAGCCCAGAATAACGAGTCTAGACCACATCCACTGACGCCGCGGAACTGTGCCCGCCAGGAAGCCGCGCCGGCCCGGCCCCATCCTGCAGCTGCACATCTCGCTGCAGGACATCGAGCCGCCGATCTGGCGGCGGGTCCTCGTTCACGACACGATGTCACTCGCCAATCTGCATAGCGTGATTCAGGAAGCGTTCGGCTGGCAGGACTACCACCTGTTCGCCTTCGTGGTCGCCGGGAAGCGCTACGAGGGGCCGAGTCCCGATGCGGAGGGGGCCGACGCCACGCGCGTCGCCCTGAAGAAGCTGCCGCTCGAGCCGGGAACCGGGTTCGAGTACGTCTATGACTTCGGCGACGACTGGCACCACACCGTTCTCGTCGAGCAGAGGCTGACGCGGGATCGCGATGGCCAATACCCCGTGTGCCTGGACGGCGAGCGCGCCGGGCCACCAGAGGACTGCGGCGGCCCCCCCGGCTATGCGAACCTGTTGCGGGCGTTAGGAGACCCGGGCGACCCCGAGCACCCTGACCTCGTCGTGTGGGCCGGTCCCTGGGCGCCAGAGGCCTTCGACCTTCGAGCCACCAACCGTATCCTGCAACTGGCGTTCCCCACCCGTGCGGTCTGACGAACCGAGGGCACCTGCACCCGCTGCCCTTCCCGAGTCGAACACCGGGACTTACATTGTAGATACCCTCGTTCACTGAGCCCCCGATGAAGACCCGACTCGTGCGGATCGGCAATTCCCGCGGCGTCCGCCTGCCGAAACCCCTGATCCTCGAGGCCGGGCTCACCGACGAGGTGGAGCTTCGGGTGCGGGGCGCGGCGATTGTCATCGCGTCGGCCGCGCGCCCCCGGGACGGCTGGGCCGATGCCGCCAGGCTCGGCAATGACCGCGGGGACGACCGCCCCTTGGTGAAGGGCTCGACCACTCGCTTCGATACGGAGGAGTGGGAGTGGGAGTGGTAGCAGCAAGGCCGCCCATCCAGCGGGGTGAGGTCTACCTCGTGGAGTTGGAGCCCACCCGAGGCGGCGAGATTCGCAACACGCGGCCCTGCCTCGTCGTGTCGCCCGACGAGCTCAACGCTCACTGGCAGACCATCATCGTGGCCCCGATGACGACCGGAGGACATCCGTATCCGTTCCGGGTATCGTGCCGCTTCGCCAAACGGCGGGGCCATGTCGTGTTGGACCAGCTGCGCAGCGTCGACCGGGAGCGCCTCCAGAAGCGCCTGGGCCGGCTCACACCTGCGGTGGTCGCGCAGGCGCTGGTCGTGCTTCAGGAAATGTTCGCTGCCTGAGCGACCTGGTCTGCGCCCCGGGGTTACTCGGCCGCCACCGCCGTCGCCTCGACCTCCACCTTCGCCCTGGCCTCCAGCAGCCCCGCCCGATCACAAGCGTCATCGCCGGGTGGTGCTTCCCGAACACCTCCCGCCACACCTCCCCGACCCGCTTCTGATTCGCCACATAGGCGGCCCGGTCGGTGAGGTACCACGTCACGCGCACCACGTCGAGGATCGTGCATCCCGCGGCCTCGAGCACTGCCTTCACGTTGAGCAGCGCCTGGCGCACAACATCAGGCCAGCTCCCGCAGCCGGGACCGCTACTACCTGTCGAAGGCCGGTGTCGGAGGGCACATTCTGCGTTGGCCGCTCAGCCCGCGTTCGCGTTATCTTTGGTCTCGCGGAAAGGACAGCCAATGAGCCGCTTGGACCCTGCCATCCACTCAGACCCCGACATCCTCGGGGGTAAGCCGGTCTTCGTTGGCACCCGGGTACCGTTCCAGGCCCTGCTGGACTACCTCGAGGGGGGTCACACGCTGGACCAGTTTCTTGACGACTTCCCGACCGTGACTCGCGAGCTCGCCATCCGAGCGCTCGACCAGGCCAAGGACCTGCTGGTGGCCGGTGCGCGTCCTCCTCGATGAGTGCGTGCCTCGGCAGCTCAGGAACGACCTGACCGGTCTTGAGGTCGAGACGGTTCAGGATCGCGGCTGGGCCGGTGTCAAGAACGGCGCCCTCATCGAGCTGGCCGCACCGCACTTCGATGCCATCTTCACCGTCGACCGCGAGTTCGGAGCCTCCTACACGGCGCCCCTTCCGCTTGGCGTCGTCATTCTACAAGTCGGTGCCACCGACTTCGCCGTGATCCGCCCGCACATGCCGGCAGTCCTCGACGCGCTCCGAGGCCTCAAGCGCGGAGACCTTCGACGGGTGCGCGGCTAGCAAGCACACGCAACGGCGCGGCATCGTTCAGAGCGATTGGGCTGCGGTAGGCGCCGCGCGTCTACTCCCCAGCGACCGCCGTCACCTCGACCTCCACCTTCGCCTTCGCCTCCAGCAGCCCCCACTCGGCGCCCTTACCGCCCCAGATACTGGCTCACCTCCACAAGGCATAGCTCGGGCGACGCCTCGGCGGCGTGCCGCAGGATCGGCACGTGGCCCGACCCGATGATCAGCAGCACGCGTTCCTCTGCGGAAGGCATGATCCGCAACAGGTTGTGGAAGATCCGCAGGTTGCGGTTGTACCAGCGCGTCCGCATGTCGGGTCCGAGGTAGTCGTCGCCGCGGCCGAGTCGGAACCCGCCGATCAGGTACTCGCCGTGACTGACCCGCAGCGCGGTGACGTCATTCGTCCGCAGCAGAAAGTCCCGCAACGGCATGATGGTCTTGAGCGAGTCGTCGTAGCGGTGCAGCGCGGCGTAGCGGGCCTCGAGATTCTGCTGGCGCGCGACGAGTGCGGTGTCGACACCTTCCATCAACTGCGCCACGCGGCGATTGTACTCCCCCTGCGTCATGTTGGGGTCGTAGGAGCGGGCCGGGGCATCCACGGCGTACACACGCCGGTGCCCGAGGCGGCGCGCCAGTCGGAACCCGAGCTGCTCCCGCTCGCTCGGCCCCGGATTCGCCCGGCCGGCCAACCACGCCTCGTACAGCGAATCCAGACCTGCCTGGCGACTCCACGGCCACTCTAGCGCGATGCGCGTGGGGCGAAACCGCGCGAGCAGCTCCACCACTTCCTCGATCTCGCGCTGGTGATCGGGCGTGAGCGCGTTCCACGGAAACCTCGGTCGGTATGCGTCGAGTCCCGGATCGTCGAAATGGAACGTGCCGAGCAGGAGGATCTGGGCGCTGGGTACGTCGTCCAGCGGAGCCTGGGCGCGGGCCGCTGTGGGATTTGGCGCCACGCCAATGAGCCAGGCGATCAACCACGCCTGGAGCACACGAACCTTGGGTGACATGCGTCCTACTCCGGAGGGTGCGAATCGCTCCTGCGGCCTCGAGCATCTGCGCGGTGACGGTCGCGGTGAACCAGTCCGCATGGGGCTTCGAATCGCGGCATCCAAAGTATGGCTCGGTGCGTGGAGCGTCCAGGCAGCCGTGCGACCGGCACACCTTCTATTCGGTCGCGACCGCCGTCACCTCGATCTCCACCTTCGCCTTGGCCTCCAGCAGCCCCGCCACGATGACGAGCGTCATCGCCGGGTAGTGCTTCCCGAACACCTCCCGCCAAACTTCCCCCACCCGCTTCTGGTTCGCCACGTAGGCGGCCCGATCGGTGAGGTACCATGTTACGCGCACGACGTCGAGAATCGTGCACCCCGCGGCTTCGAGCACCGCCTTCACGTTGAGCAACGCCTGTCGCACCTGCCTGACGAAGTCGTCGGTCTCGAACTGGTGCGTGACCGGGTTCCACCCCACCTGACCCGCCACCGCCACGACCCGACCCCCCACCCCGCCGCTCGCGCTCATCCCATCCGCATACCCGCTCGGCCGGGGCCACCCCTCGGGCTGAATCGGCTCGGCGCCTAACATTAGCTCAACTCCCGCAACTTGAAGCGCTGCAGCTTGCCGGTCTCGGTGCGCGGCAGCTTGTCCAGGAATTGCACCGCCCTGGGATACTTGTACGGCGCGATGACGGCCTTCACATGCTCCTGCAGCTCCTTGACCATCGCGTCCCCGACCGCGTTGCCCGCGCGCAGCACCACGAACGCCTTGACCAGCTGCCCGCGCTCCGCGTCCGGCACGCCGACCACGCCGCACTCCGCCACCGCCGCGTGCTCCAGCAGCACGCCTTCGATTTCCGCCGCCGAGATGTTGTAGCCCGAACTGACGATGAGGTCGTCGGTCCGCGCCTGGTACCAGAAGTACCCGCGCTCGTCCTGCGAGAACGAGTCGCCCGGCAGGTTCCAGCCGTCCTGCACGTACGCCCGCTGCCGCTCCTCGTTGGCGAGATAGCGGCACCCCGTCGGCCCCTGCACCGAGAGCCGGCCGATGGTCCCACGCGGCACCTCGTTGCCCGCCTCGTCCACGATCCGCGCCCGATAGCCGGGCATCGCCTTGCCCGTGGAGCCCGGCACGATCTCGTCGTCGCTCGCGCTGATGAAGATGTGCAGCAGCTCGGTGGAGCCGATGCCGTCAATGATGCTGATGCCGGTTGCTTCCTTCCACGCGTCGAAGGTCGGTCGCGGCAGATGCTCGCCCGCCGAGACGCACTTCTTAAGGCTGGTGATGTTGTGATGGGGGAGGAGCGGGAGCATCGCGCGGTACGCCGTAGGCGCGGTGAAGCACACCGTGGCACGGTGATCCTGGATGCCCTTGATGAGATGCGGCGGGCTCGCCTGCTCCAGCAGCAGCGTGCTCGCGCCGATCCGCATCGGGAACAGCAGCAGCCCGCCCAGCCCGAAGGTGAACGCGAGCGGCGGCGAGCCGCAGAACAGGTCGTCCGGGCCGGCCTTGAGGCACGAGACCGGGAACAGGTCGCAGATGGCGATGAGGTCCCGATGGAAATGGACCGTGCCCTTGGCCTGCCCCGTGGTGCCCGAGGTGAACGCGATGATGGCGGGATCGTCGGCAGCCGTCGGCACGTTCGCGAAGTCGCTCGAGGTGCGGCGGATGAGCGCGTCCAGCTCGTGATCGTCCCCGAACGTCACCATGCGCCTCAGGGTCGGGGCCTGCTTCCGCGCCGCCTCCAGGTCCTCGGTGAACCGGTGATCGCACAGGGCCAGCGCGATGCCAGCCTTGCTCACTGTGTACGCCAGCTCGCGCGCGCGCAGCAGCGGCATGGTGGTGACGCACACGCCGCCGGCCTTGAGCACCGCGAGCCAGCACGCCGCCAGGCCGGGATTGTTGGGCCCGCGCAGCAGCACCCGGTTCCCCGGAACCAGGCCGCAGTCGTTCACCAGCACGTTGGCGATGCGATTGCTGATCTCGAGCAGCTGCTCGTAGCTCCACTTGCCGTCGGGAAAGCGGAGCGCCGTGCGGCGGCCGTCGCCCGCCGCCACCCGCTTGTCGAGCAGCTCGGCAGCCGCGTTCAGCGTCGCGCCCGCGGCGCCGTAGCCCAGCGCCGGCTCGGTCCAGTCCATGGCCGGCCACTGGGCGGCAGGCGGCAGGTGGTCCCTGGTGAACGTGTCCTTGTGCGCGCTCACGCGTCTTCCTCGCGCGGCGGCAGAATCCGCGTCGCGATGACCAGCTTCTGGATCTCGCTGGTGCCCTCGTAGATGCGCAGCGCGCGCACCTCGCGGTACAACCGCTCCACCGTCTCGCCCACCGCGACGCCGCGCCCGCCGAACAGCTGCACCGCCGAGTCCACCACGCGCTGCGCGGCCTCGGTGGCGTACAGCTTGGCCATCGCGGCCTCGCGCGTGATCCGTGGACTTCCCTGCTGGTCCTTCGCCCACGCGGCCCGGTACACGAGCAGCGCCGCCGCATCCACCTCGAGCGCCATGTCCGCCAGGCGCGCCTGCGTCAACTGATGCTCGGCTAACAATTTGCCAAACGTGCGACGCCGCGAGCACCACTCCAGCGCCTCGTCGAGCGCGCGGCGCGCGAACCCCAGCGCGGCGGCGCCCACCGTGGGCCGGAAGGTATCCAGCGTGCCGAGAGCCACCTTGAGCCCCGCGCCAGCCTCGCCAATCAGCTGGCCGGCGCCCACGCGGCAGTCGCTGAAGGTCAGAGTGCCCAGGGGGTGCGGCGCGATGACCTCGATGCGGTCGGTGACCTCGAGCCCCCTGGTATCCGCGTCCACCACCAGCGCGACGAACCCGCGCTCGCAGCCTTCCGGAGGCGGCCACCGGCAGATGACCACGTAGTGATCCGCGATGCCGGCGTTCGAGATCCACGTCTTCTGGCCGTTAATAACCCAGCTGTCCGCTGTCCGTGTGGCCGTAGTCCGCATAGCGCCGACATCCGACCCCGCGTCGGGCTCCGACATGGCGAACGCGGCGATCTTCTCGCCGCGCGACACCGGCGGCAGGTAGCGCCGCTTGAGATCATCGGAGCCGAACAGCGTGATGGGTCCCGTGCCCAGGCCCTGCATGGCAAACGCGAAGTCGGCGAGGCCGCTGGTGCGGGCCAGCGTCTCCCGCGCGAGGCACAGGGTGCGCATGTCGAGGTCGCCCACGGCGTGCTTCAGCCAGCCGCCCTCGCCCAGCCGCCGCACGCACTCGCGCGTCATCGCGTCCGGCCCCCCACCACCACCGCCGCTCTCGTCTTCGGCGAGCGGCGCGATCTGGTCGGCGCACCACGCCTCGAGCCGCTCGGCGAACGCGCGATGCTCGTCGCCGAAGAACGGCCAGCCGAGGAAGGACTTGTCAGGCAAGTCAGCCGCCCTCGAAACGGGGGGTCTCTTTCGCCAGGAACGCGCGGTAGGCGCGCGCGAAGTCCTCGGTCTTCATCAGCATCGCCTGCGCCACCGCCTCCGACTCGATCGCCTCATCCACGTCCATCGCCCACTCTTCGTGGAGGCAGCGTTTGGTGGCCGCGTGGGCGAGGCTCGGGCCGCTCGCCAGCTCGCGCGCGAGCGCCTGCGCCTCGCCGAGCACGCGGTCCTTCGCCACCACCCGGTTGTAGAACCCCCACCGCTCGGCTTCCTCAGCGCCTAACCACCGACCCGTGTAGAGCAGCTCCGACGCCCGGCCCTGGCCGATGATGCGCGGCAGGATCGCGCAGGCCCCCATGTCCGCGCCCGAGAGGCCCACCTTCACGAACAGGAACGCCACCCGGCTCTCGGGCGTGCCGAACCTGAGGTCCGAGGCCATGGCGAGGATCGCGCCGGCGCCCGCGCACACCCCGTCGATCGCCGCGATGATGGGCTGCGGGCAGGCACGCATCGCCCGGACCACGCTGCCCGTGAGCCGCGTGAACCCCAGCAGGCTCGCCGTGTCGCCCTTCTCCTTCATTTCCACCAGCGGCCCGATGATCTCGTGCACGTCGCCGCCGGAACAGAAGTTGCCGCCGGCCCCGGTCAGCACCACCGCGCGGACCCCCGGCTCCTGCTTCAAACGCTCGAACGTGTCCCGCAGCTCGGCATAGCTGTCGAAGGTGAGCGGGTTCTTCTTCTCGGGCCGGTCGAGCGTGAGGGTGGCGACGCGGTCGGCGACTTCCCACCGGAAATGCTTGGGGGAGATCATGCCGGACCCACGTCCACCGTCGACCGTTGAACGTTGAACGGTTGACGTTCGACGCCGCTCATACCCCCTCCCCTCCCGCCACCACGATCGCCTGCCCCGTGACGGCTGCGGCTCCCGGTGAGCAGAGCCAGCCGACGGCGCTCGCGACCTCGGCGGGCTGGATCAGCGTGCCGCGCGGGATCGTGCGCAGGATCATCTCGCGCGCCTTCTCCGGGCTCACGCCGAGCGATTGCTGGAGGTTCTTCGCTGCCTGCTCGGCCATGTCGGTCTCCGTGTAGCCGGGGCACACCGCGTTCACGGTGATGCCGTGCTTCGCGGTCTCGAGCGCCAGCGTGCGCGTGAGGCCGACGAGCGCGTGCTTGCTGGCGGCGTAGGCGCCGGCGTGGGGCACGCCCCGAAGCGCCGCCGTCGAGGCGATGTTCACGATCCGGCCCGCGCGCGCTTTCAGCATCGCCGGCAGCACCCGCTTGATGCAGAGGAAGGCGCCCGTGACGTTCACCGCGAACGCGCGGTCCCACTGCTCGCGGCTGGTGTCCTGGAGCAGCGCGGCCTCGGCGATGCCGGCGTTGTTGACCAGGACGTGCACCGGTCCCAGGTCCTTCATCGCTTCGCCGAACGCGCCCGCCACCGCGTGCTCGTCGGCCACGTCGCACCGCACCGCTTCCGCCCTGACACCGTGCTCGTTGGCCAGTCGCGCGGCCATCTCGAGCAGCTTCGCCCGGTCGCGCCCCATGAGCGTGAGGTTCGCGCCGAGCCGCGCCAATTCGGCGGCGATCGCGGCCCCGATGCCGCGTCCCCCGCCCGTTACCACCGCATGTTTGGTGTCGAGGTATTTCTCCGAACTCACCCGCCCCCCTGTCTCTCCTCGCCCCTCACCCCTCGCCCCTCACCCCTCGCTCCTCGCTCCTCGCCCCTCACCCCTCGCCCCTCGCTCCTCAGATGCTACTCGTCCCCCTCATCTCCTGCTGTCTCTGGATCAGTCTCTCGAGCTGCCTCTTCCCCTCGCGATACTGCACCGGCCACTCAATCTCACTCCAGCCAAGCTGCGCCGCGGCGTGCAGCGTCCACGCCGGGTCGGCGAGATGCGGCCGTCCGATCGCCACGAGGTCCGCGCGGCCCGCCGCCACAATCGCGTTGACCTGGTCGGCCTCGGTGATGTTGCCGACGGCGATCGTGGGGACGCCGGCCTCCTGGCGGATCATGTCGCTGAACGGCGTCTGGAACATCCGGCCGTAGACGGGCTTGGCGTCGGGCGTGGTCTGCCCGGTCGAGACGTGGATGATGTCGCAGCCCGCGGCGTGGAACGCCTGCGCGATCGCCACCGCTTCCTTCCCCGTGATGCCCCCCTCGGCCCAGTCCGTGGCCGAGATGCGCACCGACATCGGTCGCTCGTCGGGCCACGCCTCGCGCATCGCACGGAACACGTCGAGAGGCCAGCGCAGCCGGTTCTCGAACGAGCCGCCGTACTGGTCGGTGCGCCGGTTGCTGAGCGGCGTGAGGAAGCTGGACAGCAGGTAGCCGTGGGCGCAATGCAGCTCCAGCATGTCGAAGTCGGCTTCGACGCCCATGCACGCGGCCCGGACGAACTCCTCGCGCACCCGGGCCAGGTCGGCCTCCGTCATCTCGCGCGGCGTATGGTTCTTCGGTCCGTACGGGATGGCCGACGGCGCCATGAGGGGCCAGTTGCCGGTCTCGAGCGGCTCGTCCATCCCCTCCCACATCAGCTTCGTCGAGCCTTTGCGGCCGCTGTGGCCCACTTGCAGACAGATCTTCGCGCCACTCCAGCGGTGCACGAACTTCACGATGCGCCGCCACTCGTCCACATGCCCCGGCTCGTACATGCCGGTGCATCCTAACGAGATCCGTCCTTCGGCCGAGACGCAGGTCATCTCCGTGACGACGAGCCCGGCTCCCCCTAACGCGCGTGCGCCGAGGTGGACGAGGTGAAAGTCGTTAGGCGCGCCGTCGAGGGCGCAGTACATGTCCATCGGCGAGACGACTACGCGGTTCATCAGCGTGAGGTCGCGCAGCCGGTACGGCGTGAACAGCGGCGGCGGGGGGGGCGCCTCGGGCTCGGCCTTCGCGCCGGCGCGCGCGGCGAACCAGCGCTCCACGCCGGCGAGGTACCGCCCGTCGCGCAGCCGGAGGTTCTCGTGGCTCACGCGCTGGCTGCGGGTCAGGAGCGAGTAGGCCAGCTGCTCCGGCTCGAGCCGGATGTAGCGGCGCACGTTCTCGAACCACTCCATCGAGTTGCGCGCAGCGTTCTGGAGCCGCAGCGCTTCGGTCATCCGCTCGTCCTGGTAGGCCTGGAGGGCGTCCGGCAGCGGCCGCTTCTCGTTCAGCACGCGCGACAGCGTGACGGCGTCTTCCATGGCCAGCTTGGTGCCTGAGCCGATGGAGAAGTGCGCGGTGTGGGCCGCGTCGCCGATCAGGACGACGTTGTCCTTCCACCACCGCTTGTTGCTCACGCGCACGAACTGCATCCACGGATCCTTCTTCCGGTGCAGCGCGTTGAACAGCAGCGGTTTGCCGTCGAGCCACGGCGCGAAGCTCTGCTCGCACCAGGCCACGGTGCCATCGGCGTCCATCTTGTCGAGGCCGGCGGCGCGCCAGCTCGCCTCGTCGCATTCGACGATCACGGCCGAGCGATCGGGAGCGAACTGGTAGGCATGGACCTGGAACACGCCGCAGTCGTTCTCGATGAACGCGAAGGTGAACGCGTCGAACCGCCGGGTCGAGCCGAGCCATACGAAGCGCGCGGGGCGGACGTCGAGGTCGGGCTGGAAGTGGGCGGCGTGCTTCGCGCGCACGGCACTGTTGGCGCCGTCGGCCGCGACGATCAGGTCGGCGCCGCTCTGCCCCAGGCGGGCGAGGTCGCCGTCGTCTTTCACCTCGCACTCGAACTTGAGCTCGGCGCCCAGCTCGCGGGCGCGGCGCTGGAGGATCTCGAGCAGGCGGGTGCGGGCGATGCCGACGAACCCGTGGCCGCCCGACGTAATGGTGCGGCCCCGCACATGGACATCGATGTCGTCCCAGCGGGCGAAGCCCTGCTCGATGGCGGCGTAGCCGGGCTCGTCGGCAGCGCGGAGGTTGCCGAGGGTCTCGTTGGAGAACACGACCCCCCAGCCGAACGTGTCGTCGGGCCGGTTGCGCTCGAGGACGACGATCTCGTGGCGCGGGTCGGCCTTCTTCATCAGCACTGCGGTGTAGAGTCCGGCGGGACCGCCGCCGATGATCACGACCTTCAGGCAACCCTCGCGCGCTGGCGACGCTAAAGAGTATTGTTCACGCGACGAGCCCGCCACTTGGGAGGCCCATGCAGCGCGCCAAAGCGGGGCGGGTGGTGGTGAGGCAAGGGACAGGGGGACCAGTGGACTGGGGGGCCGTGTTCGCGGTGGCCATCCTTCTCGGTCCCGCGGTCCCGCGGTCCCACGGTATGCCGGCCTATCAGTGCCCCGACGGCACGCCGCCGCCGTGCGCCCGTGAGCGGCGGCCGGCCCCGCCAGACCCCAATCGCATCGCCATCCTGCCGTTCCGCGTCACCGCCGCAGATACCCTGTTAGGCCAGGGGCTCGCCGAGCTGCTCGCGACCGAGTTCACCGGCGAGCGCGGGCCCCGGGCGGTCCACATGGGCACGGTGCTGCGGGTGTGGCGACGCGTGGGCGGCAACGTCCGCACGCCCCTGGGCGAGGCGCAGGCAATGCGCGTGGCTCGGGAGGTCGATGCCGGGCGCCTGGTCGATGGCAGTGTCGTCGGACTCGGCTCGCGCCTGACGCTCTCCGCTTCCGTGGTCTCGCTGCCGGACGGCGGTGCGCGGCGGGTGGGGCCGGTGTCGGGCCCCACCGACAGCCTGGAGGTATTGGTTGGCCGGCTGGCCTCAGGCCTGCTGGGCGCCACGGGGCAGCAGGGAGGGGTGGCCCTTCGAGGCTCACTCACGGCATCGCCGTCAGCAATGGGAGCGTATATCGAGGGACTCGCAGCGTTTCGGCTCTACCGTCCGAACCAGGCGGCCTCGGCATTCGAACGAGCATTCATGGAAGATCCGACGTTCGCCCGCGCCGCCTTCATGCGGTTCGTCGTGGCGCCCTGGGGGGCGGGCGGGCAGGCAGAATGGGCGCAACGGGTGTGGTCCCTCCGCAACCGATTGCCGCCGGCCGATCGCCTCCTGCTGTTCGCGCACCTGGGGGAGGCCTACCCGGCTCCGCGCAGCCCGCGGCAGGAGCTGGCGGATCTCGAGCGCGCTGCGGCGCTGCTGCCGGAATCACCCGAGGCTCAGTACCTGCTTGGAGACTGGCTCTTTCACACTGGTGCGGCGGCTGACGTATCCAATCGGCTGGAACGGGCCATCACCCAGTTCCAGCGCTCGCTGGCGCTCGACACGCAGGAGACGGTCCGCGGCCACCTGATCTACGCGGCGGTCCTCCAGGGCGACACCATGCTGGTGCAGGCGCTGCGCGGGTCACTCGAGACGCAAGGTGCCGGTGTCTGGGACGCGAGTTGGCTGGCGGCGGCCTGGCTCGGTGACCGTCCCTGGCTCGATCAGCTGTTCGCCCGCGGCCCAACAGCGGATTTCTTCCACGTGCTGGCAGCGGCTCCCGCCGGCGTGCCACCGGCCCTGATCGAGGAGCGCTTCGATCGGAGACCGTTCGCGCAGTCTCTCCGCTTCTTGAGTCCGATCGTGCAGGGGCGCCCCGCTGCGGCGATACGCGTGGCGCTGGCCGCACCACGCTCGATTAACCGCGAAACGTGGATCGTGATCGCCGGCCTGTTCGCGGATGGGGACTCGGCAGCGGCGGCGGCGGCGGTGGAGCGGCTCGCGGCATGGCCGGTCCGGGACAGCGCCGAAGCGGCGGCCGCCCGGTGTCCCGTCGCCCTGTGGCGCGCCCGCGAGGCGCGGTTCGAGCCTGGCGCCGAGGCTATGCTGCGGCGCCATGGGCAGGAGCGATGCGCGGTCGCGCTGGAGCTGTGGCGATCGTGGCAGGCGGGCGGTCCCGATCTCGAGGTCACAGTGGCGAAAGCGGACTCGTTTGTGCGCTGGAACGTATTCGACACGTCCTTCGAGAACGTGCTGCTGGCGCGCGTGTGGGAGGCTCAGGGTAATCTCCCGCGCGCCCTGGCTGCGGTGCGACTTCGTCCGGACGGAAACCCGGTCTGGACCGAGGCAACCGGCGCGCGAATGGAGGGAAGGCTGGCCGCACTGGTCGGGGATACGGTCGCGGCGGTTCGCGCCTATCGCCGATACCTCAACATGCGCCGCTACGCGGAACCGGTGCTGATCCCGCAGCGCGACAGTGTCCAAGCGGAGCTAGCGCGGCTGGAGGGGAGGCGGCGGTAAGGCGCGCTGCTTCTGCTCGGTCCTGCGGTCCCCGGTGCCCCGATCCCCCGGGTCCCCCGGTCAGTGGGTCGCGAACAGCGACGTGCGACCCTCGCGCGTGAACGCGAGCACCTGGTAGCGGTCGCGACGGCCGCCCTGCTCCATGCCCGGCGAGCCGACCGGCATGCCCGGCGCGGCGATCCCGGCGATCTGCGGCCGCTCGCGCAGCATTCTGCGGATGTCCCCGGCGGGCACGTGGCCCTCGACGGTGTACCCGCCCACCTGGGCCGTGTGGCACGAGGCGAGGTTGTCGGTGACGCCCGCGGCGTTCCTGATCTCCGTGAGATCATCCTGGTCGTGGACCTCGACGGTGAAGCCCTGCTGTCGCATGTACGTGACCCAGTTGCCGCAGCAGCCGCAGGACGGCGACTTGTAGACGACGACCCGCGGGGCCTGGGCCTGCTGCGCGTCCTGCACCCCCTGGTCCCTCGACGCCGCCGCGAACCCCGCCGCCGCGACCGTGATCGTAGCCAACACAACGTAGAGCCTGTTCACTCCGATCCTCCGTTTCGGGATTCCGAGCGCACTCCCACTCCCCACCCTCCATTCGCCACTCCCCTGAACATACACCGCTCGACGCCGCGGGCCGCCGGACTGCCGAGTTGCGCTGTTGGCTAGCGGCTCCGGGCGACGGGAGTAGATTCTCCGCGTCCCGGAAGGGAGCGCCTCTGGATCAGACCCAGCAGGACCGCCTCCGGGCGGCCCTAGCCGGAAGCTACGACATCGACCGCGAGCTGGGCACCGGCGGGATGGCCACCGTGTATCACGCCCGCGACGCCAAGCACCAGCGCCCGGTGGCCGTGAAGGTCCTGCGCGCCGAGCTGGCCGTGGCCCTCGGCCGCGACCGGTTCCTGCGCGAAATCCGCATCGTCGCCAACCTTCAGCATCCCAACATCCTGCCCCTGCACGACTCGGGCGAAGTCGAAGGCTTCTTCTACTTCGTGATGCCGTACGTGGAGGGAGAGTCGCTGCGTACCCGGATCGATCGGGAGGGCGCCCTGCCGATCGCCGAAGCGGCGCGCCTCCTGGCGGAAGTCACCGACGCGCTGGCCTATGCCCACCGGCACGGCATCGTCCACCGCGACATCAAGCCCGAGAACATCCTGATGTCGGGCCGCCACGCGCTGGTCACGGACTTCGGCGTGGCCAAGGCGATCAGCGACGCCGCCGGCGCGCAGGACAAGAAGACCACCGCGGGCCTCGCCCTCGGCACGCCGTACTACATGAGTCCCGAGCAGGCCCTGGCCGATCCCAACGTGGACCACCGCGCCGACATCTACGCGGTGGGCGCGCTCGCCTACGAGCTGTTCACCGGCAAGCCGCCCTTCTGGGCGGGCACGGCGCAGGCCGTGCTCGCGGCGCACGTGGTCGAGCCCGCGAAGCCGATCACCGACTCACGGGCCGAGCTGCCGCCACAGCTGGCCAAGGCGGTGATGAAGTGTCTCGAGAAGAAGCCGGAGGCGCGCTTCCAGTCCGCCGACGACCTCCTGCCGGCCTTCGAGTCGCTGGCCACGCCGAGCGGCGGGCTGACGCCCACCGGCACGCGGCCCATCCAGGCGGTGTTCCGGCGCTCGCCCTGGCTGCGCCGCGTCGCAATCGCGGCGGTCGCGATCGTGGTGATCGGCACCGGGGCCGGGATCTTCGCGCTGGTGCAAGGACGGGGCGCCGCGGCGGCGGCGGATACTGCTCGCCCCATTCAGCGCCTTGCCGTGTTGCCCATCCAGAGCCTGTCCGGCGGGGGCCAGCCGGACCCGCTCGCCGACGCCCTGCTCGACGCGATCATCACGCGGCTGGGTCAGGGCGGCGGCACGTCGCTGGTGCCGCGCAGCTCCGTCATGCGTTACCGCGTCACCCAGCTCAGCACCCGGGAGATCGCGCGCGAACTGAGCGCCGACGGCGTCGTCGAAGCCTCGATCGCGCGCTCCGGCGACCGGATCCGCGTCAGCGTCCAGCTGGTGGACGTGGCACAGGACCGCGCCCTGTGGTCCCGCAGCTTCGACGTGCAGGGCACCGACATGTTCAGCCTGCAGGACTCACTCGCCGTGGCCATCGCCGGCGGCATCCGTGCCGCCCTGCCCCAACCCTCTGGGAGTACCCCATGATCCGTCCGCGCCCTCTCGCGGCCCTGACCGTCCTGACCCTGGCCGCCGGGTGCGGTGGCGAAGCGGCCATCGAGACCCGCCTGACCAGCGGCGCGCACCTCGATTGCTGCACTCTCCAGTCACCGGACGGGCGATCGGTGGCGTTCGAGCGCTACGCGAACAGCCTCTCCCGCATCATGGTCGTCCCGACCGGCGGCGGCGCGGCGCGGGGGATCACCCCGGAGGATGGCAACAACTTCAACTTCATCTGGTCGCCGGACGGCCGCTCCATCGTGCACTCGGCGCTTCAGGGGGACCTCATCGATCTCTGGGTGACCACCCTCGAGAGCGGCGAGCGTCGCCAGCTCACCAGCCTCTCGGGCCTCGAGTTTCCTCTCGGTTGGTCCCCGGACGGCACGAGGATCATGTTCGTCAATAACCAGGCCGGCCATATGGACATCTGGGTAGTCGGAGCTGCCGGCGGCGATCCAGTGCGGCTCACGTCCATGCCGGGCGACGAATTCGGGCGGTGGTCGCCGGACGGGCGGCAGGTCGCCTTCGCGAACCGTGGCAACCTCTACGTCGTCAATGCAGAGGGCGGCGAGCCGCGCGCGCTGGCCGCGACCACCGATCGCGAAGACGATCCTGTGTGGTCGCCCGACGGCAGCCGGATCGCATACGTTCGCACCGCGGCGGGTAACAGCGACATCCTCGCCGTGCCGGTGGCAGGCGGTGAGCCCACTGTGCTCGTGGGGGGAGGCGCCGAGGACGACGAGAGCCCCCGCTGGTCGCCGGATGGCCACTGGATCGCCTTTGTGTCCGAGCGAGGCGGCCAGACGGATCTCTGGGTAGTGCCGTCCGAGGGCGGCGACGCCGTGCGCTTGACGAACGACCGGAACCGGGAGCAGCTCGGCGAGCGCCCCTGGGGGGCTGACGGGGCAACGCTGGCGTATTCAACCAACACGAACCGCACGCACATCTGGCAGGTGAGCGCCGACGGCGGCGAGCCGGTGCAGCTGACCAGCGGCGAGAGCGATGAAGGCGCCGCGGACATCTCGCCGGACGGCCGGCTGGTGACGTTTCAGCGCTGGACCGCGGGCAACGCCGACATCGGCGTGGTCCCTGTGGGAGGCGGAGAAGTCCGGATGCTGACGACGGACTCATCGACCGAGCTCGGCCCGAAGTGGTCGCCGGACGGCCGACTGATCGCGTTCCGCTCCAACCGTACCGGCCCGCACCAGCTGTTCGTCATGCCCAGTGAGGGCGGTGTGGCGCGCCGGCTGGTCACCGACTCGTCGCAGGTGGGTACCGTGCGGTGGTCACCCGACGGCCGAACGATCCTCTTCACCAGCGAGCGCGAGGGCGGCGGCCTGTTCGCGGTGCCGGCGGCCGGTGGTGCGGTGCGTACGATCGTCTCGGGCGTGGATGCCGGGGATCCCCGCTGGTCGCCGGATGGGCGCCGCATCCAGTTCGAAGCGACGACAGGCGCCGGTGGCGCAATGCAGGTCTGGGTCGTGCCGGCCGCAGGCGGCACGCCCCGCCAGCTCACATCGACCACCTGGCATGCGGACGGCCCGTGGTCGCGCGATGGTAGCCGGGTGCTCACGTCCCGCTACCAGCCGGGGGGGATGCTCGGCGGCGTGGTCGAGTACCCGGCTGGCGGAGGGCCCGGCCGTGTGGTCGCGGATGATTCGGGGTCCTGGGAGTGGAGCGGCGCCTACTCTCCCGACGGCCGCCGCATCGTGTTCACGTCCGACCGTGAGGGCGGGCGGAATGATCTGTACGTCGTTCCTACCGCCGGCGGTGCGCGCACCCGACTGACGAGCACGCCGAACGCCGACGAGTCTTACTCTGCGCCCTGGACACGGGACGGCCGCACCATCGTGTACGAGCGTTCGCAGGGCGACGGTGACGTCGCCATCCTGAACGTGCGGGCGGCCATGCGCCGAGCGGGCGCTCGTTAGGAACGTTTGCGCGCGCGGCCCGTGGCCAGAGCCGCGGTCCGGCGACCAACCGTCGCTGACGCGGCATAGACGATTCCGGGGCTCAGCGCAGTGCCAGCTTGGTGATCCTACCCACCGGCCCGACCGCCCACCCGGCCGACGGCGAGCCAAACCCGACCGCCCAGTAGGCGTTCCCGGACAGCTGGCGCCAGGTCAGTCCGCCGTCGGCGGTGAGGGCGAGGCCGCCGGGTCCCGCGGCCGCGTACGTGGCGCCGGCTCGCGCCCAGGCCGCCCCGTAGACCGCCCCGGCGAACGGCGGGCGGCCGGCCAGCGTCCAGGAAGCGCCGCCGTCGCTCGTGACGGCGACGTGGTTCGAGGTGTCCCGTGGCGTGCCGAGCCTGCCGCCTAACGCGATGCCGCTGCGCGCGTCGCGGAAGGCGAGCGCGGCCACGCCGGACGCCTGCCCGTGCACGATCGGCGTTTCCGTGAAGGTCCAGGTGCGCCCGTAGTCGCGGCTGGCGTACACCCGCGCGCCCGCTTCGGCGCCGGTGGCGATCCACGCCCGGCCGCCGGGCTGCGCCACGAGGCACGTGCCGCTCGCGGCGAAGGCGCCCTCGCCGGGGTGCGCCGGCGGCACGCCGGCCTCGGCGATCCGCTCCCACGTGGCGCCGCCGTCCGCGGTCACCCGGATCACGAGCCGCCCGTTCACCGCGTCTCACGACGACGCCGCGCCGGGAGGCCCAGAAGTCGAAGCAGTCGTAGAAGGCGCTCGTGTCGGCGTTGCGGAACTGCAGGGTCCAGGTCCGGCCGCCGTCGGTGGTGTTGTAGATGCGCGACGCGTCGCCGGGTCCGGCGGCCAGGAGGTACGCCTCGTCGGCGCTCACCGCGTGCACGTCGCGGAACTGCAGCACCGAGTCGGGTCCCGTCAACGCGCCGGCCTGCCAGGTCGCGCCGCCGTCGGTGGTGCGCGCCCACGTGGCCCGGTGGCCGCTCACCCACACGACCCGGTCGTTGACGGCGCTCACGGCCTGGAGCAGCGCGGTGGTGCGGCTCGTTTGTTCCTCGAGCACCGGCGCGGCAGGGGCGGGCGCGGCGGCGGGGGTGCCGCCCGAACCTCCGCGCGAGCACCCGGCCGGCAGCAGGCCGATCGCGGCCACCGCCCCGCGGGCGAAGCGGCTCATGCCGCGCGCGGCTCGCGGTTGCGATCGAACCACCACACCCACAGCAGGCAGACCGCCGTGGCGATGATCGCGGACACGCCGATCACCGTCGCGCTCGGCGGGGCCGGGCTGAACAGGTTGGCCACGTACGCCACCGCCAGAAACGCGACGAACGTCCAGAACCCGATGGCCCCGCGGCGCCGCGTGGCGCGGGTCGCGGCCGCGTACATCCACACCGCGGCCACGAACATGACCCCCTCGACGACGGCGGTGCCCGCGATCGAGCTCCACAGGCTGAGGCCGTACTCGGGGCCGCCGGGCCACAGCGGCATGTCGGGCCGATGCGTCACCCAGTCGAGCACCCAATGGCTGAGCACGCCGGCGGCCAGGACCATTGCGGCCGTGGCGTCGCGGGTCCGCACGTACCACAGGCCGGCGCCGAGAGCGGCCCAGACGGACAGCATGAGCAAGCTGTGCGACCACGGGTAGTCGTCGAGCTGCAGCACGAGGAGCGGGTTGTCGCCCGGCACGATGCGCACGTGCTCGACACCCGCGAGCACCAGGACCGGCCAGATCATGTCGGCCAGCAGCGGCGCCGCTAGCAGCACGGCGAGCGACGTCTTCGGCGCCAGCCGCTTCGCCGCGAACCCCACCGCGAAATGTCCAATGAACACGGTATCTCCCTCGCCCCTCGCCCCTCGCCCCTCGCCTAACGCAGGACGATCAGCTCGATGACGTCGAACAGCCGCGCCATCTCGCGCGCGTCGCTGGTCACGAACCGGTAGCTGCGCTCGCCGATCTTCTCGAGTCGGAACGCGGTGATCGTGTCCACGGCCGCGATGTACTCCTGGGGGTAGCTGCGTCGCATCGCGAACTCCACCGTGAGCGGCCGGCCGAGGCTGAAGGGGCGGAGCTCGCCGCGCATCGCGCGCCGGACGGCCAGTGCCGCGGAGTCGCGCAGCATCTGCCGCACCACAGCCGGGCTGTGGGTGATGGCCGCGCTGCGGGAGAGGGCGATCTTGGTCGTGACCGTGATGACCGACGGTCCGAGCTGCTCGCGGGCCTCGCGCGTCGCGACGTCGTCGCCCGAGACGAGCGCTACCGGCACGCCATACTCGCCGGCCACCAGCGCGTTGATGCCGGCCTCGTTCACGACGCGGCCGTTCACGGTGACGCGGTCGAATGCGTACGTGTGCGCGATGACGCCGGGGCTGCCCGCGTTGGCGTGAGCGCCGATGAAGAACAGCGCGCCCGCCGACGAGTCGAGGCCGGTCGACATCACCATGGGCTTGGGCCAGCCGCGCACCAGCAGCGCGGCCGTGTCGAGGTCCCACGGCAGCAGGTTGGCGAACAGGTTCCCGCCGTGGCCCTCGTTGACCACAAACGACCGCGCGCCGCCCGTGCGGGCGCCCTGGAGGACCGCGTTCACCTCCTGCGTGAACAGCCCGCGATAGAACTGCCAGTAGTCGGTGCTGGACTGCGTCCGGTAGCGCTCGCCTTCCCACCCCGAGATGATCTCGCGGTTGAAGACCACGCTCGCCATGCCTTCCATGTCGGTGATCAGGAAGACGCGGAAGCCGGTTGCTGGCGGGACGCGCGGCGCGGGCGCGGGCGGCGTGACCTGGGCCGCGAGCGCGGCGGGCAGCAGCGCGCAGCAGATGGAGAGGAGTGCCTTGGTCATGCTCGAAATTACCGTACTTCCGCCGCGCGCGTGAGCGGGCGCATGTTATCGGCGATGCGACGCCGCCTTCCAATCCTCGCGCTGCTGCTCCTCGCTCCGACCGCCTGTGCGCGGGTCTCCGCCACGCGCGGCGCCGCGCCCGCGCCGGCCGCGCCGGCCGCCGCACCGGCCACCGATTCGGCGGCGTTCGAGCAGTTCGTCCAGCGGTACCTCGTCGCCGGAATCCGCGCCGAGGGCGACACGAGCACCGAGGCGTGGCTCGCCGGGTTCGACGCCGCGGCCGAGCACCGCACGGCCGCGCGCGCGGACTCGCAGCTCGCCCTGCTGCGGCGGCTCGACACGACGCGACTCTCGGTCCCGCAGCGCATTGACTGGCTGGTGGCCGCGTCGTGGCTCGAGCGGGCCGTGTACGACACGGTGCTGCAGCCCGCGCGCCGCATTCCCGGCCGCTACCTCACGCTCGGCGACCTCTTCTGGCGCGTGGCCGGCGACCGGCCGCCGGCACCGCGCGACTGGGCCGGGATCCTGCGGGACCTCGAACGCGGGCCGCGGGTGCTCGAGCTGGGTCGCCGCCAGCTCGAGGCGCCGCCGCCGCTGTGGGTGCGGCTGGCGGCCGCGACGGCCGACCGCTACGCCGGCTTCCTCGGCGGCGAGTACGCGCAGCGCGTGCACGCGCACGCGCCCGACTCGATGCGGGAATCGCTGCTGTCGTCCGGCGACCGCGCGCGCCGCGCGCTCGAGTGGTACGCGGGGTTCCTGCGCGACACGCTGCGTGCCGGCGCGGAGACGTCGTGGCAGTCGGGCCCGGCGTATTACGACTGGGTGCTGTCGCGCGTCAACTTCCTGCCGTACGACGCGGCCGCGATGATCGCGGAGGGGCGGCGGATCCACGCGGCGACGTTGCTGGCGCTCGACTCGCTGGCCCGCGATCTCCAGCCCGGCACGCCGTGGCGCCGGCTGGCCGATGGCATGCGCGAGCGCCATCCCCGCCCCGGGGAAATCACCGACGCGTACCGGCGCGCCTCGCGCCGGGTGCAGGCGCTGCTGATCGAGAGCGACCTCGTGACGATCCCGCCGTGCGAGGAGCTGACGTTCGTGCCGACCCCGCCGCAGCTGCGCGAGACCTACGCGTGGGGCGGCTACGGCGGCATCACGATGCGCGACAACGTGGCGGTCGGCCGGTTCTTCGTCAGCGACGTGGCGCCAGGCATGACGCCGCGCGAGGTAGAGGAGAAGCTCCGCACCCAGAACGACGGCTGGATCGCCGTGATCGCGCTGCACGAGGGCTACCCTGGGCATCACCTCCAGCAGGTGTACGCGCGCCTTAACGCGCGGCTGCTGAGGCGCCGCGGCGGCAACACCTACTACGGCGAAGGCTGGGCGCTCTACGCCGAGCACTGGATGGCGCGCGCCGGCCTGTTCGACACGCCCGACGCGCGGCTCGCCCAGCTGCAGATGCGGTTGTGGCGCACGGCGCGCGTCATCATCGACCCGTCGCTCCACACCGGGCGAATGAGCTACGAGGAGGCCGTGCGCTTCTTCGTGGACGAGGTCGGGCTGGAGCGCAGCGCAGCCGAAGCGGAGATCAACCGGTTCACCACGTGGCCCACGCAGGCGCCGAGCTACATCGTCGGCTGGCTGGAGATCGAGCGGCTCAAGCGTGACGTCATGGCCGCGCTCGGCGAGCGGTTCACGGAGAAGGAGTTCGTCGAGCGGGTGCTCGAGGCGGGCCCGCTGCCGCCGGCACTGATGCGGCGGGCCGTGCTGCACGCGTACGGGCTCTCGCAGTGACCAGCCGCCGGCTGCAGACCGCGGGCCGCGGACCGTGGACCGCCATCGCTCCGTGATGAACGCGGACAGCGGTCAGCGGCCTGCGGCCGGCGCGCCAAGCGGGCGCCCGGGCTGGGGCTGGGCGGTCCTCGCCGCCGTCTCGCCGCTGTGGTTCCTGTGGCGGCGGCGGTACGTCGAGTTCGTGCTGATCTGGGCCGTCCTGCTGGTCTGCTACTGGCGCGCCGTGATGGAGTCCTGGGGCTACGTCCAGATCGACGCGCTGTGGCTGAGTCTCGTCGCGCTCGTGTTCGAGCCCTTCGCCGTGCCTCCCGGCTCGGTGCTGTCCCGGGACGGCGGCGGAATGTTCCTCCTCGCGATGATGGCCGCGCAGCCCGCGTGGGCCCTGTTCGTGGCGACGCGACCCGGGGCGCGGCGGCGCAGCTGGACCTCGATGACGCTCTGTGCCGCCGTATTCGCGGCGGCATTCTCGGCGTTCGACCGGATCCATATTCCCGGCACGAAGCTCGGGGGCTACGTCGCCTCGATGCGGTCCGACCTCCAGAACCTGGTGGCCGTGATGGATTCGCTGCACGGCGCTCGGGGCACGTACGCCTTCCCGTACGACTCGTTGGAGCTCCGGCGGCGGCGGGACGTCATGATCCGCATCATCTCCGCGACCGATTCGGGCTGGTCGGCGCTGGCCACGTATGGCCGCCACGAGGGCTGGGCGTGTGGCGTGTTCGGCGGGCGCGGGCGGGTACCGTGGGCGGGCGCCGAGCCCGGCCAGCCGTTGTGCGTGCGGATGCGCGAGGTCGCGCTACGCCGGCCCACGCTGGACGACCTGGTGCGAGACGACTTCGCGCGGCTGGTCGTCGCCCAGGACTCCTTCCGGGCCGTGCACGGGCGGTACGCGCCGTCCCTCGACAGCCTCGGCTTCGTGCGGCAGGGAGGCATGCCGTTCACCATGAGCGCGACGGCGACCGGGTGGGGCGCCCACGCGATCATGGAGGTCCACTTCAACCGTGAGTGCGCGATCGCCGGCGGGGACGCACAGAATCGGGTGAGGCCCAGCACGGCGGCCGGACGAATGGCGTGCCGGAGGACGTGAAGGCTGTCAGCTGTCAGCTGTCAGCTGTCAGCGCTTTCTGATAGATGGCTTCGTTCTCCGCGTCGAACAGGCACGCGACGATGCGCTCGAACCGGGCTTCCTGTGCGCGCATTTCCTCCACCGCGATGCGGGCCGCCTCGGCTCGCGGGTACCCGTACACACCCGTCGAGATCGCCGGAAACGCGATCGTGGCGATGTCGCCTTTCTCCGCGGCGATGCGCAGCACGCTCTGGTAGGCCTGCCGCAGCAGCTCGGCTTCTCCATGCCCGCCGCCCCGCCACACCGGCCCCACGGTGTGGATGACGTATTTCGCCGGTAGCCGATAGCCGCGGGTGAGCACGGCCTGCCCGGTGGGGCAGCCGGGGTGACGCCGGCATTCCTCCAATAGCTCGGGGCCCGCGGCGCGATGGATCGCGCCATCGACCCCGCCTCCGCCCCTCAGGGCTTCGTTCGCGGCGTTGACAATAGCGTCGACCTTCAACGTGGTGATGTCCCCGCGGACAATCTCGATCACGCGCAGCCCTTCAGGGCTTGCCGTTGGCCGAGCCCGGGCTTCAGCCCGAGGGGGCGCGAAACGTCAGCCGAGGAATCGCTCGCACAGCTGCACGAGCCTCTCGTCACGGAGGGTCCTGGCTCGTTCGAGGATCGCGCCCACGTGGGACCGCAGCTTCGGCTCGCCCCAGAAGTACCCGGTGGCTTCTTCGGCCGCGCCGGTCTGGCCGTCGCGCGCGGCTTCGAGCAGGGCGAAGGCCGCCGCGGCGTCGAACTCCGGGTCCCCGCGAGGCGGAAGGGCGACCCGATAGCTCGGATCGCCCCACCGTTCGTGCTCGCCGACGAAGGCGCGGGACATGGCTACGGGTTGACGGTGACCCGGAAGCCCGGCGTGCCGGACACCGTCTGTTGCACCGTGATGAACCCGGTGATCGTCGGCACCACGAACGTCTGGCCGGCCGCCACGAAGTCGAAGGCCACGCCACCCAAGCTCTGCGGTGTCGGAGAGCGCGCCTGCCCGACGGCGATCTGCACCGTGACCTGCGCCGCGCCGCCGGGCTGCGCCGTGGTCTTCAGCACACCGGCCGCAGGGAGGGTGCTGTTGATCGTCACCGTCAGCGGCCCCGGTGCGCCGGCGCGCACGGCCTGCTCGGCGTTCATGAACGTGTTGCTCGGGGCGTTGGCGTACCCGATACGCACCTGGAACTCGTCGTCAGCCGTGGGCGTCGGCGTGGTAGCGTTGCCGCTCGAAGCCAGGAAGATCACATCCACCGCCGGCTGCAGGACCGTCATCGTGGCCGTGCCGTCCGTGAAGCCCGGCGCGGTCGCGCGGAACGTGACCTGTCCCGTCTGGCCCTCGACGCCCTGCACGAAGTAGTTGAAGCTCGCGACGCCCGGGGCCACCGTGAGGACGATCGAATCCGTGCCCGGCGTCGTGGCGTTCGGCGACACCAGCGCCACGCCCGGGCTCGAGCTCCTCACCACGATGTCGATGCCGCCGTGGTTGCCGGAGCTCAGGGTGCCGAACGTGCCCTCCTGGAGGCCCGACCCCACCGTGGCGGCGAACAGCGACGCGAACGGCGCGGTCACCGTCACAGTGACAGTGGAGAGCGACCGGAAGCCCGGGATGTCCGCCGTGACGACGGTGCTGCCGGTCGTGAGATAATCCAGCTCGATCCCGCCCGTGGCTACGCTGGTCGGCGAGCGGGATTGCCGCGGCCCAACGGTCACCGTCCCCGTGTTGCCGGTCTGGGTTTGTGTGACCAGTTGGGCGACGGACGGCTGGTTGCTGAAGACGGTCGACGTGACCGGCGCGTGGCCGAACCGCAACACGTCCTCGGAGCTGAGGCCGCCCGTCGTGGTGAACGCCGAGCCCAGGCGCACCTGGAACGGGTCGCTGGTCGCGAGCGCGTTCGCCGTGCTGTTGAGGAAGATGATGTCGAACACCGGCGTGAACACGGTGTAGCGCGCGGTGTCCGCCGTGAAGCTCGGCAGGGTCGCGATCACGTCCACCGAGTCCGCGGTGACGTTGTCCACGCCCTGGATGTAGTACACGAACGAGCTGGATCCGACGCCGATCGCGATCTGGATCGAGTCGGCGAACCCGGTCGAGTCGTTCGGCGAGATCCGCAGCACGCCGGATCGCGTGGTTTTCAGAGTGACCGTGTCGCCCGCGACCCCGACGGCGGAGAGCGAGCCGCTGTGCTGCCGCTGGAGCCGCGCGCCGATGAACGTGCCGCTCAGGAAGATGCTGGGGGCGGTCACCGTGATGGGCTGTCCGAGTGCGGCGCCCACCGAGCGGAAGCCGGTGGCGTTGGCCCGGACGTTCGTCACGCCGGCGGCCGTGTAGTCGAGCTCGACGCCGCCCGTCGCGACGTTGCCGGGCGAGCGGGTCTGGCGCGCCTGGATCTGCACGGTGACCGAGTCGCCGGTCAGGGCTGTAGTCAGCAGCTCGGCGACTGCCGCCGAATCGTTCACCACCGAGAAGGTGACCGGCGCGTGGCCGAACCGCAGCGGGTCTTCCGCCGAGAGTCCGCCGGTCGCCGTGAACGCCGACCCCGTCCGCACCTGGAACGCGTCGTTGGCCGACCGCGTGTTCCCGCTGCCGTTCAGGAAGATGATGTCGAACACCGGCCGGAAGACCGTGTAGCGCGCCGTGTCCGGCGTGAAGCTCGGCAGCGTGGCGATCACGTCCACCGAGTCCGCCGTGACCGTGTCCACGCCCTGGATGTAGAAGATGAACGAGCTGGACCCGACCCCCACCGCGACCTGGATCGAGTCCGCGAAGCCGGTCGAGTCGTTCGGCGAGATCCGCAGGATACCCGTCCGGCTGACCTTCAGGGTCACCGTATCGCCGGCGATGCCGACCGCCGAGAGCGAGCCGCTGTGGAGCCGCTGCAGCCGCGCGCCGATGAACGTGGGGCTCATGAAGATCACGGGCGCCGTCACCGTCACGGCCTGCCCCGCCGCCGCCCCCACCGAGCGGAAGCCGGGCGAGTGGGCGCGCACGTTCGTGACCCCGGCCGCGGTGTAGTCGAGCTCGACGCCGCCCGTCGCCACCGTGCCGGGCGAGCGGGTCTGCCGCGTGGCGATCTGCACGGTGACCGAGTCGCCGGTCAGCGCGGTCGTGAGCAGCTCGCCGACCGCCACGGAATCGTTGATGATGTTGAACGTCCGCGTCGCCCCGCCGGCGCGGATCTGGTCCTCGGCGCTCAGGCCGCCGGTCGCCGTGAACGGAGAGCCGGTGCGGACCTGGAACGCGTCGTTGGCCGTCCGCGTGTTCCCGGTCCCGTTCAGGAAGATGATGTCGAACACCGGCTGATAGACGTTCAGCTTGGCCGTGTCCGGGACGAACGCGGTCGCCGTGGCGATCATGTTCGCCGAGTCTGCGGTGAACCCGTCGAGCGCCTGCACGTAGTAGTTGAAGCTCGACCCGTTGACCGGGATCGGGATGTCCACGAACGCGCTGCCCGGCGTCGAGTCGGTCAGCGAGATCACGAACAGCGACGGGTTGACGCTCGTCACCCGCACCGTTGTACCGCCGTGGTTGCTGGCGCCCAGCGAGCCGCCGACGTTGCGCTGCAGGCCGGAACCCAGGAAGGTCGGGTTGATGAAGATCGCGGGCTGCGGCTGCATGTTCACGAACACGCTGTCGCTCGTGAAGCCCGCGGGGCCGCTGGCAACGATGTAGGTCGTGCACGGCAGCGTCGTCGTGCCGCCGTGGGTAACCAGGACGGCGGCGCTTACGAGGCCTGCCGGAATGTTCGTGTTCGGCGCCGTCGCGCACGTCGGGTTAGGGCGCGACGTCATCGTCACCGCGATGCCGCCCGCGGGCGCCGACACCGGGAGGCCGCCGCTCTCGAGCTGGATCACGATCGGCAGGCCGAAGCTCGCGTTCGGCGTGATGCTCGTGGTCGTGATGTTGAGGCTCGCGGTCACGTTGGCCGTCGTCTGGTCGGGCGCGTAGTTCGGGTTCGTCGCCGTCAGGGTCGCCGAGCCGATCGCGACGCCCTGCACCGTGGCGTTGGCCACCTGCGAGCCCTGCGGCACGGTCACGGTCGGCGTGGTCACCTGCACCACGGCCGGGTCGCTCGAGCTGACCGCCACTTGCAGGCCGCCCACGGGCGCTGCCACCGACAGGTTGATCGGCAGGCTCACCGACCCCGCGAGCGGCACGTTCAGCGCGGCCGGCAGCGAGATCAGGTTGAGCGAGATCGGCACCGCCAGCGTGTCCGGCGTGTAGCCCGTCCCGGTCGCGATCACCGTGTCGATGCCCGTCACGAGCGAATCGCCGAACACCGTGATGGTCCGCAGCGTGTCGGTCGGGCCGCCGACGAAATTCACCGTGTTGGACTCGCTGGTGTACGTCCCGATCCGCAGCAACCCCGTGCGCGTCGTGACGAGGTTGACCGTCAGCGCGCCGGCCGGAGCCTGGAGCAGCCGCACGTTGAGCACCCCGGTGCGCGCCTGGCCCACCACGGTCGACCCGAACACCGACAGCTGGATGACCGGCGGCGGCAGCACGGCCGTCGCGTTGAAGGTCACCGCCGGCACGGTCGGCGTCAGCGGGACGGACGCCGTCAGAGTGTTGGTCACGGGCGTCCCGCCCATGCGCCACGTACCGCCGAGCGTCGCGAAGCCGGTCGCGTCGGAAATGACCGACGCGCCGCCGCTGATCGAGCCGCCGCCTGAGGCCACCACGAACACCACGTTGACACCCGCGACCGGCGCGCCGCCCGCGTCGAGCACCCGCACCCGCGGCCGGACGGCCACGGTGTCGTTGATGATCGCGGTCTGGTTGTCGCCGGCCGTCTTCGTCAGGGTTGCCGGCACGCCGCCGGTGCCGACCGTGACGAGGGTCGCGCCCTGGAAGTAGCCGGCCGCGGTCGCCGTCACGAGCGCCGTGCCCGCCGCCACGCCCTGGACCGTGGCGTTCACGGTGGCCTGGCCCGCGGGGATGTTCACGTTGGGCGTCGTGACGCTGGCTATCGCCGGATCGCTGCTCACGAGGGTGACCGCCAGCGCGCCCACCGCGCGCGGCAGTGCCGTCACCGTCACCTGCGTGGACTGGCTGACACCGACATTCGTCGCGGCCGGGAGCGACAGGAACGGCGGGATCACTGGCACGAACAGCGTGTCGGGCGTATAGCCCGGCGCCGTGGCGCGGACAGTCGCGAGGCCGAGCGCCACGCCCGTGATGCCGATGGTGCGGACCGTCTCGCCGGCGTTGAACGCGATGGTGCCCGGCGCCGCGACGGTCAGGTACTGGGTGCTGTCGCTGATCACCGTCACCGTCAGGCCGCCGGTGGGCGCCGCCTGGAGCAGCGTCACCTGGAGCGCGGGGCTGAACCCGACGCCGACGATGGTATCCGGAATCGAGAGGACGATGACCGGCTGTCCGGGCGTCGTCGCCGTCGCGCTGAAGGTCGCCGGGGTCAGCGTAGTGCCCGGTACCGAGGCCGTGAAGGTCTGACCGCCGACCGTCGCACCGAGCGTGGCCGTGGTCGTCGCGATGCCGAGCGAATCCGTCACCGCGGTCGCCGGGAGCACGCTGCCGCCGCCGGTCGCGGCCGCGAACGCCACGGTCACGCCGCCCACCGGCAGGTTGTCGGCCGCGAGCACGCGCGCGGCCAGCTGGGTCGGCAGCGGCAGGCCACCGGGGCCCGTCTGGCCGTTGCCCCCGACCGCGCTGATGCTGGTCGGGACGGGGACGACGAACATGCTCGTCGAGTCGGACGTGCCGTTGGGCGCGCGCGCCCACACCATGACGCGGCCCCGCGCATTGCCCGCGCGGAACAGGCCGTTCGCGTCAATGCCGTGCACGGCGCTGTTGGTGCGCCAGCCGACGTAGTACTGGGCCAACACTACGTTCTGCGAGTCGCGCGCCACGACCCCGAATTGCGCGGTGCCGCCCAGCGTCACACCCGAATCGCGCGGCACGATGGCGAGACTCGCCACGCCTGCGCCCGGTCCGGTGTAGCTCAGCGTGACGGGCTGGGGCGTGGGGGGCGTGCCGGCAACCGACCCGGCATCCACGGTGATCGCCTGAGTGCCCTGGAACACGATCTGGCCGGCGGCCAGGAGCTGCAGCGTCACCTGGAAGGTCTCGCTGGGCGCTGCGAGCTCGATCTCGAACGTGGCCTCGAGCGTGTCGGCGTCGGGCGCGAACCGGATCGTGCGTCTCTTGATGGTGTCGGACGGCGGCCGGATGACGAAGATGCGGGCCGAGTCGATCGCGAGACCCGCGAACCGGACGTCGGTCGGCATGGCGTAGACCGGCTGCAGGGCGAGGTAGGCCATGCGGCCGACGCTCGTCGGCGCGTCGCAGGTGATGGCGACGGCGCTGACGGCGAGCAGCCAGAGAGAACGCCACCGGATGAGGCGGCGCGCGCCGGCGGGAATGAGGTGCGGCACCTGTCAGAGCAAAGTGACCCGAAAGGCGGCGCGGCGTCAAGGAAGCGTGCTACTTTTCCTTCATGATACGCATCACAATCGGCGTCGCCGCCGCCCTGGTCTCCGCAACCGGCCTCCCCGCCCAGACCGCGACCTCCGCCCGCGCCCGGCAGGTCGCCGCCGACGTCCGCACCCTTTCCGCGGACGGCTGGCAGGGTCGCAAGGTGTGCAGCCCGGGCAACGACAGCGCCCGGACCTGGCTGGCCGCCCGGCTCCGCCGGATCGGGGTGGCCCCGGCCTTCGACGGCGCCAGCCATGCCCAGTCCTGGACCCTCGGCAGCACCACGGCCACCCGGCAGGCCGGGGTCGCGGGCTGCACCGCTTCCAACGTGGTCGGGGTGCTGCGCGGGGTCGGCCCGCTCTCCGGCCAGACGGTGATCCTCGGTGCGCACTTCGACCACCTCGGCACCGGGCCGTTCGCCTCGCGCACCCCCCAGGACTCCGGGCAACCCCACAACGGCGCCGACGACAACGCGTCCGGCACGGCCGCGGTGCTGGAGATCGCGCGGCTGCTGGCCGAGGAGCGCCGCGCCGCCGTGGTGCGCAACGCGCGGACCGTGGTGTTCGTGTTTTTCGACGCCGAGGAAGAAGGCGCGCTCGGCTCGGTCTACTTCGCCGAGAACCCGGTGCCGCAGCCGCTCGATTCGGCCATCGCGATGCTCAACTTCGACATGGTGGGCCGACTCCGGAACAACCGGCTCCTCGCCTTCGGGGCGCGCAGCGCGACCGAATGGACCGCCCTGCTCGATTCGCTCAACGCCGGGGGGGGCGGGGGGGGCGGGGGGGCGGGCTTCGATCTCCGGGCCTCCGGCGACGGGTGGGGGCCGTCGGATCACGCGTCGTTTTTCGCGCGCCAGCGCCCGGTCCTCCACTTCTTCACCGACCTGCACGAGGAGTACCACGGCTCGCGCGACGACGCGCCGCTCATCGACGCCGACGGCATCGTACGCATCGCCGACTTCGCCGCGGCGCTGACGCGGCGGCTGATGGTGCGGCCCGCGATGCTGACCTTCGTGGACGCGCCGCCGCCCGCACCGCCCGCGGCGGCCGCCGCGGCGTCGGGCCGGCCGCGCCCGTCGCTCGGCACCATCCCCGACATGAGCGACGAGCCCGGCGGCGTGCGGCTGTCCGGCGTCCGCGCCGGCAGCGCGGCCGACTCGGCGGGCATGCGCCAGGGCGACATCCTCATCGGTCTCGGCGAGCACACGATCGCCAACCTCCAGGACTTCCAGAACGCGCTGATGGCGCACGAAGCGGGTCAGCGCGTCGAAGTCCGGTGGCAGCGCGGAGATCAGGTGATGCGGGCCACGGTGCTGCTCGGGGGCAGGAACTGACGAATCCAACGTCAACCGTCAACCGTCTAACGTTCGACGTTCAACGTTCGACGGTCGACGCCTTGTGACCCCCGAACGCACCAGCCGCATCGCGGTGGCCCCCGGCATCCAGCTCTTCGCCCGCTGGGTAGGCGACGGCGGTCACGCGCCGGTGATCGTCACGCTCCACGGCGGGCCCGGCGCTTCGCACGACTACCTTCGGCCCCAGTTCGACCGCCTCGCGACCGGCCGCACTCTCCTTTATTACGACCAGCGGGGCGGCGGGCAGTCCCCGGCACCGCGCGAGGCCCCGCTCGACTGGCGGGCCCACGTCGCGGACCTCGCGGCGGTGGTGGGCGCGCACGGTGGGCCGCCCGCGACGCTGCTGGGGTTCTCGTGGGGCGGCCTGCTCGCGCTGCTGTTCGCGCTCGAGCACCCGGACCTCGTGGCGCGGCTGGCGCTGGTCGGCCCCGCGCCCACCTACCCCGAGGCGCGGTCCGCCTACGACACCGAATTCGCGCGGCGTCAGGCCGCGCCGGAGGTGGCCCAGGCCCGCGCCGAGCTGTCGCGGTCTGGACTGCGCGAGCGGGATCCGGACGCGTTCTGGCGCGGCGCGTTCGAGCTGTCGGTGGCGGGCTATTTCAGGGATCCCGCGCGGGCGAGGAACCTCACGCCGTTCCGCGTGAACGCCCGCGCCCAGCAGGCCGTGGGGCAGAGCCTCCAAGGCGTGGACCTGCGACCGCGCTTGAGCGCGATCGCCGCGCCGACGCTCATCCTGCACGGCCGCCACGACCCGGTGCCAGTCGCGGCGTCCGAGACGCTCTCGCGGCTGATGCCGGACGCCCGGCTCGTGGTGTTCGAGGACTCGGGTCACGCGCTCTACGTCGAGGAGACCGACCGCTTCGTGGCAGTGCTCGACTCGTTCCTGCCGAGGGCGCCGTGACCACGTGGCGCGAGGTGTTCGACGCGATCGGCGAGCCGCGCTTCGCCGAGATGCGCGATGCGCTGATTCAGGACGACGTGGGGCTGTTCGACCGGGACCGCTTTCTGCTGCACGGCACCGTGGCCGCGGTGCTCCGCGACCTGGTGCCGGACGAGGCGCCCTTGGGCACCGTGATCACGTACGGCACGCTGCTCCATTTCCTCTACATTGGCTGGCACAGGGGCTGGCCGGGCGGCGTGGTGGACGCCGCCAGGCTGCGGTACGAGCTCGGCGGGACCGCGCCCATACGCCCGCCCGAGGAAGGTCACGCGTTCGGCACCTACGGTCTCCCGCCCCGGCTGGTCTGGGGACGGCCCGATCCCGATGGAGCGGCCGAGCCGGTGGACGTCGTGTTCGCCGACGTGGGGCCGGAGCGGCTCCGGGCCCTCGCGCTGCTCGGCGCGCGGGAGGGCCGTGACGGCTTTTCCACCCTGGAGGCGGACGTCCCGCTCCCCCTCGCGTGGCCGGGGCCGCGGGACGACGGCTCCCAGGCCTTCGCCAGCGTCCTGCCGGGGGGCGATCGCGCCGGGCTCATCTCGCTCACCACGACCCACGAGCTGGCGTACCTGGCCGGGACGCTCGGCACCTGCTTCGTGGAGCCGGAGTGACGGGGCCCGCGACGCTCGCCCGACTCCCCCCGCCCGGTTAGAATCCCGAAGTGGACAAGCACGGGGCCGCGCACGCCCTCGAGCAGATCGCGTCGTATCTCGAGCTCAAGGGCGACAACGAGTTCCGCGTCCGGGCGTTCCGGAACGCGGCGGTCGTGGTCGCTGACTACGCGGGCGATTTTTCGGACGCGGTACGGACCGGCGCGTTGGGCGACGAGGTGGGCATCGGGCCGGGGACGCTCGACGTGGTGCGTGAGGTCGTGGCCACCGGGCGCTCACGCACGCTCGACGAGCTCAAGCGCGAGGTGCCGGCCGGTCTGGTCGAGATGCTCCGGATCAGCGGCCTCGGCGTGTTGAAGGTGCGCGCCATCCACGAGCAGCTCGGCATCGCGACCGTGGCCGAGCTGGAGGACGCGGCGCGCGACGGCCGCCTGGCGCACCTGCCGCGGTTCGGCGAGAAGACCGCGGCGAAGGTGCTGCGCGGCATCGCGTACCTGCGCCGCACCGGCGAGTACCACCTGTTCCATCACGCGTGGCGCCAGGCCGAGCACCTGGCGCAGTCCATGCGCGGCCTGCCCGGCGTCCAGGCCGTGGAGATCGCGGGCAGCGTGCGGCGCCGCTGCGAGCTGGTGCGCGACGTGGACCTGGTGGTGGCCGCGACGTCGGCCCCGCGCGACGTCTCGGAGCGGCTCGCGGGCTTCTCGGGCGTGCGCGACGTGGTGGGCACCGGCGAGGCCGCGTTCACCGTGCATTTCGACGACGGCATCACGACGGACGTGTACGTGACGTCGCCCGGTGCGTTCGGGCTCGCACTGCTGCGCGCCACCGGCTCGGCGGCGCACCTGGCCCAGCTGGACGCTGTGGCGCGCGAGCGCGGCGCCGCGTTCAGCGCCGACGCCCTGCGCCGGCGCGGCGCGGTCGTTCCCAGCCCCGACGAGGCCTCGGCCTACGCGGCGCTCGGCCTGCCGTGGATCCCGCCCGAGCTGCGCGAGGGCCGCGGCGAGGTGGACCTCGCGCGCGCCAACCGCCTGCCCGCGCTGCTCGAGCGCGGCGACCTGGTCGGGCTGCTGCACTGCCACACCGTCTACAGCGACGGCACGAACACCGTGGCCGAAATCGCCGAGGCGTGCGACGCGGCGGGCTACCAGTACGTCGGCGTCACCGACCACTCGGAAGGCTCGACGTTGACGGGCGGCCTCTCGGAGGAGGTGCTCGCCAAACAGCACGCCGAGATCGACGCGTACAACGCGAAGGGCGGGCGGATCCGCGTGCTCAAGGGCGTCGAGGCCGACATCCTCGCTGATGGCGCGCTCGACTACACGCCGGCGTTCCTCGACCGGTTCGACTTCGTGATCGGCTCGATCCACACCCGGGTGGACATGGACGAGAGGCAGATGACCGAGCGGGTGCTCACCGCGCTCGACGACCCGCACCTCGCGATCCTCGGCCACCCCACGGGGCGATTGCTGCTGGACCGCGAGGCGTACGCGATCGACATGCACCGCGTGATCGCGCGCGCGGCCGAGCGCGGTGTGGCGATCGAGATCAACGCCGATCCCCAGCGCCTCGACCTCGACTGGCGGCTGTGCGCCGAGGCGAAGGCGGCCGGCGTGCGGATTCCGATCGGCGCCGACGCCCACAACGTGGCGGGGCTCGCCAACGTGGACATCGGCGTCGGCATCGCGCGCAAGGCTGGGCTCGGGAAGGACGACGTGCTGAACGCGCGGAATGCGGAGGGGTTCCTCGAGCACGTGACGCGCCGGAGACATCGTGGCTAGACGGAGGGCGGCTAGGCGGCTAGGCGGCCAGGCGGCTGGAAGGGGCAAGGCCAAGGCGAAGGCGCGGCGATCCCGCACGGCGCGCCGGGGTGTTGGCCGCCTGGCCGCCCAGCCGCCTAGCCGCCGCCAACTTGTCAGCCGCCTGGCCGCCCAGCCGCCTGGCCGCCGGATTCCCGAAATCCTGCGACGGCTGCATCAGCGTTTCCCGGGCGCGACGTGCGCGCTGCACCACACCAGCGCGCTCGAGCTGCTGGTCGCGACGATCCTGTCGGCACAGTGCACCGACGAGCGCGTCAACCTGGTGACGCCGGCGCTGTTCGCGAAGTACCGCACCGCCGCCGCCTACGCCGACGCCGACCCCGCGGTGTTCGAGCGGGAGATCCAGAGCACGGGGTTTTTCCGGAACAAGACGAAGAGCGTCCTCGGGATGGGGCGCGCGCTGGTCGAGCGCCACGGCGGCGACGTGCCCGGCACGATGGACGCGCTTGTGGCGCTTCCGGGCGTGGGCCGCAAGACGGCCAACGTGGTGCTCGGCACCTGGTTCGGCAGGAACGAGGGCGTGGTGGTGGACACCCACGTGGGCCGCATCGCGAAGCGGCTCCGGCTGACCCGCCAGACGGACGCGGTGAAGGCTGAGCGGGACCTGATGAAGCTCGTGCCGCGCGCCGAGTGGACCAACTTCTCCCACCTGCTGATTCTCCACGGCCGTGCGATCTGCGAGGCCAGGAGGCCGCGATGCGAGATCTGCCCGATCACGGATCTGTGCCCTTCCGCGGAGCTGGGGTGAGCATGCCTGAGCGGGATCTCATCCAGCAGCTGCGCGACCAGGACGCGGTGGTCCGGCGCCAGGCGGCGCAGGCGCTGGGCCGCACCGGCCGCCGTGGCGGCTTGCGCGAACTGCAGCTGGTGCTGGTCGAAGACGCCTCGGCGCCGGTGCGCCGCGCGGCCGCCGAGGCGCTGGGCCGCATCGGCGACCTCGGCGCGCGCGCCACGCTCGACCGCTCCAGCAAGCAGGACGAGGACGAGGGCGTGCGCCTGACGGCCAAGGCCGCGCTGCTCAGGCTGGCCAGCGCGAGCGGCGAGACGCCGGCCATCTTCCCGACCATCCGCGAATGACCGCGGGCACGGCCGCACCGACGCACGGCCGCACGGAAGCGTTCCCCGGCGAGTTCGAGCAGCTCGTCGCGACCAGACGAGACCTGCACCGCCACCCCGAGCTCAAGTACGAGGAGCATCGCACCGCGGGCATCGTTGCCGCGCGGCTCGGCGAGCTGGGGTATCGCGTGACCACCGGCGTCGGCGGCACGGGTGTGGTCGGGCTGCTCGAAGGCGCCGGATCGGGACCGACGGTGCTCCTGCGCGCCGACATGGACGCGCTGCCCATCGAGGAAGCGACCGGCCACGATTTCCGCTCGACGACGCGCGGCGTCATGCACGCGTGCGGCCACGATGCGCACGTCGCCATCGGGCTGGGCGTCGCGCGGCGGCTCGCCGCGGCGAAGGACCGCTGGCGGGGCGCCGTGAAGTACGTCTTTCAACCCGCCGAGGAAGGCGGCTGCGGCGCGCTCCGGATGATCGAGCGGGGGGTGCTCGAGGGCCCGGCTGTGGATGCCGCGTTCGGCCTGCACGTCTGGAGCGACCTCCCGGCCGGGCACGTGGCGGTCCGGGCGGGCCCGGTCATGGCTTCGGTGGACGAGTTCCACGTCGTCATCCGGGGCCGGGGCGGCCACGCCGCGATGCCGCACCTCGCACGAGATCCCGTCGTCGCGGCGGCGCAGGTGATCGCCGCCCTCCAGACGATGGCGAGCCGCGGCACCGATCCCTTCGAGCAGCTGGTCGTAACCGTCACGCAGGTGCACAGTGGCACCGGCTTCAACGTCATTCCCGAGACCGCCGAGCTGCACGGGACCGTCCGCACGTTCGGCGGACGCGCGTTCGAGCAGGCGCCCGAGCGGCTCACGGCCATCACCCGCGGCGTGGCCGGGGCGCTGGGCTGCGAGACCGACGTGCGCTACGAGCGGCTGAACCCGGTGCTGGTCAACGACGCCGGTGCGACGGAGGTCATGCGGGCGGCCGCCGCCGAGGTGGCCGGCGCGCCGAACGTGTCGGGTGACCAGCGCACCATGGGCGGAGAGGACTTCGCGTTCATCGCCCGGCGGGTTCCCGCATGCTACGCGTTCCTGGGCATCCGCAACGAGGCGAAGGGCTTCGTGCACGGCCTGCACAGCCCGCGCTTCGACCTCGACGAGGACGCGCTGCTCACGGGCGTGGCGCTGCTCGAGCGCGCGGCCCGACGCTTCCTCGGGTGAACCGCCTCGCCGGCCAGCCCTCGGCCTATCTCGCCTCCGCCGCCCATCAACCGGTCCACTGGTGGCCGTGGGGCGAGGCGTCGTTCGCCGAGGCCCGCGCGAAGGACCACCCCATCTTGCTCGACATCGGCGCCGTGTGGTGCCACTGGTGCCACGTGATGGACGGCGAGTCGTACGAGAACGCGGAGCTCGCCCGGGTCCTCAACGCGCACTTCGTGTGCATCAAGGTGGATCGGGACGAGCGGCCCGACGTGGACACGCGCTATCAGCGCGCCGTGCAGGCACTCACCGGCCAGGGCGGCTGGCCGCTCACCGCGTTCCTGACTCCCACCGGCGACGTGTTCTACGGCGGCACCTACTTCCCGCCCGACGGGCGCTTCGGCCGGCCCGGCTTCGGCACGGTGCTGGAGCGCGTGCGCGAGATCTACCAGGAACAGAAGGACAAGGTCGCGGAGACCGCCCGCGAGCTGCGCGCCCACGTAAGCGCGGCGCTCGTCGAGGGATCGCCGGGACCGCTGACGCCGGCGATGCTCGCGCAAGGCGCCGAGCGGATGGCGCGCCTGTTCGACTGGCGCTACGGCGGCTTCGGGGCCGCGCCGAAGTTCCCGCACCCTTCCGCCGTCGAGTTCCTGCTGGCGCGCTGGTGGGACCTGCGCGAGCCGTGGCTGCTCGAGGTGGTGCAGAAGACGCTCGACGGCATGGCGCGGGGCGGCGTGAACGACCAGCTCGGCGGCGGCTTCCACCGCTACAGCGTGGACGAGCGCTGGTGCGTGCCGCACTTCGAGAAGATGTCGTACGACAACGCCGAGCTGCTGCGCGCCTACCTGCACGCGTACGCCGTGCTCGACCGGCCGCTGTACCGCGAGACCGCGGAAGGCATCGTGGCGTGGTGCTTCGAGGTCCTGGCGGACCGGGACCGCGGCGGGTTCGGCGCCTCGCAGGACGCCGACGTGGGCCTGGACGACGACGGCGGTTACTTCACGTGGACCGACGATGAGGCCCGCGCCATGCTCGACGCCGAGGAGTGGAACGTCGCCCGTCGGGTCTGGGACATCTATCCGGACGGCGAGATGCAGCACGACCCGCGCCGCAACGTGCTGTGGGTCGCCCGCGGCGTGGAGCCGCTCGCGAAGGAGCTGGGGGGGGGACTCGAGCCGGGCCGCGTGCGCGAGCTGCTCGCCACGGCCCGCGCGAAGCTCAAGGCCGCGCGCGACCAGCGGCCGGCTCCCTTCACCGACCGCTCGGTGTACGTGTCGTGGAACGCCATGCTCGCCGAGGCCTTTCTCGACGCCGCGGCGATACTCGAGCGCGACGACTGCGCCGAGCACGCGCTCAAAACGCTCACACGCCTGTGGACCGAGGCGTTCGTGCCGGGCCGGGGGATGCCGCACCGGCTGTCGACGGTCGACCGTCAACCGTCGACCGAAGGGCCATGGCTGCTGGACGATCAGGTGCAAACCGCCTCGGCCTTCCTCGCCGCCTTCGAGCACACCGGCGCCGGCGAGTGGCTCGACCGGGCGCGCGAGCTGGTCGAGATGACGCTGGCCTTTTTCTGGGACCAGGAGCACGGCGGGTTCTTCGACCAGGACGGCGGCGGCGAGGGCTTTCTGCGCGAGCGGGCGAAACCGGTGCAGGACGCCCCGACCGCCTCGCCCAACGGCACCGCGGCCCTCGTGCTGCAGCGGCTCGCCAGGCTGACCGGTGAGGCGCGGTTCCGCGAGCTGGCCGAGCGGCTCCTGGCGGCGTTCGCCGGCGGCGCCGGCGAGCTCGGCCTGCACAGCGCCACCTACCTCCGGGCGCTGGACTGGCTGATTCACGGCACCTGCTCGGTCGAGCTGGCCGACGATGAATCCAACTCGTTGCACCGCTACGCGTTACGCCACTACCGGCCTCGGAAGGTCGTGGTGCGGCGTAACGCCAGCCCGGTCGGCGGCACCCCACCACCGGTCGCGCTAGTCTGCGCCGGCACGACGTGTGCAGTTCCCGTGCGCGATCGCGACGCACTGCGCGAGACGCTGGAAACGTTCGGGCGCGGGGGCTAGGATTCGGCCATGCTGGAGGAAGCGAAGCGCACGCTCTCGGAAGAGATCGCGCGTCTCAACCACGAGCTCAACGTCACCCTGCCCGAGGCGCTCAAGAAGGCCCTCGCGATGGGCGACCTGCGCGAGAACGGCGACTACCACGCCGCCCTCGAGCGCCAAGGCTTCGTGCAGGCGCGGCTGTCGCACCTGCGCTCGCGGCTGGCCAAGATCAACAGCATCGATCTGTCCAAGATCCCCGCCGACAGCGCCGGCCTGGGCTCGAAGGTCGTCGTGGAGGATCTGGCGACGAAGAAGAAGGAGAGGTACGAGCTGGTCGTCCCGGACTCGATGAACTTCGACGACCCGACGCACATCTCGATTGCGTCGCCGCTGGGCCGGGCGATGGTCGAGAAAAAGGTCGGCGCCGAGATCACGGTGCAGCTGCCGGCCGGCATGCGGCGGTTCCGGATCGTCGAGCTGGTCACCTTCCATCAACAGCACGCGGACCTCACGAAGGTCCCCGGGGGGGGGGGGAAAGCGCATCCGTGACGAAGCTCGTGACGTTCGACACGGCCAGGGGGACGTTCGAGGGCGAGCTCTACGCGAAGGACGCCCCGGGCACCGTGGCCAACTTCGAGAAGCTCGCCAACAGCGGGTTCTACGACGGCACGCGGTTCCACCGCGTCATCGAGAACTTCGTGGCGCAGGGCGGCGATCCGCTGTCGAAGGACCCCAAGAACCCGCGCGTGGGCTCGGGCGGGCCCGGCTACCAGATCAAGTGCGAGACGGCCGGCAACCCGCACAAGCACGGGGCGGGCTCGCTCTCCATGGCCCACGCGGGCAAGGACACCGGCGGCTCGCAGTTCTTCGTCTGCCACGGCGGGCTCAAGCACCTCGACGGCGTGCACACCATCTTCGGCAAGGTGGACGACGCCGGCATGAAGGTCGTGTACACGATCAAGCAGGGCGACGTGGTGAACTCGATCCGCGTCCGGGATACGTGAAGATCGAGCTCGCGCTCGTCTGCGACCACGCGCTGATCGACGCGGGAGGCAAGCTCTCGGTCATCGGCATCTTCGAGCGCATCTGGGTGGAGCGCTTCCCCGCGGTGCACCCGCGGCTGCACCTGGTACTGCGACTCAAGGGCCGGCGCACCGAGATCGGCGAGCACCCGGTCGTCATCATGCTGAAAGACCCGGAGGGCCGCGAGGTGATGCGCGGCGACGGCGCGGTGCAGCTCGGCGAGCCGCCGGCTGGGGTCATCGAGGTGGACGCCAACGCGGTGCTGGCGTTCGACGTGCCGCTCGAGCGACCCGGCGTGTACCACTTCGAGATCGCCGTGGACGGCATCACCCAGGCCGCCGTCCCCATTACGGTGAGCCAGATGCCGCACCCCACGCCCACCCCGCCGGGCATCCACTAGCGACGCCCTTGACGCCGCCCGCCCGGGCGATCAACATCGAGTCTCTTCCGCAGGCAGGTTGCCATGACCACCAGGCTCGCCTTCGCCGCCGCGCTCGCGCTGGCTCCCGTTTCGCTCGCCGCGCAGGAACACGAACATCACGGCGCGCCGCCCGCCACGATCGGCCGCGTCCGGTTCCCGACATCGTGCGGGGCCGCCGCGCAACCCGTCTTCGAGCGCGGCGTCGCCCTGCTGCACTCGTTCTGGTACGAAGAGGCGGGCCGCGCCTTCCGTGACGCCGGGGCGGCCGACTCGACGTGCACGATGGCGTGGTGGGGGCTGGCGTCGAGCTACCTGCATCCGCTGTGGGCGCCGCCGACGCCGGCCGAGCTGCAGCAGGCCACGGCCGCGCTGGAGCGCGCCCGCGCGAACCGCGCGCCGACGCCGCGGGAGGCGGCCTACGTGGAAGCGGTCGGCGCCTTTTACGCCGACTACGCCACCACGCCGCACCCGCAGCGCCTGCGCCGCTGGTCCGACGCGCTGGAACGGCTGCACCAGGCCCATCCCGACGACGGCGAGGGCGCCGCGTTCTACGCGCTGAGCCTGCTCGCGGTCGCCAATTCCTCGCCGCCCGACAGCACGTATGCGCGGCAGCGCCGCGCGGCCGGGATTCTCGAACCCCTGTTCCAGCGCCAGCCGAACCATCCGGGACTCGCGCACTACCTCATCCACGCGACCGACGCGCCGGCCCTGGCGCGGGCCGGGACCCGGGCGGCGGACCGCTACGCCACCATCGCGCCGGCGGTCCCGCACGCACGGCACATGCCGTCGCACATCTACATCCGGCTCGGCCGCTGGGACCAGGCGATCGCCTCGAACACCAGCTCGGCCGAGGCGGCGCGGCAGTACGAGCAGCAGCAGCGGATGGACGCCGTCTGGGACCAGCGCCTGCATGCGATGGACTACCTGGTCTACGCGTACCTGCAGCAGGGGCGTGACGACGCGGCCCGCAGCCTGGTCGCCGAAGCCGCCGCCGTGCAGCGTTACTCCCCGGAGCGGGGCATCACGTCGGAGTACGCGCTGGCCGCGATCCCCGCGCGGTACGTGCTCGAGCGCGGCGAGTGGCGGGAGGCGGCGGGGCTGCCGCTCCGCCCCGGCATCCAGCCACCCGCGGAGGCGGTGACGCGGTTCGCGCGGATCATCGGCGCCGCCCGCTCGGGCAACGCGGCCCTCGCGCGCACCGAGCTCGCGGCGCTCGTCGCGATCGACGACGACCTCACGCGGCGCACCGTGCCGCTGTGGGCGGGCATGGTCCACGCGCAGCGGCTCGCGGCCGCGGCCTGGGTGGCCCTCGCGGGCGGCGACACCGCCGCCGCGGTGGCGCGCGCGTTCGAGGCCGCGGACCTCGAGGACCGCATCGAGAAGCACCCCGTGACGCCCGGCGCGATTCTGCCCGCGCGCGAGCTGTTCGGGGACCTGCTGCTCGCGCTGGGGCAGCCGGCCCCGGCGCTGGCGGTCTACGAGGCGGCGCTGGCGCAGCAGCCACGCCGCGCCCGCAGCCTGGCCGGCGCCGCGCGTGCCGCCGAGGCGGCCGGCGACCGCGCGGCCGCGCAACGCTATCGGCGCGAGCTGCGGGAGTTGCTGGCGCGCGCGGACCGGGAGCGGCAGGTGGCGGTCGGCGCGGCGCACTGACGGTCGGGTGCCGCGAGCTCACGAGGCGCGGCCGGGCCGCGCCTCGCGTGTTTCGAGCGCCCCCCCCCCACCGATCCCCGCCATCATACGGCCATGGGCGTCCTCAAGGTCGTGTTCCACGAGGCCTACGAAGTGGACATCGGCCCGCACGTCTTCCCGACGGCGAAGTACCGCCTCGTCCGGGAGCGGCTCCTCGCCGACGGAATCATCGCCGAGTCGGACCTGGTGCGCGCCCCGCCGGCGACCGACGCCGATGTCGCCCTGGTGCACACGGCGGCATACCTCGGGAAGATCCGGACCGACTCCCTCTCGCTCGAAGAACGCCTCCAGTTGGAGGTGCCGTTCTCCGCCGAGCTGCGCGAAGCCGCGTGGCTGTGCGCCGGCGGATCCACCCTGACGGCACGGCTGGCGCTCGAGAACGGCGTCGCCGTCCATCTGGGCGGCGGCTTCCACCACGCCTTCCCCGACCATGGCGAGGGGTTCTGCCTGATCAACGACGTGGCGATCGCGATCCGCGTCCTGCGGCGTGAGGGAGCCATCCGTCGCGCGGCCGTGGTGGACCTCGACGTGCACCACGGTAACGGCACGGCGGCGATCTTCGCGGGCGATGCGGACGTGTTCACCTTCTCGATGCACCAGGAACGCAACTACCCGGCGTGGAAGCCGCCCAGCGACCTCGACGTGGGACTGGAGGACGGCACCGGCGACGAGGTCTACCTGAGGGTGCTGGCGCGTTGTCTCGACACGGTCCTCGAGCACCGGCCGGAGCTGGTGTGCTACCTCGCGGGCGCCGATCCCTACGAGGAGGACCAGTTAGGCGGACTCGGCCTGACGCGTGCGGGGCTCGAGCGGCGGGACAAGGTGGTGCTGGCGGGAGCGCGCGAGGCGCGGGTGCCGGTGGCGATCGTGCTGGCCGGCGGCTACGCCCGGCGCCCGGCCGACACGATCGAGATCCACGCGACGACCGTGCGCGCCGTCAGCGGTTCCCCGCGGGCGCGCGACGCTTGAGCTCCTCGAGCCAGTTGAGCGCGACGACCAGGCCGGCCGTCACCGTCCCGCCCGAAATCATCACGAACCGCCGGTTGTCCGGGTGGACATCGTACTCCCCGTGGCTCGAGTTCACCGAGAACGGCCGCACGAACAGCACCTCGCGCGTGCCGACCGCGAACCCGGGCTCCGTCCGGACCGTGACGCTGATGAGCGAGTCGCCGCTGCGGTAGTAGATCTCGCGGCCGTTGCGCGCCCACCGCGGTTCCGCGCCGCCGCCTGCGGACACCTGCCACCGGCCCGCCGGGTCCGGAAAGGCGCGGACGTAGACCTCCTCGCGGCCCGACTCGTTCGACACGTAGGCCAGCCAGCGCCCGTCGGGCGCAAGGGTCGGCGCGCGCTCATCGAACGGCGTCCGCACGTACGGGCGCAGCGTGCGCGCGCTGTCCATCGCGACGGCGTAGATGTCGCGGTTGGTGGCGGGCTCCACCTGCCGGATCGCCATCGTTCGGACGTCGGCGCCGAACGTGATCTCCCACTGGGGGAACGGGGCGCGCACGAGCGGCGCCGGCTCGCCGCTCCCGTCCGCCGGCGTCCAGAACAGGTCGCGGTCGCCGCGACCGATCGGCTGCCAGCTGAAGGCGACGCGCTGGCCGTCGGGGGTCCACTCGGGGTACGACGCGTTCCCGTTGAACGACAGCCGTGACAGCGTCCCGCGCTCGATGTCATACACCCGGACGTCGATGGTGCGCTGCTCCAGGCTGGTGAGCGCGATGCGGCGGCCGTCGGGCGAAAAACGCGGAGACGAGACGGCCACCAGCTCGGTCAGCACCCGCCCCACTCCGCGCCGGTCCACCAGGGTGAGGGCGCCGCGCGCCGATCCGGCCCCGAGATAGGCGAGCGTGCCGGCCGGCGACACGGTGAACTCCGCCGCGCCGAGGTTCGGCTTGACCAGCAGCCCCTCGAGCAAGGAAACCGGCGATCCCGTCACCACGAGCCGCCGGGCGTCGAACGGCACGGCGATCAGCGCGCCCGCCTCGCTCCCGTAGAGCAGGTGGCCGGTGCTGACGTAGCGCGCCGTGGTCGCTTCGTCCACGAGCGGCCGCACGACGCCGCCCTCGAGGCTCGCGGCCGCGACGCGATACCGCCCGCCGAACTGGACCGTGAACACGAGGGCGCGGCCCGAGGGGAGGAACGAGGGGTAGCGATGGCTGGTCTCGCCGCTGTCGGAGGCGAGGGTCGTCAGGGTGTCGACCACGCCGCCCGACGCCGACACCCTCACCAGCGGACTCGACGAGGTTGGCGTGAACACGATCGTGCCGTCCGGCCCCCAGGTGCCGCCGCGCGGGTTCTGCGCGTCCGCGATCGCGAGGGCCGGACCGCCCGCCAGCGCGATCTTCTTCAGCTTGGAATCGGCGAAGAACGCGATCCAGACGCCGTCGGGCGAGAAGAACGGCCCCTCGGCCCCTTCGGTGCCGGGGAGGACCCGCGACTCCAGCTGGCCCAGCTCGCGCAACAGGAGCACGCGCCGACCACCCGGCCCCCGGCCCGTGTACACCAACCGCAACCCATCGGGCGACAAGGCGAGCGAGGTGCCGTTGTGATCGGCGCGCACCGCGAAGCTGTCCGGTGTCGAAACCGCGAAGCGATAGACGTCGCGGGCGGGCTGCGGCCGCAGCCACGCCCACGCGAAGCCCGCGAGGGCGACGGCCGCCACCGCCCACGGGATCATCGGGGCGGTCACGACGCGCCGGAGCCGCCGGCGCCACGGCACGCGCTCGCGCGTCGGTGGCGCCGAAACCGCCACGGACCCGGACACTGCGGGGCCGCCCTGGCTGGCGCGCCCCAGGGCCTCGGCGAACTCGGCCGCGCTCGCATAGCGGTCCGCCGGCAGCCTCGCCAGGGCTTTCGCGACCGCCCGCTCGAGCACCGCCGGCACGGTGTCGCGCAGGATGCGCATGTCGCGGGGATGCTCCGTGAGCAGCTTGGCCACGACGGCCTGCGCCGTGTTCCCCGTGTACGGAGGCTCGCCCGCCAGCATCTCGTACAGCACGCACCCCAGGGAGTACATGTCGCTGCGCGCGTCCAGCTCGCGGTCGCCCGTGGCCTGCTCGGGGCTCATGTAGAACGGCGTCCCGAGCGAAAGGCCGGTCTCGGTGAGCCGTTCGCCGCCGGCCGCGCTCACCGCGAGCGCGATGCCGAAATCGGCCACGAGCGCCTCGCCCTCGTGAACCAGCACGTTATCCGGCTTGATGTCGCGATGCAGGATCCCCTGCCGGTGCGCGTAGTCGAGCGCCGAAGCGACCTGCTGCGCGAGCCGCACGGCCTCCGGAATGGGCAGCTGCTTCTCGCGGTCGAGTCGGCGCCGCAGCGACTCACCCTCGATGTGCGGCATCACGTAGTAGAGCAGGCCGTCGACCTGCCCGGAGTCGTACAGCGGCAGGATGTGCGGGTGGCTCAGCTGGGCCGCGATCTCGATCTCGCGCAGGAACCGTTCGGCGCCGATCACCGCGGCGAGCTCCGGGCGCAGCACCTTTATCGCGACGCGCCGGTGGTGCCGGACGTCGTGGGCGAGGTAGACCGTCGCCATCCCGCCTTGACCGAGCTCGCGCTCGATCTGGTAGTGGTCGGCCAGCGCCGTGGTGAGGCGCGCGACGACGTCGGTCACGATGGTGGCTTCAGGCGAGGACGCACGGTTACCTGGACCCGGGAAAACCTGCCCAAGATGCGCCGCCGGCGGGCGGGGCGATAGAGGCCCGTTGCACGCGGCCAGGCCGCGCCGTACGTTGATCGCCACCGCCCTCCCGGGCGGCGCGACCGTCACACTTCAGCGGTGGAGGTACGATGCGCGGGCTCGCGGTTGTTGGGTTGGCGGGCATCGCCCTGGCCGGCCAGGCAGTGTCGGCCCAGAACCCCGGTGCTCCAGCGGCGTATGGCGAGGTGCGGCTGAACGGCGGGTTCGTGCCCGACCCGCACACCGTGTCGTTGACGGCGGGCGGGTCCACCACGCCCAGCGTCAACGGCTGCGCCTACGGGCGGGTGGCCAACGCGCCGGACGTCAAGCTGCACTACTCGGGCAACGGCTCGCGCACGCTGTACTTTTACGCCACGTCGGGCGCGGACGTGACGCTGCTGATCAACCTGCCGAACGGCTCGTGGCGCTGCGACGACGACAGCCACACCGGCACCAATCCCCTGGTCACGGTGACCAACGCACCATCCGGCCGCTACGACATCTGGGTCGGGACCTACCGCGAAAGCACCTCGCCGGCGCAGCTGATGATCTCGGAGCTCAACCCGGGGGGCGGCGGGATGGGCGGCGGTGGGGCAGCCCCGACCCCGGGGGGGGGGGGGGGGCCAAACCCCGCCCCCCCCCGCGCGGGGCGGGCCCCCCCCA
>Ga0247727_10000552_pt1 | contig 91530 bp, 90 predicted proteins | sample WisWelCaveWW1625_FD_202498 | JGI IMG/M metagenome (GOLD analysis project Ga0247727, IMG submission 202498) | Biofilm microbial communities from Wishing Well Cave, Virginia, United States - WW16-25 | ecosystem: Environmental > Aquatic > Deep subsurface > Groundwater > Cave microbial mat | place... | reverse complement strand
CGGGATCAAGGAGCCGGGTTCCGCGCCTATTGGTAAATAGGCGCGGGTTCCGGCGACGCCGAACTCGGCCGTGAGGGCCGCGTCCGGGGCGGAATGAGTTTTTCAGCATCCTGCTAGTCGGGCGGAATTTCCGCGGGACCGCCGGCCGGAGTGAACCACAGCACCTCGGTCCGCCGCCCGCAGGTCTCCAGGTAGGCGCGGGGCATCCGCGCCGAGAACTCCTCGCGCACTTCGGGATGCACGAGCGCGACGATGCAGCCGCCGAAACCCGCGCCGGTGAGGCGCGCGCCGTAGCAGCCCGGCACCTCGACGGCTGCGGCGGCGAGCGCGTCGAGTTCCGGCGTGGAGACCTCGTAGAGGGTGCGCAGCGACTGGTGCGCGGCGCTGATCAGAGCACCAAAGGACGCGAGATCGCCGCGCCGCAGCGCCTCGGCGCCGCGCAGCGTGCGTTGATGCTCCTCGATCACGTGGCGCACCCTCCGCTGTTGCACCGGCGGCAACAGATCGGCGCAGGCGGCGAAGTCCTGCGCGCGCACGTCGCGCAAGCAGGTCACGCCGGGCAGCCGCTCCTGCAGGGTGGCAAGCGCCTTGGTGCATTCCGCGACGCGCTGATTGAACGCGGAGGCGGCGAGATCGCGCGCAAGCCCGCTGTCCACGATCGCGACGAGCGCGCGCCGCGAATCGAGCGGCAGGTGCTCGCGCGTCAATTCCATGCAGTCGAAGTGCAACACCGAGTCGGCGCGCCCGAGGAAGATCGCAGTTTGGTCGAGGATGCCGCAGCGCACGCCGACGTAGCGCGTCTCCGCCGCGTGCGCGAGCCGGATGCTCTCGTCCGCGTCGGGCTCGCGGCCGAGCAGGCGCGCGGCCGCATAGACCATCACGCACTCGACGCTGGCGGAACTGCTCAAGCCCTTGGCCATCGGCAGGTCGGCGGCGATGAGCGCGTCGAGGCCCGGCAGCGGACCCCACGCGCCGGCCGCCGACCACAACGCGCCCTCCAGATAGGCAGACCACCCGCGCGTCCGGCCGGGGCGCAGGTCGGAGAGCGGGATCTCGATGGGTTGTCCCGGGAATTGCTCCGATTCGACGCGCAGCATTCCGTCCGTGCGCGGCGCGACCAGCGCGTACGTGCCGCGTGACAGCGCCACCGGCATCACGCAGCCGCCGTTGTAGTCCACGTGGGCGCCCAGAAGGTTGGCGCGTCCGGGCGCAAAGAAGGCGCGCGGTCGCGCAGCCGGGGCGATTTCGGCGAAGCGCGCGCGCAGCCGCGCGATCAGAGGGGATGAAACCTGCACCCTCCGGAAGGGTACGATGTCGGCAATCGCCGCGCGTCGATGACCATCCGGCTGCTCCCGCTTCTTCTCGTTCCCGTCGTCCTGCAAGAGCCCGCGGCGTCCGGCACGCTCGACGCGATCGTGCTCACGCAGGACGGCAAGGATCACACCGCGCGGGAAATCGTGGATCGCGTTTCCGCCTGGGACGCTTCGCTGGGGCGTGCGCTGGCCAATCCCGAGTACCTGCGGCTCTATCTCGACTCGCCGGTCTTCGCCGAGCAAGTGCGCGCCTTCAGCGATGCGCTACTGGTGGAGCAGGAGCAACTGCCGGCGCCGTCGCACGCCGCGCTCGCCGCGGAGGCGCTCGCCTGGGCTGCGGATCGCGGGTTGCCGGCCGACGCCGCCGCAGCGCTGGCCAAGGCGGGAATCGAGATCGAGACGCGTGCGCGGCTGCTCGCCATCCAGCCCGAGGAGCACGGCTCCAACGAACTGCGCCAGCACATGATGCGCTCGATCCCGGAGTTCTTCGGGCAACTGCAAATCTCGTGGATCCGGATCCCGCTCTTCGACATGCAGAACGGCGCGGTGCTGGGCGAGAACGAGCGGCGCGCGGCCTACGATCTGCTGGACGAAGTCGGCCGCCGCCTGAAGACGGGAGAGATCGAATGGAAGGATGCGGTCGAGGAGAACTCGCAGGACCCGCTGACCAAGGGCCGTGAGGGCCGTGTCGGGATCCTCGACCGGACGCTGGTCAACCGCTTCGAGGAGGGCTTTCTGCGCCCGCTCTTCGCCGACCTTGGCTTCCGCCGGATTGACGGCGTGTTGCTGCGCGGGCCGATCCTGAGCGCGCGCTGGGCCTATCTCGCGCGGGTCGAGGCCGTAGTGATCAGCGGGGTGGTCGAACTGGAGCGCGTGCGTCCGCGCGTCGAGCGCTCGCTGCGCGAGCATCTGCTGCGTCTGCACCTGACCGAACTAGGTGCCGGGGTTGATCGCAGCGTGCGCCTGCCGCTTGACGAATGAGCGCGCCGGTCCTCGTCCTGAAGGATCTGGTGGTGCGCTATGACGCGTTCACCGCCTTGCATCGCGTCTCCGCGGAGTTCTCCGGCGGCGGGCTGGGGCTGCTCGGCCCGAACGGCGCCGGCAAGTCCTCGATGCTGCGCGCAATCCTCGGGCTCGTCCCCCCCTCCAGCGGCACGGTGACGGTGTTCGGCGAGGACGCACGCCGCAGCGGACCGCAACTGCGGCGCCGCTTCGGGTACATGCCGGAGCGCGACTCCTACATAGGTGGAGTCAGCGGCGTGCGCGCGCTGGCGCATTTCGCGGAGGTGTGCGGCCTGCCTCCCGAGGAAGGGATGATGCGCGCCCACGACATGCTCCATTTCGTCGGACTGGGCGAGGAGCGTTACCGCGAGGTCGGAACCTACTCGGTGGGGATGCGCCAGCGCTTCAAACTGGCCGCGGCACTGGTGCATGACCCGGACATCCTGTTCCTCGACGAGCCGACCAACGGCCTCGACCCGCAGGGCTGGCGCAGGATGCTCGAACTGATCCACCGCGTGCGCGTCGAGCACGGCAAGCACCTGATCATCGCGAGCCACCTGCTGCCGGACGTGGAGCGCCTCTGCGACCATGTCTGGGTGCTGGACCGCGGGCGGCTTGTCAAGTCAGCGACGCTGGGCGAACTGACCGCGGCCGCGCGCGGCGCCAAGCGCGTGCGCGTCGCACGCGAGGAATCGGCAGCCTTCATCGGCGCGGCGCGCGCGGCGGGCCTGGAGGTCGAGCCGGGCCGCAGTGAGGGCGAGTTCGTGCTCGCACGACGTGACGCGATCGTCGAGCCGCAGCAGGTGTTCGCGCTGGCGGCGGGTGCGGACTGCACGGTTTATGCGGTGCGGCCGGCCGCGCGCTCGCTGGAGGACGCCTTCCTCGAGGCTCTCGAGGCCGGACGCGCCGCCGGGGGAGAGCAGGCCTGATGGCGTTCCGCGCCGGCGCCTATCTGCCGTACACGGGCCCGCGCTCGGGCAAGCCCGCGTGGTGGCCGCTGCTGACCGTAACGCTGCGGCGCGGCATGAAGTCGGTCTGGGTCAAACGCATCACGCGCTTCAGCCTGCTGATGGCCCTCGGGATGATGGGTTTCTTCTACATCCTGAACCGCGTCGTGCCGGACTGGCGCAGCATGACCGAGCGGGTCGGTGAGATGGCGACCGGCGACGGCGGGGAGTTCGGCATTGACGCCGGTTTCTACCTGAAACTGCTCGCGTTCTTCGTCTACCCGATCCTGCTGCCGCTCTCGCTGGTCTTCGGATCCGAACTGGTCGCCAGCGACATGAAAACCAACGCGCTCGAGTCCTACTTCTCGCGCCCGATCACGCCGCTCGGCTACATCCTCGGCCGCACCATTGCCTACACCGGCTTCCTGCTCGCCGCCACGCTGGCGCCGCTGCTGATCGTGTGGTGCAGCGACGTGCTGACCGCTCCTGCAGGCCACCTCGCCGAGGTCGGCGGCGTCCCGCTCGGCATGTCGCTGTCGCTGTTGCTGATCGCGGTCGTCGTCGCGCTGCTCGTCCAAGCCACCGCGACCTTCACCCGCAACGCCTACGGCGCCAACATTGCGCTCGGCGTCTTCTTCGTGGTGTTCCAAGGCATGGGGCAGACGCTGCGCGAATCGGCTGACAATGACGCATTCCTCGCGGTGTCCTTCCTGCATGACGTGTTCGTCGTGTGCTCGACCATGCTCGGCCGCGAGCACGAGGGCCAGATGGCTCCTGCCGGCCTCGCCTTTGCGGTCGTGCTCGGCATCGGCGCTTGCTCCTTCCTCTACCTGTGGCGCACGCTGCGCAAGCGCGTGCTGCTCGGATGAACCCGCCCGCCATCCGCTGCGAGGGCCTGTGCCGTTGGTACGGCGAGGTGCAGGGCGTGTCCGGCATCACGCTGGAGATCGGACCGGGCGTCGCCGGCCTGCTCGGGCCCAACGGCTCCGGCAAGTCCACTTTCATGCGCCTCGTCACCGGGCTGATCCGCCCCCATCGCGGCTGGGTGGAAGTGTTCGGCGTGCGCATGGACGGGCCGCACCGCCACGAGGTCTTCCGCCGCGTCGGCTACGCGCCGGGCGAGGACGTGCACTTCGAGAGCGAGCGCGCCTGCGACTTTCTGCGCACGCTGGCGCTGCTCGGCGGCGCAACGCCCGCGCAGGCGGGTGCGCTGGTGGAGGGCGCGCTGAACCGCGTCGCGCTGCTCGACCGCGCCGCCACCAGACTCTCCGAGATGTCAAAAGGCATGCGCCAGCGCATCAAGGTCGCGCAGGCGCTGCTGTTCGAGCCCGAACTGCTGCTGCTCGACGAGCCTCTGAACGGCATGGACCCGGTCAGCCGGCGCGCGACCCTCGATTTGGTGCGCGAATGGAGCGCGGCCGGGCGCACCGTGGTGTTCGCCTCGCACGTGCTGCACGAGGTCGAGGCCGTGACCGACCGCATGGTGCTGCTGCACCGTGCGCGCCTGCTCGCGGAAGGCCGGCTGTCGGAGATCCGCGAACTCGTGGACACGCGGCCGCGGCGCGTGCGCGTCGAAGGCGAGGGTTTGCCGCGTCTGGCCGCCGCCGCGCTCGCCGACGGCGTCGCCAGCGGCGTGTCCACCGGAGAGGACGGCGCCGTGAGGCTGGAGACCCACAATTTGCCGGAACTGCTGCTGCGCCTGCGCGAGCACGGCGCGGCCGGCGGCGTGCGCGGCCTCGAAGTGGACGACGCCGACCTCGAGACCCTCTTCGCGATGCTGCTGGAGGAAGGCGCGTGAAGGACGCCGTCAGCGCCGTCTTCGTGTGGACGCTGCGCCGCCGCGCGGGCGGGTGGCGCTTCCTCGGCGCGCTCGCGGTGGCCCTGCTGCCGGGCCTGAACCTCGCGCTGAACATCGCGCTCGGCGACGACGATGGCGAGCAGTTCCGCATCTACCAGCGCTTCGTCGTGCCGCTGTGCCTCTACTTCGTCACGCCCTTCGTGACGATGATGACCACGCTGCCGCTGCTGGGCGAACTCTACGACAAAGGATCGGTGGCCTATCTCTACACGCGGCCGGTTCCGCGCTGGGTGCCGCTGCTCGGCATCTACGCCGGAGGAGTCGCGGTGATGAGCGTGCTCTTCGCCGCCGCCGCCTTCGTGCCGGCCGCGATCGGCGCGGTCACGACCGACGCGACTGCCACCGGCGAGTGGCTGCGCACCGCCGCAGGCCTCTTCGGCGCCCTCTTCCTCGCGGCGCTCGCCTACGGCGCAGTCTGCATACTGCTCGGAGTTTGGACGCGCCGCGCAATCCTGTGGGCCGCCGTCCTGCTGGTGTTCTGGGGCGTCGCGGTGGGCTCGGTGCCCGGCCCGCTGCGCGCGACCTCGCTGCACCACTATCTGTTCGGCCTGGTGCGCGAGTGGTGCGGTGTCTCGGAGACCTGGACCGGCTTCTTCCCGCCGGTCAGCGATCCGCCGAGCGTCGCGACCAGCGTGCTGGTGCTGTGCGGCGCGTCCGCGCTGTTCTTCTTCCTGGCCGCGCGCGTCGCCGAACGCCGCGACGTGCTGTGAAGAACTGCTTCGCGCGCGCCGCGGATTGGCCGCGCCGCGTCGCGGACCTGCCGGCAACGCCGCAGCATTCCGCGGTGCTGATGGCGGATCCCGCCGCCTTTGCGATTGATGCGGTGCATAACCCGCACATGGCAGGCGGCGACGGCGCGCCGCATGCGGTGGATCAGGCTCGCGCACGCGCGCAGTGGCAGGCGCTCGCAGCGGCCTACGCGCGCTGCGGCGTACGCGTCGAGGTGATGCCTGCGGTTCCGGGTCTGGCTGACCTCTGCTTCAGCGCGAATCCGGTGCTGGCGCTGCCGACGCCCGCCGGACAGGTGGTGTGGGCCGCGCGCATGACGCACGCCTCGCGCCGCCCGGAGGTCGCGGCGCACCGCGCGTGGTTCGCCGCCCGCGGCATCGCGCTGCGCGAACTCCCGCAAAACGTGAAGCGTTTCGAGGGCGGCGGCGACGGCATCCCCCACCCCGGCCGCTGGCTGCTGCACGCCGGGATCGGCCCGCGCAGCGAGCGCGCCGCCTGGGAGGCGATCGCGCAGGCGCATCCGGACCTCGACCTCCTGACCTACGAGTTGCGCGACGCGCGCTTCTATCACCTGGACACTGCGCTGGCCGCGCTGGACCAGCGCCGCTGCCTGTACGTGCCCGAAGCCTTCGACGCGCACGGCATCGCGCTGTTGCTCGCGGCGTTCGACGACGCGATCCCCATCCCCCCGGAGGAAGCCCTCAACTTCGCCGGCAACGCGCATTGTCCCGACGGCCGACACGTGCTGCTGCAGCGCGGAAGCCCGCGCACCGAAGCGGCGCTGCGCGCGCGCAACTTCATGCCCGTGCCGCTCGACACCGGCGAGTTCCTCAAGTCGGGAGGCTCGGTCTTCTGCCTCAAGCAGACCATTGCAACTCCCTGAATGCGCATCCCTCGAATCCTCGCTCTCGCCGCCGGAGTGGCGGCCTCCTTGGCCTGCGCTGTGCCTGGGCCTGCGCCTGCGCCTGAAGAATTCCTGCTGCGGCGTGCGTCACGCGTCTTTGACGGTCGCACCGCAGAGGAAATTGGCTGGGAGAAGGCGCTGGCGCTGGCCGCATGCGCCGACGCAGTGTTCCTGGGCGAGACGCACCTGGACCGGCTCACGCACGTGGCCGAACTCGCCTTCCTGCGCGGTCTGGCCGGTCTCCGTGGCGACCACGTCGCGCTGGCGCTCGAGATGTTCGAGCGCGACGTGCAGCCGGCGCTCGACGGCTATTTGTCAGGCGAGATCTCCGAAGCCGAATTCCTCGCGCAGGCGCGCCCCTGGCCGAACTACCGCACCGATTACCGGCCGCTGGTCGAGTTCGCGCGCGCGCACGGCATCCCGGTCATCGCCTCGAATCTGCCCGCTGACTTGCGCCGCAAACTTGCGCGCGGCGGCGCCGAAGCCCGCGCCGGCCTGTCCGAGGCGGAGCGCGCGCTGTTACCTGCGGAACTGCTCGAGAATCCGCCGGAGTACTGGGCGAGGGTCGAGCAGGCGACGTTGGGTCATGGCGCGCTGGGAATGGTCAGCGCGCAGAGCCGGCTCTACGACGGCCAGAACCTCTGGGACAATGCGATGGGCGACTCGGTTGCACGCGCGCTCGCGGAGGACCCCGGGCGGCTCGTCGTGCACGTCAACGGAGGCTTTCACAGCGCCGAGTGGCAGGGAACGGTGTGGCAACTGCAGCAGCGCGCGCCGCGCACGCGCGTCGTCACCGTCGCGATCGAGACGACGACCGACCTCGCCGGCGCCCGCCCGGCCGGCCTCTTTCCCGAGGCGGATGTGCTGCTGATCGTCGAATCGCGAGCGCACAGCATGGATTCCGGCGTCCGTGCCGCGACGGTTGCGCGCGAGCACGACTTCCGGCTCCGGATCCCGCACGCGGCCGTCGCCCCGCCGCTGCTGATCTGGCTGTGCGACGACGGCCAGAGCGCGGAAGACGCGTTGCGCCTGTGGCAGCCCGCGCTCGCGGAAGAAGCCGCGATCCTCGCGCTCGAGCCATCCTTTCCCTATTTGGGGGTGGACGGCATCGCCGCCGGAAGATGGTTCTTTCCCGGGAAAGCAGACGCAGGCGGAGTCCTCGCGCTCGCGGCCTTCGCGCGTGCGCTCGCGGAAGCGCGGCTGCCGGGTCTCGGGCTCGAGGCGTCGCGCGTGGTTCTCGCCGGCGAGGGCGCGGGAGCGACGATGGCGATTTTCGCGGCGCGCACCGCGCGCGAACAGGATTTCCGCACGCTCGCCTTCGCTGCCGCCGCGCGCGACGAGTTCGCCCTGATGAGCCTGCCGCTGCATCTGCCGGAGGACCGCCCGCAGCGTGAACTGACCCTGCACGACTCGGCGCACGCGCTCGAGAATTGGCAAGCCCTCGCCGAACCGCACGGCGCGCTGCGCCTGACGACCGCCTTCACGGAGATGCCGGACGAACCGGCGCGGCAGGATGCGGAGCAGATCCGGGCAGTGCGCGAGGCGCTCGGACTCCCGCCCCCGGTCGCAAGCCCCGCGGCGGACGAACTGCTCCGCACTGCGCCGGACCACCCGCGCGCGCGTCTGCTGGCGCGCATTCTCGCGCGGCGCGTGCGCGGCGCGGGCCTGGCGGCAGCGCCGAGCCTCGCGATCCGCGCCGCTGATTTCGCGGACGGCGCGCGGCTGCCGCTCTCGTCCGGAGCCTTCGGCGGCACCACGATCGTCGTGCTGCCCGCGGATGCATCCGCCGCGCAGATCGAGGAGTGGCTGCGGCTCGAAAATCCCGACGTGATTCAGCAGAAGAGCCGCTTCCACCGCCTGCGCGTTGCTCACGGCGACGGCGAGCGCTCACCGCGCGCGGTGATCGAGCGCCTGCGCGCCGAGAACGCGCAGCGGCGCGATTTCCTGCTCGTACCCGCGGTTTTCTGCGCCGGCCCGGACGAGTTGCGCGCCCTGCACGCCGGGCTGGGCACTCTCGCGCAGGAGTTGCGGCTCGAGTTCCACTCCGGCCTCGGCGACCGCCTGGATCTCGCGATCGAGTAGCAGAACCATGCACCTCGCACTCCTCTGCTCGCTGGCCGCGCTCCAGGATCCGGCGCAGGCGCTGCTGATCCGCAACGCCAATGTCCCGGAAGGAGCGGAAGTCGCCGACGCGTGGCGCGCTTGGCGCGAGGCTCCCGGCGCGGCTGAGGTCGTGATCCGCGCGCCGGCCGATGAGCGCGTGCCGCGCGCGGTGTACGAGCGCGACATCGCCGGGCCGGTACGGGCCTATCTCGAATCCGCCGCAGGCGCCGGGATTCGCTGGCTGATTCCCGTCTACGGCGTGCCTCTCGGCATCATCGAGCAGCCGAGCCTCGACGGCTCCGCCAACACCGATCAGCAGCGCAACGAGGCGGCGGTGGACAGCGAACTCGCGCTGCTGCGCGAAAGCGTGACCCGCACCGACGGCTGGAGCGAGTCGCCGCTCTTCGAGCGCGCGACACCGCTCGGCGCGGGTGACGCCCTGCTTGGGGTCGTTCGGCTGGACGGTCCGACCGCGCGGATTGCCGCCTCGCTGCCGGAGAAGGCCGTGCTCGCCGAGACTTTCGGAGCCGGCGGCCGCTCCTTCCTCGACACGCGCGGCCTGGCGGACACCGCCGACGGCTACGGCTCTCGCGACGTCCACATGCGCACCGTCCGCGCCGCATGGGACGCGCTCGGCCTGCCGTACGACCACGACGACGCGCTGGACGTCGTGGATCCTTCGGCGCGCGAGGATTTCCTTCACTATTACGGCTGGTACGCCGGGGACCCGTCCGCCTGGAGCGGGATGCCGCGCTTCCGTACCGGAGCGATCGCCGTACACCTGCACTCCTTCGCCGCGCACACGCTGCGCAACGAGCGGGCGAACTGGTGCGCTCCGCTGCTCGCCGCCGGCGCGACCGCGAGTTACGGAACGGTGTTCGAGCCGTACACGATCGGCTTCCCCTACGAGGGGGTGTTATGGGACCGCGTCGCGCGCGGCTGGACCTTCGGCGAGGCCGCGGTCGCCGCTTCGCAACTGCTCTCCTGGCAGGCGGTGTTCATCGGCGATCCGTTCTACCGCCCCTACGCCGAGGGATTCGCCGCCGCGCAGGCCGAGCGCCGCGCGCGGATGGCCGTGGCTCTCGCGGCGTGGCCGCAGGCTCCGGTGGCTGAGCCCTTTCCGCACTTCTTGCCGGCCTGGCGCGGCTTGGGAGCCCGGCTCGACGCGATCGCCGAGCGCGCGGGCGCCGGCGACGAGGCTGCCGCGCTCACGGCGCTCGACCACCTGCTGTTCCTGTGCCACGGCTGGGGCTTCGACGCCGCCTTCGCGAAGGCTCTCGCGCCGTCGCTCGCGGCCGACCTGAAGCGCGAACTCGGAGAACTTGACAAGGTCCTCGTCAAGGAGCCCGCCGATCCGGAGGCCCTCGCGCGCTTCGCGCGGCTTGGCCGTGCCGCCGCGCTGTTCGGCCTCGGCGAGCGCCACGCGGAATTGGGAGACAAATTGCGCAAGCGCCAGGATGCCCTGGTCGAGAAGGCGCTGGCCGCGAAGCGGCCGGGCCGCAAGAGCGGGCGACTGCTCGGCCATTGGCGCGCGCTGCGCCGCGCGGAGCGCTGCACGCTGGCGGAGCGGGCGCCCGAGGCAGCGCTCACCCGCTTCGCATTGGAGCAGGATCCCGAGTTCGGCTCGGCGCTGACCGGCGAGGCCGAGGAGTCGCTGACCGAAGCCCTGCGCGAGGTGGACCCGCTGCTGCGCCAGGAGCGCTACCGCGAGGCGGAAGAAGTGCTGAAGCGCCTCGACGCGGAGCATCCGGAATGCCCCGCCAAGGCAGGGTTGCGCGAGATGCGTGCGCGCGCCGCGGAACGCCGGCCCTCCTGATCAATCGGCCTCGCAGCGCGTGGTGCAGGCCGCAAGGAAGATCGGTCAGGCGCCCGAAACCGCCCGCAGAATGCGCGCGGGGGCCGGCGTGACCTGCTCCGGGGCGCGCTGTCGCGCGCGGCGCAGAGCATCCTGCACCAGCCGGTCGCAGACCTCCGTGAAGGGCACGCCAGCGTGCTCCATCAGCCGCGGGAACATCGAGATGCTGGTGAAGCCCGGGATCGCGTTGACCTCGCTGAGGAAGAAGCGGCCTGACTTCGCGTCCATCAGGAAATCCACGCGTGCGAACCCGCAGAGGCGCAGCGCGCGGAAGGCGCGCAGCGCGAGATCGCGCAGGTGGTCGGCCAGCGCCGCGGGCAGGCCGGCCGCGGGCACCAGCAGTTCGGCCGAATCGTTGAGGTACTTGTTCTCGTAGTCGTACCACCCGCCCTTGAGGCGGATCTCGCCGGGCAGGCTGACGACCGGCGGCGCGCCGTCGAGCACCGCGATCTCGATTTCGCGCGGCTCGCAGACCGCTGGCTCGACCAGCGCGAAGCCGCCGTGCGCGAACGACTTGTCGAGCCCTTCGCGCAACTCCGCTTCGGTCGTCGCGCGCGTGATCCCGATGCTGCTGCCGAGCCGCGCGGGCTTGACGAAGCAGGGCAGGCCGCGCGCGCGCGCGATCTCCGCGACCAGCGTATCCGGCCGCGCTTGCCAGTCCGCGGCGCTCACGTCGGTCCACGGAACGACCGGCACGCCGGCGCTGCGCAGCACGTGCTTGGTCAACGACTTGTCCATCGCCAGCGCCGCGCCGGTGCAGTCGCTGCCGACGCAGGGCAGCCCGAGCAGTTCGATCCAGCCCTGCAGCGTGCCGTCCTCGCCGCACGGACCGTGCATCACCGGGAACACGCATTCGGTGCCCAGCGGAAGATGCGGCGCCGCGCCGCGATCTCCCGGAGTCCCGCCGGCAAGGAGCATCGCCGAGGACTCGGCATCCAGCCAGCGCCCTTCGCGCGTCACGCCGACCAGCCGCACGTCGTAACGCGTCCGGTCCAGATGAGCGGCGACTGCGCGCGCGGAGCGCAGGCTGATCTCGTGCTCCTCGGACTCGCCGCCGAAGACCACCGCCAGAACCAGGGGCCGCCGGTTGCCGGACACGCTGCTAAGGTTAGTGTTTGCCCGCACGGAAATCACCCGCTATTCATACGCATCCGGTGGCACGGCGTTTGCAGCCCATTGCTACCCTGTTGCACCGATGAAAAAGTCCGGGCTCGTTGCGCTGACCGTGATCGCAGCGCTCGCCGTGCTGCTCTTCGCGCCGGTGACGAGCGCGGACTTCCTCTACGACGACCACGAACTCATTACGCGCAACCAGCGGATCGGCCAAGTCTCGCTTCTCGCCGACTCGTTCCTGAAACCCTTCTGGGAGGTCATCAGCCCGCTACGCAGCGCCGCCGGTTTCTACCGGCCGCTCGGCGCCTGGCTGCTCGCCGGCTGCTACCACCTCTTTGGCGACTGGGCCGGCGGCTATCACATGGTCTCGCTGCTGCTGCATGCAGCGTGCGCCGTGTTCGTGGCGCGATTTGCGCTCGCGCTCGGTCTCTCGCTCGGCGCCGCGGCGGCTGCGGGCCTCCTGTTCGCGGTGCACGGCGCGCACGTCGAGGCGGTGGCGTGGATCAGCGCGGCGCCCGACCTGCTTGCGACCGCGTTCGCATTGCTCGGCCTGACTTCCGTCGTGCGCCACCGTAACCTCGCCGGCGCCGCCTGGCTGCTCGCCGGCATGCTCTCGAAGGAAGCCGCGATCGGCGCCTGGCTGGTCGCGATCGCCTGGGTCCTCTTCTGGCCCGTCGTGGGAAACCCGCGTGCGCGCAGACTCGCCCCCCTGCTGGCCGCTGGCGCGGCGCTCTACCTGCTGCGGGCGCAGGCATTCGACTCGCTCGCCGCCGGTTTCGATCGGCGCAACACTTGGCATTACTTCGCTCCGCTCCATGAAGTGGTGCTGTCCTTCGGCCTGCTCGGACGCTATCTGCTTTTCCTGCTCTGGCCCTGGCCGCACACGCCGTTCTCGCCGCTGCGCGTGGACCTCGCCTGGAACAGCGCCGAGCGGCTGATCCCCGCCCTGCTCGGCGCCGCGGCGGCGCTCGCCGGATTCGTCACATGGTTGCGCAGCGCCGGACGCTCGGCGGTTTCCTTCGTCGCGCTGGGCCTGCTGTTCGCGGCGCTCGCGCCGGTGCTCAACACGCGCGCGCTCGGCCAGTATCCCTTCGAGGAGAGGTTCCTCTACTTGCCGAGTGTGGGCTTTGCGCTGCTCACCGGCGCCTCGCTGGCCTGGCTCGCGCGCCTCGCGGCAATGCCGCGCCTGCTGCCCGCCTGCACCGCGCTGTTGATCGTGCCGCACGCGTTCTCGGTCCTGCCTGCGACGCGGCCATGGCTGGACGAGGAGGAATTCTTCGATTGGGCGCGCCATGCCAGCCCCAACGCAATGACTCCCCACCTCGGGTACGGCCGTCTGATGCTCGAGCGCGCGGAGGGCAGCCTCGACCCGCGCGAGCGCGCGAAATGGGCCGACCGGGCCTTCGAGAGTTACCAGCGCAGCCTCGAAGTGGACGTGGACGTCTGGTTCGTGTCGGCGATCGAGCGCGAGATGGGCAACCTCGGGCTCGCGGACAGCCTCTTCGTGAGCGGCGACATCCGCCCCGCGCAGGAGACGTACCAGCAGATCGTCGGGCACTACCGGAACTCGGCGATCGGACACCTCGGCCTCGGCAATTGCGCGGGCGCACTGACGGAGGCGGCGGCCGCGACGCAGAACCGGCAGGAGTTCGACCGGCTGTGGAACGAAGCGCTCGGCCATTACCAGCGTGCGCTCGCGCTCGACCCGGGCCTGATGGCCGCGCGCAGCGGTCAAGCCAAGGCGCTGGCTTCCTTGCGGCGCCTCGAGGAGGCGCTGCCTTGGGCCGAAGAGTGCTTCGCGGCCGATCCAGGCAACTTCGATTACGCGACGAGCCTCGCCGCGGTCTACTTCGAATTGCAACGTTACACCTTCGCCCATCGCACGCTGCAACGGTTTATCGAAGAAGCGCCGGATCATCCGGCGCGGCCGATGGTCGAGCGCGAACTCGCCGGACTGGCACGCCTGCGCGCCGGCGGAATTCCCGAACCGCCGCGATGAGCGCCGACCTCTCGCCCGGTTGCCTGCTGATCGCGGCGCCCGCGATGCTGGACCCGAATTTCGAAGGCACCGTGGTGCTGCTGTGCGCGCACGAAAAAGAGGGTTCGGTCGGGCTCGTGCTCAACCGCCCGATGCAGATTCCGGCCGCGCAGGCGCTGCCGCCCGCGGAATTTCTCGGCTCCGACAAGCATGAGTTGCGCTGGGGCGGGCCGGTCGGCGTTTCGCAGGTGTTCCTGCTGCACGAATCTCCGGTTTCACCCGCCGAGGGACGCCAGATCGCGGGCGGCGTTCATTTCGGAGGCGGGCTCGACGCCGCACAGCGCATCGAGCAGAGCGGCGGGCACTTGCGCTTCTTCGTCGGCTACACCGGCTGGGGCGAGAACCAACTCGAGCAGGAGATCGAGGCCGGCGGCTGGCTGCTCCTGTTCGCCGACGCGGCGGAAATCTGGGCGACCGATCATCTTTGGCAATGGGAGCGGCTTGTCGGCAAGGCCGCGCCGGAGTTGTCCTGGCTGCGCCAGGCCGAGCATCCGGACTCCAACTGACGGCGGGCGGCCCGAAGGTCTAGAATGAGGCCTAAGATGAGCGAGTCCGACCTCGCCGACCGGATCCTCGCCGGGGAGCGCGTCACGCCCGGGCAGGCGCTCCGCCTCCTCGAGGAGGCCGACCTCGCCACGCTGGCCTTTCTGGCCGACGAGGTGCGGCGTCGCCATCACCCGGAGCCGGTGGTCACTTACATCATTGACCGCAACCTGAATCCGACCAACGTTTGCGTCACCGATTGCGGATTCTGCGCCTTCTACGCCAAGCCGAAGGATCGTTCGAAGGCCTACGTGCTGGACCGCGAGACGATCTACCGCAAGATCCAGGAGACGGTGGACGTCGGCGGCATCCAGATCCTGATGCAGGGCGGACACCACCCGGAACTCGGCGTGGAGTGGTTCGAGGCGCTGATGCGCGACATCAAGGAGCGCTGGCCGCGGCTGCACCTGCACGCGATGAGCCCGCCGGAGATCGAGCATCTGGGCCGGCTCTCGCAGATTCCGACGCTCGAGGTGCTGCGCCGGCTGAAGGCTGCGGGCATGGATTCGCTCCCCGGCGGCGGCGCCGAGATCCTGGTGGACCGCGTGCGCGAGCAGATCGCGCCGCGCAAGACCCGCGCCGACGTCTGGCTGCGCATCATGGAGGAGGCGCACGGCCTCGGCATGCGCACCACCGCGACGATGATGTTCGGCCACGTCGAGACCGCGGCCGATCGCATCGAGCACTTGCAGCGGCTGCGCGACCTGCAGGACCGCACCGGCGGCTTCACCGCCTTCATCTGCTGGACCTTCCAGCCCGGCGGCAACCCGCTGGGCCAGCGGATGCTCGCCGAAGGCTGGCGCAAGACCACGTGGGCGCCGTACTTTCGCACCACTGCGATCGCGCGGATCTTCCTGGACAATTTTGCGAACCACCAGGCCTCCTTTGTCACGCAGGGCAAGGACGCCGCGCAGATGGCCCTGCGGATGGGTTGCAACGATTTCGGCAGCGCGATGCTGGAGGAGAACGTGGTGAGCGCCGCAGGCTGCCACGAGTTGGTGAAGTTGGAGGAGATCGAACGCGCCGTGCGCGAGGCGGGATTCGTGCCGCGCCGCCGGAATCAGCGCTACGAGATCGTGGACGAGCGCGGGCCCCTGCCGCTGCCGGGCGAACTGGAGGGATGCGGGGCGGCCGCGACGGGACGCGGTCAGCCGCGCCTGCAGCCGGCCGGAGCGTGATGCCGATGCCCCCCCCCTGTCACGGGCTCGCCGTGTGCGCGCTGCTCGGCGCGTGCGCGAGCGCGGAGCAGCACGCCGCCGCGGCCGACGCCGAGGTCTACGCCCTGCTCGACGCGCGGCGCGCCGAACTCTTCGCCGATCCCGCGGGCTTCCGCGTCGAGCCGGAGGCCGAGCGGCTGCGCACGCGGCTGCTGGCCGCCCCGGACGGAGCCGCGGAGCCGGTGGGGATCGTGGCTTGCCTCGAGATCGCCGCCGCGAACAGCCGCGACTACCAGCAGCGCAAGGAGCGGCTCTACCGCGCGGCGCTGGACTTGACCCTCGCACGGTGGCGATTCAGCACCATCGGCACGTTGGCGGGCAGCGCGGGAGTGGACGGCGTCGGCAACGCTTCGGCGGACGCGAGCGTGGACGCCGACCTCGGCCTCTCGCGGCTGCTGGGCAGCGGCGCGCGCATCGTCGGCGGCATCGGCGCGAGCCTGTTCCGCGTCGTCAGCACGGGCGACGGCTGGGACGTGGTGTCCGACCTCTCGCTCTCGATCACCCAGCCGCTCCTGCGCGGCGCCGCGCGCGAAGTCGTGCTCGAGCCGCTCACGCAGACCGAACGCGACCTGGTGTACGAAGTCCGCAACTATGAACGATTCCGCCGCACCTTCGCGGTGGACGTCGCCAACGAGTACTACGCCATCCTGGTCACCCTCGACCAGATCGCCAACGAAGAGGAGAACCTCCGTGGCGTGCGCTACATCGAGGAGGTGTCGCAGGCGCGGACCGAAGCCGGGCGCCTATCCCCCATCCAACGCGATCAAGCCAGCCAGGACGTGCTGTCGTCGGAGACCAACCTGCTGCAACTGCGGGCGCGCTTCGGCCAGCAACTCGACTCTTTCAAATTGCGCCTGGGCCTGCCGCCGGAAGCCGGCTTGACGCTGGATCCGGCCGAACTCGTCGTTCTCCGCGACCTGGACGGCTCCGATCTCGAGCCGCTGGACTCCGACGACCTCGCGCTCGGGGCTCTCGCGCGGCGACTGGATTACCTGAACACCACCGAGGCCGTCCTCGACGCGGAGCGCCGGGCGCGCATCGCGGCGGACGCGCTGCGGGCCGGGCTGGACCTCGAGGCCTCGATCGGCTCCTCGAGCGAGGAAGGCCGGCCCTTCACCTTCCGCTCCGACAACGCGCCCTGGTCGCTCGGGATCGGCTGGAACCTGCCGATTGACAATCTGCCGGATCGCAACGCCTACCGCTCCGCGCTGCTGGACCTGCAGGCGGCGATGCGCGCCGAGGAAGACGCCCGCGACCGGGTGTTGTCCGGCCTGCGCGACGACCTGCGCCAGGCCACCAACGCCCGCGAGCGGCACCAGGTCCAGAGCGCCGCAGTGCTGCTCGCCGCGCGGCGCGTCGAGAGTTCCCAACTCAACTTCGACGCCGGCCGCGTCCAGACCCGCGACCTGCTCGAAGCCCGGCGCTCGCTCTTGAGCGCCCAGAACGCGGCCACTTCCGCCCTCCGCGACTTCGCGATCTCGCGCCTCCGCCTCTACACCGATCTCGAACTGCTCGAGGTCGGCCCCGAGGGCATCCACGTCACTGCTTCCGCCGCGCCATGACCTCACAAACTCCTCGCCGCCGCGTTCTTCCGCTGTTGGTCGTTCTCGCGGCGGCCGGCGCCCTCGCCTGGGGCGGCTGGCGCGATAGCGGCTGGTTCCGCGCCCCCGCGGTCGCCGAGGCGGCTGGCTTCACGGTGCAGCGCCAGCACCTGGACATCACCGTCAGCCAGCGGGGCAACCTGTCCGCGCGCAACGCCGCCAAGATCTACAGCGAACTGGAAGGCATGGCTGCGATCCTTGAACTGGTGGATGAAGGCTCCGTGGTCGAGGTCGGCGACTTGCTGGTTCGGCTGGATTCCTCGGCGCTGGAAGACCGCAAAGTGGGACAGGACATCGCCGTGCAGAACGCGCGCGCCGCTCTCACCAAGGCCGAGCAGAATCTGCAGATTCAGGAAAGCCAGAATGCCAGCGACCGCGCGGCGGCTGAGCAGAAACTGGACTTCGCGCGCACTGACCTGCGCAAGTACCTGGAAGGCGACTTGCCCAAGAAGCGACTCGAGGCGGAGGAGGCGATCAAGTTGGCTGAGCAGGAAAGAGCCCAGGCGGATATCAAACTCTTTTGGTCGACTAAACTCTTCGAGAAGGAGTTTCTGACCAGTTCGGAGTTGGAAACCGACCAACTCTCCTTCACTCGCGCCGACATCAAGCACCAGCAGTCCATCCGCTCCAAGAAACTGCTGGAGGATTTCGACCATCCGAAAGAGCAGAGTCGGCTCGCGGCCGCGGTCGAGGAGGCGGTTCGCGAACTCGACCGCGTGCAACTGCAGGCCAGCGCCCGCCTCGTGGACATCACCGCGGACGTCGGCACCAACAAGTCGAAACTCGTGCTGGAGATCGAGAAGTTCGCCAAACTGACCGACCAGATCGCGAAAGCGAGCCTTCACTCCCCGGTCGCCGGCTACGTCGTCTACGGCCGCTTCGACGGCGGCGACGAGACCATCCAGAAAGGCACCGTGGTTCGAGAGCGCCAGGAAATCATGAGCATCCCGCAGGCCGGGGGCATGATCGCAGAGGCCAGCATCCACGAGTCCGTGGTGCAGAAGGTGCGCGTTGGAATGCCGGTGCGGCTGAAGATCGACGCGATCCCGGGCCGCGAGTTCAGTGGCGAGATCGTTTTCATTGCGCAGTTGCCGGACAGCAACTCCTGGTGGGCGAACCCGAACCTGCGCCAGTTCAAGACCCAAATCTCGATCATCAACACGGGCCCCGAGTTGAAGCCCGGCATGTCCTGCAACGTCGAGATCCTCGTGGACTCAATTGACAACGCGCTGGCCGTGCCGGTGCAGGCTGTCTACCGCAGCGGCGGCAATACCATCAGTTTCGTCAACGGCGAGGCGCGGTCTGTCAAGATCGGGCGCAGCAGCGAGACTTGGGCCGAGATCCTGGAGGGGTTGACGGAAGGCGAAGTGGTGGCCATGTCGCCGCCCGCGGGCTTCAAGCCTGAACCCGAGCCGCAAGCGAAGGCCGCAATGCCGGCGCCGCCGGCTACACCCGCGCAAGCAACCCAGCCGGCAGCCGAGGCGGCCAATAGCCCGGCGGCGGCAGCCGAAGCCGCACCCGCGCAAGCCGGCAGCCCCGGCCAGCCGTCTGCCGCAGGGAAATCCGAGTCAGGGAGCAGGAATGACGGCCGCTGAGCCGCCGGCGCCCACGATCGGGCGGCAGCCTGTCGCCGAACTGCAGGAAGTGCGGCGCATCTACAGAATGGGCACGAACGAAGTTCGAGCCCTGGATGGAATCAGCGTTTCCTTCGGCGCCGGCGAGTTCTGGTCCATCATGGGCACCTCGGGAAGCGGCAAGAGCACCCTGCTTAACATTCTCGGCTGCATTGACCGGCCGAGTTCGGGCAGTTACAGGGTTGACGGCACCAACGTTGCCGACCTGGACGACGACGGTTTGAGCGAGTTGCGCGGCACCCGCATCGGCTTCGTCTTCCAGTCCTTCAACCTGATCCCCCAACTCAACGTGCTGGAGAACATCCTGGTGCCGGTTTTCTACCGCGACGCGCCGCCGCCCGGCGCCGAGGACCGCGCACGCATGCTTGCCGAGCGCATCGGGCTGGGCGGCCGATTCGACCACCGCCCCATGGAATTGTCAGGCGGGCAGCAGCAGCGCGTCGCGATCGCGCGCGCCCTGATCAATGATCCTCCGATCCTTCTCGCGGACGAGGCGACCGGCAACCTCGATTCCGGCACGGCGAAGGAGATTCTCGGCCTCTTCGACGAACTCCACGCTGCGGGCAAGACCATCCTGCTGGTAACGCATGAGCCCGCGGTGGGCGCGCGCGCGCAGCGGACCCTGCACCTGAAGGACGGACGCGTGGACCGCATCGCGGAGGGGGCCGGGCGATGACCTTCGCCGCCTTCATGCGGACCGTGCGCCTGGGCGTCAAGAGCCTGCTGCTGCACAAATTGCGCGCGCTGTTGACGACCCTGGGCGTGCTCTTCGGCGTCAGCAGCGTGATCGCGATGCTCGCGATCGGCGAAGGCGCCAGCGAGGAAGCGCAACAGCAGATCCGTGAGTTGGGTTCGCAGAACGTGATTCTGCGCTCGGTGAAGCCGCCGGACGACCTCGCCAGCGCGCGGGCCACCCGCGTCCTGGTCTACGGATTGACGCACAACGATCTCGCGCGCTGCGCAGATTCCTTTCCCTGGGTGCGCCGCGCAGTGCCGATGAAGCAACTGCAGCAGGAGGTGCGACTTGGCGAGCGGGCGGGCAACCCGCGCGTGCTGGCCACCCTTCCCGAGTGGATCGATGTCACCGGCCGAATCCTGTCCGAGGGCCGCTTCCTGAACGCGGCCGACGAGGCCGCGACAGCCAACGTCTGCGTGGTGGGCTACGAAGTCGCGCGGTGGCTGGCGCCCCTCGAGCCGATGATCGGCAAGCAGGTGAAGATCGGCGCGGACTACTTCAGCGTGGTCGGCGTGCTGCTGCCGCGCGTGCCGCTCGGCAGCGACCCCGGCCGGCCGGGTATCGAGGTCACCGGCGAGGTGCTGATCCCGCTCTCGACCGGCTCGCGCTGGTTCGGCGAGATGCAGGTCAAGATCCGCGCGGGTTCGCGCGAGATGGAGCGGGTGGAGTTGCACGAGATCGTGCTGGAAGTGGATGTGCCGGAGAACGTGCCGATCACGGCAGCCGCCGCGCGCGAGATGCTGGCGCGCAACCACACCCAGAAGGATTACGAGTTGGTGGTGCCTCTGGAATTGCTGGCGAAGGCCGAGGAGACGAAGCGCATCTTCAGCATCGTGTTGGGCAGCATCGCCGGAATCTCGTTGCTGGTCGGCGGCATCGGGATCATGAACGTGATGCTGGCCACGGTGACGGAGCGCACGCGCGAGATCGGCATCCGCCGCGCGCTCGGCGCGAAGAAGCGCCACGTGATGATGCAGTTCTTGGTCGAGTGCGTGGTGCTGGCGGTCGGCGGCGGCCTGGCCGGCATCGCGCTGGGCTTGTTGATCCCGGTGATGGTCGAGCGCTACGCCGACATGCGGACGATCGTCACGCCGGGCGCGCCGATCCTGGCCTTCGGCATCTCGGTGGCGACGGGCCTGATCTTCGGCCTCTACCCCGCGTGGCGCGCCGCCAGCCTCGACCCGGTCGAGGCGCTGCGGCACGAGTAGCGGGACGCAATGCCGGTTCTCGAATCGGCGGCATTGACTTGACGATCGAGTTGCCCTGCCGGCGCGCGATCGCGAGCCAGTCCCAGGGGCCCGCCAGGCCGCGGAAGTCGCGCACGTCGAGGCCCTCGTCGCTCCAGGGCACGCGCACCTTGCGCAGGCTTGTCAATCGGAAGCCCCAGCGCTTCAGCGCCGCTCGGATCTCCGTCTCCGTCCAGAACTTCTGCGGGTCGCCCGCGCGCCGCACGATGCCTTGCCGCGACGGCCATGGCGCCGTGAAGCCGCGTAGGTACGCCTCTCCGTGTACGCGCTCCGCCGATTCGAGGGATGGCAGCACCAGCAGCAGCGCCGCGCCCGGGCGCGCCACCGCGGCCAGCGCGCGGCCGAGCGCCTCGCGCTTGCGCAGGCTCGCGGAAGTGATTACGTTCATGCACGCAAGCACGTCGGCGGCGCGCGGCAGCAGGCGGCCGGCGGCGGCCGCGTCGGCGCACACGAACTCGGCGTGTGCGTGGGCGCGACAGCGGCGGCGCGCAAGGTCCAGCACCGGCTCCGCGAAGTCCACCCCCACCGCGCGCGCGAACCACGCCGCATGGCGCCGGATCAGCGTGGCCGGGCCGCAGCCGAGATCCACCAGCACCCGGTCGCGACGGCGTCCGGCTGCGGCCGCCAGCGCGCGCCGGATCTCGCCCCGCGCGTCGTTCGCCGGCGTGTCGGTGACGGAGCGCTCGAAGTCGCGCGACAACTGGCGCCAGCGCGCCCGGTTCATCAGGCCGACTTCTCCGCGGTCTGCAGAATCAGTTCGCTGCGGTAGCGGTCGAACAGCGTGCCCTTCGAAATCGTGCCGATCAGCCGCCCCTGCGCGTCCACCACCGGCAGCACCCACGCGCCGCTGGCTTCGAACCGTTCCATCGCTTTCATCGCGCTCTCGTCGGCGCCGATCCGCGGCACCGCGGTGTCCATCACAGTGTCCACCGGCGTGATGCGGCGCAGCGTCTCGTCGAAGATCACGCCGCGCAGGCTGGCGACGTCCACCATTCCGAGCAGCCGGCCTTGGGCGTCCACCACGCCGAAGTGGCTGCGCGCGGTGCTGGGCAGCAGCCGCGCAAGATCCTCCAGCGTGCGGCCGGCCGCGATGCGGATCACGCCCTCGTCCAGCAACTCGCTCGCCTTCAGGTCGGCGAGGATGCGGCGGTCGGTGCCCGGGCGCAGCAGCGTGCCGCGCTCCTCGAGTTCCCACGTGTAGAAAGAATGCCGCAGCAGGGTGCGCGAGACGAGCGTCGAGAGCACCGCGACCAGGATCAGCGGCAGCGTGCCGTGCCAGCCCTCGGTGGTCTCCAGTGCGAGCAGGATTCCCGTGAACGGCGCGTGCATCGTTCCCGACACGAATCCTGCCATCGCCGCGAGCGCGAAGAACGAGGGGGGGGCGAAGCCCGCAGCGGGCATCAGCGCGTGCAGTGCGGCGCCGAAGAGCGTGCCGAGCGTCGCGCCGAGCACCAGCGAGGGCGCGAAGATCCCGCCCGGCGCGCCGCTGCCGAGGGTCAGCGAGGTCGCCAGCGTCTTCGCGGCGCCGAGCACCGCCAGCGCGAGCAGCCCGTCGCTCAAGCCGCCGGACAGCGCGAGGTTGACTGCGGCGTAACCCTCGCCGATCGCGTGCGGCTGCGCGATCCCGATCACCCCCACCGCGAGGCCGCCGAGCATCGCCAGCGCCCCGGGCCAGCCGAAGAGTCGCGTCGCGCGCAGCCTGCGGCCTGCGAGTTCGATGCCGACGATCAGGCCGACCATCGCGACGGACAGCAGACCGGCGCCGGCGCCGAGCACCGCGCAGGCCGCGAGGTCGGCGGAATGCCATGCGACCCCCCCCTCCAGCGCGAAGGCGCCGGAGCGTCCGAAGACCTGCCGGCCGATCTCGGTCGCGACGGTCGCGCTGATCGCGATCGGTAGCACCGCGCCCAGCGTCCACTCGGCGAGCACCACCTCCAGCGCGAAGATCATGCCGGTCAGCGGCGCGTTGAAGATCGCCCCGATGCCGCCGGCGACGCCGCAGGCGAGCAACAGGATGCGCTGGCGCTCGCCGACGCGAGCCAGCCCCGCCAGCACGCTTCCCACCGCCGCAGAACTGAACACGGTCGGGCCTTCGAGCCCCGCCGAGCCGCCGCTCGCGACGTTGACCATGCTGCCGAGCAGCCGGCTGAAGATCGAGCGCGGGCGCATCGCGCCGCCGCGGCGCGACACGGCCTCGAGCACCGCGGACACGCCGTGGCCCGCGGGCTCGCGGAACACGAGGCGCACGATCCACACGCCGAGCAGCGCGCCCGCCGCCGGCAGCAGCGGAGCCCACCACGCGTCGCGGTAGCGGGCGAGAGCCTCGAACAACTCATGCACGCCGCCGCGCAGCAAGACCGCGACGATCGAGGATACCGCTCCGACGGCGACCGCCATCCCGGCGAGGATCCAGGGCTCGCTGCGCGATCCGCGCGCGCGGAACAGCACGGATTCCTTCATCGTGCCGCGGGCGGTTCCAGCCGCTCGGCCAGAGCGAAGATCTCGGGCCCGGCGGCGCGCGCATCGAGCGCGGCGCCGAACTGCGCGTCGCGCAGCAGGAAAGCCAGCCGCGAGAGAATCTGCAGGTGCTCCTGCGGCGTCGGGCTTGCCAGCAGAATCGCGGTATGCACCGGCCGTCCGTCGAGCGCCCGCCAGTCCACTGGCCGCGCGAGCAGCCCGATCATCACGAGCGGCGCGCTCACGAAATCGCGGGACGGGGTGCGCGGGTGCGGCAGCGCGACGCCCCCCCCGAACCCTGTGCTCGCCATCTTCTCCCGCGCGCGCAATTGCTCCAGCAGCGCCGCGCGGTCCGCGCCGGGCGCGAGCGGCGCCGCGGCCACCATGTTCGCGAGGACTTCGTCAGGATCCTCGCCTGAAACGCCGGGCCGCACGCCGCCGCGCCCCAGCGCCGCGTGCAAGGGACTCGGCGAAGTGACCGAGGCCGCGGGCTCCCGCAAACGCAGGCCCTGCTCCCCGGCCCAACTGCGCAGTTCCTCGAGCCCGACCTGGAAATCGCCGCTCGGCCGCAGCACGCCAAGCCGTCCCTGCCGCGCCCAGCGCTGCACGGTCTCGGCGGAAACGCCAAGCAGCCGCGCCGCATCCTGCACGCCGAGTTCCATGCGCCGGCCGGATTCTAGCGGTGGGGGCCGCGCGGATACGATCGGAGCGTGGAAATCGCGCTGGAGGCTCTCGAAGCGCGCGCGACGCGCACCGGTCTGGCGGGTGTTCCGTCGCGGATCCGCGCCGGCGAGCGGCTCGATGCGGCAGCGGGCCTCGCGCTCTACCGCAGCGACGACCTCGCGCTGATCGGACTCCTCGCGCACGAGGTGCGCGAACGGATGTGGGACCTCGACGCCTTCTACAACGTCAACATCCACATCAACTACACGAACTGGTGCAACAAGTTCTGCGCCTTCTGCGCCTTCCAGCGGCGGCCGAACGACGAGGGCGCCTACTGCCTCACGCCGGAGCAGATCCACGACCAGTTGCGGGCTGCGAATCCCGCGGCCACCGAGGTGCACATGGTCGCCGGAGTCTGGCCCGCGCTGCCCTACGAGTACTACCTGGACATCTGCCGCGCCGCGAAGTCCGCGCGGCCGGACATCATGGTCAAGGCATTCACGATGGTCGAGGTGGACCAAATAGTCAAGACGGCGGGCAAGCCGGTCGAGGACGTGCTCGCCGATCTCAAGGAGGCTGGCCTCGACTCGCTGCCAGGGGGGGGCGCCGAAGTGTTCAGCGAGCGCGTGCGGCTGCAACTCTATCCCAAGAAAATGGGCGCCGGCCGCTGGATGGAACTCGCGCGCGCGATCCACCGCTTCGGCTTCAAGACCAACTGCACGATGCTCTACGGCATGACCGAGACGCTTGAGGAGCGCGTCGAGCACCTGCTGGCGCTGCGGGCGCTCCAGGACGAGACGCGCGGCTTCCAGGCCTACATCCCGCTCGCCTTCCACCCCGCGAACACCGAACTCGATCACCTGCCCTTCCCGAGCGCGGCGGAGCGGCTGCGCTCGGTCGCGATCGGCCGCCTCCTGCTTGACAACATCCCGCACGTGAAGGCCTACTGGATCATGCTCGGCGTGTCGGTCGCGCAGACCGCGCTGCGCATGGGCGCCGACGACCTCGACGGCACGGTGACGCAGGAGAAAATCTATCACGCGGCCGGCGCCGAGACGCCGCAGAGCCTCGCGCGCGCCGATCTCCATCATCTGATCCTCGAGGCCGGCTGCGTGCCGGTCGAGCGCGACACGCTCTATCGCGTGCGCCGCCGCTCCGACGCCGCGGAGCAGGAGCCGGCGCGCGTGCCGGTGCTGCCGCTGCTGCCGCAGACCGTGTGATCGGCGTGCTGCGCGTCGGCACGGTGCCGTTCCTGGTCGCGCGACCGCTCACCGATGGCCTCGACCGGGATCCGCGCGTGGCGCTCTCCGTCGCGGAGCCCGCGCGCCTCGCGCGCGGCCTCGCCGACGGTTCGCTGGATCTCGCGCTCGCCTCCTCGGTGCTCTCGGCGGTGCCGCCACACTTGCCGCTCTGGCGCGACGGTCCGGTGATCGCCTCGCGCGGGCCGATCCGCTCGGTGCTGTTGTTCCTGCGCCCGGAACTGCGCTCGCCGCGCGAGGTGCGCCGCTGGACGCCCGATCCCTCCAGCCGCTCGGGCCGCGCTCTCGCCGGCCTGCTGCTGCGCCAACTCTGGGAAACGAATGCCGCGGCGGTCGAATGCGCCGAGGACGCAGATCCCTTCGACGCGGCAGAAGCAGCGGGCACCGATGCCGTCCAGCGCATCGGCGACGCGGCGCTGCGCGCCTGCGCCGAGCGGCCCGCGTGGCGGGCCATTGACCTGGGCGCGGCCTGGCTCGAACTCACCGGGCTGCCGTTCGTGTTCGCCGGCTGGATCGGTCGGCGCGGGCTCGATCCGGGCGCCTGCGCCGCGCCGCTGGCCGAGGCGGCCGCACGCGGGCTCGCGCGCACGGCGGAGATCGCTGCGGAGGCCGGCCGCGGCCACCCGCTCGGCCCGGAATTCGTGCGGCGCTATCTGCTGGAGGACATCTGCTGGCGCCTGCCGCGCGTTACCTTGGATGCGAGCCTCGCCGCGTTCGCCGCGCGCCTCGAGGCCTGACCATCCGCGGATGCCTGCCGACCCGCTCCCGCTGTTTCCGCTGCCGGGATTCCTGCTGTACCCGGAGGCAGTGGTGCCGTTGCACCTCTTCGAGCCCCGTTATTGTCAAATGATGGCCGACATGGTGCAGGCCGGCGAGGAGCGCATGGTGATCTGCGCGCTGCGCCCGGGATACGAGCCGCACTATTTCGACGCGCCGCCGGTGTACGAAATCGGCGGAGTGGGACGCGTGCTCACCTGCTGCCGACTGGACGACGGGCGATGGAACATCGTGCTGCAAGGAGAGCGACGTGTGCGCGTGCTGCGCGAACCGTCGAGCGGGCGCCTCTACCGCCGCGTGCAGGTGATGGAACTGCCCGAGCCGCCGATCGATGCGGCGCGCGCCGCGGAACTGCGTGCACGACTCGACTCCGCCCTGTGCACGCTGCTCGGCGCGGATCTGCTCCTTCCGGACGAAGCCGGAGCCGGATACCTCGCCGACGTTCTGCTGCTGCAACTGCCGCTGAGCCTGCCGGAAAGGCACGCCTTATTCGCACTGGTGGATCCGGAACTGCGCAGCGAAAGGGTGCTGCAGGCCTTCGCATCCTGCGGCTGCTGCGGGACGCCGCCCGCAGGGCAGCATCCGGAGCGCAATTAGGGCACCGCTCGTCAGCGAGTGAGGAGCAGAGCGGTGACCGGATAGTGGTCGCTGGTGCACTTCAGGTCCACGCCGGGCAGCGTGTCGTGCACCGCGCCTCCTGCCAGTTCTGCGGCCAGCGCCGGCGTCAGCAGGATGTAGTCAATCCTGGAGATGTGCGGCTCCTGGTTGTAGGTCGGCTTCACCGTGCCGGCGCACGCGTCGGCCAGACCAGCCCCCCCCTCGCCGCGCGAGTCGAGGAACGCGTTCAGCGTCGGCTGGCCGAGCACTTCGTTGAAGTCGCCCGCCACCAGCGCGCGCCAGCGCGTATCGCGCGCGAATTCTGCACGTAGGATGCCGACGGCCTCGCGCGCCTCGGCCACGCGGATGCGGTCGGCCTCGTCGTCGCCAGCCTGCGATTTCAGATGCACGACGAACACTTCGGCGTGCAGCGGCGCGCCGATCCGCACGCGCAACAAATCACGCTGGAATCGCTGTTCCTGCCCGTCCGCGTCGGGGAAGCGACGGTGGCGATGGGATGTCACGGATTCGACCGGAAGGCGCGAGAGCAGCGCCACGTCAATTCCCCGCCCATCGTTGCCCTCCACGAGCACCGTCTCGTAGCCTGAATCCGGCAGATAGGCGCGCACAAATTCCTCCAGGGCGAAGCGGTTCTCGATCTCCTGCAGGCACAGGACGTCGGCGTCCAGCATGCGGATGCCGTCGGCAAGACGCTGGCGGCGCCGCTCGTTGACGAAGGCCGGCTCGGTGATCTCGTCTGCGCGGTAGGGGTCGTCCCAGCCGTCGAAGAAGTTCTCGAGGTTCCAGGTCGCAACCTTCACGCCGGGAGCGCGCGGCGGGACGGGGGGCCGCGCCCCGGAGGCGCGCGCGGGCTCCCCCGGCGCCTCGCCCGCCAAACGGATCTGCTCCGGGCTCTCCACGACCATCTCCGGCGTACCCTGGTATTCCTTCACTACTCCGGTGACGAGGACCACGCGCCCGCGGTAGTGCTCCTCGGGAGGCGCCGGAAAATCGCACCACGCGCTCGCAAAGATCACCGCCTGGAACGTGCCCTTCCAATCCTCGCGGAAGTTCAGGTGCACAACCTTGCCGCTCTTATGAGTCCTCACCACCTTCCCGCGCACGGTGACGACGGCGCCGACGTGGTCCCCGGCATCCTCCCAGGAGATCTCCCGCGGTCGCGCGGTCGACGCGTCGAGCCGCGGCCACGCCTTCAGCACCACCGGCTCCTGCGGCGGTACCGAAAGCAACGCCACGGCGGCGCCGACGGCGATCAGGAGGCGCGCGAAGCCGCGCATCAGGCCCGCTCCGCCGCGCGGCAGGCCGCGACGGCCTGGGCGATCGCAAGGTCCGCAGCCACCGGCGTCTTGACACCTGGCTGCGCACGCGCGCTCCACTCGACGCCGCGCAGCGCCGCGTCGCGGCCCACCACGATCCGCAGCGGCACGCCGACCAGATCCGCGTCCTTGAACTTCGCGCCGGGCGACACCTTCGGCCGATCGTCCCACAGCACGTCAACGCCCTGCGCCTCGAGCGCGTCGTGCATCTGCTGCGCCAGCGCGTCCTGCGCCGGGTCGCCGGGCTTCATCTGCACCAGAAGCACCGCGTAGGGTGCGATCGGCAACGGCCAGATCATGCCGTCGGCGTCGTGGCGCTGCTCGATCGCCGCGGCGGCGATGCGGCTGACGCCGATCCCGTAGCAGCCCATCCACATCGGTCCCTGCTTCTGCTGCTCGTCGTTGAACCAGGCATGCATTGCCTCGGAGTATTTCGTTCCCAACTGGAAGATGTGGCCGACCTCGATGCCGCGCGTGATCTCGATCACTCCCGCGCCGTCAGCGGCGGCGTCGCCGGCCTGCACGAGCCCGAAATCCGCGGTTTCCGGCTGCGGGAGGTCGCGCCCGAACCACACGTCGAGCCAGTGCGTGTCCGTCTCGTTGCCGCCGCACAGGAAGCCCTGCACTCCCTCGACCGACCGATCGGCGACCAGCCGCGCCCCGGGCTTCAGGCCGATCGGCCCGGCGAAGCCGACCGCAGCGCCGGTTGCCGCGCGCACGGTCTGCTCGTCGGCGAGTTCGACGCGCAGCGCGCCGAGGTGGTTGAGCAATTTGACTTCGTTGATCTGGCGGTCGCCGCGGCACATCACCGCCACCGCCTGCTCGCGCTCGGCCCACACCGCCTTGTAGATCACCGTCTTCAGCATGCGCTCCAGCGGAAGGTCGGGGAACAGGCGGCGCAGATCTTCGCAGGACTTCGCGCCAGGAGTCGCCTCCTTGTGCTTCGCCATCTGCCCCGGCGCCGGGGGCGGCGGCAGGATCCGGGACACCGCCTTCTCGACGTTGGCGGCGTAGCCGGTGGCGCGGCACACCGCGATCGCGTCCTCGCCCGAATCCGCGTCCACCATGAATTCCTCGCTGCCGCTGCCGCCGATCGCGCCGCTGTCAGCCATCACCGGGGTGAAGCGCAGCCCGCAGCGCGTGAAGATCCGCTGATAGACCTCGCGCATCCTCGCGTAAGACTCCTGCATCCCCTCCGGCGAGGCGTCGAAGGAATACGCGTCCTTCATGATGAATTCGCGCCCGCGCATCAGCCCGAAGCGCGGCCGGATCTCGTCGCGGAACTTGGTCTGGATCTGGTAGAGCGTGATCGGTAGTTGGCGCCACGACTGCACCTGCCGCCGCACGAAATCGGTCACCACTTCCTCGTGCGTCGGCCCGAGGCACACCTCGCTGCCCTTGCGGTCGTGGAAATGGAACAGGATCCCGTCGTTGACGTAGCGGTCCCAGCGCCCGCTCTCGACCCACAGTTCCTTCGGCTGCAGCGCCGGCATCAGCATCTCCTGGCAGCCGGCGCGGTCGTGCTCCTGGCGCACGATCTGCTCGATCCGCCGCAGCACGCGCTGCAGCAGCGGCCCGTACACATACACGCCAGCGGCGATCTTCTGCAGGAAACCCGCGCGCGCCATCAGCGCGTGCGAGCGGACGTCGGCGTCGGTCGGGTCTTCGCGCAGGGTCACAAACAGCGTGCGGGAGAGTCGCATGGGCTCGCGGAGCGCGGATTGTAGGCGCTCTGACCGCCGGCTCTGCGGCGCGTAGGATGAGGGAAGTTGGCGAAACGCCTCGCCCTGCCGCTGCTCGCCGCGGCCCTCGCGTGCGCACTGTGGATCTTGTTCCGCGAGCGCACCGGCGCCGGTGCTGCGGATTTCGCCGGTGCCTCGGAAACGGGAACGGAGCCTCCCGTCGCCGACGGCGGCGAAATCCCCGGCCGCACCGAGATCGCCACGAACTCCGGCGCCGAGGATGCGAGGAACGCCGCGACCGACGCGCCTGAACTCGGCATCCCGAGTTTCACCGGCAGGATCCTGACGCCGGACGGAATGCCGGCTTCCGGCGCACTGGTGCATGCAGAAGGACTCACCGGCTGGGCCGACGCGCTCGACGCAGCCGACCGGGCGCGGCGTCTCGGCGCGGAATGGCGGACTCTGGCCGCGGCCGACGGCCGCTTCGCGCTGCCGGAGGCGCCGCGCGACGGACTCTACTTCACCTTGCGCATTGAACGCCCGGGCGCGGCGCCGCGTCGGCTCGTCAACCAGCCGGCGGTTCCCGGCAGGACGCACGACCTCGGCGATCTCGCGCTGGAAAACGCCGCCGATCTGCGGGGCCGCGTCGTTGACAGCGGAGGGAACGCGGCGCCAGGCGCGGAAGTCGTGGTCGCGCGCGAGCCCGCGGACGCTCCGTTCGCGCGCGCGCGCGCGGAGGACTCGGGAAGATTCACGCTGGAGGATCTCCCGCACGGCACACTTTGGTTGCGCGCCGAGGCGGACGGCGCCCTCTCGCGTTGGTCCGAGCACCGGCTCGGCGATCCGGCGTCCGCATCCCGGGAGATCGTGCTGCGGATTCCCGCCGCGGTCTTGCTGCGCGGCAGCGTGCTGGATCCGGCGCGGAACGGCCTCGGCGGGGCGAAGGTGGTCGCAGAGATTCCCGCCCTGTTCGCTCCGCCCAACGACCTGCGCACGCTGCGCGCTCGCACGCAGGCTGAAGGCCGCTTCGTCCTCGCAGTGCCCGCCGACGCAGAGCAGGTGCAGGTGCGCGTCGCCGCCGCCGGTCATGCCGTCGCCCTGCGCACGCTGCGGAGGGCGGATTTCAAGACCGGACCGCACGAGTTCGTGCTCCAGCCGCTGCCTCCGCTCGCCGGCATCGTGGTGGACGCGCAAGGAAGGCCGGTCGCCGACGCCGCCGTGGGCCTTTTCCTGCCAGAGACGCATCCGCCTCCTCCCTCGGAGCGCCGCGCGCTCGCGGCGGCATGCGTCGCGCCCGACGGATCCTTCCGCCTCGCGTGGGATCCCGGACTCGCGCAGGAGATGCAGATCGTGGCGTGGAGCCCGCAGTACGCGCCGTCCATGCCGCTGACCCTCGACCCAAGCGCCGGTGCGACGGATCCGGCGCACTTCCCACTGCGCCTCGAATTGGCTCCGGGTGTGCGGCTCGCAGGCCGCGTAGTCGGCCCGGACGGAGTGCCGGCCGACGGGGCGCGCGTCGTGCTGCGGCGGCTGCAGGCCGGGCGCGGTTGGATGCGGATCGGGTTTGACACGCCGACGCGCGGCGGCCCGGTCCACGCGCGCGCCACGACCGATGCGCGCGGCGAGTTCGGGTTCACCGGCCTCGCGCCCGGCGACTACCGCGCCGAAGCGCTGGTTCCGGGCTTGGCGCCCGGTGAGTCCGCGGATCTGGCGCTGGTCGAGCCGCTGCTGGATCTCGAGATCGCGCTCGGCGCGCCGTGCGGGATTCTCGGCAGCGTCGAAGGGAGCCTCGCGGATTTCGCGGATCTTCAGGTGATCGCGGGCGCGCGGGATCGCGATCCACTGGCGGCCTGGGTGGACGCCCGCGGCGGGTTTCGCTTTGACAATCTCGCGCCGGACGAATGGACCTTGACGGTGGCACCGGCCCCCTATTCCGCCGCTGCGGACAGATTCGCCTTCGCGGGCGGCCGGCCGCTTGCGCGCCTTGAAGGCGTCCCGGTCGCCGCCGGCCAGTTCGTGCCGGTCGTGCTGCGGCTCGATCTGGCCGACTTCGGACGCCTGGACGGCAGCGTGCGTCTCGCCCGCGGTCCCGCCGCCGGATTCAACGTGTTCCTTTTTCCCAACGAGTCGGCCGCCGACTCCGACCCGCGCCTCGCGGCGCGCCATCGCGCGGCCCGCCTGCGCTCGACCGCCACGGACCAGAACGGCCGTTTTGCCTTCGCCGGCCTGGAGGCGCGCGAATGGATCGCGGTGGTGTGCCTTCCGGGCGGGAGCCCGAACGGCCTGGACCGCGTGGAGTTCGAGCCGCGCGGTCTCGCCCGGCGCCGGATCGCGATCGGCGCCGGCGATGCTGCGACCTGCGATCTTGAGTTGCTTTTCGGTACGCTCTCCGTCGCAGTGAGCGGCGCAGGCGCAACCGGCGCGGATTTCGAGGCGCGCATCGAACCGGAGCCCGGTTCCGATGCCGGCGCCCCGTTCATCGCCCTGCTGACCGCTGACGCAGCGGAACGCCTCTCCCTGCCCAGCGGACCGTGGCGAGTGTGCGTTGGCAGCGAGGTCTATCCGGTCCTGGTGGAGGCGGACGGCACCTCGACCGTGCACGTCGCGCCTCCGGGATCCGCGGAAATTCATCGCTGAAGCATGCAGCGGCTCCTCGGGTTCCTGCTGATCCTCGCGGTGCCGGCCGGAGTCGCACTGGCGCTTCTGGCGATGCAGGGGGGGGGCGTTCCGCTCGAACCCGTCGCGCCGGTCGAGGCGCTGCCGCCGCCCGAGCCTGCGCCCGCGGAGCGCGAGATCCCGCTCCGCGTGCGCGGCGCCGAGGGCCGCCCGGCCGCCGGGGCGCTGCTAGTCCTGTTCGCGCCGGAACTCGCACAAGCCCGCGCCGACGCCGACGGGATCGCGCGGCTCCGGATCTCCGAGCCGGGCCCCTTGCGGCTGCTGGCGTGGGCCCCCGGACACCAGGTCGGGGAATTCGGCCCGTGGGATTCCCCCCCCCTCGATGGCGTCTCCCTCGCGCCCCTCGAAGAGCCGTCGCTGCCCCCCGCCGAGCCGGTCGAACTCGCCGCGCGCGCGCTGATTCTCCGCGACCAGGACGGCGCACCGCTCGCGCACGCGCTGGTGCTCGCGCGTCCGGCCGGCGCGGAGAGCGATCCGCCGTGGGTTGGCCTCGCCGGCCATGACGGCGGCGTCGAACTCCTCGCCGATGCGGGACCGCTCGGGATCGAGATCTACGCGCCCGGACGGCCCCCGCACCCCTCATGGCTGCTCGCGCGCCACGCGCTCGGGCCCCTTGGAACCGACTCCGCGCCCGCGCTGCTCGAAGCCGCCTCCGCCGACCTGCTGCTCGAAGGCCTGCCGGCCGGAGGCGCGGTCGAACTGCAGCGCGAGGGCCGCGTGGTGGATCTCGCGGTGGCCGACGCGGAGGGCATCCTCCGCTGGAAGCGCTTGCCGCCCGGAGCATGGACGATCTCCGCCGACGAGGGGGGGGCACGCGAGATCGTGCTCGCGCCCGGCGCTCTGACGCTGCGCTGGGACCGTTAGTAGACCGGCACGGCTTCGAGCCGGCCGTCGCGGCCCTCGGGCCGGAACACGAAGACCGGTCGGCCGGCCAATCCCGTCTCCTCCAGCAGGCGGCGCGCTTGGCGCGTGTCGGGAGCCCGGAGCAGCAGAACCTGCCGCGGGTCCTGCGTCGGTCGCGACGGGCTCCAGTACTTCAGGCTCGGGTCGTCCTGCCTGCTGTTACCGAACGGAATCAGCAGGATCACCGACCCGGGAGGCGCGCCCGCGGCGGCGCGCTCCGGCGCGCTGCGCAGGTCGGACTCGCGCTCGAGGACGTCCCAGCGGAACGCGAAGGCGGTCGGCCCCGCAAGCAGCGCCGCACCCAGGAAGCCCGCACGCCAACGCGGCGCGGCGTTCGCCAACAGCGCGATCGCCCCGAGCGTCAAGAACCCGAGCGCCTCGAATCCGTAGAGCGGGCCGAGGTAGCCGTAGTGGCCTGGATACCAGTGGAACGCATAAGCGACGAGACCCGCCGCCATGAAGATCAGGCCCGCTCCGCCGTCGTGCTGGCGCAGCCGGAACAAGCCCCAGACGCCCAGCGCCGCCGCTCCCAGCATCCCGGCGAAGGCGACCGACCAGCGGCCTGACAACGCGAGCACGCCGTGCCAGAAGTCGCCGTTGCCGTAGACGTCCTTGGGAAGGCCACCCTCGGCGTACCACGGCCCGTACTTCACCGCGTAGAGGTGGTAGGGAATAGTGAAATAATTTCCGGTCTGCGCCACGTTGTACAGAAGCGCAAGCGCCACGAAGGGTGCGCCGCCGGCGATCGCGCCGGAGAGCGCGAGCCCGCGGCGCGGCCCGCGCAGGAAGCCCAGTCCGAGCGCGGCGGCGAGCAGCAGGCCGGTCAACGGCCGGCCGAGAAATACGAAGCCGCAGCAGGCTCCGGCGAGTGCGCCGAAGGCGGCCGCCCTGCGCCCGGTCAGAGGACCTTCGCGCGCACGCAGCAAGGCCCAATAGCCCGCCAACGCGGCCGGAAGGGAGTAGACCTCCGACTGAAAGGAGGTCTGGACCAGCAGGAAGAACGGCGAAAGTGCCAGCAGCAGGCCGGCGAGGCCGGGCGATCGGAGGCCGAGCCGATGCGCGACGGCCGTCACGAGCAGCACGTCCAGCAAACCGGCGAGCAAGGTCGAAAGATGCGGCCAGCCCAGCGCGACGCCCGGCGCGAGCGCCGCCGCGGTTCCCGGCGGATACTTCGAGTAACGCAGGCCACGCTCCTCGTCCTCGAAGATTTGGCGGCGATGCCACGCGTCCTTCAGCGGCGGCAGCGGCTCCGAGAGCCGGCCCGCCGCGAACAACTCCGCCTGATAGAGATAGGAGCGCTCGTCGTTGGTGATCGGAGCGTGCAACCGCGCGGCAGAGATCAGCGTGGGCGCGGCCGCAGCCGCCAGCGCGGCGGCGAGGAGAACACGCTGCGGCAGGGCCGACACGCCGCGTCGCAGCACCCAGCCGAGCAGCAGTGCCAGCGCCAGAGCCGCGCCTGCGACCGGCAGATCGGTGCTCTCCAACAACTCCGGCTCCCAAATCAAGGCGAGGAAGGCGGGCACGGCGCCGAGTGCGAGCGCCAGAGCGATACCGCGCGCGGAGACCGGTCCTTGGGGCAGCAAGGCCTCCAGGCTATCCTCCGCGCATGCTGCTTGCCTGGGCTGCACGCGTGCAGATTCTCTGCGCGATCGGTATTCTCGCCTGGCTCGCGGCCGGAATCAGTTCTGCAACGCGCGACGGCTTCGAGCCGGCGCGCGAACGCTACGGCCAACTTCCCTTCCAGGCTGCGGGCGCCGCGCGCGCGTTGCGCCAGATGCTGCCGAACGGGCGCGGTCGCGTGGTTTTCCTAGGCGAGGAGGACGAAGGCGTCGCGCGCGTGCGCGAGGCGCTCGCCGCGCAAGGCTCGGAGGTCGTGCGCGCCGAACTCGCGGGTCTCGATGCCGCGCTCCAGGGCGCGGACCTCTTGTGCATCGTCGAGGCGCGCCCCGAGTTCCTGACTCTCGACTGGGCGCGCGTCGCGGCGGCACTGCGCACCGATCTGATCGCCGACTTCACGACCCTGGTGCCGGACGGCGACGCCGACGCCGCGGGCCTGGAAGTTGTCACGTTCGGCCGCCCGGCCTGGCCGGCGTGGCTCGATCCGGAGTACCAGCGTTTCGTCGCACACGTGCGCGTCACCGTGCCCGAGGACGCCGCGATCCTGATGGTTCCGGGTCTCCCTTACCGCACCGCGGCCTCGCGCTCGCGCTGGTTCCTGCTGCTGAATCAGGCGCTCTCTCCGCGCCGACTGCACCTCTGGCGCCCGCAAGCCGCCAGCGGCTACGTGATGCAGTACTTCGCCTGGGTTGAAGAGTTGAATGCCGAGCGTCCATGGGCCGAGACGCGGCGCGTGCGCATCCCGGAGCGAGCGCTGACACGGCTCGCGGAATCGCCTTCGTTCCCGACGCGCAGCCTCACCGCTGCGGAGATGCGTGCCGCGGAGGAGATCGGCACGCAGTGGGTTCTCTTCTACACGCCAAATCCCGATTTCCGCCTCGTGGACTGGGAGATCCTGCCGTTGGAGCGCGTGCGCGGATGGACGCAATGAGCGCCGCCGGCGCGCTGCTGTTCTGGCCGATCGCGTGGGCGCTTGGTCGCGTGCTGCTGCCGCCACGCAGCGTGCTGCCGCGCAGCCTTTGGGAGGAGGCGAGCGTCGCTTACCTGCTGGGTTGCGGCCTGATCGCCGTGCTCGGCGCCGCCGGAGTCGCGCTCGGCGTGCCCTTCGCCGCGATCTTCTGGTTGACCTTCGCCGGCGGCCTCGCGGCGCTCGCGGCACTTGTCCGCGCGCACCGCCGCGGCGCGGACCTTCCGTGGCAACCGCTCGGCTGGAACCGCGCATCCGTTCTGCTTCTCGCTGCGCTTGCGCTCGGCGCCGCGGCGCTGACGCTCTTGTTGCCGCTCAACGAGACCGATCCGCTGCTGCATTTCGCGTACCGCGGCAAGGTCCTGCACTACCACGGAACGGTGCTGAACGACGCCTTGCTCGGCATGCACGGTCCCTCCGACTTCGGCCGCGTCGTCACGCACCCGAACTATCCGCTCGGCCTGCCGGTGCTCGAAGCCTGGGCCGCGCACCTCGGCGGCTGGAGCGACCGCTGGGTGCAGGCGCCGCTCGCTTGGTGGGCCGCGTGCCTGCCCGGCGCGGTTGCCTTCGGCCTGCGCGGATGGTCCACGGAGGCTGCGCGGCGCGGCGCGCTGCTCGGTGCCTGCACGCCGATGCTCTACGTCGCCGACCTCTTCGCGCGCGGCTGGACCGACCTGCGTGAGGCCGGTCTGGGCGGCGTCACGACGATCGGCGGCGGGGCCGATCTGCCGGTCGCTGCGCTGTTCGCGGCCGCCTGCGCGCTGCTGCTGCGCGGGCATCAGGCGAACTGCCGCCGCGCCGGCTTCGCGGCCGGGCTGGCCGTCGCCGGCGCCGTGATGATGAAGAACGAAGGCCTTGCGCTCGCGGGCGTTGCGCTGCTCGCGCTGCTGATCGCCAGCGCACTGCCCGCGCGGCCCCGGCTGCGGCCGGCCGCGGCTTGCGCGATCGCAGCCGTTGCGTGCATTGCACCCTGGCTCGCGGTACGCGCGCAACTTCCTGCCATTGACGAGAACTACGGCGAGCACTTCACTTTGAGCCGCCTGGGTGACGCGCTGACCGGGATGCAAGAGCCGCGCGAGCGCGTGCCGCCCGGAATGGCCGAGACCGCGGAGGAGGCGCTGGGCGGCGGCGCGCTGTTACGCCGCACGCAGATCGCCGGCGCCTTCGGCGAAGAGTTCGCCGACCTGCGGACCTGGGGCCTGCTGTGGCCCGCGACTTTCCTCGCACTGCTGCTCACGCTGCGCCGATGGCGCGAATGGGAGACGCGCTGGCTGGCGCTGGTGGTCGGCGGAGGCATCCTGCTCTACGTCTGCGTTCTGCTGGTGACGCCGTGGTACTTCCCCAGCCTGCGCGAAAAGGGGATTCCGGAGCGCTTGCTGGTGCATCTGCTCGGCCCATGCGCGCTATTGGCCGGAGCGGCGCTCTCGCCGCGGCCGAAAGGCTAAACTGGACAAGTGCTGCGCCTCCTCGCACCGGCGCTCCTCGCCGCAGTGGTCGTGATCGGACCGCCGGGCTGCTCGGAGGAATCCGGCCCGCCGAATTACCGCGGCAAGCGGCCGGTGATCCTGATCTCGATTGATTCGCTGCGTGCGGATCACTGCACGCCGTACGGCTACACGCCGGCGGCCGGCGCCGCCGAGCCCACGACCCCGTTCCTCGCGCGCGCGGCGCAGGCGGGAGTGCTGTTCGAGAACGCATCGGCGGCCTCGCCCTGGACGCTGCCGAGCCACATCACGCTGCTGACGGGCATGCACCCGCGCGAGCACGGCGTGCGCTCGCGCAAGTACCGGGTCGGCGACGATCTGGAACTCGTCAGCGGCAAGTTCCGCGACGCCGGCTACCGCACCGCGGGCTTCTTCTCCGGCCCTTTCCTGCACCCGGTGTGGGGTTTCGGGCACGGATTCGACGTCTATCAACCCGGCGCGGCTTACCTCGCGGATCCGGACAACAGCAAGGCGCTCGCCGAGGCCGGCAAGAGCGAGCAAGTCGAGGAAATCCATTCCCAGTCACACCTTGACAAGGAGTGCGCGGCGCAGGTGGTTGGCAAGGGCCTGAACTGGCTCAAGAAGGACGAGCGCTGGCGCGAGCCCTTCTTCCTGTTCCTGCACTTGTGGGACCCGCACTACGACTACTTTCCTCCGGCAGATTATCGCGGCCGCTTTCTGCCCGGCGACGATGGAAGTGTCAAGGGCGACGAACTGCTGCGCACGGAGGTGCCGTTCGCCGACGGGCTGAAACTGTCGCTGCTCGCGCTCTACGACGCGGAGATCCGCTATACCGACGACTGGATGGCGCGGCTCGACGCGCAGTTGCAGGAGTGGGGCATCGCCGACGACGTGATTCTGCTGATTACCGCGGATCACGGCGAGGAGTTCATGGAGCACGGCAACCGCGGCCACCACCTGACGCTCTACGAGGAGGTGATGCACGTGCCGATGGTTCTGCGCGCGCCGGGCCTCGCGCCCGCGGGTGCGCGCGTGCAGGGCAGCGTGTCGCTCGCCGACGTTGCGCCGACGCTGCTCGACCTAGCCGGCGTCGGCGGCTGGCCCGAGCGCAGCGGCCGCAGCATGCGCTTGCTGTGGGAGACCGGAGCCGGCGATCACGATGTCAGAATGGATTTGCTGCGTCCCACGCAGAAGATCCATCTGCTCGGCTGGCGCGAGGGCGGCAGCAAACTGATCTTCGACGCCAACAGCGGCGAGGCATCGGTCTTCGACCTGCTCGCCGACGCGCGCGAGCGGCAGCCCGCGCTGCACGGGATCCGCGACGCGAATCCAGTAGTGCAGCGAGCCAGGCGCGCCTTCGAGACCGAGCCGCAGACGCCGCCCCATCCGCCGCAGGACGTGTCCGAATCGGAGCACCTGAATCAGGTCTTGAGCCAGGTCGGCTACGGAGCCGATGAATAGGGGAATCCGCCGCACATGAAAGTCGCGATCGTCGGAACCGGATACGTCGGCCTGGTGGCCGGGACGTGCTTCGCGGAGATGGGCAACCACGTGCTGTGCGTGGACATTGACGCGGGGAAAATCGCGCGGCTGCAGGAGGGATTGATTCCCATCTACGAGCCGGGCCTCGAAGAACTGGTGCGCTCCAACGTCAGGCACGAGCGCCTCCACTTCGCGACCGACCTCAAGGCTGCGGTCGAGGCCGCGCGCGTGGTGTTCATCGCGGTGGGCACGCCGTCGAGCGACGACGGTTCCGCCGACCTGACCGCCGTGTTCCAGGTGGCCGAGCAGATCGGCCGCTTCGCGAACGGCCCGAAACTGATCGTTGACAAGAGCACGGTGCCGGTCGGCACCGCGGCGCAGATCAAGAAGATCGCGCAGGCGCACACGAAACACCCGATCTCGGTGTGCTCGAACCCCGAGTTCCTGAAGGAAGGCGCCGCGGTGGAGGACTTCCTCAAGCCGGATCGCGTGGTGGTCGGCGCCGAGAGCGCCGAGGACTTCGCGCTGATGGACGATCTCTACAAGCCCTTCGTCCGCAACGGCGCGCCGATCCTGCGCATGGACCCGTTGAGCGCCGAGATGACGAAATACGCGAGCAACGCGATGCTCGCGACACGGATCTCGTTCATGAACGAGATCGCGCGCATCTGCGAGCGGGTCGGCGCGGACGTCAATCTGGTGCGCCAGGGCGTCGGCGCGGACGCGCGCATCGGCAAGGCCTTCCTCTATTCCGGCATCGGCTACGGCGGCTCCTGCTTCCCGAAGGACGTCAAGGCGATCATCCACACCGCGCGCCGCCACGGCTACGACTTCCGCATCCTGGAGGCCGTCGAGGACGTCAACGCCGAGATGAAGCGCATGATGCTGGAAAAACTCGACGCGACGCTGGGGCCCGACCTGCGCGGCCGCAAGGTCGCCGTCTGGGGTTTGGCCTTCAAGCCGCGCACCGACGACATGCGCGAGGCGCCGGCGATCGAGGTCTGCCGCGGCCTGCTGGAGCGCGGGGCGCGCGTCGCCGCGCACGACCCCGAGGCGGTCGCCAACGCACGCGCGATTCTCGGCGAGGCGATCGAATACGTCGCCGAGCCCTACGCGGCGGTGAAGGAAGCCGAGGCGCTGGTGCTGTGCACGGAGTGGAACGAGTACCGGCGGCCCGACTTCGAGCGCTTGGCGCGGTTGATGAAACGGCGTCTGATCTTCGACGGCCGCAATATCTACCCCGAGGACCTGCTGCGCGCGAACGGCTTCGAGCGCCACGGGGTCGGCGTGCCGCCGATCGGCGCCGCGCCGGCGCCGGCCGCCGGAACCCTCCGGTCCTGATCAGGCGGGCCGCAGCAAGGGAGTGGACTCCCCTAAAATGGCGGGGTCCATGCCCCGCAGCGCCCCGAGTTTCGCCTCCCTCGCTCCCGACCTGCACCGCTTCGAGCGGGTCGGCGACATGGTGGATCAATTGATTGACTTGATGCTGAATCTTCGGCAGAGCGGCCACCCGGGCGGTTCGCGCAGCAAGCAGCCGCTGTTGGTGTCGCTGACGCTGTCCGGCATCATGCGCTGGGACATCCGGCATCCGGAGAAAGGCCTGCAGGACCGCTTCGTGCTCGCCGCAGGCCACTGCGCGCCGGTCGTGTACGCGATGCTCGCGATCTACAACGAGGCACTGATCCGCATGCACAAGAAGACCGGCGACGCGAAGTACGCGGTGCCGCACGCGCCCGAGCGCCAACTCGTCTGGCAGGATCTGCTGCGGCTGCGCCGCAACAGGGGCCTGCCCGGCCACGCTGAGGCCGAGGGCAAGACGCTGATCTTCCGTGCCAACACCGGACCCAGCGGCCACGGCGGGCCGCCGTCGGTCGGCATCGCGATGGCGCTGAAGGCGGCGAACGTCGCCGATGAAGTCAAGGTCTTCGCGGTCGAAGGCGAGGGCGGCCTGACCGCCGGCGCGCACCACGAGGCCAAGCACACCGCTTGGGGCCTCGGGCTAGGCAACCTGAACTATCTCGTGGACTGGAACGACAACGGGATTGATGCGCGCGTCTACTCCACGATGGTGTACGGCGACCCGCAGACCTGGTTCGACGCCTATGGATGGCGCACGCGCGGCACCCCGAACGGCCACGAGTACGAGGCGCTGCTGAAGGCGCTGATCGAGAACGTGTTCGCCAGCGGCGACCAGCCGAAGTGCACCTGGTTCCAGACCATCAAGGGCCGCGGTTACGGCGTGACCGGCTACAAGTCGCACGGCGCGGCGCACAAGCCCAACAGCGACCTGTTCTGGCAGACCAAACGCGAGTTCGCCCAAAAATATGGCGTGGAGTTCGTCGGCATGGGCCAGCCCAAGCCCGATCTCGCGAAGGATTTCGAGGCGCAGACCGCGAAGAACATCCAGGTGGCACTGTCGCTGCTCGACGACGAGGAATTCTGCGCGTGGCTGGCCGACCGGCTGGTCGCGATCGGCGACACGGTGCCGCAGAGCCTGCCCGGCCTGCGCCTGAACGAGTCCGATCCCGCGAACGATCCCGAGGTCACCGACCCGGCGCGCTTGCCCGAGGGAGTGTTCTTCAAGCCGGGCGACAGCCAGCCGAACCGCAAAGGCTTCGCGAAGGTCGGCGCGTACCTGAACGCGGTCGGCCGCCGCAAGTACGGGCGCCCGCTGGTGATCGCGTGCAGCGCGGACCTCGCCGAGTCAACCAACATCCTCGGCTTCGCCGAGGAGTTCGGAGGCTCCGAGGGTTACGGCTGGTACGACCGCGTCAGCAATCCCGGCGGCGCGTTGCTGCCGACCTGCATCACCGAGTTCGGCAACTCGGGTCTGATGTGCGGCCTCGCCAGCACCAACCTCTCCAACGAGCCCGAGCAGAAGTTCCGCGGCTTCTGGGGCGCGTGCTCGACCTACGGCTCCTTCTCCTACCTGAAGTACGGGCCGATGCGCCTGTACTCGCAACTGGTCCAGGACTCGCCCTTCAAACACGGCAAGGTGATCTGGGTGGCCGGCCACAGCGGCCCGGAGACCGCCGAGGACTCGCGCACGCACTTCGGCGTCTTCTCGCCGATGGTGACGCAGTTGTTCCCGCGCGGGCAGGTGATGGATCTGCACCCGTGGGAGCCGAACGAGGTCGGCCCCTGCCTGCTGGCAGCGCTGGCGGCGAAGGGCGCGCCGATCGTCGCGCTGCACCTGACGCGCCCCAACGTGACGATTCCCGATCGCGCGAAACTGAAGATGGGCTCGCACATGGAGGCGGCCAAAGGCGCCTACCTGCTGCGCGACCACGACCCGGCGCGGCCGAAGGACGGCTGCATCTTCGTGCGCGGGACCTCGTCCACCGCCAGCGTCGTGAAACTGATCGAGAAGGGTTTCTTCGACGGCACTGGGCCGAACGTCAAGTTGGTCGCCGCGATCAGCCACGACCTTTACATGCTGCAGCCGAGAGCCTGGCGCGAGAAACTGGCGACCAAGGAGGATTGGTTCAACAGCACCTTCATCACCAACGGCGGCCGCATGGCGATGTGGCTGTGGACCGCGCACAAGACCTCCTTCGAGTACTCGATGGGCAGCGACTTCGACGACCGCTGGCGCACCGGCGGCTCGGTGGACGAGATCATCAAGGAGGCGCATCTGGATCCGGACAGCCTCGCCGCCGGCATCCAGCGCTTCGTCGCCGCCCGCGAGCAGCGCTTCGACGCCGCCGGCCTGCCGGCCGAGTTTGCGCGGTAGGCGGGTATTTTTCACTGGCCTGACTTCACCCACCGCGAGAGGTAGGATCCCCGGAGATGCGTCGCACGCGCGCCATGAATGGTCACGCGGTCAAGGACCTGGATAAGTTCCTCGACCGGATTCATGTGGGAGACTGTTTAAAGATCATGCCCCGGATTCCCGCCGGATCGATCGATCTGGTGCTTTGTGATCTTCCGTATGGCACAACTCAGAACGAGTGGGATTGCCCAATCTCTTTGGATGAACTGTGGCGCGAGTATTCGCGAGTGCGCAAGCCCTCCGGAGTAGTCGCTCTGACTGCTCAGGGAGCATTCACCGCTCGGCTCATCATGAGCAACCTATCATGGTTCAAGTACAAGATCGTCTGGGAAAAATCCAAGCCGACCAATTTTCTCAACGCGAGGAAGCAGCCTCTTCGCAAGCACGAGGACATCTGCATCTTCTATGGTCAACGGCCTGTCTATCATCCGCAGATGCAGGCCGGAGGCGCCTACGACAAGGGTGTTCGCAAGAGCCAATTCACCGGAAGTTACGGCTGCTTCGCGCCGGTCCGCGTCAAGAGCGATGGCGGGCGATTCCCTTGCGACATCATCTACTTCAAGACCTCGGAGTCCGAGGGCGAGGTGTATCACCCGACCCAGAAGCCGATTGCGCTGGGGCGCTATCTGATCCGAACTTTCACGAATCCCGGTGGGGTTGTGCTGGATAACACCTGTGGAAGCGGGAGTTTTTTAGTCTCGGCCGTTCTCGAAGAGAGGAGATTCGTCGGCATCGAGATGAACAGGGATGTCCTACTTCACAAGAGACACTCGGTGAATCTGGTCGAGATCGCACGCAAGCGGATTCGGGAGGCCCAGAGGGAGGCCGCCGCTTTCTTGCCCGCGTTTCGTTCCTATACCATGACCTATAGGCGGAACGGCTGCGCCAGGATTACACGGGAATCTGAATAATATCGAATGAGGCCGTCGAGGCCTCACAAGGAATTCAACGCCCCGTCTCGCGCACGTACCTGCGCGCGAGTTGGCTGGCGACGTCGGCCGCGGCGACCAGCAGCGCGCCGAGCGCGATCAGGAAAAGGATCTCGTCATAGCGGAAGCGCGCCTTGGCTTCGTTGATGTAGTAGCCGATCGAGACGACGCCCAGCATGCCCAGCACCGTCGCCTCGCGCACGCAGGTCTCGAAGCGATAGAAGAACAGCAGCAGCCAGCGCGGCAAGGCGAGCGGGAACACCGCGACGACGAGAAGTTGACGACGGTCCGCGCCCGCGCTGCGCAGCGCGGCGAGCGGCCCGGGCGAGAGGTTCTCGACCGTCTCCGCGCCGAGGCGGCCGAGGATTCCGGCGTTGTGGATCGCGAGCGCCAGCACCGCGGGCCAGGCGCTGGGCCCGAACACCGCCAGAAGCAGGAAAGCCCACACGTATTCCGGGATCGCGCGCAGCAGCACCATGAGCAGCCGTACGCCGCCTGCGACCGCGACCCAGAAGGCGTGGCACAACGCGCTGTGCCGCGTGTTCGGCACGTAGGGGTCGCAGTTCATCAGCGTGCGCGCACCGAGCGGCGCCAGCAGCAGCGCGACGGCTCCCGCCAGCACGATCGCGAGCACCGCGATGCCGAGCGAGCGCCCCGCGGCAACCGCGCCCTTCTCGCGCCACTGATCCGCCAGCCAGGCGCGCAGTTCGCCGGGCTCGGTGCCGTCGCGCAGCGGCGCGGGCAGCGCGTCCTCCGTCCAGAATCGTTCCCAATTCGCGGCGCGCTGGCCGCGGAAGAGTTCTCCGAGAGCGAAGTCGCCGGCCAGCCAGGCGTAGGCCGCCAGCGCCGCCAACGCCAGCAGGCTTCCGCGCAGGAAGTGGCTGCGCGGACGCGTGCGGCGCAGTTCTGCGATGCGGGCGGCGGCGCTCACGCCACGAACCTCCGCCGCAGCCGGCCGCTCCAGGCCTCCAGCAGGAGCACCACCGCGATCAGCGCGTACAGGTAGGTCCATACCTCCCGGAAGTGGATGTTGTCAAATGACAACTTGAGGAAGTAACCGAGTGTCGGGATGCCGAAGAAGCCCATCACCGCGGCCGAGCGCACCGCGCACTCGAACCGGTAAAAGGTGTAAGCCGCCATGTCGGGCGCGGCGGCGGGCAGCAGGCCGAAGAGGAAGCGGCGCGCGGGGGTCGCACCCAGCGCGTGCAGTGCGTCGGCGGCGCGGCGTGGCGCCTCGTCGAGCATCTCGGAGAAGACCTTCGCCAGCGTGCCGGAGAAGGGCAGCGCGATCGCGAGCACCGCGGTCGCCGGAGCGGCGCCGAAGGCGGCGAGAAACACGACGGCCCACAGGAGTTCGTGCACCGAACGCAGCGCGACGATGACCAGGCGCAACGCCCATCGCACGGTCGCGCCGCCCGCGCCGCGCCCTTCCCACCACGACGCGGACGCGAGGCAGCCGAGCGGGAGGCCCAGCAGCAGCGCGAGCGACATCGCCGCTGCCGCGTAGACCACGGTCAGCCGCAGCGCTTCCGCGACGCGCAGCAGGAAAGGCGGCGATCCGGGCGGAACGAACTCGGCCTCGTGCGCGAGCGCGGGATGCAACGCGGCGGAGAAGAAGCGTCCGGCGAGTTCGCCTCCGCCTTCCGCCGGGACCAACTGCGACGGCGAAAGGCCGAGCAGCAGCCACGCCGCCACCGCCGCCGCGCCGATGCCGAGCAGCGTGGAGACACGGCGCCCGGGCACCCAGAGCCAGGCCATCGCCGGGCGGAGGGCGGGAACGCTAGACGGCATCCGCGGCCTCGAGCCGATAGAGTTCGGCGACCTCCGAGCCGTCGAGCGTCGCCGACGGCTTGTCGAAAACGATCCGGCCGTCGCGCAGGCCGATCACACGCGGGAAGAATTCGCGCGCCAGCGCGAGATCGTGCAGGCTCGCGACCAGTGTCAACCCGCGCTCCTGCGCGAGTTCCGCCAGCAGCCGCACGAGGTCCCGCGCGCGCGCCGGGTCCACGCTGGCGACCGGCTCATCGGCCAACAGTGCTTCCGGCTCCTGGAACAACGCGCGCACGATCGCGACGCGCTGCTGCTGGCCCCCGGAGAGGGTGTCGGTTCGCGCATAGAGTTTCTCGGCGATGCCGACCCGCTCGAGCAGCGCGAAGGCGAGTTCCAGGTCGGCTGCCGAGGGGTGTACCAGCGAACGCAGCGCGGCAAAGAAGCCGCGCTTGCCGAGTTTGCCGCTGATCACGTTCTGCATCACGCGCAGGTTCGGCACCAGCGCGTGGTCCTGCGGCACGAAGCCGACGCGCGCGCGCCAGGCGCGCAGTGCGCGGCCGCTCAAGCCGGTGAGATCGGCGCCGTCGAGGAGGAAAGCGCCGTGCGTCGGCTGCACCACACCGTTGAGCACTCGCAGCAGCGTGGTCTTGCCCGCGCCGCTCGGGCCGACCAGCGCAACGCGCTCGCCGGGCCCGATTTCGAGGTCCACGCCGTGAAGAACGTCCTGGCTTCCTAGGTGCACCCCGACGGTGCGCAGCGCGAAGGAAGCGGCGGTCAAGCCGGTGCGCCGTGAGGGCCGCATCCGGGGCGGAATGCGTTTTTCAGCATCCTGCTAAGGCTTCAAGAAGTCGAGTTCGGCCGCGACCTTGCGGATGAATTCCCAGTCCTCGTTGTCGGCTGGTATCAGGCCTTCCTTGCGCTGCAGCGCCTCGAGCACAACGGGATCCGCGATGCTGACGAGCGTCGTCTGCAGGCGGTCGGTGAAGCCCTTGCCATAGCGCTGGTCCAGCAGCGGATGCGCCGTGAAGTTGTAATCCGGGTAGGTCGGAGTGATCCAGACGACCTTGCACTTCGCGGGATCCAGTTTTCCCGCCGCGACCATGTCGTCGTAAGTCTTGTAGTTCAGCGCGCCGGCCTGGAAGGTGCCGGCCTCGACCAGCAAGGCGGTCTTGTCGTGCGACCCGCTGTAGGCATTCGCAAGGCCGAAGAACTCCTTCGGCGACATCCTCGTGTTCTGCCGGATGAAATGCTCCGGCATCAGGCGGCCGCTCGTGGACTGCTCCGAGCCGAAGGTGAATTTCAGGCCCTGCAATCCCATCGGGAAAGCGTCGCTCTTTTCGATTTTGACGCTCGCGTGGACCACGAAGTAGGACTTGAAGGCCGGATCCACCTTGCCTTGCGCGATCATGCGCGAGCCGGGCACGAACTCCGCCGCCTGCACGCCGGTGAGCCCGCCGAACCATGCCAGTTGCACGTCGCCGGACCTGAAAAGTTGGACGGATGCGTTGTAGTCCACGGTCGGCACGTACTCGAAGGGCACGCCCAGTTGCAGCGCGAGGTAGTCCGACACCAACCGATACTTCTCGATCAGTTCAGTGGCGTTCCGGTCCGGGATCGCCGTGTACTGGATGGGCCCCTTCGACGCGGTCGGCGCCGGGGCGGATTCGCCCTTCAGGGTCCGGTGGGCCGCCTCGTGACTGCAGGAGAATGTCAGGAGGAGGAGGGAAGGAACTAGGGCGGGAAGCGCACGGCCCCCGCGGAGGGAAGTCTTGTTCATGAAGGAAGGGATCAGGATATCGTTTCTGGAATCCGTTCGTGACACCTTTCGTCCTGCTTCTCGCCGTGCTCGCGCAGGAGCCGGTCGCGGCGGCGCTCGACGAGGCCGCCGCGGCGATCCTGCTGGAGGCTCTGACGGCCGTTGCCTCACGCTGACGGCGGCTCGCCGAGCAGCGGGTGGTGGCCGAAGCGATCAACGGAAACCGTATCGGCGAAGTCAAGGAAGCCGGTGGGCGCGAAGGGCGGCGCGAGTGCCTTGCCAACCAGCACCATCAGCAGCGGCGGGTGATCCGCGTCGAGGTTCAAGATCCCGGCGACTTTCGCGGGATCGAAGCCGATCATCGGGCAGGAATCCAGGCCCATGTCCTTCGCCACCAGCATCAGCGCCATGCCGGCGAGGCCCGCGCTGCGGCAGCCTTCGTCGCGCAGCAATTGCTCGTTGCCCTCGTAGAGGTCGAGGATCAGTTTCGCCATGCGCGTGCGCGTTTCGGGCGGCGCGTGGCGGAGCGTTCGGCCGGTGCGCCGTTGCGCGCCGAAATCGCCGGCGATCACCACCACCAGCGACGCGTCGCGCACCGGCGCCTGCAGCCACGCCGCTTCCCACAGCCGCTCCTTCACCGCCGGGTCGGCCACGGCGACGAAGTGCCAGTTCTGCATGTTGAACGAGGTCGGCGCGAGTTGCGCGTGGCCGATCAGATGCCGCAGTTCCACCTCGCTGAGGCGGTGCTGCGGGTCGAACTTGCGGATCGAGCGGCGGGAGCGGAGCGCGTCGAGGAGTTCCAAGCCGCGTCAGCGTAGCGCGTTCCGCAGCAGCCGGTCTTGGGTGTTGGTCGGCACGAAGATTCCGCCCTGCGAGGACACGTAGAACTCGAGATCGCCGTCGCCGTCCGCGTCGAACAGCGCACCGCCGCCGCTGATGAAGTCCGCGACCGGCGCGCCGCTCTCCAGGAAGAACGAAGGATCCTTGGCGAAGGTGCCGACCGCGCCTCCTTGCGCGCCGCCCAGGTTCAGGAACAGGCCGGGGTAACCGCCGACCGCGCCTGACTGCTGGAAGAACTCGTGCGGCAGCACGACGACGTCGGTGTCGCCGTCGTTGTCCACGTCGCCGGTCTCCAGCCACAGGCGCAGCAGCAATTCCTGATCCAGCGTCTCCGGCCACTGGCTCGGCGGCGCGTCGAGAAACACGCCCGGCTGCGCGGGCCCCTGGTTGTACAGCAGGTCGCCGGCCTGATCCGGCGGCGTGCTGACGTGGCTCTGCGCGAAGAGCAGGTCGAGCCAGCCGTCGCCGTTGAGGTCCGCGAAGCGGGCGTCGCTTGTCTTGTCCATGTGGAAGGGAAGGCGCGCGGCGGACTCGTCGGCGAAGGCGCCGCTGCCGTCGTTGATCAACAGCATGTCGTCGGCGCCGATGCCGGAGGTCCGGCCGACGGCGAGATCCAGGTCGCCGTCGTTGTCCACGTCGCCGAGCGCGACGCAGGACGAGGTCCACAGATCGTTGTTGAAGGGCGCGGTCTGGAACACGGGATCCATGGCCCAGGCACCGCCGCTGTTGCGCAACAGCGCGAGAGTGTGCGGGCCCTTGGACGGGTTGTGCTGCGCGCCGTCGCAGAACACGAGGTCGAGGTCGCCGTCGCCGTCCACGTCGCCGATCGCGACGTCCAGCGCCGCGCCGAGGCCCGTGTCCAGGTCCGCGCGGCCCGCCGCGGTGCCGTAGTGGCCGGTGCCGTCGTTGAAGAAGACCGCCGGATCCAGCGCGGCGCCGGTTGCATCCTCGCGGCCTAGCACCACGAGGTCCATGTGCCCGTCCCCGTCGAGGTCGGCGGCCTGATGCGCGAAACAGGGCTGGTTGTCGGCCAGCGTCAGGCGCGCGGCCGACTCGTCGGCGAAACCGGCGCCGTTGTTGGTGAGGAATTGCAGGCCGCCCGGAGTTCCGGTCGGGCCGGGCAGCGTGGCGATCGTCAAGTCGAGATCGCCGTCGCGGTCGTAGTCCACCGGCTCGACCGAACCGCTGACGTTCGTCTGTGTGGCCGGCGGCAGCGCGGTCGTCATCTGCGCGAAGGTCGCGTGACCTGCGGCATCGCCCTCGATCACACGGCTCCACGACAGCAGCGCCTGGCCGCTGCGCGTCAAGACCCCCCCCTGCACCGCGATCAGCCGTCCGGCGACAGAGACCTGCGCGGGCAGGGGCTGGCTCACCGCGAACAGGCCGTCGGCGCCGATCACGCCGGCGAAGACCCGCGCCTGTGTGAACTGCACCAGCAGGATGCCCGCGGGCGGCGCCAGCGGGATGACTGCGGGGGGCCCAAAGAGCAGGCGCACCGGCTGGCCGACCTCGGTGCTGCGCAGCCGCGCCTGCAGGCTGCCGCCCGTGGCGATCGCGGTGGTTTCGAGAATGGCGCGCGCGGAAGCGTCTTCCTGCTGCGCCAGGACCAGGGCCAGGACGGGGATGAGGCTCATGGGTGGCGGCTACTGTAAATGAGACTCAATCTCATGTAAAGGGGAGGCTATGATCCCGTCGGCCCGATGCTGCGCACCTTCCTCCGGCGCCTCCTCGGTCACCCTCCCGCCATGCTCGCCGTCGGCACCTCCGCTCCCGATTTCGCGCTGCCCGATCACCGCGGCGGCACCGTCCGGCTCTCCGCGCTGCGCGGCAAGCGCCTGGTGCTGTGGTTCTACCCGAAGGCCGACACGCCCGGGTGAACCAAGCAAGGCATCGGATTCCGTGACCGAATCCGGGACTACGAAGCACGCGGCATCGCGATCTTCGGCATCAGCGTGGACGACCCCGCCGCAAACCGCGCCTTCGCCGAGAAGTTCGCCTTCCCCTATCCGCTGCTCTCCGACGCGGATCGCAAAGTCGCGCTGGCCTACGGCGCTTGCGAGACCGCACAGGACCAGTACGCGCGCCGCCACACCTACGTGATCGGCCTCGACGGCAAGATTGAGCAGGCCATCGAGACCAAGGACGCCGCGGGTCAGGCCGGCGCGCTGCTGGAGACCTGTCCGCTGCCCCGCTAGCGGATCTTCTCGCGCATCTCGAGGTAGATCTCCTTCAGCAGATCGTGATCCGCAATGCCGGCGGGGCGCTCGCGGCCGAGGGCTGTCAAGTAGCGGTCGCTCAACCGCCGCGCGAGTTGCTTGCGCGCCTCGAAGCCGAGCCCCCCGTAGCGCTGGAAGAATTCCTCCAGCACCTGGAGGTCTCCGGCGCTCAAGCGCCGCGCCTCGGTTGCGCCAAGGTCCAGGATGCGATTCATCGCGCCGGCGTCCTGCTGCGCGAACGGGGTCGCGAGGATCTCGCGCCGCACGGTGCGGACCACCAGCGTCCCGGCGACGACGTCGCCAAGCCGCCGCTGCCGGCGGTCCAGCAGCGGCAGGATCCACATCACCGGAATCGCGTCGAGGATCCGGAACAGGTTGCGAGTCAGCGCCGCGCCGGGAGTCAGCGCGTAACCGCCGTCCATCACGGTCGAGATCCCGGTCCAGCGCTTGCCTGGAGTGCGGCCCGCGCCGGCGATCTCGAACAGCGTGAAGTACACGAACTGCGAGAAACCGTAAACCACCACCAGGAAACCCGCGAGGTGCAGGCCGAACTGGGCGGGAAGGTCGCCGAGGTTCAGGGTCAACGCGAGCCCGAGCGCCAGCAGGAGAAAGCCCGCGATGAGCAGCAGGTGGTCAAAGGTCACGGCGAGCAGGCGGCTTGCCGGTCCGGCAACTTCGACGTCGAGTTCGAGATCTTCGGGCGTCTCGAAACGGACCTGATCCATGCGTGCGGCGCGCGCACGGCGCCGCGACTAGTCTAGGGCCTAGGCTTGATCCCTGCCCGACTGCGACGCCGCGCCGAGCGCGAAAATCTGTGGCGCGAACTCGACCGGCGCGTCGCCGCGCTGGAGCGGGTGCGCGGCCGCTCGCGCTACGAGGATCTCGAAGAACTCGGACGGCTCTACCGCCGGGGCATGGCCGAACTCGGACTGCTCCGCACGCAACCCGCCGAGCGCGCGACCGCGGCGGCGCTCAACCAGGTCCTGCTGCGCGCGCACACGCAGATCTACCGTCCGCAGCGCGTCGGAGGCTTCGCCTCCCTGGCCTCTTTCCTCGGCCGTTCGCTGCCGGCCGCGGCGCGCCGCAACGCGCGCGCGCAACTCTTCGGCGCCGCCTGCATGGTCGCCGGTGCGGCGCTCGGCTGGATGCTGGTTGCGCGCGAGCCGGATCTCTACTGGGCTCTGCACCCCTTCGGCGACGAGCGCACGCCGGGCGCTGACGCCGAGACGCTGCGGGAGGTCCTCGTGGGCGGCCGCGACACCGAGAGCGGCGGACGCTCACTGTTCACGGGCTTCCTGTGGCAACACAACACCAAGGTCGCGCTGCTGGCATGGGCGGCAGGCGCGCTCGCGGGAATCCCGACCGTGCTGCTTCTGACCTACTCCGGCATGACGCTCGGCGCGATGTCGTGGCTCTACGCATCCTCCAGTCTGGCCACGCCCTGGTTCGCGTGGATCGCCGGGCACGGCGTCACCGAACTCTGGGCGATCGTGCTCGCCTCCGCGGGCGGATTTCGCCTGGCGCGCGCAATCGTGGATCCTGGACAGCGCAGCCGCGCGGCGGCGTTGCGCGAAGAAGGCCGCGAATCGCTGCGCCTCGCGGTCGGCGCCGCTCTGATGCTGTTGGTCGCAGCGGTGCTGGAGGGCTATTTCCGCCAGACCTCCGCCTCCGACGCGACGCGCTTCGCCGTGGCGGGCGTCACCGGCGCAGCGTGGCTGGCGTGGTTCAGCCTGGGCGGGCGTGTCAGACGGCCGCCGCAAAGCGCAACTGCAGGTATTGATTGATCACCGGCGCGACCAGCCGGTCGGGCGGAAGATCCAGCACCACTATGCCAGCCTGCGCGAGCGTCTCGAGCACCACGCGCCGTTCGCCGCGCATCGCCTGCACCACCGCCTGCGCGTAGGCATCGGCAGGGGCCGAGACCGGCCGCGCGAGCAGATCCTCGAAGGTCGGGTCCTGCACCGCAACGAATAACACGCGATGCCGCGTGCGGAGGCCGAGCATCGCTTCGACCAGCGGGCGCGACGCCTCGAGGTCGAGGAAATCGGTCAGCACGACGATCAGCGCGCTCTTGCGCTGCCGCAGCGAGAGATGCTCGAGCATGGAGCGCGGATCGGTCTCCACGAAGCGACTCTGCAGCGCGTACGCCGCGCCGAGGATCGCGCCGACCTGCGCCGGCCCCTTGCCCGGCGGCACCCACGTCAGCGGCCGTTCGTCGAAGGCGAAGAAGCCGACGCGGTCGCCCTGCCGCACGCCGGCCTCGGCCAGCGCGAGCACCGCGTGCAGAGCGTGCTCCAACTTCGCGACGCCTGCGAAACGCGCGCCCATCAGGCGGCCGCAGTCGAGCGCGAGCACCAGATCGTGATTGCGCTCGACCTGGAACTGGCGGCTGACCGGGAAGCCGCGCCGCGCGGTGGCCTTCCAGTCGAGATGCACGAGCGCGTCGCCGGGGCGGTACTCGCGCAGCGACTCGAACTCCGTGCCCTCGCCGCGGCGCCGCGTGCGCCGCTGCCCCTCACGCGCGGCGAGTTCCGCCTGCGCGAGCGCCGCGCGCCCGGGCGCCCAATCGGGATGGACGTCGGCGGCACCGGGCGCGGCGAGCACGACGCGGTGCCGCCACAGGCCGAGCGGGCTCGCGGCTTCGACGTGCACCGCGCCGAAGTCATGGCGGCCGCGCGCGCGAGGGACGGCGCTTTGCTGCACGCTCGCGCCGCCGCCGGCCGGGATCAAGACTGGCCCATGGTCGCGGGCGCCATCCAGCGCCTCGGGCCAGGCATCGCGGATGCGCAGGCGCAGCGGACGCTCGCCGGAGTTGCGCAACTGCAGTATGAACTCGCAGACGCGGCCGAGCGGCCAGCGCGCCGGCAGTTCGCGCTGCGCGACCAGCGCGTCGAGGCGCGGACGGATCGCGGCATCGGCGGCCGCGGCGATTCCGAGCGCGAGCCACAAGATCCACCAGAGCGCCGCGGCCAACGGGGAGAACGGCGCCAGCGCCGCGGGCGCGGTCGCCAGCGCGGCCAGCAGCACCAGTCGCCGCGCGGGAAGCGGCATCAGCGCGGCACCGCGGTGGCGCCGAGGATCTCCTCAAGAATCTCGTCCGCGGTCACGCCCTCGACGAGCGCGCCGGGATGCAGCGCGACGCGGTGGCGCAGGGCCGGCAGCGCTAGTTCCTTGACTTCATCCGGCGCCACGAAGTCGCGACCGCGCGCGGCGGCGAGCACTTTCGCGGCGATCAGCAGCAGCAGCGCGCCGCGGCTGCTCGCGCCGAGCGTGAACTGCGGGTGCTCGCGCGTGGCGCGCGCGAGCGCGACCACGTAGGTGAGGATTTCCGGCCGCACGCCGACCTCCCGGCACGCCGCGCGCACGGCACGCAGTTCGGTCTGACCCGCGATCTTCGCCAGACCGAAGCGGTCGAGGTCGGAGCTGCGCAGCGTGGCGTGATGGCGCTCCAGAATGCCGGCCTCGGCCTGCGCGTCGGGATAGTCCACGATCAGTTTGAACATGAAGCGGTCCAACTGCGCTTCCGGCAGCGGGTACGTGCCCTCCATTTCGATCGGGTTCTGCGTGGCGCACACCATGAAAGGATCCTCGAGGGAGTGCGTCTCGCCGTCGAGCGTCACCTCGTGCTCCTGCATCGCCTGCAGCAGCGCTGACTGCGTCTTGGCCGGCGCGCGGTTGATCTCGTCGGCGAGCAGCAGTTGCGTGAAGATCGGACCGCGCTGCAGCCGGAAACTGCCGGTGCGCGCGTCGAGCACGTTGGTGCCCAGCACGTCGGCAGGCATCAGGTCGGGCGTGAACTGCACGCGCTTGAAGCCGACGTCGAGCACGCGCGCGAGCGCGCGCACCATCAGCGTCTTGGCGGTGCCGGGCGGGCCCTCGAGCAGGACGTGCCCCTCGGCGATCAGCGCGCAGAGCGCCAGTTCGAGGTTGCGGTCCTGCGCGAGCACGACCTTGCCGACTTCGCGCCGGGCGTTCTGGAAGAGTTCAACGACGGGTTGCATGGTTGGCAAGGGTTTGCAGATCCTGGCAGCGTCGCGCGAAGGTGACCAGGGGGTCCTGGCGGCGGAGACGAGATCCGCCGCGCAGGGGCAGCGCGGCCCGAAGATCGCGGAGGCCCGCGGCCAGTTCGGGCCAGCGGCGCTCCAGCCGCTCGGCGAGCGCTGCACCACTCGCATTCTCGCGCAGCCGCAGCAGCGCGCGCAGATCGGCCTCGAGGGCGGCAAGCAGGCGCACTGCGGCGGCGTCCGCGGCCGCGCCGCGATCGAGCAGTTGCGCCATCGCATGGACGTGCTCTTCCTTGGAGCGGCGCGGCGGCAGCGGCGGCTCCCGCAAGGGGCCGAAGCGCGGCGCGCGGGACCAGATCCACAGGCCGGCGACCAGCAGGATCTGCAGCACCAGGAAGCGCAGATGCTCGGAAAGCGCGAGGTCGAGCAGGCCGTCGGCGGCGGTGTAACCGTGAAAGAATTCGTCGAGCAGGAGCGTGCCGCCGCCGGTCAGGCTCGTGATCAGGCGCACCAGGAACACCGGAGTGTCGGCACGCGCGGCGCACTCGTTGCGGAACGGTTCCGCGGACGCGAGGAAGACCACCGCCCCCGCGCCGTGCGGCACGCGCACCGCGAAGGGCTGGCCGCCGATCTCGGCCAGAACCGTCGCGGCGGAGGGCGGCTCTGCCAGTGTGCGTGAAGTGCGCAAGCAGATCGCAAGCGAGGTGCGCGCGCCGTCCGGCGAGAGCAGATCCGCAAAGTGAGGCGGCGGCGCGTGCGCCTCGCTCCGGCTCGCTGCTGCTACGGTCGCGAAGGACCAGCCGAGTTCCGTGGCGAGTTCTTCGCACAGTCCATCCTCGAGCGACGGCACCGCAGTCTCGAGCACCAGCCGCTTCACCTGCATGAGAAGGATCTCCTCGTGGCGCGGCGCGATCACGACTGTGTTGCCGCGCGCCGTCCACTCTAAGAGGTCGCGCGTAAAGCGCGATTGGCCGCGCGCAGCGTCGGCGCGCGGCTCGAGCAGCAGCAGCGTGCGGCCGCTGCCGTCCAGCGAAGCGGGCATCCGACGCCAGCGCCGTACGTCCAGACGCAAATCGGCGAGCAGATCGTGGAACAGGCGATGGCCGGAGGCCGTTACTGCGTAGGAGTCCTGGCTGCGCGGCGCCTCGTCCGGATTGCCGAAGAGCGCCGACAGGATGCCGAGCACGAGCAGCGCCGCGAGCCCGGAGCGCAGCCAGACGCCGAGCGCGCGCGGCACTTCAGTCTGCGCCGAGGACATCTTTCAATAGGTGGCGGGCGCGCAGGAATTCGGGCTCGCTGCAGGCCGCGCGCCCGTACCAGATCCGATCGAGCACCGCGACCACTTCCAGCAACGCCGTGGCGCGCGGAGGGTCGTCGCGGAAGAGGCGCACGCACTCGCGGTTGGTCCAGCCGCGGCGCATGCGGCCGGGATGCAGCGCGCGCTCGCGCGACAGCAGCAGCAGGAAACGCGCGCGGAGGGCTGCGACGCGGTCCCCGTCACGCTCGGCCTCGGCGAGCCGTCGGCGCAGCGATTCGGCGGGATCCGCGGCCGCGGCGAGGCCCGTCGGATCGGCGACACCTTGCCAGCGACCGGCGCGGCGGATTGTCCAGACGATGTGCCAGATCAGCAGCGCGAGGATGCCGAAGAGCAGCAAAATCAGCGCGGTCCAGCCGAGCGGAGAGTTCTCGCGCAGCCGATCAAGCCAGTCCATCAGGTCGAACCAGACGCCGAGTGCACGGTCAATCAAGCCGCGGGCCGGGAGTTCCTCTCGCACAAGCAGGTACTCGCGGCCCTGGAACAGCGCGTCCGCGGCGCGACGGATCTCCTCGTCGGTCGGCGCGGACTGGCTCGGCATCAGGCCTGCGCCGGGGCTTCGACCCCGAGGTTGTCGGCGAGCCGCTCAAGGTCGAATCCCTCGTGGCGGCAGCGGCGCTCGAAGTAGGAAACGGTGATCGCGCAGGCGACGTAGGCTCCCGTGATGGCTTGCGCGATCGCGGCGAGCACTTGCAGGACGTAAGCGTCCTCGATGGGCAGCATCTCCATCAGGAACCCGATCGCGTAGGAGAACACGAAGTAGATCAGGTAAAGCGCGATCAAGCGCCCATAGTTGCCCTTCATCAGCGCGCCACTGCGCTTGAGCGCGCGTGATCCGCCGAGGCGCTCGACGACGACCGCCTGCGAGATGAAGGTGAAACGAAGCATCAGGTAGAGGCCGGGAATCACCAGCAGGATCAAGCCGCCGACGATCAACAGGCCGGCGAGCAGAATCGCGCCGAGCAAGGGCAATAACAGTTGCAGCGCATAGGACCAGGCGCCTCCGAAACTGACGGGCTCGTTCAGATAGCGTCCGGCCACCGCGCGGGTAGTGGCCGCGCTGGCAAGGGGGCTGACCACCAGGAGGATCAGCATGTAGGCCAGCAGGCTCATCAAGGCTGCGGAGACGTCATCCCCTGAAACGGACTGCGTCAAAAAGCCCGCTAGAAGTCCGCCGGGAATTCCGACGACAAGACTGAATGAGACGAACAGGAGAAAGTTTTCGACGTAGAGTTTCCAGCCAGTGTCGAGAACCTCTCCGAGGGACATGGAGCGGAGGGAGTATCTCATCGGGTGAGGTCAGAATACGCCGGCCCCCGCCGTGAACACCCCCCCTCCGGCTTCTGGAATGCTGCACCGCGGCGAAAGCCGACCGGTGCTGCGCGCCGCGCTGACTGGTTTCCTGGTGTGGGTGGGCTATGGGGTGCTGCGTCCCTTGCGCGATGAGATCGCCACGGCCGATCACACCGACGTCTCCGACCTCTGGGCCGGCACCTTCTGCGCGACGCTGCTGGCGCTGCCGATCTACGGTTGGCTGGCCGCGCGCACCCGTCGCAGCGACTTGATTCCGCTCGTCTATCTGGTCTTCGCGGAGGTGTTGTTAGCATTCTGGGCGGCCTTCCGCGCCGCGGGCGACGCCGGCGAGGCGCGCGTCTGGAGCGACCGCGCCTTCTACATCTGGACCAGCATCTACAACCTCTACGTGTTGAGCCTGCTGTGGTCGCTCGCTTCCGATACCTTCCGCAGCGAGCAGGGCAAGCGGCTGTTCGGGCTGATCGCCGCAGGAATCACGGTGGGGCAACTCTGCGGCAGCGCTATCACCGCCTTCTTCGTGAGAAGCGTCGGGCTCGCTCCCCTGCTGCTGTTCGCCGCCGCCACACTGGTCCTCGCCGCATGGAGCGCCCGCGGCATCCCGACCGCCAATGCCGCGCTCGGCGAGCAAGAGCCGGAGACGCGCGTCGGCGGCGCGTGGTGGCATGGTCTCCGCGATCTGGTCCGCGACCCCTACCTGCGTTCCGTGACCGTGTATCTGCTGTTGTTCCTGGTCGGCAGTGGTTGCATCTACCTGATCAAGACCGACCTCGTCGGCGACGCCTACGCCGACCGCGACGACAGCCGCGCCTTCCTCGCGCGCATCGAATTATTCACCAATTCCGGCACGCTGCTGCTGCAACTCTTCCTGACCGGCCGCGCGATTCCGCGCCTCGGGATCGCCGTCACGCTGGCGGTGGTGCCGGCGGTCAGCCTCGTAGGCTTCTCGGCGCTCGCGCTCGCGCCGGGACTGATGATGGTCGCGTCGTTCGAGGTGTTGCGCCGAATCGCGGAGTTCGCGATGAGCAAGCCGGCGCGCGAAGTGCTTTTCACCGCGACCACGCGGCAGCAGCGCTTCCAATCGAAGCCGGTGCTCGACACGCTGATCTACCGTGGCGGCGATCTGCTCGTGGCGAAGGGCTACGAGGCGCTGGCGGGAATCGGCTGGACCCTGGGCGCGCTCGCGGCCTGCGTGCTGCCCTTCGCGGCTTTGGGCGTGGCCGTGGCGCGGCGCCTGGGCCGAAAGATTTCGTAGAAAGTCCCGCACAGCCTAGTGATTTAGTCGTATATATCACTAACCAGCGATGCCCCTCGCGCTCCTGATCCGGCCCGGAACCGACGTCCCGATCTACCGCCAGATCGTGCGGCAAGTCGTGGAAGCCGTCGCCACCGGCGATCTCGCCGCCGGCGAGCGCATGCCCTCGCACCGCGAACTCGCCATCACCCTCACGGTCGCGCCGCTGACGATCAAGAAGGCCTACGACGAACTCGAGGCCGCGGGCTTCCTGACCAGCCGGCAAGGCTCGGGCACCTTCGTCAGCGCCAACCCCGCGCAGCCGCCGGCGAGCCGAAGGCGTCTCGCGCCGCTGCGGGACTCGGCGCGCGCGCTCGCGGCGGAATCCTCGTTGCACGGACTCACCCTGGAGGAACTTCTCGACTTGGTGCGCGCGGCTCACGCGCGCCTGGAGAACTCACGATGACCGCTCCCCTCTCTTACCGCGACCTGCGCCGACACTTCCAGCCCGGCCAACCAGTTCTGGATGGCGTGGATCTGGAGGTTCACGCCGGCGAGATCCTCGGCCTCGTCGGCCGCAACGGTGCCGGCAAATCCACGCTGATCAAGATCGCGATGGGTCTGCTCCAGCCGCACACCGGCGAGGTGCGCGTATTCGGAATGGATCCGCTCGCGCAGCCGGTCGAGGTCAAGCGCCGAGTCGGCTACGTCGCCGAGGATCAAGCGCTGCCGGCCCACCTCGCCCTCGAGGACCTGATGGCACTGCACGCGGAACTCTTTCCCACCTGGGATGCGCGTCTCGCTGATGAGATGGCGCGGCGCTTCGACCTGCCTCGCCGCCGACGCCTGCACGCCTTGAGCAAGGGCCAGGGGCGGCAGGTCGCGCTGCTGTGCGCGCTGGCGCACCGGCCCGAGTTGCTGCTGCTCGACGAGCCGGCCAGCGGGCTCGACCCTGCGGCGCGGCGCGAGTTCCTGGAGGTGTCCATCGAGCAACTCGCGGGCATCGGCTCGGCGATTCTCTTCTCCTCGCACCAGATGGGCGACGTGGAACGACTCGCGCAGCGCATCGCGTTCCTGCACGAAGGCCGCATCGCACTCGAATGCCCGGCGGACGAAGTCGCGGAGCGCCACACGCTCGCGATCGTGCGCGGTCGTTGGGATGCGAAACAGTTCGAGCAAATTCCCGTGATCCTGCGTGCGCGCCGGCGCGAAGACTTCACGCACCTCGTGCTCGCCTGCAGGCCGGACGAGGCCGAGCGCGAGTTGACCGACGGCCTCGGCTGCACGGTGGTAACCGCGCGCCCGCTGCCGCTGGAGGATCTGTTCGTCGAACTGACCGGAGCCGAACGATGATCCCCGCGCTCATCCGCCGCGACCCCGATCTGCGCTTCCTGAAGTGGGGCCTCGCCTTCGCCGCGGGCCTGGGCCTGTGGCTCGGCTGGATCTTCCGCATGTTGCTCGACGACGAGACGGTCGCCGTCGCCGACAACGAATCCTTCGCCGCATCCTCGCGTCTGGTGCTGGTTGGCGCGATGTCCTTCTCGCTGCTGGCCGTGCTGCTGGCGCTGGGCGGGCGCAAGACGCATTCGTTCGCGCTCGCTCTGCCGGTCACGGCGCCGTGCCTGGTGCAGGCGCGTTGGTGCCTGCTCGTTCTCATCTTCGCCGCGCCATTGATCCTCTATTACGCGATCGCGGCGGCCTGCGCCGCCGACGCGGACTGGACAGTGCATTTCGCTCTGCTCACTGCGGACGCGATCCTCGCCTTCGGCGCAGCATTGGCTCTCTCCTTCCACGCCCAGCCCAGGCGCAGCACGGTTCCGCTGGCGATCAACGCGCTTCTGCTGCTGGTCCTCTTCCCCGCGCTGACGTGGACGCTGCAGGGACTCGGGTCATGGATCGCGCGCCTTGCGGTGGCGCTGGCCGCATCCGGTCTGCTGGCGGGACTCGCGCTGCGCACGCCGGCAGCCTTCCGCGCCGCGCCGGCCGAGAAGGATTCCCTCGTCACGCGGACCGTCGCGCGCCATCCGCTGCGTCGCCTGCTGCTCGACCACGTGCTCTTCCATCCGAGCGCGCTCGTAATGATGAGCGTGCTCGCGTTCCTGGTCTTCATTTTCACCGGCGTGTCGGGCCGGATGTCAAGCCTCGGCTGGATGCCGATCGCGGCCTTCTGGCTGATGAGCCCCATCGCCGTCAACGCCGACCTGGTGCGCCGGACAGACCTGCTGCCGGTCGCGCGCCGCTCCGTATTTGCCTACGTGATGCTGCCTGTGCTGGGCACGATGGCGGTCGCCGCCGCAGGCGCGGTGATCGTCAAGAGCGAACTGCTGCGCGTACCGGACGCCGGCGCAGACGAAGTGTCCGGAACAGTTCGCCTCGGCTGGTCCACCACGGCGAACCTGATCGGCCGCAACATCGAAGTGCCGCCGAACTTCTGGCTGACTTCGGAGACCGGCGGCGCATGGATCGAGGCGCCGGACGGCACGCGCGTCTTCTCGCCGGCGCGGACCTTCCTCGGCGACCCGACTTCCCTCTACAACCCCTACCACTTCGGCAAGGACACGCCCGCAGAATTCCGGGCATGGCAAGTCGCGCGCGCGCTGCACGACGTACACGGGCTGGATCTCTCCACGGAGGAGGTGCTGCGCCGCGGGTTGCTGGACGGGCACGGATGGTCCGCGCTGGATCTGGAGCCGCCCACTACGCTGCGCCTCGTTCTGCCGCGTCTCCTGCTCGCACTGGTCTCGTGGACGGCAGTCGCCCTGCTCGGCGCGCGCCTCGCGTTTTTCTCGGCCAAGCCGGCCCGCACCGCCTGGGGCCGACACGCGCGCTCGAGCTTCGTGTGGGCCCTTCTCGCCACCTTGCTGGCCGGACTGATCCTCGCGGAAATGGGCGTACACGGCTGGCTCGGGCGCGACCAGGAGTTCGCGATCTTCCTGCTGGAGGACGCGCTCGCGCGCAGCCTGCCGCTGCACCTTCTCGCCTGGGCCGCGTGGCTAGCGCTCGCGGCGCTCGGCTGGCGCTGGTTGCGCCGCGCCTTCGAGCGCGTCGAAGTGGCTTCCTGGCAGGGGAATCCGCACGAACTCACGCCGCGTCAGGCGCGCTGGCTGCGGCGCTAATTCCTTCCCAATTCGGCCTCGACCTGCCCGAGGAACGAGCCCACGTCGGTCACCAGACCGACCGCGTGCAGCGTGCCGCGGTTCGCCAGTTTGACCGGCACCGACTCGCTCATGTCCACGCACACCGTGCGCACGCGCGCCGGCAACAGGTTGCCGACCGCGATTCCGTGCAGCGCGCTGGCCAGCATCAGGCACATGCCCGCCCCTTCCAGCGCCTCGAGGTACGCCGCCTGGGCGGCCAGCGCGTCGGTGACCACCTCCGTCAGCGGCCCGTCGTCGCGGATCGAACCGGCCAGCACGAAGGGCACGCCCTTCTCGACCAGCGCGTGCATGACTCCCGACTTGACAAGCCCGCTGCGCACCGCCGCCGTGACACCTCCGGCGCGGTTCACCGCGTTGATCGTCCACAGGTGGTGGCGCGAGCCGCCCTCCACCGCGCGGCCGCTCATCTGGCACACGCCGAGGCTGGTCTTGAGCAGCGCCTTCTCGAGGTCATGCACCGCGAACGCGTTGCCGGTCAGCAGCGCGTCCACCCAGCCGGCGCGCACCATCCGCGCCAGCGCCGCGTCGCCGCCGCTGTGTACCACCGCCGGCCCGACGACGAACACGATCTTGAGGCCCGCGGCGCGCGTCTCGCGCATCGCACGCGCCGCGGCGGCGATCGCCACGGACTTGTTGACCTCGGCCGACACGTCGTTCTGCATGAAGCCGAAGCCGCCGGCCGCGCGCTCGCGCTCGGGCGGCTTCACGCGGATTCCCCGGCCGCGCAACGCGACCGGCTCGCCCTTCCTGACCGCGCGCTGCTTGACGCATTCCGGCGCACCGCCGCGCAACACCAGCGCGCAGTCCATCTTCTGGCCGCCCGCCGCGTGCCAGCGGCCGTCCACGCGCACGTAGGTCTCGAAGTTGGTGGTGGCGTAGAACTCGTCGGGCAGGATTCCGTCGGCCTCGGCCGGCGCGAACGCGGCGTCGCCCATCGTCGCGACCGCACCCAGATACGCGATCGCCTCCAGCACGCGGTCGAGCGCCTGCGGCTCCGGTGCGCGCACGATCAGTCGCGCGAAGGAAGGCTCCTCGTTGGTGCGCCCGATCCGGAACTCCTGCACCTCGAAGGCGCCGCCTTCCTCGACGATGCGCGACATCACCTTGCGCAGAATGTCCGAGTCAATGATGTGACCCTCGAGGGTCACGCTCTCTTGCACGCCGCCGCCGTGCGTCATGGCCGCGGGATTGTCGCAGCGCGGCCTCCGGAGCCGGCGGCGAAGCGGCCATCCACCGCGTGGAAGCCGGGAAGCGGCGCGCTGCGGGCGTCGCGCAGAGGCTCCCAGGTCCGGCCGCCGTCGCGGCTGACGTCGGTCCCGCTGGGACCGGTGCAGAGAAACACGCCCCCCCCGCATGCGCTCGCGCAGGAGCGGAAGCCGCCGGGCGGCACGGCGGACGGAGTCCAGGTCGCGCCGCCATCCGCAGTCCAGGCCGCGGTTTCCTCGCGCGCTTCCGGCTGCAGGTAGTCGCCGCCGACGATCACGCCGTGCCGCGCGTCCGCGAAGCAGATCGAGAACACACCCGCCGACTCGGCGCCCTGCGCCAGCGGCGCCGCGACCGCACTCCACGTGAGCCCGAAATCCCCTGACCGCCACACGCGCGCCGCCGCGCCGCCGGTGCCGATCCACGCCCGCCCGCCTGGCTGCACGCAGACGCTGGTGCCGCTGGCGGCGAAGGCGTATTCGCCCGGAATCGTCGCGGGCAGCGCCGCCGCGCGCGTCCACAAGCGCCCGCCGTCGGCGGTGTGCAGCACCAGCAGTGCGCCTGCGACCGGATCGCCGACCAGCAGACCCGCGCGCTCGTCCCAGAAAGCGATGCCGTCGAAAAATCCCTCCGGCCAGGGGCAATCGAGCACCTTCTCCCAACTCTCCCCGCCCGTCGCGGTGAGCCAGACGCCGGATTCCGCGCCAGGTCCGGCCGCCATCAGCAGCGCGCGCCGCGCGTCGAAGGCGTGGACGTCGCGGAAATCGCGCGTCTCCGCGCCCGGAGGCGGCGCCACCGGTAGCCAGGTGCCGCCGCCGTCCACGGTGCGCAGAATCGTGCCGACGCTGCCGGAGGCCCATGCCACCTCGTGACCGGCAGCGCACAGCCCGCGCAGGGAAATGTCTTCGCGGGCGGGAGCCGCGCAGGCTCCAGCGGCCCCGAGGAGGATGAGAACGGCCGGCCGCATGCCCTCATCATGCCCTCTCTGCAAGGCCGCAACCGCGACGGCGGCCCTGTTCGGCCTCGTCTTCAGCCACGGCTGCCTGCCTTGCGCCGGCCTTGATCAGGCGATGGGCGGGATATCCCGCTCCATCACCGTCTTACGCCCGTCGGCCTGCGCGTTCGCGATGGCCCGGTCGCACAGTTTGCGCACGACCTCAGAAAGTTGCACCGCGACACCGCCGGAGGTGTTCATGGTCGACTTGGCGCGGATGTAGTCCTTGACCTTGGATTGGACGATGAGAATCTCGGTGTCAGCCATGACGTAGAAGGGCTGGGGGTCGGCGCGGAAGGCGCCGGCCCGCAGTCTAATCTCCGCCAAGCCTCCCGACGGGGGGAATTCCACCCCCATCCATCCGCGACCTCGGCCGCGATTTCCCAGCCGATCGCGTCGCCCGAGCCGTCGCCGATGCCTCCTTTTCGCCGTCAGGATCTCGCCGGATCCGAGGATCGCGCCGGAGGGGCGGGGCCGCCGGTCAGATCCGCTCGGGGTGGGCGACGGTCCGTTCGTTCTCGAGATTGCCGGTGTTGAGCGTGCCGGCCGGTTCGAAGAGCAGGATGTGCGCCTCCTCGTCGGCGATCGGCCGGTGCTCGACGCCGCGCGGCACGATCAGGAACTCGCCCTCGCGCACTTCGACGCTGCGCTCGCGGAACTCCATGCGGAAGCGGCCGCGCAGCACCAGGAAGAGTTCGTCCTCGCGCTCGTGGTGGTGCCAGACGAAGGCGCCGTGAAGTTTCGCGAGTTTGACCTGCTGGCCGTTCAGTTCGCCGACGATCTTCGGTTGCCAGTAGGCGGCGAAGGCGCCGAGTTTCTCGGCGAGGTTGACGGGGTCGCAGGGCGCCGCGCTCACAGTTCTGCGGAGGCGTCGGCGGCGGCGTGGAAGAAGATCGCGTCGGCACCGGCGGCGTCGAGGTCGAGCAGCGCCTCGGTGAACTTGATCGCGTGCTCGTCGCCGCTCGCGACCGCCGCGGCGACAACCTGCTCGCGCGAGGGCGGCTTGCCGTCGGGCAGCGCGTGCGCGTCGGTGCGGAAAGCCGCGTGGATCGCCGCGCAGGCCGTCCAGGTGGAGCGCAGGCCGCGCGCGACCGACTCCTCATCGAGCCAGGGCACCAGTCGCCGCAGCGCCACCGGGCCGGTGATCGCATGGATGTAACCGATGCGCGCGTCGCCCCCGTGCTCCAGGTAGGTGCGGGCGAACAGCGCCCCGATGCGCTGCGCGGTATCCGCCGGTTCTCCGCCGAGATCCGCGCGCGCCGCGGCGGCGATGAAGCCGGGACGGGCTGCGACGCGGCGGATTCCGGCCATCACCGAGCCGTTGGGCGCATCGGTGTCCGGCACGGCGTTCTCGACGATCGTCAGGCATTGCGGAAGGGGCAGGCGCTCGCCCGGCTCGTCCGCGCCGGACGGCGTGGGCGGCGGATCACAGCGTGAGGCCCAGAAGGCCAGCGCCGCAGCGAGTTCACGTCGGCGCGGCGCGGAGTCGTGTGCCGCGAGCGCGCGCGCGGCGTGACCGGCGCGGATCGCGCCGTGGAAGGCGTAGCAGCCGACGTCGTGTACGAATCGCGGCAGCCAGAGTTGCAGCGTGTCCGCAGCGCCGTGCTCCTCGATCTCGCGCCGGAACAAAAGGTCCCAGTCGGCGTAGCGGCCTGCCGCTCCGAGCACCGCACTCCAGTTCTCCGCCGCGATCGGCTCGCCGGGCGCTGGTGCTGGATCGAGACGCGCGGTGTAATCCTGAATCCATTCGGCGATCGCGCTGCCCGCGCCCATCGCGGCGAGCGCCTCGACCGCCATCGGCCCGTGATTGGAAGCGCCTCGGCCGTAGGTCGGGCCAAAGGATTGGAAGCGCTCGAAGGCGGCGTCGAGCGTGTCCTCTTGCAGGGCCGTCATCCAGGGCGGCGGCAGCAGGCCGGCGCTCGCGCACGCGCCGGCGGATGTGACCAGGAAGTCGCGGCGAGCCAGCATGAGGCCATGCTATCGCAGGAGGGATGAGCGGAAGGGCGGTACTTGTCAATGCTTTTGAGATATCTTTCACGTGAGTGGAAAGGGCCACCGAGATGGCCTCGGCAGCCGGTGGGTTGATCGAGCCGGCTGTGGGCAGGGCCGGCGGCGTCGGAGGTTGGCAGACCAAGCGTTCGGGGTGGAAGATGTATGCAGCGTCGAGCACGGCGAGCCGGTCCCGTACGCGGACCGCCTGGACGCATGAGCCTTGCGTGGTACACTTCCTACCAGCGGTTTAGGCTGCTCAGCGGTCGTCAGCCTGACGACGCTTGCTGTGTTCCGACACGCGACATAGGAGGCTCCCATGGCGTTCACGCGCCGCGAACTCTTGCGGCTTGGCGGTCTCGGTTCGATGGCGGCGATGCTGCCGAGTTTCCGCGCGCCCAGGCTTCTCGCTGCGCCCGGAGACTGCACCTCGCCACTCGATCCGCTTTATCTCACGCACGGCCTCAACCTGCTTTGCAGCGCCCACGCGACAGACGCTTTCTATGCCGGGCACGCCGGCGGTGCTGTCATTTCAGCGTATTACCTATGCCGCGAGGAAAATCTGGAGCCGGGAACCGAGGATGTCGTCAAAACCGCGCTGGACCGGCATTACCCGCTGACTCCCGACCCCTTTCCCGAAGAGAAGCCAGTTGCCGACGGGATTGCCAGCATTCTCCTGTCGCAGGAGAAGGGCATCGAGCAACTCTGCCGAAGCGGCCACAATGTGATTTTCCTGTCCCTGGCTCTGAAGGCCATGCACGACCTTCCGCAAGCGGTGACCCCGTCGCGGATCGAGGGGCTCCGGCGCACCATCGAGTCTCTGGCGCCTCGCAGCAAGGGAGAAAGCGACATCCAAGTCCCGGAATCAACCTCGTCCTTTTCGGAGTTCGTGCTGGAGGAGTTCCTCGGCAGCACGGAAGGAGGTCCGGGTCAGGGCTTCTCGGGTCACCTGCTGACCTATGGACGCGCCATCCTCGATCTGCGATTGCTGGGCCACGAGGCCTTCGCCCAGAAGTGCCTCGGTGCCTTCAAGTTGGCGGTCAGGACGGCGCGGCCTCGATCGCCGGGCAAGAATTACAAAGCAGTGCGCCCCAAGACGGAGTTTCTGCGTCCGGACGGCAAGGGATACTGGGAGCGTCGGGTAGCCGCCGATTCCATGGAAATTGGCCATCTCTTCAAGTACCCCTACGGTTTTTTCGGGCTGCGCAACCAATCCAAGAACAAGGAGTTGAATGCGGTGTGTCTGGACAACAGTTATCGGTTGTTCTGGAGTTAGAAGACTCGGGCTTGCCCCAGACGAAACCGTAGTTGTCAACGTGGGCTGATCCACGCGGGCGAGGAGGCAAGCGGTCATCGCGGGCTCACTTCTTCCTGACGGCGGGTTTCTCGGAGGCGGCCTGCCAAGCGTCTTTCATCGGCCCGCGCACCACTGCGGCGCCGGTCGCCGCGAGATGCACGGTTGTGCAGCCCTGCCGCCCCCACGCTCCGGAGGCTGGCTCGAAGCAGTCCGGACGGTCGTGGATGATCTTCCGCTGCTGCGCCGGAGAAAGTTTCACCATTCCGCGGCGGCCGTCGGGGTAGAGCGTCGCGAAGATGCGCCCGTTCACGCGGAAGTCGGGATGCCCCATGTGCTCGCCTTCGACGGCGCCGGCGAGTTGCAGCGCGATTCTGCGGAATTCGGCGGGGCTCATGCCGCTTCCGCGCTCACACCGTCAACTTGTTCTGGAACAGCGGCGCGAGGAGGCCGAGCGCCGTGGAGACTACCAGCACCAGGACGCCTGCGAGGCCGGCAGAATACCAAGCCACGCTGGAGAAGGGCGTGTTGGGCAGAGCGAAGGCCCACGCAGCATAGGCCACAGTGCCGGCGCACATCTCCCAGAGCGGCCAGACCCTGAACTTCACGGGCAGCGGCTTACCCGCTGTCTTGACTTTTGCGGCGTAAATCAGCCAGACGACGAGCGGCGTCGCGCTCAAAAAGCCCCAGAAGGCCCGCCAGTCGCCTGGAGTGACGGCGTCGGTGGTGTTGATGCCGGCGAGGAAAGCGACGTAGATGGTGACGACTTCGGTGGGAATGTAGCCGAAGAGCACGTTGAAGGCCACGCCAACCCCGCCCGGCGCAGTGGTAGATGCCGCGTCGGCCGCGGTCGGCTGCGCCGCCGCGTCCGGGGTTGTGTACGCGGCCTGAGCAATCTGTGCCAGCCCCTGCGGAGTCTGGCCGTGAGGGTGGAAGTCGGTACGCCGCGCGCACGCGGCATTCGTCAAGGAGTTGATGCTCATGAACGATCCTCCGAGAGTGGGGTTGAGAGAACGAAACGGGAACGTCTAGCCTTCGTCTCCTGGTTCATCGTGCGGGCGGAATGTGGACCGCGGCGAGCGATTTCTCGATAAAGGCCGCATACGACGGCGCCGAGAGGCTCATCGCCACCGTCACGTCCATCTGGCCGATCACCTCGAGTGCGGGAGAGACGAGGATCGAATCCACCGGATAGGTGTAGTGCTGCTGCAAAAGCGCGCAGAGCCGCTTGAGATCGGGATCTTCGGACTGCTCGGCCAGGCTTGGCAGGTCCTTCGCCAGGATCCAGGCGCTGACGAAGCCGCGGTTCAGAACCTCGATCACGCAGGGCTGGCCGAGAAGGCTCTCACGGAGCCCCTTTCCGCTTCCTCAACAAGATTCGTCGTCCAGGCAGCCGAACAGGATGACGACGTGCAGCGGCCGCTGCCGGTCGCACGCTTCGTGGAGGGCCGCAGTCAGATCCAGCCAACGGATCTCGGCGAAGGAGTAGAACTTCCGAGCCAGCCGCGCACGCGCCTCTTGCTCAGAGATTTCCGAATCGAAGGGAGAGCGCGCTGCCGTGTCCGCAACATCCGCGCCACCAACCAGTTCCATTCGCGGGATGTAGCCGATGTCTGCGATGATGCCGGCGTGCGGCCCGCCGTAGGGGATGTTGACGTCCACGTTGCCGTTGCGCGGCGGCAGGAAGAGATGGAAGGAACGCACCATTCCGCTCTGCCTATCCAGCAGTAAACGCCCAGCGAATTGCGCGGGAGTCAGAGTGGAAGTCGTCTCGGAGTCTCTGCCTTTCTCCAGCACGAACTCGGCGTGAATGCGCAGACTGACCTCGGCGAGGTCCGGCCCGATCGCGCGCAGGCAAGCCCAGGCTCCGGGTGCCGAGCCGTAGCCATGATGCATCGCGACCGTGGCGCCGGCGTGAAATTGCCGCAGGAAGGGCAAGGTCGCCGCGGCGTTCACTCTCCAGACGTCTCCTACTGCAACCGCATCCGCAGGCAGGAAGGGACGGAATGCCTCCATCCCGTGAGTCGCCTTCCGCGCGGCGGGCGTGAAGCCCTGCAACTGCGGATACGTCTCGTGCAGTTTGTACACGGAGTCGGCAAACGGCTCCCAGGCCGCCGCGACCTCCAGCGAACCCTCGCCCGTCAATTCCAGTCGCACGCGCTCGACAGCCGGTGCGGCTGCTGTCTCCTGCGCGGCGAGCGGCGCAGGTGTAAACAGGAGAGCGACCGATGCGAACAAGCCGGTCGGGTACATCGTGTGAGTCGGTGGTCCTTCCATGTCGGGGTGACTCCTCATGCCGGATGCCGCCATCTTAGAACTGATGGCCGGGGCAAGGGGCCTTCAGTGCGTGCCGAGACCGGCGCGCGGTCCGCGAGGCCGGCTTCGCGCAGGCTGCCAAACAACACGCCGCCGCCCAGCAGCCAGATCTCCTTGCCGGGCGCTCGTCGCCCTCGAGTGGTCCGCAGGCCACCGAGTGCGGCTGAACACCAAGGTGCGCATCTCCGGCGCGGACACCCCGACCTGTTGGCCGACGACGCGGTCGTACCCAATTGAATAATATTCTCTATTGACGAATACTTATTCGGACGTAAACATACCACCTTGGAGACCCTCGCCGCCCGGCGCAGCCTGATCGCGCACCTTCTGCGCGAGTCCGGCGCCGCCTCGCAGGCCGAACTGGCCTACGCGCTGAAGAAGCGCGGCGTGCGCGCCTCGCAGCCGGTGCTCTCGCGCGACCTGCGCGCACTCGGCGCGGTCAAGAAGGACGGCGCCTACCGCCTCGCCGAAGAGCAGCGCGTCACGCCGCTCGCGGCCCTGCGCCCGTTGCTGCGCTCGGTCCGCCTCGCCGGCCCGCACATGGTGATCGTCGCCTGCGAGCCCGGCTCCGCCAGCAGCCTCGCCCGCGCGCTGGAAGCGGCAGCCCTCGACGGCATCGCCGGCACCCTTGCCGGCGACGACACCATCTTCGTCGCGGTGGCCTCTTCCGCCGCCGCCCGGCGCGTGCAACAACACGTCGCGGCGCTCCTCTGACCTCCCCCATGCGCATCCTCCTCGCCTACTCCGGCGGCCTCGACACCTCCTTCCTCGCGGCCTGGCTCACCGCCCAGGGGCACGAGGTCCACACCTGCACCGTGGACTGCGGCGGCCTGGACGACGCAGAACGCGCCGACCTGCACCGCCGCGCGCTCGCGCTCGGCGCCAAGTCCCACCGCCTGGTGGACGCGCGCCGCGAGATGTTCGACCGCGTGCTGCGCTGGCTGCTGGCCGCCAACGTGCGCCGCGGCGGCACATATCCCCTCTCGGTCGGCGCCGAGCGCGGCCTGCAAGCCGCCGTCCTCGCGCGCGAAGCGCTGCGCAACGATTTCGATGCGCTCGCCCACGGCTGCACCGCGGCCGGCAACGACCAGGTGCGCTTCGAGTCCGCGCTGGCGATCGTCGCCGGCTCGCTCAAGGTCCTCGCCCCGATCCGCGACGAGCCGCGCGAGCGCGCCGAGCAGGTCGCCTGGCTGCAGGAGCGCAACCTGCCCATGCCGCCCGCAGGCGGCCTTTATTCGGTCAACGCCGGCCTCTGGGGCCTCACCATCGGCGGCGGCGAGACTCTCACCAGCGATCGGCCGCTGCCCGAATCCTCCTGGCACTGGACGCGCGACGCGCGCGCGACGCGCGACTTCCGCGTCCGCTTCGAGCGCGGCATCCCCGTCGCGCTCGACGGCACGGAGACGGATCCGGTCGCGTTGATGGATCGCCTCAACCGCGAGGCAGGCGCCTGCGGCGTGGGCCGCGGCTACCACATCGGCGACACGGTGCTCGGCATCAAGGGCCGCATCGGCTACGAAGCGCCCGCCGCCGAGGTGCTGCTCTCCGCGCACCGCGAACTCGAGAAACTCGTGCTGACGGAGGACCAGCGCACGGTCAAGGATCAGTTGGGCGACCAGTACGGCCGCATGCTGCACCAGGGCCGCTTCCACGACCCGTTGATGCGCAACCTTGAAGCGCTCTTCGCCTCGACGCAGGACCACGTCAGCGGCGAAGCCCTCGTGCAATGCGCGGGCGGCAGCGCGCTCGTGGCCGGCCTCTCTTCGCCGTTCTCGATGATGGCCGCGAGCGACGCCAAGTACGGCGAGCGCCCGGCCGCCGGCGCGGACCCCGCCGGCCCGCGCGGCCTGGCCCGGGTGTGGGCCGAACCCGCCCGCCTCTACGCGCGCGCTTCGCAGCGCGCGCAGGAGATCGCTTCACGATGACCCGCGTCCTACTTGACAAGATCGCCTCCGTCACCGCGCGCCTGCAGATCGGGCGCCACGCGGTGCTCGGCACCGACGTGCCCGCCGCGGCGGGCACGGTGCTGGCCTGCCGCGTGCTGAACGCAAAGACCAACTACAACACGCTGGAGAACCTCCACGGACGCATGGTCACGCTGCAGCCCGACGACCTGATCGCCGGCGCACTCGGCCACCGCGACGCGCTGCACGGCTTCGCCGGCCGTGTGCCGGACTCGGTCGCGGTCGGCGACAAACTGCAATTGTTGAACCTCGGCGGCGTGATCGGCACCGGCGCGACCTCCGTGCCGGGCCTCGGCTCGCCGTTCGAACTGGAGGTGCTCGGCGCGATCCTCCACTTCCCGCACTTCGGCGAGCGTGTCGGCGTTCCGGCCAACATCGCGGCCGGCGCGCTGCCCGCCGCACCTCTGCCCAGCCGCCTGCCGCCGGTGCTGGTGCTCGCCGGCACCTCGATGGACTCTGGCAAGACCACCGCCGCCGCGGCCGTCGTCGCCGGCCTCACCGCGCGCAGCCTGCGCGTCGCCGCGGGCAAGATGACCGGCGTCTCGCTGCGCCGCGACATCCTGCAGATGGAGGACTGCGGCGCCTCGCCGGTGGCGCTGTTCACCGATTTTGGCGTCGTCACCACCAATGAGCAGAACGCGGTCGCCGCAGGCCACTCGCTGATCGCGCACCTCGCCGAGAGCGAGCCTGATGTGATCGTGCTCGAACTTGGCGACGGCCTGCTCGGGACCTACGGCGTGCGCGCGCTGCTCTCCGACACCGCCTTTCGCCGCTCCATCACCGCGATGGTGCTGTGCGCCGCGGATCCGGTCGGCGTGTGGGGTGCGGTGCAATTGCTGAAGGATCGCTGGAACCTCAAACCTGCGGTCGTCAGCGGCCCGGTCACCGATTCGCCGGTCGGCCAGCGCTTCTGCCGCGAGGAACTGGGCTTCCAGGCCTGGAACGCGCTGAAGAGCAGCAAGCAACTGGTGCGCGCGGTCGTCTCCGCGCTCGGGATCAAGGAGCCGGTCGCCGTCGCATGAAGACGGTTCCCGTGTTCGTGGCCGGTGCGCGCGGTCTGCTCGCCGGCGAGTTCCTGCGCCTGCTCGCCGGCCATCCGGCCTTGCATCTGGCCGGCGCGTACTCGCGCGGCGGCGACGGCGCGCTCGCGGACTGCCACCCCCATCTCGCCGGCACGACTCCGGGCGCGGCCGCTCTGCGTTCGCATGATGCGCTCGCCGGCGACCTCGCGCGCGCGCTCGCGCACGGACCCGCCGCGCTGCTGCTCGCGATGAACCACGGCGAAAGCGCCGACGCCTGGCGCGTGCTGCGCGCGCAACTGGGTGCCGTCGCCAACCGCCTCACCGTGGTGGATCTCTCCGCCGACTTCCGCCTGCCCGCAGTCGGTTCTGCCGGCTCGGAGGCTGTGCTCGCGGACGAGACCTGGCACTATGGGCTTCCGGAGTTGCACGCGATTCCGCGCGGCGCGACGCGTATCGCCGCGGCCGGTTGCTTCGCCACCGCGTTGCAACTCGCCATCGTGCCCGCCGCGCGCGCGGGCCTGCTCGACCCGGCGCTCCCGATCATCGCGCACGGCGTCACCGGCTCGAGCGGCAGCGGCGCGCAGCCGAAGCCCGCTACGCACCATCCGCACCGCCATGACAACCTCTACGCCTATGCATGGGACGGCCATCGCCACGAAGCGGAACTCACGGCCGCGCGCAACTTCCCGCAGGGCGCGCCCCCGGTCCACTTCGTCGCGTGCAGCGGGCCGTTCAGCCGCGGCATCCACCTGTCGGCCGCGCTCGCTTTGAAGCCCGGCGTCACGCCGGAGCAAGCGCGCGAGGCCTACCAACGCACTTTCATCGGCTCCGCCTGCGTGCGCGTGCTGGACGAGGGCACACCGCAATTGCGCGCGATCACCGGCGCGAACCGCGCCGACCTCGCGTGCGGCATGCGCGGCGGCGTGTTGCACGTCTTCTGCGCGCTCGACAACACTCTCAAGGGCGGTTCCGGCCAGGGCCTGCAGTGCCTGAACCTCGCCCTCGGCCTGCCGGAAACCGCCGGCATTCCGCTCGCCGGACTCGGATTCTGATCATGACTTCCGCCACCGTCACCCCCGCCGCACCGCGTCTCGCAGAGTTTCCGGCCTACAAGCGCCTGCCGCTCGAGGTCGTTGGCGCGCAGGGCTGCGAGATCGTGCTGCGCGACGGTCGCCGCCTGCTCGACCTCTACGGCGGCCACTGCGTCAACACGCTCGGCGCGGGCGACGCCGGCCTGCGCGCGGAAATCCTTTCCCAGTGGGACCGGCTCTCCTTCGCCACCAACCTGCTCGACCACGAGCCGCGCCGCCGATTCCTCGCGGCCTTCGCGCGCAACCTGCCGGAAGGATCGTGGCAAGTGTTCTGCTCCAACAGCGGCGCGGAAGCCAACGAGAACGCTCTGAAACTCGCGCTGAAGGCCACCGGCCGCACGCGCGTGGTCGCCTTCTGCGGCGCGTTCCACGGCCGCACGGCGGGCGCCAGCGCCGTCACCGATGGCAAGCGCTGGTGCGCGGACCCCTTCGAGGTGGTGCGTGCGCCGTGGGGCTCGGCCGCGGAGGTGAATGGCGCCACCGCCGCGGTGATCCTCGAACCGATCCAGTCGCTGGCCGGCGTCGTGGACCCGCCCGCAGGCTTCCTCGAGTCGTTGCGCGCCGCCTGCGACGCGCACGGCGCGCCGTTGATCTTCGACGAAGTGCAGACCGGTAACGGGCGCCTCGGCGCGCCGTGGTCCGCGCAGCACTTCGGCGTCACGCCGGATCTCTTCACCACCGCGAAGGGCGCGGGCGGCGGTCTGCCGATCGGGCTCACCGTCGCGCGCTCCGACATTGCCGCAAAGGTTTCTGGCCACGCACTGGGCAGCACCTTCGGCGGCGGCCCGCTCGCGCTCGCCGCGGCCGCGCACGTCGCCGAGCGCATCGCGGAGCCGGGTTTCCTCGACAACGTGCGCGCGACTTCCGCAGTGCTGCGGCGCGCCGCGGGCCTTGGCCCGGTCGCGCGCGTGCGCGGCGCGGGTCTGTTGCTCGGCCTTGAACTGCGCGCCGGTGCCACCGCCTCCGCACTGCGCGACGCGCTGCTCGCCCGCGGCTTCCTTGCCGGCACTTGCGACGATCCGCAGGTGCTCCGCCTCTGCCCCCCCCTGACCCTGACCGCGGCTCACGCCCAGTCCTTCCTCGACGCACTGGCGGCGCTTCCCCGCACGTGACACCCGTCGCCGCCGCCGCCCGCCTGAACGGGTTCCATCACCTCGGCGACCTCGCCGCCGCGCAGGCGGAGACGCTCGTCGCGCGCGCGCTCGAACTGCGCGCCGGCGCCGCTCCCGGCGACTTGACGGGCCGCGCGCTCGGCCTGCTCTTCCTCAACCCCTCGCTGCGCACGCAGGCCTCCTTCCAGCGCGCGGCACAGCGCCTGCACATGGACCTCGTGAACCTGCAGGGCGACAAGATGTGGAGCCTCGAGACGCGCGACGGCGCCGTGATGGATGGCGAGGCCGCGGAGCACGTGAAGGAAGCCGCCGCCGTGCTCGGCCGCTACGTGGACGTGCTCGGCGTGCGCTCCTTCGCGGCCTTCCGCAGCCTTGAGGAGGATCTCGCCGACTCCCTGGTGAGCGGTTTCCATCGCCACGCGGGTGTCCCGGTGGTCAACATGGAGAGCGCGCGATGGCATCCGTGCCAGGCGCTCGCCGACTGGGTCACGCTCGATCAGTTGCGCGTGCCGCAGCGCGCGAAGTTCGTGCTGACCTGGGCCTGGCACCCGAGGCCCCTGCCGCATGCGGTACCGAACAGCACGCTGTGCATGGCGGCGCAGCGCGGCATGGAGGTGGTGCTGCTGCACCCGCCGGGCCTCGAACTGCACGAATCCGTGCTCGCCGAGGCGCGCCGCCTGGCCGCGGTCGCGGGCGGCCGCCTCACGGTCACGCACGACCGCGCGGCCGCGCTCGCGGGCGCCGCAGCCGTTTACGCGAAGTCCTACTCCAGCCTGCGCCACTGGGGCGAGGCCGAGGCGGAATCCGCGTTCCGCGCGGACCTGCGCGATTGGCAAGTCACGCCCGAATGGCTGGCGCCCGGCGCGAAGTTCATGCACTGCCTGCCGGTGCGGCGCAACGTCGTGGTCGCCGACGCCGTGCTCGACGGCCCCGCCAGCGTCGTGCTGGAGCAGGCCGAGAACCGCCTGCACGCCCAGACCGCGCTGCTCGAGCGCATCCTCTCATGAAAGAACTCATCACCGCCGCTCCTTACATCCGCCTGCAGCGCGGCAAGATTTTCGTCGTCAAGGTCGGAGGCTCCTGCCTGCAGCGCAAGCAGGATCTCGAGGCCTTCGCGGCGCAACTCGCGGCGGTACACGCCTTCGGCGCGCTGCCGGTCGTGGTCCACGGCGGCGGCCCGCAGGCCGATTTGCTGCAGCGCGCGCTCGGCGAGGAGGTGCACAAGGTGGACGGGCGCCGCGTCACGACCGCGCTGGCGCTGCGCGCGGTGCGCATGAGCATGGCCGGCGAGATCAACGGCGAGGTCGCCGCGGCGCTGACCGCCGCCGGCGCGCCGGCAGTCGGCGTGTGCGCGGCCTCGGCGGGCATTGCGCTCGCGCGCAAGCGCGCGCCGATGCAGACCACCGAAGGCCTGGTGGACTTCGGCGATGTCGGCGACATCCTCTCGCTGGACGTCAAGTCGCTGCGCGCACTGCTCGCGGCGGGCTGCGTGCCGGTGGTGTGTCCGCCGGCTGGCGACGGCAAGGGCGGCTTCCTGAACGTCAACGCCGACCTGCTCGCGGCGGAACTCGCAGTCGCGCTCGGCGCAGCCAAACTGGTGCTCGTCACCGGCGCGGCCGGAGTGCTCAAAGACCCCGCCAACCCGCGCTCTCTGCTCTCGCTGCTGAACCTGGACCAACTGCGCGAGTTGCGCAAGTCCGGATCGCTGAAGGATGGGATGCTCGTCAAGGCGACGGCGATCGAGCGCGCGCTCGCCGGCGGCGTGGACCGCGTACACGTGATCGGCGGCGCCGACCCGCAGGCCTTGCTGGTCGAACTCTACACCAACCATGGTGCCGGCACGATGATCGCGCGCGAGCCGCACGTCGCGGCGCCGACTCTCGCGGCGGCGGGCATCGCGCCGGCCGCGGCTGCGGCGATCCTGTGACGATGGATCTTTCCGCGCTGCTCCGCGACCTGGTCGCGATCCCGAGCCCCTCCGCAGAAGAGGCGGCGCTGGGCGACTTCGTCGCGCGTCGGCTCGCTGCGGACGGTTTCGACGTCGGCCGCGTCGGAGCGGGAGTTGTCGCGGAGGCGGGCCCGGAGGGTGCTCCGGTCCTGCTGCTGTGCAGCCATCTTGACACCGTGCCGGCCGGCGCCGGCTGGACTGCCGACCCGCTCCGCGCGCAGTGGGACGGCGACCGCCTGGTCGGCCTCGGCGCCAACGACGCGAAGGCCAGCGTCGCCGCGATGATGACCGCGGCTGCCGCGTGGCGTGCAGCGGGCGCACGCGGCGGATTTCGCCTGCGCCTCGCCTTCAACACGCTCGAGGAGACGACCAACGGCGGGATGGAGCAACTGATCGCGCAGAGCGGGCTTCCGGACGCGGCGGTGATCGGCGAGCCGACCGGCCTTGAGGTGGTGCGCGCGCAGTCGGGCCTCGCGGTGCTCGAGGCGGAATGGCACGGCCGCTCCTGCCACGCGGCGCACGTCGGCCGTGTCGCGCACGAGAACGCGCTGCTCGCGGCTGCGCGCGATCTCGCGGGCTTCCCGCAGTGCCTGACGCTCGGCGAGCCGCACGCGCTGTGCGGGCCGAGCACCGTTGCCGCGACCGTGCTGCACGCGGGTGAGCGGCACAATAAGGTGCCCGACCGCGCGCTGGCCGTGCTTGACGCGCGCCTCGCGCCGAACGCCGGCGCCGACGACGCGCTCGCGGTGGTGCGCGCGCGCCTGCCGAACGCGCATGTCCGCGTGCGTTCCGCGCGCCTCGAACCGTTCGAGACTCCGGAATCGCACCCCGTCGTGAGAGCCGCACTGGCGGCCGCCGGCCGCCCTGCGGCGATCGGCTCCTCGACGATGTCCGACATGGCGCTGCTGCAGGGAGTTCCGGCCGTCAAGTGCGGCCCGGGTCGCACCGAGCGCTCGCACACGCCGGACGAGTTCGTCACGCGCGGCGAACTCGAGGCCGGCTTCCGTTTCTACGCGCGTTTCCTCGAACTCGCGCCGGTGGCGCAACTCGCATGAACCCGCACCACAAGCCGATCTGGGACCGCGGCGAGGCCGTGGACGCCGAGATGCTCGCCTTCACGATCGGCGACGACTGGCGCATGGACCGCGAACTGATCGCGCACGACCTGCGCGTCTCGCTCGCGCACGCCGACGCGCTGAAGCGCGCGAAGATCCTCGACGCGGCTGCGCACGCCAAGATCAGGACCGGGCTCGAGGAACTCGCGCGCGAGCAGGTCGAAGGCCACTGGACTCTCGAGTCCGCGGACGAGGACGTGCACAGCGCGGTGGACCGGCGCCTGATCGAGAAAATCGGCGAGGACGGCCAACGGCTGCACGCCGGGCGCAGCCGCAACGAGCAGGTTGCGACCGCGATGCTGCTGTGGCTGCGCGAGGCGGCCTCCACCGCCAGCGAGGGCCTGCGCTTGCTGGTCGGCGCGTTGGACACGATCGCCGAGACGCGCGGCGCGCTGCCTCTGCCCGGCTACACGCACCTGCGCCGCGCGATGCCCGGCACGCTCGGCGACTGGGCCGCCGCCCACGCCGCGGCCTTCCGCGCCGACGCCGCCGACCTCGAGTCCGCCGCGGAGCGCTGGCGCAAGTGCCCGCTCGGCAGCGGCTCGGGTTACGGCCTGCCGCTGAAACTCGACCGGCGCTTCCTCGCGCGCGCGCTCGGCTTCGCCGCGCCCGCGGAGCCGGTCACCGCGGTGCAGCACGGACGCGGCCGCGCCGAACTCGCCTATCTGACGGTGCTGGAGGGCGTCGCGCTCGACCTTGGCAAACTGGCTGCCGACCTCTGGCTCTATACGAGCGCCGAGTTCGGCTTCGTCGCGCTGCCTGAATCGTTCACCACCGGATCGTCTTTGATGCCGCACAAGCGGAATCCCGACGTGATCGAGTTGACACGCGCGCAGACACGGCAGGTCGCGGCCGACCGCACCGCGCTGCTGGCGGTGCTCGCGGATCTCCCGAGCGGCTACCACCGCGACTTCCAGTTGCTCAAGCCGCCGCTGTTCCGCGCTCACGCGCGAGTCGCGGCGATGCTGCCGCTGTGGGCGCGGATGATTCCGCTGCTCGAGTGGCAGGAAGAAGCGCTGCGCGTCGCGGCAGCGGACCCGGCGCTGCAGGCAACCGCGCGCGCGCTGGAGGCCGCGGCGCAGGGCGTCCCCTTCCGCGAGGCCTACCGCACGATCGCGACGCGCGAGCCGAAGGCCTGATTCGGCGGAATCAGAGTGCGCGCAGGGCCTCGACCGGCTTCAGGCGCGCGGCGCGCAGCGCGGGGATCAGGCCGCCGAGCAGGCCGAGGCCGAAGGCCAGGGCGAAGGCCTTGGCCGCGAGCCCGAACGACAGTTCGAAGCGGAAAGACACGTCGGTGAAGGTGTTCCAGTTCGTCATGCCGGTCTGCAGCCCGTCGAAGGGCAGCGCGATCAGGAGGCCCAAGGCGCCGCCGATCAGACCGATCAGCGCCGCTTCGAACAACAGCGCCAGCACCACTGCGGCGCGCGAGTAGCCGATCGCCATCAGCACGCCGACCTCGTGCGTGCGCGCGCTGATCGCCGCACTCATCGTGATCGCGGAGCCGACCACGGCTCCGAGCGACATGATGACGGTCAGGATCCGCGCGAGCGCCGTCAGCATCCCCCCCAGTTGCGCGGTCTGGCTGCGGAGATAGGTGCGCTCGTCGAGGAACTTCGACGCCACGCGCGGATCGTTCTCCAGTTCCTTGGCGACCGCATCGCTGTCGGTGCCGTCCTTCAGTCTCGCGATCACGCGCTGGAAGTACGGGCGATCGAGCGCCTCCATCATGCGCTCGACGTCGCCCCACACTTCCCCCCCTTGCGCGCCGGACATTTCATAGACGCCGACCACCCGGAAGGGAACCGTGTTGAGGACCAACGTCTCGCCGATCCCGCAATTCTTCATGCGCGTCGTCAGCGGCCTGCCGACCACGATCTCATCGGTTCCCCATTGCATCCAGCGGCCGTCAACGAGGCTCACGCGCTCGCCATAGACCTTCAGCGATGCTGGCTGGATGCCTCGCAGAGGCACGTTGGTGAGCCCGCCCTTCACTTGTGCCATGTACACGGCAAGAAATGTTTCCGCCGCCGCGAGCGGCCGGCCGTCGGCTTCGCGCTCGATCTCCGGGCGCTCGTCCAGCAAGATCTCGACGCGGTCGCGCCCGATACCGCTCTCGCCCTCGGCGTTGGCGCCGGGGCGCAGATAGATGCCGAGGCCGGAATTTCCGCCGACGTCGAAGGCGCGCTGAAAGCCGTCGCGCAGCGCGAATACGCCGGCGAACACTGCAACCGTCATCGCGACGCCCAGCGCCGTCAACGCGGTCGTGGATTTGCGCACCGCGAGATTGCGCAGCGGGTAGGAGAAGGGAAGCGCCATCATCCCTCGTGGCGCAGGGCCTGGGTGGGACGAAGGCGCGCCAGCAGCAGCGCGGGAAAGAGTCCGCTGATCAGGCCGACCGCGGTCAGGGCGCCGATGCCGATCAGCAGCGTCGCGCCGGTGACGTGATAATTGGGAATGAAAGTGCCGAAACCGGCGCGCAGGCCGGATTCGGTCAGCGTGGTGAGCAGCAGGCCCAACGCGCTCCCGAGAATCGTCAGCAGGACCGCCTCGCCGAGCATCGCGCGCGCGATCGCGCCGTCGTGGAAGCCGAGCGCCTTCAGGATCCCCGTCTCGCCGACGCGCTGACGCCCGGCCAGCAGCATCGCGTTGATCACCGCGAAGAACACCGCGATCACGATCGCGCCGCCGACCATGGCCACGAACATCGGCACGTTGCCCATCATCGAGACGAAGGCGGCCTGGAAGGCCGCCTCGGTGCTCGTCGTCGTGCGCTGCGGCCCGTTGGCGAACTGGGAATCGAGGGCGCCGATCACGGCCGCTGCGTCGGCGCCCGTCTGCAGGTTGATCGAGTAGGCGCCCACGCCGTCGGGCCCGCTGGCCTGCCCCGAATCGAGCATCTCGAGCAGGTAGTCATGCCGGAACCACATCGTGCGGCCGTCCACGTTGCTCTTCAGCGGCTCGTAGATTCCAACGACGTTGAATTCCCACGCCGTGTCGTCCTCCTTCTGGAAGATGGTGCCGATGATCGGCACCGTGTCGCCGACCTTCCACTTGAACTTCGGATCCTGCGCGAGGCCCTCGCCGATCAGGCATGCGCGGCGGTCCGCCTTCATCGCGTCCAGCACGGCCTGCCGCGCGGCCTCGCCGGTCACCCCGCCCGGCCCTGCGACGATGCGCAATTCGCGCTCGTACATCGGAAAGAACGAATCCGGGACGATCCCGAATTGGGGGATGAAATTCGCCGGCTCCTGGTAGTAGCCCCCGAACCACTGGAATGGCGTGACGTCCGCCACGCCGTCGGTCGCGCGGATCTTTGGCTGATAGTCGCGCGGCAGATCCACGAAGAGGCTCACGGAACTCTGCATGAACAGCCGGTCGCTCGAGGCCTGGCTCACCGCCGCGCTGAGGGTCGTCAGCAGCGAAATCAGGAAGCAGAGCAGGAAGAATGCCACGCCCATGGCGAGTACGGCCAGCGCGGAGCGCGCCCAGTGCACGCGCGGGTGGCGCCGCGACAGGATCCACGGAGTCCCGCTCATGCGTGTACCGGCACCCGGCTTCCCTCGATCAGCAGGCCCTTGTCAAGCCGCAGAACGCGCCGCGCCTTCTCCGCCGCCGCGGTGTCGTGCGTGACCATCAGGATGGTCTTCTTCATCTCCGCGTTGAGCCGGCGCATCAATTCCATCACCGCGTCGGCGCTCGCGCGGTCGAGATCGCCGGTCGGCTCGTCGGCGAGCAGGATGTCGGGATCGGTGGCGAAGGCGCGGGCGATCGCGACGCGCTGCTCCTGGCCGCCGGACAACTGCCGCGGCCGGTGGTCCATCCGATCCTTCAGCCCGACGATCTCCAGCGCGTACTCCGCCTGCTGGCGGCGCTGCGCCTTCGACAAGGGCTGCAGGTTGAGGGGCAGCAGCACGTTCTCGAGCGCGGTCAGCACCGGCACCAGATTGAAGGACTGGAACACGAAGCCGACGTGGCGCGCGCGCCACGCCGCGAGCCGGCTGCCGCGCAGCGCGTCCACCTGCGTGCCGGCGACGTGTACCGCGCCGGAATCCGGCACGTCGAGGCCGCCGACCAGGTTCAAGATCGTGGATTTACCGGAGCCGCTGGGGCCCATCAGCGCGACGAAATCGCCCGTCGGGACCGTGAAACTCATGTTGTCAAGAACGACGAGAGTCTCGCCGCCGCGCGTGTAGGTCTTGGTGACTGATTTGAATTCGACTTGTGCCATCATGCCTCCTTGCGCCGGACTCCGTCGCCGTCCTGAAGGCCCGCCGGCGGGTCCAGCACCACCAGTTCGTTGCCCGACAGGCCGCTTTCGACCCGCGCCATGCCGTCGTCGCGCTCCTCCCCGATCTTCACGGCGCGCCGTTCGACGCGGCCGTCCGCGAACAGGAACACGGCGGTTTCGGCGCCGCGCACCAGCGCGCGCGCAGGAACCAGAACTTCGGCGGGCTTGCCGGCGTGCGCGTCCGCACCCTCCGGCACGAAGACCACTCGCACGCCCATCTCGGGCAGGATGCGGTCATCGCGATCGAGAAACTCGCAGCGCAGTTCGACGGTCGCCTTCACGCGGTCCGCGGTCGGCCAGATCTGGCGCACGCGGCCGCGGTATGCGTCCTCCGGAAACGCATCCAGGTAAATCAGAACCTGCGCGCCGGGCCGCGCGGCCACCAGGCTGGTCTGCGCGAGTTCGACCTGCACCTCGAGGGTCTCGAAGTCCACCAGCGTCGCCACCGAGCCGCGCGCGTTAGGGCCGGTCGCGCCGATCGCGCTCACGACCTCTCCGACCTCTGCGTTCTTGCGCGTGATCACGCCGTCGAAGGGCGCGCGCACGCTGCTCTTCGCGATCATCACCTCGATCTCGCGCACCGAGGAGCGCGCGGCATCGCAGCCGGCGCGCAGCGACTCGCCGCTCGCGGCCTGGACTTGCACCGCCGCCGCGGCGGAATTCAGCCCCGCCTCGGCCTGTTCCAGCGCGCCCTGCGCCGAGTCGAGAGCGGACTGCCTTTCGTCGCCGCTCGCGACCAGTTTCGCGATCCGATCGCGCTCGGTCAGCGCGAGATTCCTCTCCGCGCGCGCGCGATCCTCCTCGGCGCGGAACCGCTCCAATTCGCGCGCGGCGCGCTCAATATCGGCCTCGGCCCCGAGCACGGCATGGCGGCTGCGTTCCAGCGTGGCCTCGAGTTGCTCGGTGTCCAGGCGCGCGATCAGGTCGCCCCGCTTCACGCGCATCCCCTCCTCCACCGGCATTTCGACGAGGCGCCCTTGCATGTCGGTGGACAGCGCGGCCTGCGTGCGCGCCACCACGTAGCCGTTGGCCGCCACGCCGCTCTGCGCAACCGCGCCGCCGATGCGCTGCACGCGCGCGAGTTCAACGAAGGGCGCACCCGCGCCGCCGAGGAACCACCCGTTCCGCCAGCCGAACCATCCGGCGGCGAGCAGCACCGCAGCCAGCAGGATCCATGGCAATTTGCCGCCGGCGCGGCGCGCGGTCGCCGTGCCGCGGTCAATCTTCAGTCGCTGGAGGTCGGGCGCCGCGTCCACCTCACTGAATCATAGAGCCGAGTCACACCCATCCCTATGATTTCGCCGTGCCGGAAACCGGGATGGCCGAGCACTGGAGTCCGCTCGACAGCGCGATCCTTGTGGCGTACCTGCTGGGGATGCTCGCGATCGGCGTGGTCGCGTTGCGCCGGATCCGCGTCTTCGAGGACTGGTTCCTGGCCGGACGCGGGCTGACGACGCCGATCCTCGTCGCAACCCTCGTCAGCACTTATTACGGCCTCGACGTGACCTTCGGCGCCTCGGAGACCGCCTTCGAGGAGGGCATCAGCGCCTTCTTCGCCTACTCCGCGCCCTTCTATCTCGCCTACGCGGCCTGCGCGTTGCTGGTTGCGCCGCGTCTCAAGCGCATCGCCGCGCGCATGCTGCTCGGATTCCCGCGCGAGTACGCACTGCTGGTCGCGCTGCCCGCATCCGCCTTCGCGTACGCGCTCGCCTGCCTCGGCGGCGCGCGGAGGCGCGCATGACCTGGGCGACGTGGCTGGCCATCGCGATCTGCGGCCCGGGCGCGCTGTTCGTGTTCGCCTGGTTCGTGCGCGATCTGCTGCGCATGCGGCGCGGATCGCCGCCGCCGCGGAATCGGACCGGGGACGAAGGGGAGTCCGGTTCAGCCTTGCCTTAAGCCGCGCGCACCGCCGACACGATCGCGCGCACGTCCTCGACACGGGTCGCCGCGCCGTAGCGCGCCTTCGCGCTGAAGTGAATCGCCGCGGCGCCGGTCGCGCGCACGATGCGCGCGGCGTTCGCGGCCCGCACCCCGCCGCCTGGCATCACCTCGATGCGACCGGCTGCGCGCAGCACCAGCGCGTGCAGCCTGGAGATGCCGTGCTCGACGCCCAACGGGTCGCCGGATGTCAGGACGCGCGCACACCCGGCAGCGATCAGCGCGTCGAGACCGGCCTCCTGGTCCGCGAGCGCGTCGAAGGCGCGATGGAACACGAAAGGCAGCGGCGCGGCGGCGGCAATCAGCCGCTCGAGGGCAGCGCGATCCACCTCGCCGTCGCGCAACGCGCCGGCCACGATGGCATCGGCGCCGGCTTCGCGCAATTGTGCGGCCAGCGCCACCATCGCCTCCAACTCGCGTGCGTTATATGTGAAGTTGCCCGCGCGCGGTCGCAGCATCGCAACTACCGGCAGGTCCGCCGCATCCTTGACCTTGCGCACGAGGTCGGCGGGGGGGGTCAGGCCGCCGCAAGCAAGTTCCAGGCACAACTCCAAACGGTCGGCGCCACCGGCTACGGCTGCTCGCGCGTCCTCCACGCTCTCCACGCACACTTCGGTCGTGACGTAAGATCCCTTCATGCTCCGAGCGGCGCTCCTTTCCCTGCTTCTCTGCGGCTTGCCGGCCTGCTCGTCGGCAGTTTACGTGCAGGCCAACCTCCAGGGCTACGGGCTCGGAGCCGCAGCCAGCGCGCGTTTCCGGGGCTTCACCTGGGCGCCGGTGCACGCCAGCGAGAATCCGCTGCGCGACCGCACGATCGGCAGCCTCGCCGCGGAGGCATTGCGCGCGCGCGGCCTGGAGGACCGCGGGGAGCGCCCGCCCGAGGGCCAGGACGAGTTCCTGATGTCGGTCCTGACGGAGATCGCGGAGACCGCCCAGTACATCCCCCCCCAGACGCGCATCCTGCACACCTACCGGCCGGGCCGGACCTGGCGGTATTGCGTGGCAGCCGAAGGGGGGGGCGCCCAATGGGTGACCGTCCACGACCCCGGCGACTGGTATCCGGAGACCTGGACGACCGGCGGCTATACCGAACGCGTGTTCACCCACCGCCTGACGCTCCGGTTCGTGGACTCCGCAGGGCGCGAGGTCTGGAACGGAACCGTCAGCGCGGTCGGGCCGAGCGGCGATATTGTTGCTGTGATGCGCACCTGCGTGCCGTTGTTGCTGCAGGAGTACCCGGAACCCAGCGGGCTGCCGGCCGACCGTTTGGTCGCGTTGGCGCCGCCGCAGGCCGCCTCAGCCCCCGTCCAGCAATGATCACCGACCTCGCCCTCTGCCTCGCGACTCGCTGGCTCTGCTAGAAGATGCTGCGGATTGCAAGCAGCAGGCCGAAGATGAACATCGGCACGCCGGCGATCGCGCCGATCACCGTCAGCGACAGCGCGATGCCGGCCGCCATGAAGGCGAATCCGAGCACGGCGGCAAGCAGGCGGCCGATCACCTTCACGGTGATCGTGACCGGAGCGAGGATCCAGGAGGCGGCGGAGGCTGTCATCGTCCGAGCGTCATGCTATACGGAATGGCGCCGCACGCGCGTGCTTATCCGGCGCGCTGCTGCTCCGTGGCACGCAGGCGCAACTCCTCGAGATCCGCCGGCAGCGGCGCTTCGACCTCGATCCGCGCGCCGCCGCTGGGATGCGCGAAGGACATCCGCCACGCGTGCAGCGCCACGCGCCGGCTGCGCAGCGCCAGCGGCGATTCGGCGCCGCGCGCGTACTTGCGCTCCCCCACCAGCGGGTGGCTCGCATGCGCGAAGTGCAGGCGGATCTGGTTGTGGCGCCCGGTCAGCAGATCCACCTCGACCTCCGTGGTCGCCGGATGTTGCGCCAGCACGCGCCAGCGCGTCTCGGCAGCCTGGCCGCGCGGCGACACGCTCGCCACCGCGCCCGCTTCCGCGATCCGGAACGAGAACTTGCCGGCTGCGCCGCGCAAGCGGCCGCGTGCGAGCGCCCAGTAGGTTTTCTTGACGGCGCGGAGGCGGAACATCTCCTCGAGCGCGGCGCGAGTCCCGGGATCGCGCGCGAAGAGGATCGCGCCGGAGGTCTCGCGGTCAAGGCGGTGGACCGTGAGAGGCCCGAGTTTCTGCGCGCGCAATGCGTCGAGCAGCGTGCGACCCTCCGCGTTCGGCGTAGGCACCGACAACATCCCGGCCGGCTTGTCGGCGACGAGCAGATGCTCATCCACGTAGAGCAAGGGGATTTCGCGCGCCGCCACGCCGGAAGTTTAATGATTCGCGCGCGACACGTGCCGCGCGAACCCGCCCTTCGTGTACGGTCCCCGCTCCAGTCATGATGCGGACCCCGACGCCCGCGATGCCCACCCCGCGCCGCCGAAAGCCTGCTGCCCCCGCCCGTCCGGCTGCGCCCCGCCGCGCCGCCGCGCGCGTGAGCCTCGCGCGCGCGCTGTCGAAACTCGGCCTGTGCTCGCGCACCGAGGCGTTGCGGTGGATCGCCGAGGGACGCGTGAAGGTGGACGGCCGGTTGGCGCGCGATCCCGCGGTGCGCGTGGATCCGGACCGCACACGCATCCGCGTGGACGGCGCTCCCGCCCGCGCCGCGGCCAGAGTCTACCTGATGATGAACAAGCCGCGCGGTGTCCTGACAACCCGCGAGGACCCGGAAGGCCGGCCGACCGTCTATGGATTGATGAAGGATTCCGGCCGGCCGTGGGCCGGACCGGTCGGGAGGCTCGACCGGGCCAGCGAAGGACTGCTGCTGTTCAGCAACGACACGCGCTGGGCCGACGCGCTGCTCGACCCGGAGCGGCACGTTGCGAAGACCTATCACGTGCAGGTCGGCGGTCGCCCGGATGCGGCCGCGCTGGCGCGCCTGCGCGCGGGCGTGCGCGAAGGCGGAGAGCGGCTGGCTGCTCTGGAGGCGCGGCTGCTGCGAGCCGGCGAGAAGAATGCCTGGCTCGAAATCGTGCTGGACGAAGGCCGCAATCGTCAGATCCGGCGCATGCTCGACACGCTCGGCTACGAGACGCTGCGCCTGGTGCGCGTCGCGATCGGTCCGCTCGCCCTGGGCGGGCTCGCGAAAGGAGCCGTGCGCGCCCTGACATCGCGGGAAATGGACGAACTCGCGCGCGCCGCCGGAATCAGCCGACAGCGCTGACGGCCAGATTGCGCCCGGAACGATCGGTGTCGCTCCAGCGCACTTCGCGGATCGCGGGATCGCGCAGCACCGCGGCCTGCAGCGTGTCCACCAGATCGGCGTCGGCCTGACCGGGGCGGCCGAGAATCGTCGCGAACAACGAGCGCGGCGCGGCAATGCTCACACGCCAGCCGGAGATCGTGTCGTAGCCGACGAGCAGGCGGCGGCGCGTCTCGCCGCGGCAGCACTCGAGACGCCAGACTCCGGCCGCGGGCGCGGGTTGCGACAGGTGCCAGCCCGCGGCCTGCAACTGCGCGCGGATCCACTCGGCAAGATCCTCGCCGTAAGGAGATGGCACGCCGGCTGCCGAGGGCGGCCGGCTTTGATTGAAACGGCTGGATTGAAAACGCAGGGTGCGGTGCGACATCGGGAGCGGACGGAGAATTCCTTCCTCTACCGGTCCTTTACGGACGCGGAATGGAAATTCTCCAGCCATTCTCTGCTCACGGCGCGGCAGGCCTCGCAGTAGCGCACCTGGACGAAGAGCAACTCGGGCTCAACGGTGCAGCCTCCGGACCACGAGGACCAGGCGTTGGGACTCTCGGTGCGGACGTGATCGAGCCAGACTGCCGCCGGGAGGCCGTAGATCGTGGGCTCGACGTCCTCGTGCGTGGCATGGTCGTGCAGCGCGCAATATTCCGCGCAGGCGCCGCGCCCGTCCACGATCCGGTCGGCCCACTTCGTTCCGACGTTCGCCATGGCAGGCTGTCCATGCTGATCGCGGGGAGGTCGCCCACGCGGAGTTGCAGGAATGCGATGTCAATCGTCGCCGCGGGAGCCCGGCCGGGTCGCCCCGGCCCGAGCGTGCAGCGGAGGGATCCATACACCTTCATGGCTGCATTTCCCCAGCGCTCGCCCTGCTTCTGCAGCGCGACGTGCGCTTCCTCGCCGCTCTCGTTGATCAGAGTGAGGTCCACCCGCCAGCCGTCCTGTGCCGGCATCTCCTCCACGATGAGGCGGAACGGGTACTCGCGGAAGTCGCCGATCCGCTGCGGCCCCAGCGGCTGCTCTGCGCGCTGGCAGGCGCCGCAGAGCAGCGCCGCTCCGAGTAGAGCCGCCCACCGCGGCTCACGCCTCATCGCCGGAAGCGCAGGTCTCGTAGTCTTTGGTCAGGACTTCACGCCCGAGCAGCCCGGCCATCAGTGCAGTGACTCGCTGCTGGCCATCGATCAGAATGCGCTTGCCCGCCGAGGGCGTGCCGTCCTTGAGCTTCACCGTCGGATTGCGCTAGGCGATGAGGTAGCCGATCGGATAGCCCTGATAGAGCGAGTCGAGCAGGTTTCGAACCTTGGTCGGCTCCCACACGAACGGCCGCTGGATTTCGGGGATGGCGATCTCGCCCGACTTGACCCAAGTCAGGAGCGTTTCGATCGGGTGCGGCGTGACCGTATAGCGCTGTGTAGTCATGATCAGCGTGTCATTCTCGGGAGGTTGTCCATCTCATTCCTCTGGAGGTCTAAGGCTACGATGAATAAGTGCTTCCGTTCCGGCGACGCCGAGCCCGGGCGCGAGGACCGCGTCCGAGACGGAATGACTTGTTCAGCGGAGCCCTAGGGCAACTCTGGGAATCCGATTAGGTCGTCCAATCACAGCATCCAAATCGCCCCGCCGCAGACTCCTAGGAGGAGAACCGCAGTCCCACAACCAGCGGATTTAAATCCATACGATTCAATATCGTCCCCGAAGCGACGCCAGAAATCTGCCCTCACATAGTCCAATTTCCGTTGAACACCGGCCTGCAAGATCCGGGTGACTTCCTCAGTGAATGCCGGAGTCCAAACCTCCCGCTTGGCAACCGGACCTGAGGCCATCTGTCGAACCTGCCGCGGAATATCCTTGTTCATTCCACGGCGATAGACATAGTGATAGGTCTTGCCAACCTGGAATTTGTCATGGCAGTTGGTAGTGATGTCTATCGCCTGCACCATCTCAAGGTCCGCAAGCTGACGGAATGCGGACAGTTCTTCTTCCTGCTCTTCGGTCCAGGTCATCTTCATCAGTCTAGGGCAACGCTGAATAAGTTGTCCAATCCTGGTAGGTTGCCCTGATGAAGCAGCCGACCTTCGCGCAGGCCTCCGCTCAGGGGTCCGGATTCGAGCGATTCCGCAAGCCGACGCGTCGCGACCTGTTCCTTCAGGCGATGGAGCAGATCGTGCCGTGGGGGGAGTTGTCCGCCCTGATCGAGCCGCATTACCCCAAGCAGGGCGGCGGCCGTCCCCCGGTCGGGGTGGAGCGGATGCTGCGGATGTACTTCGTGCAGCACTGGTTCAATCTGGCCGACGTGGCCTGCGAGGAAGCCTTGCTGGACAGCCCGAGCCTGCGTGGCTTCGTCGGCATCGACCTGGGCCGGGAGCGGGTGCCGGACGGCACGACGCTGCTGAAGTTCCGCCGGTTGCTGGAGCGGCACCATCTCGCGCCGAAGTTGTTCGCTCGGGTCGGCGAGATCCTGCAGTCCCGCGGGGTCAAAGTGGGCACCGGGACGATCGTGGACGCGACGATCATCGCGGCTCCGAGCTCGACCAAGAATGCCGAGCAGGCTCGCGACCCGGAGATGCACCAGACTTGCAAGGGCAAGCAGTGGTACTTCGGGATGAAGCTGCACATTGGAGCGGACAGCCGGACCGGAGTGACGCACAGCGCGGTGGTGACGGCGGCAAATGTCCACGACAAGCACGCGCTGCCGGCGCTCCTGCATGGCGACGAGCGGCGTGTTTACGGCGACAGCGCGTACGCGAGCCAGCAGGACGTGATCGCGAAGGCCGCGCCGGCGGCGAAGGATTTCACGCAGAAGAGATTGAACAAGAAGCGGGCGGACGGCGACGAGATCAAGCGCGGCAGGAATCGCAACAAGTCGAAGACGCGTGCGCGTGTGGAGCACGTCTTCGCGGTGGTGAAGCGTCTGTGGGGCTTCAGCAAGGTGCGCTACCGAGGGCTGGCGAAGAACTTCACGCGCGCGCTGATCGCGCTGGCGCTTGCCAATCTCTACCTCTGCCGCAGGCAGCTGGCGAAGGTGCCGGCATAGGGCCTCCGGACGGCAGGCGAGCCGCCTTCGCGGCGTCGCGAAGGTCCCGTGCGGGACTTCGCGGAGGTCGTGAGCACGGGACTCGGCAGGGATCGCGACTCAAACTGGGCGCTGATGCCCGATTGCGCACTTGATCAGCGTCGCCCTAACGCTCCGGTTCAGCGGCGGCGCGCAGCGCCGTCCGCTGCAACCGGTTGTTAGGCTGCCGGCTGGTAGAGAGCCCCGCGGCCAATGCTGCCATCGACTACTCGACTTTGGTTGCTATCCACCATGTCGTGCCCCCGGGGTCCTTGACCCCGCCCCGCTTTATCCTCATCCTGCTTCTCGATAGGCTCCTGCACGGAGACCGCACCGGCTTCGAGAGCGCGCTGGTATGTCGCGTCCACGTCTTTGACGTAGATGTGCACATAGGAGGGGACAGGCGGCCAATCGGGTGGTGCCGGATCGGCAAGCATGATGACGGTGTCGTCGAGCCGAACCTCAGCATGCATCAGCTTCCCCGCATCATCAGGAAATTTGCGGAGCTCGATGGCGCCAAAAACATGCTTCAGAAAGTCAATGGTGGCATTCGCTCCATTGACAATGAGGTAAGGCGAGACGGTGGTGTAATTGCTCGGTTTGTACGATGTGCTCATGAATCCTCCGTTTCGGACGTACTCTGCCACGCTACCCGGGCGTTTCTCGGACTAACGGCATCGCGCTGAGCCGCGGCGGCAATCAGCAGGAATCGTAACGCAAGCACTCGCCGCCACCGGCTCCAGCGCGTGGTTAGGCGTCAAGGGCTTATCCAAAAGGAAACTGCTGACTTGATCGCGTATAGCGCCAGGCCTAGTGGCAACAGTAGCTCTAGGGCGACCCTTAGGCGATCAAGAATGCGGGTAGCGCGTAGCATTCTGACGACTAGGTCCACTTGTGTGTAGTAGGTGGTGTCGGCAGCCAGATTAAGAGATTGCTTCTGTAAGGAATCCAAGCCGTCTTCTCGGCAATGCTTTTCGAGCTCTTCACTGCGACGAAGGGTGTCCGCACCTATGCCTGGGAACTGCTCGTGGAGTGCTTTCATCTTCTCGCGCCGCCGTTCGATTATCTCGTCTGTTTGCTTGAACATTAAAGCTAGGCGGACACGCTTTTCCGCGTCCGTTTGCGCCGCGTGATGTAAGAGGGCCTGTACCTCCGCCTTAGCCGGAAGCCTTCTATAGCGTCTAAGGGACCAGTCGCTGTACAAGTCGAGAGAGTACATTAGGAACAAGTAGAGGCACGTCAGACCGGCAATGAATACGAGGGTGGACATCTTTGACGGGGAAAAGGTCAGTCCCGCCAAGGAGCCCTCCCTTACGGTGATGATCCGCTCTGAGACCAGAATTGTAAGCAGCGAAGCAATTAACAGTTTTAGGCCTCGGCCCCTCGTTTCCCTTCCAAGAAAGGAAGTCAGAAGTCCTGTACTTGATACGTCCAGTCTGCTCAGCCAATCGCTGGAGTTAGGTTTGGTCATAAAGTATGGGTACGCCTAACTCCAATTCGACGGACCTGCGTAGCGCGGGATCCGTGTGTTAGACCGGTCCGCGTAGCAGGGCCGACCGGCGGCCCTGGTCGAACGAGGATGGCTTCGGAGCGGGTCCCAGGCCCGGGCGTTCGCGCTGCGAAACTCCATACGCAGGTCAGCCTAACACCCCTCTGTCCGACTGGCAAACCGACCCGCCGACGCTTCCTACCCCATCAGCCGATCCGCCGGACTTCGCACCCCGAGCGGCCCCCGATTGAGCACGTGGGTGTAGATCATCGTCGTGGATACGTCCTTGTGGCCGAGCAACTCCTGGATCGTCCGGATGTCCTGGCCGTCCTCGGGGAGATGGGTGGCGAAGGAATGACGCAGGGTGTGAGAACTCGCCTTTTTCCGAATGCCCGCCCTCGAGACGGCTAGGAGTCTGCGCCACAGATAGGAATTTCAGGCTGGACAGCGCGCTTTTGGCGCAATAGAAGAGTGCATGGGCCAGATCTTCGAGCCGTACGATCCCGAC